>OBKM01000604.1_pt1 | contig 17620 bp, 14 predicted proteins | sample 1519691 | NCBI WGS metagenome assembly OBKM01 (sample SAMEA37050418, study PRJEB22526) | metagenome | biome: saline pan; feature: lake; material: water | place: Egypt | collected 2015 | depth 0.5 m | reverse complement strand
CCACCTCTATTGACTACAGAGGATCAGAATATATCTCCTATTGAGGGCTTCAACAGAGCCAAAAACCAGCAGAGATCCAATATACGAGCACAATTCACAGAAGCACAGTTTTACCGTAGCACACCAAGTAGCAACTATGCCAATGGAAATAGACGAGTTCGAAGAAGCTGAAGGTGAGGAGGAACTCACTACCGGGGAGGCTATCGTAGGGTTTCTCCTTGAGAACGATGAGAATGCGTGGAAGCGGAGCGAGATTGCAGGGGCAATTGACCGCGATCCGAACACAGTTGCGACGAACCTCAGCCGACTAAAGAACCGCGACCTTGTCCGGCACCGAGAGAATCACTGGGCAATTACGAAGGATCGCGTTCGCCTCAAAGAAGCGATTCGCACCTCCAACGCCCTTGGTGATCTGAATGAGGCATTTGGGCCGATCGTCGAGAATGAGGAAGACGCGCAAGCATGGAGTGAGTCGCAGCCTGATGAGCCGCACCCCTCCGTGGTTGACGACAAGTAGAGGACGGAACGGGCTCCATTGAAGTTAAGAAACCGTATTCCGACGGATGAGGGTCCCATACGATAGATCGCTGCCAGACCACTGCCTGACAGCGTTAATAGAAAATTCTAGACCAATCAGTCTGAAATTTGCTTCCATCAATTAGGCGGACACTGATCGCCGGTGATGTACTGGACCACTTCGACGAAAGTGCTGTCCGAAAACCAGTTGAGCAACCGTACTCAGAAACCTCTGTACTGACTACAATCGGGTCAGAATCTATCACTTTTTGAGGATTTCAACAGAGCCATAGAAACATAAACCGTTTAGCCTGCCGTCAAGCAGGTCTACACTCGCTCGTGTGTCGGAGATTGAGGGGGTAGGATGAAGGCGCTAGTGGTTGTCGATGTCTGTGGCCTCCTCTAACCGCTCGATGCGTTCGCGTAGCTCTTCGAAGTCGGGATCCTCAGCCCGCACATCCTCCAGCGGTCGGACATCGGTGAGCGCTTCCTCGACGCGGTCGTCTTCGGCCTCGCCACCGAGGTAGAGGTTGCGCCGATCTTCGTGGAGGCTCCGGAGCGTCGACTCGGCGATCCCTGTGTTGTCGGAAACAGCCGCAAACGACTCACCGCGGTCGACACGGGTGAGGGCCTCCCGGACGTGTAGGAACTCGGCCGGATCAACGCGGAGGTAGCCGTCCTCGACGACGAACCCTGCTGGCGGTCTCCCGGTCCACTTTCCGGCGGACTGTGCGGCGCGGACGCCCGACCGTATCCGCTGGAGTTTTTGTTGGTGTTCTATCTGGGCGAGATCGCCCATCAACCGAGCGACCATGCTGTATATTGTCTGCTGGAGTTCGCCGTCGTCGACGTGGATCTTCAGGCCAACATCGAGGGCCTCGACGCCAGTGTCATGTTCCAAGCAGTGTTGGATGAACTCGTGAATCTCAGTCGGACCGAGCCGAGAAAGTCGGCTGATTTCGTGAACGACCACGAGGTCGAACTGTCCCGTCTCGACATCGTCGAGGAGTCGGTTGTACACCTCGCGAGTGTCGGTGTCGGCGGCGCCGGAGACGATTTCGGGATACTCTTCGATGTCTTTGACACCGAGACGCTCCAGATGTTCGTGGGCTTCATCGAGTTGCCGAGAGACATCCTGGTCCGATGTCGAGACGCGGGCGTAGATTGCTGCGTCTGAGGGTCGTTTTCGCTCACGTTTTCGAGGACGTGCTATTGTATTAAACAAGTGGGTGTTTTTGCGGTTTTGTGTATAGCACTACCTTCTCGTTGGGACTTTTCGAGATGCGAATCGAACGCTCGATACGCAGATAGAACTCCTAGTAATTTGTACCCAGATCAACAGGCCTCAATCATCGAGGACATCCTGTTCGCGCAGGTATGTTCGGATGTCAATCAAAAAGTCTCGATACCGATTGAGGTCTTGTAACGCATCGTAGACATCGTCGTGATCGATAGCATCGCCGTAGGTGTGTGTAAGCACGTTCCGAAAGCGAGCTGTGGACCATCTCTGCCAGAGTGGCCTCATAAAATAGCCCGTCAGCGTCCATTCCGACCATCGACGCTGGATTGCTCTCCGGAGGCGTTCCCTGTTCGTGACCCAGACACGATCCATACACGCCCACTCGTAACACTACCGTATCAACCTAGCGCACACCTCGAGCGGAGGAGTGACCCCCGCAGGACGGCCCGACGGAACCGTGGAGACGATACGGGATCCGTGAGCCGATAGTATCGTCGGGAAGGAACCCCGCAGGTGATTCGAAAAAGAAAGCGATTCCGCCTTCCGCACTGGAGCGTATATAATATATGTGTCAGTAATAGTTATCGGACATAAAATCTGGAATGAGGGAGATACAAAACAGCTCAGATACCGAGGTAGAGTTCTGATCGAAATTGTTTATACGTACTGAGTCCGGAAATTTTCCCGTTTCTCTTATTTTTCGTGAAGTCTGCGTTCACATCATTCGATCGAAAGGTGAGAAAGAAGCAACTTTTTCGCTCGCGAGCGTCGATACATCCGAATCTCGAACGATGAGATTGAGGGCCTATCACGCTAATATTCGGGAGATCGACGTCCATATTTTACTGTACTTTTGAGTTCGAATCGTATCTCGAGCGGTTTCAGTGACCGTTCTTCCAATAATTCTATTTGACATATCTCCGAAAAGGCCATAATATTATCATAAATATCGATCGACCCGGTCGGGGTTACCGACGTCCACGCCGGTTCGGCCGCTCCGGACATCCTCGCGGGAACCCTCGTAGTCCGCTACGATGACGAAACCACGCACGAAGATTACATGAATACGAGTGTAATGGAGATCCGGAATTTCTCGCTGGGCTCGGAACTAGCGCCCCGGACCCAACACTGAGGTCACGGAGCGAGTGATCGAGAACGTTTCGAATGGCGAAACTATTCTCTGAACACCCCCATCTCGATGTCGTTGACCGTACTGAGCACGAGCCCCGCGAAGTCCTCCTCGAGTTTTTTGCCGCTCATCTCGTCGATGCTGCCCGAGACGCTGACGGCTCCGACCGGGTCGTCGTCGATCGTGATCGCCGCCCCGACGCACTGGACCGACGGCAGGTGCTCGCCCCGTTCGAACGCGAGCCCACGGTCGCGGACTGACCGCAACTCCCGGTGCAGTTCCGACCGCGACGTGATCGTTTTCCCGGTGAGTGCCGGTAGCCCCCGGGATTCGATGACCCGATCGATCTCGTCGGCGTCCATCTGCGAGAGGATCGCCTTCCCGCCCGCCGTCGCGTGCAGGTGGACGTCCCCACCCACTGACGGCAGGTACCCGCCGATGCCGGGCGTCTCGCCGGCCCGATAGAGGTAGACGCCGCGGGCGTGCTCGGGCACGATCAGGTTCACGACCTCGTTGGTCGTGTCCGCGAGGTTGTCGATCGGCGACACCGCCGCGTGGTAGAGGTCGCTCCGTTCCCGGGCACGAGTCCCGAGGCCGAGGAACCGATACCCCAGCCTGTAACGGGTCCCCTCCTTGACGACGTAGCCCAGCGACCGCAGGGTCGTGAGGTGTTTGTGGACCGATCCCTTCGAAACGCCCGTCGCGTCCGCGAGCTCCGTGACGCCCGCGACGCCCCGGTCATCGAGCTCCTCGACGATGCGAAACGTGGTCCGTGACGCCCCGACCGGGTACCGCTTGTCGCCGTTCATATCGGGTTCAAAACCGGCTCGTACTAATAATTTCACATGAAGAAACGACCGTCCCCCGGGGACGCGGAAAAGAAACGGCGGCGATCCGCTCACGGAATATCGCCCTACGGTGGCGTAGCGTCCGTTCAAGGTTGATAGGGGTCCACGTACCCGCAGTCTCATTACTATTTCGTACAAAGAAACGAGTGGATGATCGGGCGAACGTATTCGGCCCGGGGGCGACTGCCGAACTTTTATAAAGGAACAGTTTACATGCGGTTTCATGGGAGAAATCCGTATAGACAGCCTCCGGAAAGTCTTCGGAGATGGCAGTGACGAGGTGGTGGCGGTCGACGACATCGATCTCGAGATCGAGGACGGCGAGTTCATCGTCCTCGTCGGCCCGTCCGGCTGCGGGAAATCGACGACGCTGCGCTGTATCGCCGGACTGGAGTCGGTCACCGAAGGGACGGTCCACCTCGACGGCGTGGACATCACCGAAAACAAGCCGGCGAACCGGAACATGGCGATGGTGTTCCAGTCGTACGCGCTATACCCGCACATGACCGCCGGCGAGAACATGAGCTTCGGGCTGAAGATGACGACCGACCTCCCCGACGATGAGATCAACGAGCGCGTGGAGGAGGTCGCGGAGATGACGGACATCAGCGAACTGCTGGACGACAAACCCTCCGAACTCTCGGGCGGCCAGCAACAGCGCGTGGCGCTGGGCCGTGCCATCGTTCGCGACCCCGAGGTCTTCCTGATGGACGAGCCGCTGAGCAACCTCGACGCCAAGCTCCGCTCCGAGATGCGAACGGAACTGCAGAACCTCCAGGAGAAGTTCGGCGTCACGACGCTTTATGTCACCCACGACCAGACCGAAGCGATGACGATGAGCGACCGGATCGTCGTCCTCAACGACGGTAGGCTCCAGCAGGTCGGGACCCCGATGGAGTGTTACCACGAGCCAGCCAACGAGTTCGTCGCCGGCTTCATCGGCAGCCCGAGCATGAACTTCCTCGAAGTGACGTACCGCGGTGGGCGGGACGGTCCCCGGCTCGTCCACGACGCCTTCGAGTACGAACTCTCGGCCGAAACCGCCGACGCGCTCGGCGTGGTCGGGGACGGTGACCCACTGACCATGGGGATCCGCCCCGAGGACGTCGCGCTCGTGCGTGCCGGCGAACGGAACGCAATCACTACCGAGGTGGACGTCGTCGAGCCGCTCGGCGAATCCAGCTACGTTTACATCACGGTCGGCGACCAGCTCCTCACCACGAGCTTCGACGGCAATCTCCCGATCTCCGCTGGCGACGACCTGACAGTCCGGTTCCCCGAAGACCGGATCCACCTGTTCGACGGGCGGACCGGCGAAGCAGTCAAGAACCGCGAGAAGCCGGACGAAGAACTCCCGGTCGAGGCCGTCGGCTCGACGTCGGTCAGCGAAGAAGTCTGAAAAGGGCGGCGTCTCACTTCTGTCTGCGCTTATACGAGACGAACGCGTCGTCTTCCATCACGGCCGTCCGCCCCCCGTCGACGAGGAGCGACGCGCCGGTGACGAACGCCGCGTCGTCGCTGGCGAGGAAGGCGACGACCCCCGCCACGTCACCCGGCTGGCCGATCCGGCCGAGGGGATGCAGCTCTTCGACCTCCTCGTAGCGGCCGCCCTCCAGCTCTTCTTGGGTCCGTTCGACCTCGATCCAGCCCGGATTGACGCTGTTGGCCCGGATCCCGATCGGTCCGAGCTCGACCGCCATCGCACGGGTCATCCCGTCGATCCCCGCTTTCACCGCGTTGTACGGGAACGTCTCCGGCATGGTCAATCGAGCGTGGTTCGACGACACGTTGACGATACTGCCGCCCGCCGGCATGTGCTCGATCGCCTCGCGGGCGGCGAGCCAGTAGCCGCGGAAGTCCGTCTCGGCGACGAACGCCCAGTCGTCGAGCGTCGCGTCCCGGACGCCGGTGTCCGTCTGGACCGCCGCGTTGTTGACGAGCACGTCGATAGTGCCGTACTCCGCGGCGGCCGTCTCCATCAGGTCGGCTATCGACTCCGGATCACGCATGTCCGCCGCGACGAACGTGGCGTCGCCGGGCGTCGCCGCGTTCCTGATCTCCCGGGCGACCGCCTCGCCCGCGGCTTCGGTTCGCCCCGACACGACGACGTTCGCACCCTCCGCAGCCAGTCGGCGGGCGACGCCGGCGCCGATCCCCCTGGTCGACCCCGTGACCACCGCCGTCCGCTCCTGGAGTCGCATCGGCGTCCCGTTGCGACCGTTGCCGTTCCCGCTGTGTGTTCCGGACATCTTACCACTCCGTGACGCTCCCGTCGTCGTTCCGCCAGACGGGGTTGTGCCAGTTGACCGTCCGCTCCGACTGCCGCCTGACGTACGCTTCGTTGATGTCGATCCCCAGCCCTGGGTCGCTCGGTACGTCGACGTAGCCGTTGTCGTACTCGAAGACGGTCGGGTCCTCGAGGTAGTCGAGCACGTCGCTCGTTTCGTTGTAGTGAATGTTCAGCGACTGCTCCTGGATGAGCGCGTTCGGCGAGACCGTGTCGACGTGGACACAGGAGGCCAACGCGATCGGTCCCAGCGGGCAGTGGGGCGCGAGCCCGACGTCGTACGCTTCGGCCATGGCGGCGATCTTCTTCACCTCGGTGATCCCGCCCGCGTGCGAGAGGTCCGGCTGGATGATGTCGACCGCGCCGTCCTCGAAGATCTCCTTGAAGTCCCACCGCGAGTACATCCGTTCGCCCGTCGCGATCGGGATCGTCGTGTGGTTGGCGATGGACGCGAGCTCGTCGTTGTGTTCGGGGAGGACCGGTTCCTCGATGAACATCGGCTCGTAGGGCTCCAGCGCCTTCGCGAGCCGCTTGGCCATCGGTTTGGAGACGCGGCCGTGGAAGTCGACGCCGATGTCGACCTCGTCGCCGACCCGGTCGCGTACCTCGGCCAGCCGGTCTTTCGCGTCCTGTACCGCGGCAGGGTTGTCGACGCGGCGGAGTTCGGAGGTGGCGTTCATTTTCAGCGCCGTGAAGCCGTTTTCGACCTTCTCGGCTGCGGCGTCGCCGACTTCGCTCGGTCGGTCGCCGCCGATCCACTGGTACACGCGGATGCGGTCGCGTGCGCGCCCGCCGAGGAGTTCGTAGACCGGCGCACCGAACTGCTTGCCCTTGATGTCCCACAGCGCCTGATCGATGCCGGCGATGGCGGACATGAGCACGGGTCCCCCGCGGTAGAACCCGCCGCGGTACATCGTCTGCCAGTGGTCCTCGATGCGGTGGGGGTCCTCGCGCAGCAGGTAGTTGTCCATCAGCTCCTCGACGGCGCCGCGGACGGTCTTGGCACGCCCCTCGACGACGGGCTCGCCCCACCCGACCGTGCCGTCGCTCGTCTCGACGCGCAGGAACAGCCAGCGTGGCGGTACCTCGTACAGGTCGTAGTCGACGATCTCGGTCATGATTCGAGTTCGGGGAGGTACTCCGCGTTCGCGGCGATGAGCTCCTCTGTCATCTCGTGGATCTCGTCCAGCGTCAGTTCGGCCGCCGTCAGGGGGTCGAGTTTCACGGCCTGATGAACCGCCTCGCGGTCGTTTTCCAGCGCGCCCTTCACGGTGAGCTGTTGAACGCGAACGTGAGACTCGTTGAGCGCGGCCAGCTGCGGCGGGAGATCGCCGACGGTACAGGGGTGGACTCCCGTGGCGTCGACCAGACACGGAACCTCGACGCACGCCTCCGCAGGGAGGTTCGTGATCGCTTCCGCGTCGTTGCTGACGTTGAGGTTGAACCGGCGAGCGGTGTCCGTCTCCAGCGAGTGGATGATCCGGGAGGCGTACTCCTCGGACCGCTCGATCTCGACCTCCTCGGGGTCGACGCCCTCGAGGGCGCTGTCACGCTCTTCGGACCGCTGTTTCCACCCCTCGAGATAGGTCGCCGTCGGCATCCGCTCGGCGTAATCCGTCCCCGTCAGTCGCTCGATTTCGGCCTCCTCGGTCCGGAAGTACGGGTGGTACTCGCTGTTGTGGTGGCTCGATTCGGTGACGAAGTAGCCGAAGTGGTCCATGAGGTCGAACCGGACCGTGTCCCGCTCGTAGATCCCGGGGTCGGTGCTCGCCTCCCGGAGGGCGGGGTAGAGGTCCTCGCCGTCGTGTTCGGCCTCGAGGAACCAGGCCATGTGGTTGATGCCGGCGACCCAGTAGTCGAGTTCGTCTTCGGGGACGCCGACGTAGGAGGCGATCGCCTCCGCAGTGTGGGGGACGCTGTGACAGAGGCCGATCGTCTCGACGTCGGTCTCGTCGTACAGCGCCCAACAGAGGATCGCCATCGGGTTGGTGTAGTTCATGAGCAGCGCGTCGGGACACAGCTCCTCCATGTCCGCGGCGATGTCGAGAATCGTCGGGATCGTCCGCAGCGCCCGGAAGATTCCGCCCGGCCCGAGGGTGTCGCCGATCGCCTGCTCGACGCCGTACGTCTCGGGGATGCGGATCTCGTTTTCGAACGGCTCGGTGCCACCGACGTTGATCATGTTGAGCACGTAGTCGGCGTCGTCGAGCGCTTCGCGACGGTCGGTCGTCGACTCGACCGTCGCCCCGACGTCGCCGTTCTCGACCATCGCCTCGGCCATTCGCGTCGTCTGTTCGAGACGATGCTCGTCGATGTCCATCAGGACGATCTCGCTGTCAGCCAGCTCGGGAAACGACAGGAGGTCACCAACAAGCTTCTTGGCGAACACCATGCTACCCGCCCCAATGAAGGCTATGCGTGGCATACACACGATAACTCGCCGGTTCGGCTATAAAACTGTCGTCGCGTACAGGTCGGACCGCCACGTTCACTGTGAGGTTCCGTTAATGATAACAATTAAATGTGATCGGTACACTCATGCGCACGTGGCAATGAAGGACATTAGCAGACGCGATCTGATCAGAGGGACCGCTGGCGGGGCCGCCGCCATGGGGCTGGCCGGCTGCCTCGGCGACGACGGCGCGGACGAACTCACCCTCTGGTGGATCGACGCCGAGAGCGAAGACTACGAGGAGTTCAACCAGTTCATTATAGACGAGGTCGAGGAGGCGACCGGGCTCGAACTCGAAATGACGGAGTACGCGTACATGGACCTCCGTGAGAACGTCCTGACCGGCGGGCGGACGGGAACCCCCGACGTCATCGAGGGCGTCATCGAACACCCCGGGGACTACGTCGCCGCGGACCTTCTCGAACCGCTGACGGACCGTACCGACGAGGTCCCCCACTTCGACGGGTTCCTCGACAGCGCCGTCGACGCGTTCCGGTTCCAGGACGAACTGTGGGCACTGCCGTACACGGGCAACGGCCGAGCACTCGTGTACCGCGAGGACGTTCTCGCCGAGTACGGCTACGAGGACGGCCCGCCGGCCGACCTCGACGAGTTCATGGAAGTGGCCGCCGCCATCCACGACGACCACGACGACATGAACGGCTATCACATGACGACGGAGCGCGGCGAAGTCCGCGTCACCCAGGAGTTCCTGTCGCACGTGTACCAGGAGGTCGGCGACAACCTCTACGAGTGGGACGGCGACGGGTGGGAGCTGCAGGCGAGCGCCGCCGACTTCGAAGCCGTCCTCGCGGACATCTACTACGAGATGTTCCACGGGGAACTGCAGGCTACCTCGACCGACTACGTCGGTGCCGGGTGGGAGACGAACGACGTCGGTTACACCGAGGGCGAACACGCGATGATCCACTGTGGCCCGTGGATCGACGTGTTCCGCGACACCGAACAGCAAGAGGAGGTCCTTGACGACCACACGGCGATCTCGCTTCTGCCGAAGCACGCCGACGCCACCGACGCGACGTACATGGAAGTGAAGCCGCTCATGGTCAATGCACACTCGGAGAACGTGGACGAGGCGCTCACCGTCGCCTCGATTTTCTCGAGCCCGACGGCTCTGGAGCTGCTCGCCGAAACCGATCCGGGCGCGGTCGCCACGCCGGTCCACGAGGACATCGAATCGACGCTTGAGGACGAGGCGTGGATGGCGTTCACCGACGCGTTCGAGAACGGCGTCGCACCGGCCCCGATCGCCTGGGGGCGGGTCCGCGACCCGATCTACGACGCCATCGAGGAGGTCATCTTCGAGGAGTCCGGGCCGTCCGAGGCGGCCGAAGAGCTCGAAACCGTGCTGCTCGAAACCGACGTCGAACTGGACCCGGACTCGGAGTAGCCGCACTCCATGGCCACAGACACGGAGCGACGGTCCGGGCGGTACCGGCGCGAGTTCCTCGACCTTTCCGAGACGTGGATGGGGTACGCCCTCCTCGCGCCGGCCGTCCTCCTGACCGCAGTGATCATCCTCTACCCCATCGTCGACGGGATCGTCACCAGTTTCTACGCCCGCTCGATGCTCCAGCCGGACGCCCGGAGCTTCATCGGACTTGAAAACTACCTGCGGCTGTTCCGTGACGGGTCGTTCCACACGGCGCTGTGGAACTCCGCCGTTCTGACAGGGGTTGCGGTCTCGCTCCAGTACCTGCTGGGGCTGGGGCTGGCGTTGCTGTTGCGCCAGAAGGTCCCCGGGATCGCCTTTTTCAGGAGCATCGCGATGGTGACCTGGGTGCTGCCGGTCATCGTCATCGTCATCATCTTCAACTGGCTCGTCCAGCCGGGCTTCGGGCTCGTGAACCTGCTGTTCGATTCGCTCGGCTTACCGACGAACTACTGGTTCGCGAGCACGACCTGGGCGATGCCGCTCGTCATCCTGATGCACGTCTGGAAGAACGTCCCGTTCTTCGCCATCGCGCTGTTCGCGGCGATGTCGTCGATCCCCGACGAGTACTACGAGGCCGCCGAGATGGACGGTGCATCGGCGATCCAGCAGTTCCGGTACATCACCCTGCCCAACATCTCGTACGTGTCGATGATCATGATCGTGTTACACGTGCTGTACACGTTCAACAACTTCGACTTCGTGTGGCTGTCCACCGGCGGGGGGCCGCTTGAGACCACCGAGGTGCTCCCCACCCTGGTGTACCGTGAGGCGTTCCAGGCGTACGCACTCGGGTACGCCGCGAGTATGGGCGTGGTGATGCTCGTGATCATGATGACGTTCACCGTCATCTACGTCAAACTGGAGGACATCGACTGATGCTGTCGACGCTTCACACCCACTTCGACGCTCACCTCGACGACGACATGACCGTGCGGCGCGCCGTCGCCGTGTACGCGCTATTGATCCTCTATTTCGCGTTCCTGCTCGTCCCGCTGTTCTGGCTCGTCCGGTCGTCGATCGTGACCGACGAGATGCTTCGGGTCAGGGAACTGCACCTGCTGCCGCTGGACCACCTGACGGCAGAGAACTACGCGCGCGTGATCGGAAACGAGACGTTCCGGCTGTACTTCATCAACTCGACGCTTGTCGCCACCGCGACAACGACGTTGACCCTGCTTATCGGGATCCCGGCCGCCTACTCCGTGAGCCGGTTCGACTACCCCGGTCGTGACTACGTCGTGCTCGGGTTCATCTCCAGCCAGATGCTCCCGCTGGTGCTGGTGTTGATCCCGTTTTTCACGATCATGTTCCGAATGAACCTGATCGACACCCGCGTCGGGCTGGTGTTGGCCCACGCGGTCGTGGCGCTACCGTTCGTCGTCTGGCTCCTGAAGGGCTTTTTCGATTCGATCCCCGAAGAGCTCGACGAGGCGGCACAGATGGACGGCTGCAACCGGCTGCAGGTCATGTACCGGATCATCGTCCCGCTGTCGCTGCCCGGGATCGCCGTCTCCGGCTTCTACGCGTTCGTCGGGTCGTGGAACGACTACCTGTTCGTCTCCATCCTCTCGCAGTCGACGGGGACGCGCACGCTCCCGCTCGGGCTCCAGCTGTTCCAGACCGCCCAGCAGGTCGACTGGGGCGCCGTGACCGCGGCCGCCGTCGTCACCGCCGTGCCCGTCGTCGTGCTGTTCGCGATGGTGCAGGGGAAGCTCGTCGAGGGCCTCTCCTCGACCGGCGGCAAGGGCTTCTAGCCCGCCGCCGTCTTGCTCCGTCGCCCCATCCGGTCTCCGTCCCGAGGAATTCGGGTTCTGCCCTCCGGACCGTCCCCGCCCGAGGGAATTAATATCCCTCGCACGCAGGTAGTATTATGCCCGAACTCGCTTTCATTGGCGCGGGCAGCGTCGTGTTCGCGCAGAACCTGATCGGGGACGTGCTTTCGTTCCCCGAGCTGGCGGACAGCCGGATCGTCCTGATGGACATCGATCCCGATCGCCTGGAGCAGACCGCCGCGGTCGCCAGAGGGATGATCGATGCGGGCGACGTCGAGGCGACGGTCGAGACGACGACCGACCGCCGCGAAGCATTGACGCGTGCGGACTACGTTTTCAATATGATCCACGTCGGCGGGGCCGAACCGTTCGAAAACGAGATCCGCATCCCCGAAACGTACGGCGTGAACCAGGCCGTCGGCGACACGCTCGGGGCCGGCGGCGTGTTCCGGTTCTTGCGTACGTATCCCGCGATGCTGGCAATCGCCCGCGACATGGAAGCGTTGTGTCCCGACGCGCTGCTTTTGAACTACACCAACCCCATGGCGATGCTCTGCTGGGCGATCGACGAGGCGACCGATGTCGAGACGATCGGCCTCTGTCACAGCGTCCCCCACACTGCGGAGGCGATCGCCTCCTACGTCGGCGTCCCCGAAGACGAACTCGACTACTGGGTCGCCGGCATCAACCACATGGCCTGGTTCCTCGAGGCCGAACACGACGGCGAGTCCGTGTATCCTGCATTACGGACGGCTGCCGAAGATTCAGAAATCTACGACCAGGACAACGTCAGGTTCGATATCTTCGAGCACTTCGGCTCGTTCGTCACCGAGTCGAGCAATCACATGAGCGAGTACGTTCCCTACTTCCGGACCGACGATGCGACGATCGAGGAGTACGTCGTCGACGGGGACTTCGAGTTCTACTTCACCGACTGGATCGAGACCGGACGGTACTTCGAACACTGGCGTGAGTATCAAAAAGAGAACGCCGAGCGCGACTTCACTCGAGAGGAGTTCGAAATCGAGCGCTCGGAGGAGTACGGCGCCCGGATCGTCCACTCGATCGAGACCGACACGCCCCGGCGGATGAACGTCAACGTGCGAAACGAGGCGGGTGCGGTCGCGAACCTCGGAGCGGACGCCTGCGTCGAGGTGCCCTGCCTCGTCGACGCCACCGGAATTCACCCCTGTTCGGTGGGAGACCTCCCACCGGAGTTGGCCGCCCTCTGTCGCTCGAACGTGAGCGTCCAGCGACTCGCCGTCCGGGGCGTGCTTGAGGAAGACCCCGAGGCGATCCGGCGTGCGGTCAAACTCGATCCGCTCACGGCCGCGGCCTGCACACTCGACGAGGCCGACGCCATGATCGACGACCTGCTCGAAGCGAACGCCGCGTACCTCCCGGAGTGGGCCGTCGCCGACGCGGAGATTGCCGTCGACTGAGACGCTCCGTCGCGGCCGACGTCTCGAGCGACGTTGCGAGGGGAGAGCGTCTCCACGATGGACACGAGGTGCTGGCCGGGGAGGAGTCCCGCTCCCCCGTCAGCGGCGGGTGATCCGGAGGTCGGTCGGTGGCGCGTCGACGACGCCGGCGTCGAATCCACCGGCTCCGGTGGCCTCTCCGTCACCGGCGCCGGTGTCGGCAACGGGGGTCACCACCCACTCCGCGCCGGTTGGGGGATCGACGGCGACGGGATCGCTTCCGAAGTTACACACCCACGTGAGGTCACCGCGCCGTGTCACGCGGACGCCGTCAGGTAATCTGTCGGTGTATTCGACCCCGGCGGCATCCAGCACGTCGACGACGAGCGCGTCAGCGAGGTCCTCGCCGGGCCAGACGCCGCAGTAGGTGACCGCTCCGGTGCCGCGGTCGGCGACCGTGATCGCGGGGCGACCCGCCGCTTCACCCGTTCGGTGGGTGCCGACCGCACGCGCACGGTCCGGGTCGAGCCAGTCGCCCCAGGTGCGGTAGTCGTACGTCTCCCCCCGGTAGTCGACGGTCGTCGGGATCGCCTCGGGAAGCGACTCGTGGTGCTCGACCGTCGCGCCGACGGTCTCGGTCAGCGGGCCGGGCGCGAGCGCGTCGTGCAACTGGTTCGCCCGCGTTTTTACCCCGGTCCGGATCGTCGCGAGGAGGTGGCCGCCGTCCCGAACGTACGCGTCGACGTTGGTTGCGAGGTCCTCGTCGACGAGGTGTAGGGTAGGCGCAACGACGGCGTCGTATCGCCCGAGGTCCGCCGTCGGCTGGACGACGTCGACGTCGACGCCGCGGGCCCGGAGCGCGGCGTAGTAGGTCCGGAGGTGTTCCCAGTAGTCGAAGTCCGGGGCGTGCGGCTGTGCCGTGATCGCCCACCAGTTGTCGTACTCGTGGAGGATCGCGACGTCAGCGTCGACGGGTTCCAGTGCGTCCGTGCCGCCGAATTCCTCGAGTTCCTCGGCGACGGTCGCGGCGTCGTAAAACCCCCTGTCCGGAGAGCCGTCACGCTCACGAAGTCCCGCATGGTACTGCTCCTGTCCCTGCCGGCAGCGCCGCCATCGGAAGTAGAGAACCGCGTCGGCGCCGTGCCCGACCGCGTGGTGAGCCCAGAGGCGCATCGCGCCGTCGGCGGGTTGCGGGGCGTACGGTGGCCAGTTCACGTCACCCGGTTGCTGCTCCATCACCCAAAATGGGCGGTCGAGTGCGCTCCGGTAGAGGTCGTGGTTGAGCCCGACCTGATCGGGGTCACCGGCGCGGAGTTCGTCGACCGTCGCCGATTCCTCTTTCCGGTCCTGTGCGAACCCTGTAGGATACGAGTCCCACGAGACGAGGTCGTGGTCCTCGCTTACGGCGTAGGCGTCCACGGTCTCGAAGTCGCCCATGAAGTTGTGCGTGAGAGTCCAGTCGGGGTTCCGGTCGCGGAGGACGTTGACCTGCACGCAGTCGAAGTCGACGATCGCACTACGGGCGAACCGGTGGTAGTCGAGGAGGCGCGACGGGTGGTGTTCGGCCGGCGTCGGTCCCGGCGGTTCGACCTCGTCGATGGAGCCATACCGTTGGCTCCAGAACGTAGTACCCCACGCCTCGTTTAACGTCTCGGCCTCGCCGTACCGGTCGCGGAGCCACTTACGGAACCCCGCGGCGCAGTCGTCACAGTAACACAGCGCGGTGTCGTGACAGCCGTACTCGTTGTCGATCTGCCACCCCTCGACGTGTGGGTCGTCGACGAACTCGTCGGCCAGTCGGGTGACGACGCGTTCGGCCTCCTCACGATACGCGGGCGAGGAGAAACAGGTGTGCCGGCGACTGCCGTGTTCCCGGACTGTCCCGTCGCTATCGGCTGCGAGGATCGAGGGGCGCTCGTCGGAGAGCCACTTCGGTGGCGTCGCCGTCGGGGTGCAGAGCACCACGGAGAGCCCGTGATCGCCTGCGAGGTCGACCGCCTCGTGGAGCCAGTCGAACTCGAAGTCGCCGCGCTCCGATTCGATACGGGCCCACGCGAACTCGCCCATGCGGACGCGTTCGAGTCCCGCGTCCGCCATTGCCGCCAGCTGTTCGTCCCACTCCTCGCGGGGCCAGTGTTCCGGGAAGTAGCAGACGCCAACGCTCATGCGATCCACCTCCGACTGGAGGGTGAAACGCGGCGATGTGAGATACCATCACGGCGATGCGTCACGCTCACCGCCCACCGTTGTTTATTGTTGCGCATCGTCCCGTGCTTCCTCGGCGATCCGCGTGAACGCCTCCGCGTTCCGCGTGATCGTCTCGTAGTCACCGCGCGCGGCCGCGTCGAGGTCGACCAGCGAACTCCCGACGCCGACCGCCGTCGCACCCGCCTCGAAGTAGTCGGCGGCGTTCTCCGTCGAAACGCCCCCCGTCGGAACGAGCGGTACGTGCGACAGCGGGCCCTTGACGGCGCTAACGTGGTCGGGTCCGCCCGTGCTCGCGGGGAACAGTTTCACGGCGTCCGCCCCGGCCTCGTACGCCTCGATCACTTCGGTCGGGGTGTAGGCCCCCGGAAATACTGGCGCGCTGTAGCGGTTTGCCGTCTCGATCGTGGCGTCGTCGACGGTCGGCGTGACGATGAACTCGGCGCCGTTCATAAGTACGGTCCGTGCCGTCTCCGCGTCGAGGACGGTTCCGGCGCCGAGGAGAACCTCGTCCTCGAACGACGCCGACACCTCCGACAGCAACTCGGTCACGTTCGCGGTGTCGGCGGTGACCTCGACGACGTCGACGCCGCCGCATTGTAGCGCGTCGACTATATCGATGACGACGTCCGCCGACGCCCCGCGGACGATCCCGACGATTCCAGTATCCGCTATCCGGGAGAGATTCGCGTCCGTCTCCATGGGAACGAGTTTCGCGGCCGGGCTCTTAACTTCGCGGGCCGCGACACCGATTCATCAACTGGCACCTGTCTCTCTGTCGGCAGGATCCTGACAGGCACGGCGAAAATACCAATAATATTTTATATTAAGTACCTTGTCAACTGATCAGTTATATCGCACGTGAGAGACTGTCCTGCTGGACTGTATGAGAATCCTAATTGTGTAGAATGTACCGGAATCTTTCAATCAAAACATCCTATTTCGCTCATGTGTAGAAGATTGTTGATGGCCCGCCTTCTTGCGGTTTGATGGATTTGTCTTCGCTTCGAGAATCGTCTTATAAACCGATCTCCGTGGGGTTCAGCACTCACTTCGAGTTCGGCTGAGTTGTATCAACAATCTCCGCCAGAAGAGCGTCCTATCGCTCATGTGTAGCACATTGTTGATGTAGTGCAGTCTTGCGATCTTGGCATCAACCGACCGAGATGAGAATCAGCTGTCTGAGCGGTATACCGGTCATTTTCTCATCCCTACCACTTTTGAGAGAACCCAATAAATAATCTCCTAGAGAAGAACGTTGTCGTTAGATTGCACCGGTTGATTACAGCTCCGTGAGCCGCGGCTGATGGACAGCGACAACGAGACGGGAGTGAGAGGATGTTGAATTAAGCGCACCAAGGGCTAAAGATTGATTATCTTGGAAAATATTTCTCGTGTTAATACGGCTGTGGAAAAGTTATGAGTGGATCAGTAACAGTTGACATTCGGGATATACAAATGGTGTTTCGCTCTCCTGTATGGCAGCCTCATAAGACGAATATTGCTGTCGCGTCGGGCATGACTGAGGGTGGACGAACTATCCAAGGGGTCGGCGCAAACGGATGGTCGACGGATAATGTGAAAGATAAAGCTGCGGAGAATATCCGCTAGGCTGCTAAAAAGACTGACTTCGAATTTCATATCAACACAATTAGTGGCGGTCGGACAAACCAGCGCATCGAAATACTACATGAACAAGAGAAAATTAATGTCAATTCTGGAGGATTTAACGGTTCCCCTACTATTGAGATCACCGCATGGAAAGGGAATCATAGCACAGACTCTCGCGGCAAGGAGCGAATCGGACTTCCGATCATCTCAGACCCATGGCAGAGTTGTCTGAATTCGGCACTTGACTCAGCAGATGGGGAGTTTGCTCGTCTTGGTTAGTCATATAAATTCTGCGCTGAGGACAAGCTCCCTGTGTTTGTTCTCGCTGATCGCGGCAGTGGCGAACGACACGTGATCCCGACGAAAGCCGCGACTGAATCAAGGATTCGACTCCTGCTGGCCGACCGCCAGCAGGAGTCGTTAACCGTCTACACAGACGGCTTTCGGGCATACGATCCACTTGACGAGGACGACGCATTCACCCGTGAATACGTCGTCCACGGTGACGGCGAGTACGTCGATGGAGACGTTCACGTGAACACCTGCGAGAGCCACGCGTCGCTGGCGCGACGGTGGCTCTCGCCGCATCGAGGTGTCTCTAAAGACAGACTCACGCCGTATATCCGAGCGTTTCAGCTCCGTCGAGAAGTGTTCCGCAAACCGGGGAAAGAAGCGCTCAAAAC
>OBKM01000603.1_pt1 | contig 17622 bp, 20 predicted proteins | sample 1519691 | NCBI WGS metagenome assembly OBKM01 (sample SAMEA37050418, study PRJEB22526) | metagenome | biome: saline pan; feature: lake; material: water | place: Egypt | collected 2015 | depth 0.5 m | reverse complement strand
CGGGTTCTTCAGTAAGAGGTCCTAATCACTATGGTGGCGAAGCTGACCGCAGAGACACGTTCGCCGCCGACTCGGTCACTCAGGAAGCCGCCGGGGATGCGGATAAACGTCGCCAACAGCGCGAAGCCCAGTGCGGTTATCACGCCGGCTGTGCGGGCGTCAACGCCGTGGAACGATGTCCAATAGGAGGGATACCAGACGGTCAAGGCGAGAAACCCACCAAGAGAGGTGAAATACAACGCAACCAACATCCAAGTTCGGGGCATGGCTGCTGCCTTGCGAATCGCTCCCCACGCATTCTCACTCGGGAAAATCTCCTCACCAAGCTCGCGGCTTCCCTCTTTGGCCTCAGCGGCATCAAGGCCCTGTTTTTTCAGTTGGAAATAGTACGGGTCGGCAGCAATCACGGCGTAGATAGCGATGCCAACGATGAGAAAACCAATCCAGACCAGATATGTGCTTATCAGCCCAAGAACTCCGATGAGAATCGGAAGCAGAATCGTAAAAATCCCCGGCGAACTGTTACCAAGCCCTGCGTAGATTGCTAGGGCTCCACCTTGCTTTTCAGTTTGATACCAGTAGGACGTCTGGGTCAGCCCAACGGAGAACGTACCGATTCCACAGCCACTCAGCGCGCCAAAGACGAAGATAAGCGGATAATGCCGTGGTGTCAACCCATCCATCCCGATGAATAACAGAATCGCCGCAAACCCGATCATCCCGACCGCTGAGAGCCCAAGCAGTGTTAAAAACGGTTTGCGTGGGCCGACCTCATCCGCCCATGCACCGGCTGGGATGCGAATGAGCGAACCGATGAGGCTGGGCGCGCCGACCAGCAAGCCGAGGAGCAACCCTGACAGCCCCAATGCCTCCTCAAACTGTTCAGCAGCCGGGCCGTACATCACAACCCCTGCAAATCCAATGAAGAATCCAAACGTCGCGCCGACCAACCCTCTGCGCGGTGACCCGCGAACCGACACCCCGTCAAGAATGTCGTATTTCTCTGGGTCGGCGTCTGATTCTTCGTCCATCTGCCCCGTGGTTGTTGGCCGGATTATAAACATATTTGGAAGCAGAAAATTGATTTTCACCCGACATTTTCGCTCGTCTGCGGCCATCAAATGTGGATCGGGCAGTGTTTCAATCTGGGCTGAGGCGTCGGTTCGCTACAGTCTGCTGTGGCATGGGTCGGCCGCCCCGGCTTGAAAATTGTTTAACCCCACAGCGAGAAGCTAGATGCGAGCCACTATGTACGATACAATCTTGGTTCCCACCGACGGCAGCGAGATCGCCACCGCCGCCGGTGGAGCCGCCATCGCGCTCGGGCGTCGGTTTGATTCCACCATTGAGGTGATCTCCGTCCTCAAACGGAACCCGTTGGATCCCTCTTTGAGCACCGACACCGACTCACAGGCACAGTTCGCTGCGGACGCGCTTGCGGAAATCGAGGCAGAGGCAACCGAGTCGTCGGTTGACCTCACGACGACGCTTGTTGAGGCCGAAGAGTCAAATTCGGTTCACCAGCGCATTCTTGGGTATGCTGCTTCCAACGATATCGACAGCATCCTGATGGGGACACACGGCCGGACAGGCGTCGGCAGAGTTGTGCTTGGAAGCGTTGCCGAACAGACGCTGCGCGAGTCGCCGGTGCCTGTGATGACACTGCATGAGAACACCCAGTTTGATCCTGCGTTTGACTCACTGCTCGTCCCGACTGATGGAAGCGACACCGCCGAGGCAGCGTTGGATCACGCCATCGAGCTTGCGGGTGTCACCGACGCCGCAGTTCATATCATCAACGTCGTCGATGTCGGTGCTATTGCGGGTAGCTACAACGTCGGCGGGGTCTCGAAAAAGCTGGAGGAGGCCAGCAACAAAGCGCTTGAACGCGCCGTGGAACGGGCTACAGACGCCGGTGTGGGAACCGTTGAGGCAACTGTCTTGACGGGCGTGCCGGATCGGTCGATCTGTGAGTACGCCGAACAGGAGGCTGTTGATGCGATTGTGATGGGGACACACGGCCGAACAGGTGTCGAGCGATTCCTGCTTGGATCTGTCACCGAACGCGTGGTTCGACGGAGCACTGTGCCGGTTATCGGCACGAAGGCGACAGCTCCCAGTGATTCGGATACTGTGCTGTAACACGGCTAGTGAGACCGGTGTTGAGGCTGTCTGCTCGGTGCTGCTTTTCGATTCTGGCTGGATTCGCGGTCTGTGGGGCCAGAGTGGTGTCCCGTGTCGGTGAAGTGCTGTCGCACCCCGTTGTCGACTATTTTATATTGCGGTATGCAATTTATCAGGACAAACCGTCCGGCTTTTTGCTGTCCCGCCGAATCGCCTCACAATGGTCGAATTCGATCCTGAAAAGTTTGAAGACAAGTACGAACACTACTTTCCGCAGCTCCAGCGCGCGTATAAGAATGCGTTCAACACGATGAACGACGCCTACGACTCGAAGCTGATCCACGGCATCGATCAACAGGTACTCAACGAGAGCGAGCCGGTGTATGATCCCGACTCGGGATTTACCGTGGAGCTGCCCGCGGAGCCGTATGAGCGGTTGAGCGGTGTTGTTGTCGACAAAGAGCGGTTTGAGGAGACGTTGGAGCGGTACACCACCGAGATCGAAACCGAGCTTCGGCAGCTGTTTGAGATGGAGTAGGCGGCCAACCAAAGGCCTAAGCCCGTTGCTGTATTACCAGTTGCTATGAGTACAGATTCCGCGTCGTCCGATTCCGAACTGAAAGACCGCGTGGTGAACTTCCTTCGGCGGAACTTCCCACAGATTCAGATGCACGGTGGTAACGCAGCGATTCAACATCTTGATGCGGAGACCGGTGAGGTACACATCCAGCTTGGTGGTGCCTGTTCCGGCTGTGGCATCTCGCCGATGACGATCCAGGCGATCAAAAGCCGGATGGTCAAAGAGATCCCCGAAATCGAGGAGGTTCATGCTGACACCGGTGGCGGCGCGGAACCCGATATGGGTGAGACCGAAGGCATGAGTCCCTCCTTCCCTGGCGAGGGTGGCGACGACACCGACGAAGGCCCGCAGGCTCCGTTCTAAGCGATTTTTGCCGTTTGAGAGATTTTCCGCTTTGTTTAGGGTGGTAAGTCAGGACTGTGCTATTTTGGTGATAAACTGCATAGCGCGATAGAAAATCTCCGAAGTCGCGCCAGCGTTGCTAACGAGTCCACCACACAGAGCTTAGCTGCAGCTATTTTTTTGTAGCATGCGATACAGTATCTAGCAATGCGCGTCACCGAGTTGATGAGCACCGATCTCATCACGATTCCCTCTGAGGCGGATATGAAGATGGCTGCCGAGCAGATGCTCCGCAATCAGGTCGGCAGTGTCATCGTAACGCACAACGGCACCCCATCGGGGATCATCACCGAGGCTGACGCGCTCACTGTCGGCTATGTGACCGACAACCCGTTTTGTGAGATCAACGTGAAGCCGGTGATGAGCCACCCGCTCAAAACAATTGAGCCGACGATCACCGTGCGGGCGGCGGTAAACCGGATGCTGGAGGAGGACGTAAAGAAACTTCCCGTGGTTGAGGAGTTGGAGCTCCTCGGCATTATCACGATGACAGATATCATTCGCGCTCACAGTGATCTGCTCAACGAAGCCCGAAAGATCGAAAAAGGCCGCGGTCGACGCGACCCCGCTGAGTGGCGCGGGCCGTTTGATACCTGACCTGCGCTCGCTCGGAGCTTGTTCTCAACCCCTCTGCTTCGGATCGAAATCACAAGACAGCAGCACGGCTCGACTATCAGCAACCACTTTCACCACGCTCCGCTGTTCAGCTTCGACCGTGATTCACTCACCCGCCGCCGTTTGACCGCTCCGGTGGCATCACCCATCGAATCCCGCCCGCGGTGGCGTCCGTAACCGTATTACCTCCTGAGATACCGTACATTCGGTATGGAAAACGTCCTCTGGCCGGCGTACTTCGATGCCGACCGCACGCGATCAGGTGGTCGTCGGGTAGCGACTGATCTCGCTGTCGAGGAGCCGACAGTCGATGAGATTGCCACCGCCGTCCAGCAGATCGGCTACGACGCGGTGATCGAACGGGAGAAGACGTATCCCCGAGAGTACGAGCCACGCGGCCGCGTGCTCGTCAAGGGTGCTGAGGATACGAAAAACGACCTTGTCCAGGCCATCGGGGCCTATCTTGGCGTGCTTCGAGAGTGAGTATGCAACGCATTGGCACCGTCAACAAAACAGCCCAGGGCCTCGCTATTGTCGGCAGCGAGACTGACGACGTACCCGAAATTGGTGGGATGGTCATCAACGAGTCGTTGTCAACAGTCGGTCGCATCGTTGATGTCTTCGGCCCTGTTGAGACGCCCTACATTGCTATCACGCCGACTGATTCCGCCAGCCTGACTGATCTGGTTGGGACAACGCTGTACACGAAGTAGCTGTCCGGACTAACACACCAACCCACCACTATCAACAAAGCACACTGCTATCAACACACCACCCCACCACCGCGATCAACAAATCATAATCACCAAACCCCTCTCGGTTCAAGTATGAGTATGTTCCCCCGGGAGTACCGCGGTATCGCCTTCGCTGTCGCCCTCTTTTTACTCGTCCAACTCGGCGCGCTTGCGTTGATCACGACGTTTGCTGAACAGGGGTATCAGGCCGTCGAGAATCCGGATGATCCGACAAACAGCCTGATCTATATCGGTGCGATTCTCATCGCCACGGTCGGCTTTCTGGCGGCGTTCAAATACAATCTTGATTGGATTGTCCGCGTCGTCATCGTTGGCGTCAGCGGCGTTCTCGCGTGGTATGTCTTTGCCGCGCTGCTGCCGGCGTCGGTTGCGGCAGGGTTGGGGGCTGCCGTTGCGGTCACGCTGTGGGTGTATCCCGAGTGGTATGTCGTCAACACCGCGGGCGTGTTGATGGGCGCGGGTGCAGCTGGGCTGTTTGGGATCACCTTCGGGCTGCTGCCCGCGCTTGTGCTGCTTGTTGTGTTGGCAGTCTACGATGCGATCAGCGTCTACAAAACGAAACATATGCTGGATCTGGCTGATGGCGTGATGGATCTCCGCATCCCGGCCATTCTGATTATCCCACTCACGCTTTCGTACTCACTGCTCGATGACGATTTCGGCGCGCCAGCTGCCGATGAGACAGCCGCCGAAAGCGACACTGATTCCGCGGATAGCGAAGTCGTAGCCGATGGCGATGGCGACTCGGCTGCCGACGCCGATTCCGCCACCGACGAAGCTGCTGCCGACAACACCGCTTCCGATGCTGATCCACCAGCCGACGACGCTGATCCCGCTTCCGACGAAACCGAGGACGACCGCCGTGATGTGTTTTTCATCGGTCTCGGTGATGCCGTGATTCCGGGCATCCTTGTCGCCAGCGCGGCCTTCTTTTCGACAGCCCCACAGTACGCCGTCCCGATTATCCAACTTAATACGCCAGCGTTGTTTGCGATGATCGGCACGGTTGCCGGCCTGCTCGTGTTGTTGCGAATGGTGATGAACGGCCGCGCTCACGCCGGGCTGCCGCTGCTCAACGGTGGTGCTATCGGTGGCTATCTGCTTGGGGCGTGGTGGGTCGGCATCCCGCTTGCAGAGGCAGTCGGTGTCGCTGGCTTGCTGTAGCGACACCACCAGCCAGTCATCAGCGGCACTGCCAGTCAGTCCTCGATACTTTCGCGTACCTTGACTGCCATCCCGGTCTCGAAATCTCTCATTCCGGCAGCCGACAACTCGGCGCGTCCGACCGCCAGCAACTCGCCGCGTTCGTGGACGACAAGCACCTCATCACCCGGCCGAATCGCGGGATCGACCTCGGTCACAAACTTCGCAAACGCGTTTTTCCCCGCTCGAATATACGGCTCGGACTCATCGCCGACAACGACACGCGCTGTGGGATGGGCAAACGCCTCGGCCAGTCGACGCCCACCCGCGATTCCGAGGGTGAATCTGCCATCAATCCCGTAGGAGACCAACCGCTGGCCATCACACAGTAGCTGTCGCGGCCGCCCGCTTGTTGATCGCCGAATCTTGATCTCGGCCTGCGGTGGAAACAGCGCCTCACCAGCGGTTGCCCCAAACTGATAGTCGGCGACGGTTCGCAACGCTGCAAGCCCGCGGTCGCCGCTGGCGTTTGCTATCGTATCGTTGCTGCCGGTAGCTTCGTCGCCCTCCACCGCGTCGTCGCTGTCGACAGTTTCGGCACTCTCCGCAGTGCCCCGACTCTCGGCACTCTCAGTTCTGCTGTCGCTGTCGGAACTTTCCTCGGCAGCCGGCTCCCTGTCACTCGCTGGTGCTCCGGCTGGCTCATCGCTCATATTGGTGCGTTTCGCCTGCAGCACAAAAACGACCCTGTTGTGGAGTCTATGGAACGATCAGCGTTCGGACTGCGGCGAGCAGTCCAAACAGCACCACGCCTAACAGCAGCCCAATCAGGGTGCTTCCGATCACCATTCGGCCGGTCGCCAGCCCAATCGCCATCCCAAACGTAAACGGCAGCGCGAGTGCTTCGATTTTGAGGTCGCTCATAGCAGGAAGGTATCAGGGTCGCTATCGAGGTCGGTGAACTCGTCAGTTGCATCGATCAACTCCTCGGCTGTTGAGGAGCCAAACGCCATCACCTCAACTTTGACGCCCTCATGTCGCAGATGCGAACAGAGCCGCGAGAAGTCGCCATCGCCCGTACAGAGCACGACGGTATCCACGTGGTCGGCCAGCGTCACCGCATCGAGACTCATTCCAACATCCCAGTCAGCCTTCTTCGAGCCATCGCCAAACGTCTTGATCTCCTTGATTTTTGTCTCAAAGCCGATCTCAACCAGGGCATCAAAGAAATCCTCCTCGTTGGGTGCGTCGGCGCGAATCACATACGCAATCGCTCGGGTTAGATTCCGGTCAGCGACAGCTTCGGTGAGCAACGCGCCGTAATCAATATTCTGTGAGTAGTGGCTCTGGGCCGTATGATAGAGGTTCTGCGAGTCAGCCAACACAGCAACCCGCTGGCCGGGGTGAATATCTGTCATATCTGTTCACGACTGGCCGCCCTGTTGAGCCTGTCGCAATCGACGCTTCGGGCTGCCGGACTGATCGGATCGGCAGCTCAGCGGTTGAACTTGATGTTGGGGTCGGTGATCGACTGCCGCAAAAAGGGGTGTTCGACGGTTTTCTCGACCGACCCTTCTTTCGAGTGCACCTCCAGATTCTTGAAGAAAAACTGCTCCTGTACCTGCTTGCCGTACTCATAAGCCTGTTTGACGTCCTTTGTTGAGGCAAACACAAACTCCTCGTCGTCGGGTACAACAACCCAGGTTCGGAGTATCGGGCTGTGAGTCACCCGTACCACCTCGAACTGGTCGTTCCAGTAGATTTCGCCGACGCTGTCCTCGCTGTCCCACCGGAGAACACACGGATGTCGGTCGGCAGCCAGCTTATCCGAGGCTCTGGCCATCGCCTTCATCCGGTTGCGATGCACCGAAAAGATGGTTGCGTTGTCAGGGTTGCGACGAAACTCCCGGAGGAGATAGCCGCGGTCGGTCTCAATCACCTCCAGTGGCTGATTGTTGGGTGGTGGACTTCCACCACCGACGCGTTCGGCAGTTGGCTGTGTCTCCCCCACGGTCACACCTATGTGCCACCCTGTGAGCAAATAAATAATTTCGCATATGATTGGGTAGCCAACTGGCAGGAAACGAGAGATACTCCTCACATTCCAATACTATCGTATCCTTCTATCTGGAGCACCGCTTCTGATTGCAGTGGCCGTACTGCATTTGTCGCCACCACTCAGAGCCGTGCCCGCACCTGACTAATCTCGGGGAAGGAAACGCCGATCACCTCGACCAACGCATCGGCAGCCCCCAACAGCCACTCGGCGCGTTCAACCCGCGAGTCAAGATCGCCGGGGCCGAGACGGTACTGCTCAACGAGTGTTTCGATGGTTGCTCCCTCGCTCCACTCCTCGAGAATCCGTGCGGTTTTGACTGCTTCCAGCCACGACTCAAACTCCTCGGCCTCCTGCATTCCGGTGGTGAACTCCTCGCTGTGGTTGCGTGCGTACTCATAGATCACTGCTCGCTCCTCGTTTCCGAGATAGGTGTCGTGCATATCCGGCGTTCCACAGATGATCTCCAGTGCGGTCAGCGCTGTTGCGGTCTCCATCTCCGTTGTCGTCTCCAGTCCCGCAACGATTCGCGCACCTGTTTCGGGCGTGATATACTGCGCCGAGACCGTCTCGCCAATCTCAGTCGCCTGAAGCCTGTCAGTCTCGTCGGCCGAAGCCTCCCGAACCACCATCTCCATCTCGATGAGTTCCTCGACGACTGTCCCAACAATACCCGAGAGATCACCCCCAGCCGTCTGGTGCGCATAAAACGTCGCCGACAACACATCTAAGATGCCGGTTTCTGTCTCCGCAAAGCCCGAGGCAATAATCGACAACACATGCGTCCGCAGTGCCGCCTCACTAGCGAGTTTCGACGCAACCGGCTCCGGCTCGGCACCGAGATACCGCTCGGCCAACGCATCGGTTTCGTCGCTGTCGCTGCCGACGAGAATTGCCTCACCGTAGGGATCAAGATGGGGTCGGCCTGCTCGCCCACACATCTGGTGGATCTCAAGTACGGGCAGCCACTCCATCGCCGAGCCGGTGTACCGCTGTTGATCGCGGATCACCACCCGACGGGCGGGCACATTCACTCCTGCCGCCAGCGTTGGCGTCGCACAGATGACTGCCAGCGTCCGATCCCGAAACGCCGACTCGACGCGCTCGCGGTGGTCACTGCGCAGCCCGGCGTGGTGGAAGGCAACACCGTTTCGAACACACTCGGCAAGTCGCTCGCTTGTGACGGTACCATCGAGTGATTCAATCTCGCTGGCGATCCGCTTTCGCTCGGCAGTTGGCGCTCCTGTTCGTTGCAGCCGCTCTGCCAGCGACGCGGCCTCCCGTCGTGAGCGAACAAACGCCAGTGACTGCCCACCGTTGTCGACCGCGCTGGCCACAAGCGCGGCGGTGGTTTCGGTTTCGAGATCCGCACTCGGTGGGATCGAGCCTGACTCAATCTCGACTGTTTCGGTTGTCCCATCATCGTAGGCGACGCCGTCGCTGTCGGCAACACCGGTGCGGAGCGTGACCGGTCGCCACGTGGATTCAATCAGTGTCGCGCCGAGCCAGTCTGCGATCTCATCCGCGTTAGCGACAGTCGCCGAGAGTGCGACCAACTGGACGCCGGGTGTGAGTCGACGCAGATTCGCCAGCGTCACCTCAAGCGTTGGGCCGCGGTCGGTTTGGCCTAACAGATGGACTTCATCGACAACAACACAGCCGATATCATCAACCCAGGAGGCACCGTGTCTGATCGCGGCATCGACTTTCTCGCTGGTGGCGACAACGATATCGTGGTCAGCAAGCTCCGCGGCTGGTGAGTCGTAGTCGCCGGTTGCGATGCCGACATCAACACCCGGCAGCTTGCTGAAGGTTGCGTGTTTTTCGGTCGCTAACGCGCGCAAGGGGACGATATACAGCCCTGGCCCCTCGGCGGTCAGCATGGCGAGTTGGGCAATCAGCGTCTTGCCGCTGGCGGTCGGAATCGCTGCCAGCACGTTCTCGCCCGTACAGATGCCGGCCTCGACTGTCGCTGCCTGTGGCGGGTACAGCTCCTCGATACCCTGCCGTTGAAAATGCGCAATCAGTGGCGGTGCCAACGGGAGCTGTGCAACGTCCATAGACGCCCTGCTTAGATGAAGCCGCCGTCAGCCAGTCGGTCGACTGCCTCGCGGAGTCGCTCTTCGCTGGCGGCATACGAGATGCGAGCGTAGCCGGGCGCGCCAAAGGCACTGCCCGGAACGGTAGCGACATGTGCCTCCTGAATCGCCTCCTCACACCATCTCTGATCATCGTCATCAACCGGCAGCATCATGTAGAACGCGCCGTCGCCGACCGGGACATCGACCCCGTGATCAGCAAACAGCTCAGCCAGCATATCGCGCCGTTCGCGGAACGCCTCCCGCATCTCGATGACCGCGCTGTCGGTGCGTGATGAGAGTGCCTCAACGCCAGCGTGTTGGACAAAGTTGACCGCACACGAAACCGAATGTGAGTGGAGTTTGCTGGCCTGATCGATGAGCTCCTGTGGTGCGTGGATGTAGCCCAGTCGCCAGCCGGTCATCGAAAACGCCTTCGAGAACCCGTTGAGCGTAATTGTCCGGTCGCCCATTCCGTCGAGCGAGCCAAGTGAGGTTGGCTCGACGCCGTAGGTGATTCGCTCGTAGATCTCATCCGAGATGACAGCGAAATCGTGTTCGACAGCGAGATCTCGCACGCCCTCAACTGCGGCATCCGAGTAGACAGCCCCGGTCGGGTTCGATGGTGAGTTGACGATCACCAGCTCCGTCTCATCGGAGACTGCCGCAGTGAGATCCGCAAGCGCGGGTTCGAGTTGGAACTCATACGGCGAGAGATCAACCCGATTGAGCGAGCCACCCGAGAGCTTCACCATCGCCTCATACGAGACCCAGGCCGGATCGAGCAGCACGACCTCATCTCCGTCGTCGATGAGTGTGTTGATCGCCTCATACAGCCCCTGCTTGCCGCCGGGGGTCACGATGATCTCGTCGCTTGCGGCGTCGATCCCCTGTCCGGTCAGCTTCTCCGCAAGTGCCTCTTTGAGTGCTGGAATCCCATTTGAGGAGGTATACCCGGTGTGGCCGGCATCCATCGCGTCTTTGCCTGCCTCGATGATGTTCTCGGGCGTCGGGAAATCCGGCTCGCCGACAGAGAGATCAACCACATCAATCCCCTCGGCCTCAAGCTCGCTTGAGAGATTACTGATCGCCAGCGTCGCGCTCGGTTCGACCCGCTCAACCCGGTCTGCAAACTCCATGTTCATGCTAGTACCTCTACCAAGTCTATCGCGGCGTTTACCGCTTCCGCTCCTTTCTCTTCGCGCTCGCGGGCTTCTGCAGCACTCATCTCTGGCCCACTGACGCCAAAGGTAACTGGCGTATCGCGGTCGAGACTCACATCAGTCAACCCCTGGGCGGCGGCGTCAGCGATCACCTGATCGTGGTTTGTATCGCCGGTGATGATCGCACCGATGACCGCAACGGCGTCAATGTCGTCGCGGCGGGCGAGTCGGTCGGCCGCCAGCGGTGCATCGTAGGCTCCCGGCACCTCGATCACATCGGCAATCGTCGCGTCGCGGTCGGCAGCAGCCGCTTCCGCAGCCGCCTGCATCTCTGTGGTGACCGCGCTGTTGAACTGCGCCACCACCAATCCTACGGCAGTCATACCTTGAGATTGGGCGGTTTCCCAAAAGAACTACCGTTCGCCACTCGCTGGTGAGGCTGCCACCGCAGACTGAAACAGAACGTTTTCGCAGGCGGCGACGTATCTCCCGCTGTGGCCGCCGAGTTGGACAGTCGGTATAGCTGGTTTGTCGCAACCGTCGGCGCGGTAGCGATGGTGTTTACCTTCGGCACACCGCTTTCGTACGGCATTTTACGCGCCCCAGTCAGCGACGCCTTTGGGGTTGAGCCGGTCGCGCTCTCGACGGTGTTTTCGCTCATGCTGTTTATGATGTTCATCGGCTCCGGCATTGTCGGCGTCTTTGCGGTGCGACTCCCAGCGCGGCGTGTGCTGTTGACTGCTGCCCTCGCCAGCGCGTTGCTGACCCCATCGCTGTTCGTTGTCTCCGGCTATCTTGGCCTACTCGTTGTCTTCGGGACGCTTGGGCTGACGCTCGGGACGGCGTTTGTGCTTGTTGCATCGGTTGTCCCGCGGTGGTTTGACCGCCACCGCGGCACCGCAACCGGGCTTATTTTCGTCGGCAACGGGCTTGGGCTGTTTTTGTTCCCACCGCTGTGGCAGGTGGCGATTGAGAGCCTCGGCATTCGGCGGGCGTTTCTGGTGATTATGGGTGCGACGACCGCGGCGTTTCTGGCGGTCGGGCTTGTCTGTCGGCGACCCGACTGGCAGGCAGAGTCAGCCATCTCGCTTGGTGAGCTGCTTAGCTGGGTTCGACAGCTCCTCGCTACTCGGTCGTTTCAGCTGCTCTTTGTCGGCATCGGGCTGGCGTTTGCCTGGTATCATCTGCTTGCGGCGTATGCGGTTGATCTGTTTCGTGCCCGTGGGCTGAGTGCTGTTGCTGCCTCGTTTGGCTTTGGGCTTGTCGGCGGGGTGAGCATCATCTCCCGCATTGGCAGCGGCTACCTTGCCGACAGCATCGGCCCGCGGCGGGCGTTTCTCGGCTCGCTTGGCTGTGCCTCAGTTGGATCGCTGCTGTTGGCAACGCCGTGGCTTGCGGCGGTCGCGCTTGGCGTGGTGTTGCTCGGTCTTGGGTTGGGTGGCTGTGCGACGCTGTATATCCCACTGTTGTTGGAGGTGTATCCACCAGCAAAAGATACGGCCGTCATCGGGATTTTCAACATTGCTGCCGGTATCGGCTCGCTGGCGATGCCACCGCTTGGGACGGCAGCCATTGCGCATACCGCAGGGTATACTGCAGCGGTGGTACTGACGTGGGCGGTGACAGTTGGCGGGCTTGTCTTTGTGGTTGCTGGGCTGAATCGGGCGTAGCTCAACTGTAACACAGCAGATAGGTATGTTTTTATTCACCCGAGTCTAGTATCATTGAACGTGCTCCTAGCACTCGATCCACTCAGAGTTGCGTATGCTGCGGTGTTTTTTGGCAGTGGAATCCTCTGTCTGCTGTTGATTCCGCGAGCCAAGGCCTTTGAGAACCGCGAGATTCGGACGGGGCTTGTCTGGTTGTTGGCAACGACAGGCACCTGGGGACTGCTGAAGACGGCGTATCTGTTGCTTCCGGCACAGTTTGGCGAGCCGACCTACACGCTCGGACTTATTATCGGATTTGCGACGGTGTGGGCGTGGCTGTATTTCTGTTCGGCCTACACTGGCAGACCATTTCACAGAAATCCGACACTTCGGCGACTCAGCGTTGCGGTCTTCGGCCTTGTCGCTGTGGTCAAACTGTCCAACCCACTCCATGGGCTGTACTTCACTGCCACCCAAGTCGTTGAGCCGTTTTCCTATCTGGCGATTGAACACGGTCTGCTCCACTGGAGTGCGACCGGGCTGGCCTACGTGCTGTCGGCGATTGGGCTGTTCATGATCTTCGAACTCTACGTTCGGTCGGATTACGACACACGCCCGCTGTCGGTGCTAGCAGGACTGATCGCGCTGCCGGTGGGTTTCGATCTTGTCGCGCTGTCGACGCCGCTTTTCATCAACTTCATCTACGCACCCATTGGTGTCGCAATCTTCGCGGTCGGCGTACTCGTCGTCTTCCAAGAACGGCTGGCTGCGGTGGGCACCGCCTTGCCCGACGGCACTGCCTCGATATATCTTGATGCTGACCAACGGATTCGGGATGCATCCGCGGCGGCAACGGAGCTGTTTCCACCCCTCGACGACGCAATCGGCGAGCCGATTGCTGCTGTGCTTCCCGCTGTCGCCGACCATCTCGATAGCCACGAGCCGATTCTCCAGCATGGTGACGACGAGCCACGGTACTACCTTGTCGAGACCAACCCGGTGCGGCTGGCTGGCTCGGCCGCCCAGGTGCTTACCTTTACTGACGTGACCGAGCTTGAGCAGACGCGGCGGGAGCTACGCGAAAAAGAGCGTGAACTCAGCGAGCAAAACGAACTCTACCGGGCGATTCTCTCCGCGAGCTTTGCGTTTGTCTATCGCGTCGATCCTGACCGCGAACTCACCTTTGTCTCCGATCCGGTTGCGGAGGTGTTGGGATATGAGCCAGACGCACTCGTCGGCAAGCAGATCGACACCGTTGCACCGACTGCTGACATCGCTGAGCAAATTCGGCGATACACTGACGATGTGCTGGCTGGGGAGGCGATTCGACTGCAGGATTTCCCACTCCAGCACCGTGATGGCCGGGATGTCTTCGTTGATGTCCAGGTTGTCCCGGTCTATGATCCATCGGTGTCGGAGACAGAGCGCGCTGCCGACGATATTGTCGGCGCACAGGGGATGGTTCGAGAGGCGACCGACCGACACCGACGCGAAGCACTCATTAGCGTCATCAACCGCGTGTTGCGGCACAACGTTCGCAACGAACTGACCGTGATTAACGGCCGAGCAGAGCTGTTGGCCGATCAACTCGACGGCCAGCCGGCAGCAAACGCCCAAGAGATCGTCGATGCCGGCAACCGACTGCTTGATCTCTCCGAATCGGCACGGAAAATCGAACAGAGCCGCGAGCAGTCCCCAAAGCTGGAAGCTCACGATATTGTTCCAACTGTTGAGACAGCGGTCGAACAGATCGCCGAGCAGTATCCCGACGCCACGCTGTCAGTCGACACACCGGAGGAAGCTGTTGTGTTGACGAAACCGCGGGTCAAAACCGCGTTCCGTGAACTCCTCGATAATGCTGCCAAACACAGTGGCGACGCGCCAACAGTCGATATTACCGTGGCAGTCGACCCCGACTGGGTCACGATCACGATTGCTGACGATGGCCCTGGACTCCCTGATGGTGAGCGTGAGGTCTTAGCGACTGGCGCGGAAGACCCACTCGCCCACGGCAGCGGGCTTGGGCTGTGGCTTGCCAACTGGATCGTCACCACGCTTGATGGCGATATTGAGATTCTGGATACGGTGACGGGAACCACAGTCGAAATCCGGCTTCCGAACGCGAACACGGAGGCGTGAGTCTGTCGCTGTGTCAGTGTGATCGCGCAGTCCTCAGCAGTATCCCAGTTAGGGTAGCCAACAGCAGCATTCGCGGGTAAGAATGCTTATGTGTGGTCGACAGCACCGACCACGTATGTCAGTTCGCCTTCCCGGCCCGACGCTTGGTGTCGTCGGCGGCGGGCAACTCGGTCGGATGCTCGGCGAGGCTGCCGCCCCACTCGGCGTCGAACTCGTTGTGTTGGATCCAACGCCGGCATGTCCGGCCTCACCAGTCGTTAGCGACCAGATCGTCGGCGAGTTTGACGATCCCGAAGCCGTCCGCGAACTCGCCGAACGGAGCGACGCACTCACCTTTGAAATCGAGCTTGCTGATCCCGATCTGCTTGCCGAGGTCGCCGACGAGTACGACATCCCCATCAACCCTGATCCGGAGACGCTGCGAACGATTCAGGACAAACTCGTCCAGAAGGAGGCGTTGGCTGATGCCGGGATTCCGGTTCCGGACTTCATCGGTATCGGCGGCGAAAAAGATCTCAAAATGGTTGTTGCGGAACTCGATGGCGTCATGTTAAAAGCCCGCGAGGGCGGCTACGACGGCCGCGGCAACACGCCAGTGCAAGAGCCCAGCGAGGCCGCCGCCGCCCTCGACGAGCTGGGGGTTGATACGATGGCCGAATCGTTCGTCCCCTTCGAGCGTGAGCTCTCAGTGATTGGTGTCAAAGGCGCGGACGCGGTCAAAACCTACCCGGTTACCGAGACGATCCACGAAGACGAAATCCTCCGCGCAAGCGTCTCCCCAGCCCGTAGCGACAGCGACGTGATCGACCGCGCCCGCGAGGTCGCCCGTGATGTGTTGGAGTTCCTTGACGGTCGCGGCGTCTACGGCATCGAACTCTTCGAGACCGAGGCCGGCGAGATTCTCGTCAATGAGATCGCACCCCGCCCGCACAACTCCGGCCACTGGACGATTGAAGGCACGCGGTGCTCGCAGTTCGAAAACCACATTCGCGCTGTGTTGGGCTGGCCATTGGGGCCGACCGATCTCGCCGCACCAACGGTTTCGGCCAACATCTTAGGCGATACCGAAGCACCAACGGAGGCAACGCTGTACAACGTCGAGAAAGTCCTCAGCGATCCCAACGCCCACATGCACTGGTACGGCAAACAGCAGGTGCGACCACTCCGCAAGATGGGCCATATTACGGTGACTGATCCCGACGCAGGCGACGAAACTGAAGCGCTTGAGACACTCCTCGATCAGACAACGTCGCTCCGTGATGCAGTCACCTTCCGCAGCGAGCAACAACACCGCAATTGACTTGCCGCCGCCGGTTCCAGCCTCCCGTATGACCACCGCAGCCGACGTGCAGGAGCTAATCGACCGACTCGAAGCCGAGGCCGACCAGCAACGCGATCCAGCAACGACCCCCGATGTGGGAATCATCATGGGATCGGATTCAGATCTGGATGTGATGGCTGGTGCCTACGAGGCGCTTGAAGCACTCGGCTTCGCCGAACAGACTGATTTCGAGAACCCGCCTGCCGAGCGGTTCACTTTCGAGAGCTACGTTGTCTCTGCGCACCGAACTCCCGAGTTGATGTACGCCTACGGCGACACCGCTGCGGCCCGCGGGCTTGATGTTATCATCGCGGGCGCGGGCGGGAAATCCGCCGACCTCCCGAATATGACCGCCTCAATCGCCTACCCGATTCCTGTTATCGGCGTGCCAGTCCAGGAGAAATCAGTCGATAGCGTGATCGGGATGCCAACTGGCGCGCCAATCACGGCGGTTGATGCCGGCAAATCATTCAACGCTGGGCTCTCGGCTGCCCAAATCCTCGCTCGGGAACATGACAAAATTGAGGCAGCACTTGCCGATTACCACGACTCACTCCAGGATGGTGTCGGCGAAGTCTCAAAAGCGTTGCACGATCTGGGAATCGATGGCTTCCGTGAGCAAAGCGAGTAGCTGCTGTTCTGTGATTAGGTAACTCCAACCACCACCGATGCTGGCGATAATACCCCTGCTATTTGCGGTTGCTCTTTCGACGCAGATCCTGCCCAGTTTGCCGCTATAGCCGGGGAAAAATCAATGCTTATGAGGGGCCGGCTCAAAGCACTCGTACGTTACGGAGAACCCGGAATGTCATGGATAGCAATCGGGGCCTTGGCGCTTGTCGGTATCGCCATCCCGCTGGCGATGATGGTTGTGTCGGCGTTGCTGCGCCCAAGTGTCCCAGAAAGCGGTAAGAAAGAAACCTACGAGAGCGGTGAGATTCCGACCGGCTCCGGGCGCGTCCAACTGAATATTCAGTACTACATGGTCGCCCTGCTGTTCGTCGTTTTCGATATTGAGACAGTGATGATCTTCCCGTGGGCAGTCATGTATCGAAGCGCCTTAGAGGCCGGTGTCCCGCTATCGCAGGCGCTGCTTCCAATGCTGTTGTTCGTCGCCATCCTCGTCATCGGTCTGGTGTGGGCCTGGCGCATTGGAGCAGTTGAATGGACGCGGAGTCTGCGTGCCTCCGCTCGAAAGACAGAGAGACAAAACACATGAGCAGCGATAATCAACAACCCTTCGTCACCGACAGTTCGGATGTAGCTACAGACACCCGCGATGCACGAGTTACGGGCCAAGATAACCGATTTAACTCCCGGCTGCGGGAGGCGTTTGGCTCCTCGCCGTTTATTCTCACCAAGTTCGATAAGTTCATGAACTGGGTGCGCGGCTCCTCGATGTTCATGCTGCAGTTCGGTATCGCCTGCTGCAGCATCGAGATGATGCACACCTACGCGGTCAAACATGATCTCGACCGCTTCGGTGCTGGTGTTCCTCGGGCCTCGCCGCGACAGGCCGACGTGATTATCATCCCCGGCACAATCGTCTCGAAGTTCGCGCCGCGGATGAAACGCGTCTACGACCAGATGCCCGAGC
>OBKM01000602.1_pt1 | contig 17630 bp, 14 predicted proteins | sample 1519691 | NCBI WGS metagenome assembly OBKM01 (sample SAMEA37050418, study PRJEB22526) | metagenome | biome: saline pan; feature: lake; material: water | place: Egypt | collected 2015 | depth 0.5 m | reverse complement strand
ACCACCCGTGATGGTCAGTTCGTCTCCCGAATCTGCTCGTCGGAGTGTTCCGCACCCTCGTCGGCTGTCGGGTCCCGTTGCGAGTCGGCCCCGGACAGCGGCAGTTCGCCGTCGAGTTCCTCGAGTGCGACGATCCGGTCGAGACGTCGCTCGAACTCTGCCTCGTCGATTTCGCCGCGCGCGTATCGGCCTTTCAGTTCCGCGAGCGGGTCCGACCCACTGTCTGCAGCCTCTGTGGCCTCGGCGGACTCGGAGAACACGAGCGCCGCGATGTCACGGCCAAAGAGCAAGAACACCGGCGTGAGCACGAACCAGCCAACCACGACGGTGGCACTCGCGACCGCATCGAGACCGGCTACGCTGGCGAGCATGGCGACGGGCAGCGTGAGCACCGCGACGAGCAGCCACAGTTTCCGGGCGACGAACCGTCGGGCGTGTCCTCCCATCGTACGTTCGAACGTACTTGCGAGCGATAATAACGGTTGTGTACACCAGACGGGTCGTGTCGAAAGGACGACCTGGCACGACGGCCGACATCCTGCTGTAACCCGGGCCCGGCGCAGTTCACTCGTCGAGCAACTCCTCGAACTCCGGCAACACCTCGTCCTCGTCGTCAGCCGACTCGCCCTCGTCGCCCTCACCGCCGACCTCTTCATCGTCGTCAGTCGACTCGCCCTCGCCGGCCCCGCCGTCGGTCTCCTCCTCGTCCTCGATGACCTCGACCTCGATGACCTCCAGCGGGATGTTGTCGAGGTACTGGCCGATCTCCTTGCGCGCGATGCGGGAGGCGTGTTCCGCGCGCTCGACGTTGTACACGGTCATCTCCAGTTCGAGCGCGACCAGCGCCTCGTCGGCGGCGATAAACGCGGGGGGCAACTCCTCGCCCGACGGCGAGGTCCGCTCGGCCATGTCGATCTCCACGTAGTTGAGGTCCGGGTTCAGCATCTCGCCGGTCTTCGAGATGGCGATGCGGAGTGCCTCGTCGGGTGTCTCGACGTCGTACACCGGAACGGCGGCCTCGACGACAACGCTGCAGTTCATACGTGAATATCTCGTGGCACTCGTTATGAAGTTTGTGCAGGCACCGCCGTCGGTTCTCGACCCGCTCGCCGGTCCGTCAGTGTCATGTGCCGGCCCGCCGACGGTCGGGTATGGGCCTGTTGTCCGGTCTGCGCGGGTCGGAGGGGCGTGTCGGCCTGTTCGTCGACGGCCCGAACGTGTTCCGCGAGGAGTTCGAGGTCGACCTCGACGAACTCCGCGAGGTCGCAGACGAGGCTGGCCGACCGGTGTTGCGGCGACTCTACCTCGACGAGCACGCGACACCGAACCTGGTGCGGGCCGCCGAGGAACGCGGGTTCGAGGTCGTCACGACAAGCGGTGACGTGGACGTGCGCCTCGCCGTCGAGGCAACCGCCGCGGCCGTCGAGAATCGCATCGACGTGCTCGTGCTGGTGTCGCGGGACGCCGATTTCAAGCCCGCGCTGGAGCGGGCCGCCGAGTGTGGCGTGCGGACGGTCGCGGTCGCGCCGGGCTCGTACGGCCGGTCGGACGCGCTGCGAAACGCCGCCCACCGCTCGCTCACCCTCGAATGACAACTGACTTTGTTCCGCCAGTTCACCTCCTGGTATGGACCCACGTGTTCGGGAGCACGCCGAGATCATCGTCGACCACTCCGTCGACCTGCAGCCGGGTGACAACGTCGTCATCCGCGCGCCACCGGCCGCGGAGGACCTGGTCGTGGCACTGCACGAGCGCTGTGGCGAGCGGGGCGCGAACCCGGTCGTCCTCGACGCGAACAGCCGGTTCGACCGGGCGTACCTGCGCGCCCGCGACGAGTTCGACACCCCGGGCCACGCGCTCGCGCTTATCGAGGAGTGTGATGTCTACATCGCCGCCCGGGCCGACGAGAACGTCACCGAGACGAGCGATGTCGACCCGGAGACAAACGCCGCGTACGCGCAGGCCCACCAGCCGATCCTCGGAGAGCGACTCTCGAAGCGGTGGTGTGCGACACAGTACCCCGCGCCCGGTAACGCCCAACTGGCGGAGATGAGCACCGAGGGCTACGCCGAGTTCGTCTGGGACGCCATCGTCAAAGACTGGGATGCCGTTCGCCAGCACCAGCACCGGATGGTCGAGATTCTCGACCCGGCAGACGAGGTGCGCATCGTCTCCGGCGAGGGAACCGACGTGACGATGTCGGTTGCCGGTAACCCGACGCTGAACGACTACGGCGAGCGCAACCTGCCCGGCGGCGAGGTCTTCACCGCACCCGTTCCCGACAGTGTCGAGGGGACGGTCCACTTCGACAAGCCACTCTACCACCAGGGCCGGGAGGTCACCGGCGTCCGCCTGCGCTTCGAGGACGGCGAGGTGGTCGGCCACAGCGCCAGAAAAAACGAGGCTGTCCTGACCGAGGTGCTAAACACCGACGACGGGGCCCGCCGACTCGGTGAACTCGGCATCGGCATGAACCGGGATATCGACCGGTTCACGTACAACATGCTGTTCGACGAGAAGATGGGCGACACGGTCCACATGGCCGTCGGCCGGGCCTACGAGGACACCGTCGCGGCCGAGAACGAGCGCAACGAGAGCGCCACCCACGTCGACATGATAATCGACATGAGCGAGGAGTCGTTCATCGAGGTCGATGGCGAGGTCGTCCAGCGCGACGGCACGTTCCGGTTCGAGGACGACTTCGCGTAGCTGGGTGGGTCAGTCCTTGCGCCCGGCACCGACGGCGGCCTCGCCGACCGGTTCGTGGCCCTCGATGCGCTCCTGTCCACCCATGTAGGGGCGCAGTGCCTCGGGGACCGTGACGGTGCCGTCATCGTTCTGGTAGTACTCCAGGATGGCGACCATCACGCGCGGGAGCGCAACTCCCGAGGCATTCAGCGTGTGGAGGTACTCGGCGGACTCGTGGCGTTCCGGGCGGTACTGGAGGCCGATGCGCCGGGCCTGGAACGCCTCGAAGTTCGAGGCACTGGAGACCTCCAGCCACCGCCCACCACGCCCGGGGCCGTAGGCCATGTCGTCCGCGGGTGCCCACACCTCGATATCGTAGGTCCGCGCGGAGGCGAAGGTGAGGTCACCGCCACACAGCAGCGTCACGCGATACGGGAGTTCGAGCCGCCGGAGCACCTCCTCGGCCTCCGAGACGAGGCCGTCCAGGCGCTCGTCGCTGTGCTCGGGCTCGACGAAGTTGACGAGTTCGACCTTGTTGAACTGGTGGACCCGGACGATACCACGGGTCTCGGTGCCGTGTTCGCCGGCCTCGCGCCGGAAGTTCGGGGTGTAGGCCTGGTGTTTCAGCGGCAGTTCGTCGGCCAGCAGGATGTCGTCGGCGTACATGTTGGTGACCGGCACCTCCGCCGTCGGGCAGAGCCACAGGTCCTCGTCGTCGTAGGGGTCCTCGTTGCGCCCGCCGACGCGGTAGGCGTCGTCGGCGAACTTGGGAAGCTGCCCGGTCCCGGTCATCGACTCGCTCGTAACCGGAATCGGCGGGAACAGCTCGGTATAGCCCTGTTCACGGTGGATGTCACGCATGAACTGGATGAGCGCGTGCTCCAGGCGCGCGCCGTCGCCCTTGAGGAAGTAAAAGCCGCCCCCCGAGACGGTGACACCCCGGTCGAAGTCCAGGATCTCCAGTCGCTCGCCCAACTCGTAGTGTGGAACGACCTCCCCGGGCAACTCGCGCGTTCCCTCGAAGCCCACGCGGCGAACCTCCTGGTTGTCGAGTTCCCCCTCGCCGGGCGGAACATCGTCCTGTGGGACGTTGGGCACCGAGAGCAGCAGCTCCTCGAGGCGCTCGTCGAGCTCGTCGGCACGGGCCTCTATCTCGTCGATCTCGGCTTTGAGTTCCTGCGAGCGCTCGATCGCCGCCTGGGCCCTGTCGTCCTCGCCCGCCTGCTTGAGCTCGCCAATGCGGCTGCTGATCTCGTTTCGCTCGTGGCGCAGGTCGTCGCCGCGTGATTTCAACTCGCGCCACTCCGCGTCGAGTTCGAGTATCTCGTCGACGTCGACCCCCTCGGTTCCCCGGAGGGCCAGCCCCTCCCTGACGGCGTCGGGGTTCTCCCGGACGAACTGCCGGCTGAGCATATCCGGGTTTCGACTGGGGCGCGCAAAACCGTGTCGCTCTCGGTCCCATCGAGCGCGGACTTTTATGCTCGGCCACCCGAGTCCCGGTATGCCAGTCACCGACGAGGCCGAACTCCGCGAGATACTCGCCGCCGACCGCATCGCCGTCGTCGGCTGCTCGAGCACGCCGGGCAAGGCTGCCCACGACGTGCCCCGGTACCTCGAGCGCCAGGGCTACGACGTGATTCCGGTCAACCCGTACGCCGACGAGATACTCGGCACGCGGGCGTACGACTCGCTATCGGCGGTGCCCGGTCCGGTCGGGATTGTCGACGTGTTCCGCCCGAGCGAGGAGGTCGGCGGCATCGTCGACGAGGCACTCGCTCGTGACGACGCCGGGGTGGTCTGGCTCCAGCTCGGCATCCACGACGACGAGGCCGTCGCCCGCGCGGAAGCTGCCGGGATGCAGGTCGTCCAGGACCGGTGTCTCCGGACGACCCACCAGCGGTTGCGCTGACCGTCGTTACTTTATCCGGGTCGCGCCGTCGAAGTTCCCCCGGTCGAACTCGACACCGAGAAGCGTGAGCAGTGTCGGCGCGATGTCGTAGAGATCCGCGTCGCCGATCGTGGCGCGTTCGTCGTCGATATACAGGCAGGCGTCGTCGAAGGTGTGCATCCCGGTCCGGGGGCTGGTCGAGAAGACCTCGCCGGCCCCGTCGAACCCGGCCTTCAGGTCGAACCCGTCGGTCGGGAGGGCAACGAGGTCCGGCGCGATACCCGTGTGGTCGCCGCGAAACGCCTCCTCGCGGGTCACGACGCGGTCGACGACCGGCCGCCCGTCGGGGCCCTCCATCGATTCGAGTGCCGACGCGAGCTCACGCCGGGTCTGGCTGTACTCGTCCTCGGGGACACTCCCGCGTGGTTCGCGCCCGTCCAGGTTCAGGTAGAACCGGCCGGGACTCAGCGCGTACGCCCGCGTCTCGTCGGCGATATCGGCCAGTTCACCGGCGTCCGGGCGAGACGAGAGCCAGCCCCGGTCGGCGAGCCACGCGTTGCAGTCGACCTCGTAGTCGAGGGTGGTGAACCCGTGGGCGGAGGCGACGACCAGTGTCACGTCCTCCGGCAGCGCGGCCCGGATCTCGCCGATGTACCCGTCGAGGGTCCGGTAGAAATCGAGAACCGCCTCGCGGTCTGGCCCACCCTGCTCGTGATCCTCGAACAGGAAGTGGTTGACGCGGTCGGGGCTCATGTAGACGCCGAAAAACAGGTCCCAGTCGTCGGCCCGGATGTAGTTCATGAAGGCCTCGTGACGGCGCGCCATCGTCTCGCGGGCGTCGGCGAGAAACGCCTCGGTGTCGTCGCCGTGACCGAGTTCCGCATCCACGTCGAGCCGATACCCCATCTCGACGAGTTTCGTGCCCATCGCTGCCGGGTACGCGGCCTCCTCGACACCCGGGGAGAGAAAGCCCGAAACCATCCGCTGGACGCCACGCTCTGGCGGGAAGGTAACCGGCACGTTCATCACCGTCGCCTTTCGGTCCGCCTGCTGGGCCCGACCCCAGACCCGCGTCGCCTGCACGTCCCGCCCCATCGGAACGTACGTGTCGTACGACCCCGTCTCCCGGTCCTTGAAGCCGTAGACGCCGGTTCCACCGGGGTTGACACCGGTCGTGAGTGCCGGCCAGGTGGCACTCGATTCCGGCGGCACGATACTGTCCATCGACCCACCCGCCCCCTCGTCGGCGAGCGCCGGGATGTGCTCGAACTCGCCGGCGTTGTCCGCGAACAGGCTGTGTGGGACCCCGTCGATACCGATAAACGCCACCCGGGGGTCCCCGCTCCCGCGAATCCTGTCGAACAGACCCATACGCTCGGTTCGGCCGTCGGATACAAGAAGGTTCTTTTCACCGCGCTCTCACTGGTCGTCCTGCTGTGGCTCGTCGGCGGACTCGTCCTCGGCGTTTGCCGGAACGACTGTCGGGTGGTCGAGGCCGACCGGTGGCGGACTCGCTTTCATCGATACGTAATACCCGCTCGACACCCAAATAATTACCCATACTCATAACGCATCGGTCGGCGTCGCCGGTATTACCGGCGAGCATGGCGGGTGTCTCGACCGGGGCAACGGTGAGAGGTCACCAGTCAGCCTCGGGCAGGTCAACCGCGACCCCACTCCGGAGGCTCGCCGCCTTTGTCGTGTTGTACAGCAACATCGCGCGGGTCATCGGCCCGACACCACCCGGGACGGGGGTGATCGCCCCCGCCTGCTCGCGCGCGCTCTCGAACTCGACATCGCCGACGAGGTCACCGTCGACGCGGTTGATGCCGACATCCACGACGACTGCGCCCTCCTGTATCATCGAGCCGTCGACGAGTTCCGGCACCCCGGCGGCCGCGACGAGGATATCGGCCTGGCGGGTCTTCGCGGCCAGGTCCCCGGTGCGGGAGTGACAGACCGTCGTCGTGGCGTTCCCGCCGGGCCCGCGCCCGAACAGCAGGTTCGCGAGCGGCCGGCCAACGATGCGTGACCGGCCGACGACAACGGCATCCGCCCCGGCGGTCTCGACACCGGTCGCCGCGAGCAGGCGCTGAATCCCGTGGGGCGTGCAGGGCTTGTACCGCGGGTAGCCAGCCACGAGTCGGCCGACGTTCTCGGGGTGGAACGCGTCGACGTCCTTGTGCGGGTCGATGCGCTCTATGACCTCGCGGTAGTCGACGTGGTCCGGGACGGGTGACTGGACGAGCACCCCGTCGACCGCGTCGTCCTCGTTCAACTCCTCGATGACCGCAAACAGGTCCGTCGCCGGCGCGTCCGTGTCGACCCGCACGTCGCGGGTTCGGATGCCGAGTTCCTCGCAGTCGTCCTGTTTCATCGAGACGTACGTCTCGCTCGCCGGGTCGGGGCTCATCAGCACCGTCGCCAGCGTCGGGCGATGGCCCGCGTCCCCGAGTGTGTCGACCGCCCCCGCGAGGTCCGCCCGGATGTCCGCCGCGATCTGTTCCCCGTCGATTATCTCTGTCACGTTCGAGGAACCGGCGCGAACGGGCTTGACACTGTCGGAGACCCGCATCGACCCGCGACCGGCCCGAATCACACACGCTTTTGCGCCCGGCGACCCTCGATTCGGGCATGAGTGCGACACTCGACCACACGATGATTCGCGTCGCGGACCTCGACGCGTCGCTGTCCTGGTACACCGACTTCCTGGGGTACGAGGAACTCGGCCGGTGGGAGGCGGACACGTTTACCAACGTCTTCCTGCAGGCCCCCGGCGCACACGAGGCTGGCGCGGCACTGGAGTTGACCTACAACCACGACGGCCGCTCGTACACGATGGGTGACGCGTGGGGCCACATCGCCGTCCGCGTCGCGGATGTCCACGCGGCCTACGCGGAACTGACCGAGCGCGGCGTCGAGGACTACCGCGACCCCGCATCCTGTGGTGGCTCGTACGCCTTTGTCCGTGACCCCGACGGTCACGAGATCGAACTCGTCGAGCGCGACCACGGCGCGCGGTTCAGTCTCGACCACACGATGGTCCGTGTCGAGAACGCCGAGGCGGCAATCGGCTGGTACACCCGCATGCTCGACTACGAGCTGACCCGGCGGGCCGAGCTGGACACGTTCGCGCTGTACTTCATGCAACCGGGTGATGCCCCGCCGGAGGCGATGAGCGTCGAGTTGACCTACAACTACGACGGCCGCAGCTACGAGGTCGGTGACGCGTGGGGCCACCTCGCGGTTCGGGCCGAGGACCTCCAGGAGCTCTGGGAGACGCTGATGACCCGCGGCGCGGCGGACTACCGCGACCCCGCCTCCTGTGGCAACCGCTACGCGTTCACGAAAGACACGGAGGGCCGCGAGATCGAGATCGTCGAGCGATGACGTCGCGGGCACTCGTCGTCGGCGGCACCCGATTCATCGGCCGACACCTCGTCACGGAACTGCTCGATTCGGGCTACGAGGTGACGCTGCTCAACCGGGGCACCCGTGAGAACCCCTTCGCCGACCACCCCGACGTCGAGCACGTCCAGGGTGACCGCAGGAGTGGTGCGACACTCGACAACGCCAGCGAGGCCGTCGACCCCGACATCGTGGTCGACTGCGTGGCCTACTTCCCGGGGGAGGTGCGGGTGGCGACGCGGGCGTTCAGTGACGCCGACGCGTACGTCTACATCTCCAGCGGGTCGGCCTACGGTCCGGACCGGATTCCAAAGCGCGAGGACGAGACCCCCCTGGAGTCGTGTACCGACGCCCAGGCCGTCGACGACAGCGCGGCGACCTACGGCCCGCGCAAGGCAGAGGGTGACCGCGCGGTCTTCGAGGCCGCCGCGGCCGGGGTGCGTGCGATGAGCGTCCGGCCGACGATTGTCTACGGGCAACACGACTACACCGGCCGGTTTCAGTACTGGGTCGACCGCGTCCGGGAGCGCGAGCGCGTGCTCGTCCCCGGCGACGGCACCAACATCCACCACCTCGTCGCCGTCGAGAACGTCGCCCGCGCGATCCGGACCGTCGCCGAGGCGGGCGAGGCCGGCGAGGCCTACAACGTCGGCGACCGCGAGGTGCTCACGCTCGGTGGCGTCGTCGAGACGATTGCCGAGGCGCTCGACACCGACGTGGAACTGGTACCCGCGGGCGAGCGCGAACTGCAGGCCGCGTCGGATGGGGACCTGTCGCTGACGGAGTTCCCGCTGTACAACCCCGACCCGCACATCCTCTCGACGGAGAAACTCGCCGACCTGGGCTGGGACCCGCTGTCGCCCGCCGAGGCGATCGAGCGGGCCGTCGCGTGGGAGGGCGACCCCGAGCGCGACCCCGGGCCGGACGAGGCGACGCTCGAGCGGGTGCTCGAACGGCTCGACACCTGAGTCCCCTACGGGATGGACCACACATCGAGCGGGTCAGCCGGCAAGCTTTCTGCGGTACGCGTCGGCGAGTGTCCCGACCACGAGCCGGTCACGCGGGTCGACACCGTAGCCGCCGAGCACGGCGAGGTAGACGCCGACACCGAGCGGGCATCCGACGGCGACGGCCGGCCAGTCCGGAAGGGTGAGCCGAACGGCCCACATCACTCCGAGGGCGATTAGCCCCGCCCCGAGCGGTGGCAGGAACGTCCGGTCGAACGGCCACAGCCCCTCGAACCGGCGGAGTAACACCACCTGGATGCCGTTCTGGACGGCGATTGCCAGCGACGTGCCGAGGGCAGCACCGGTGAGTCCGAACCGGCGAACGAAGGCGTAGGTCAGCCCGAGATTGAGCACGGCCAGCAGCCAGTCGAGGGCCATCCGGGCGTACTGGTGGTCGGTCATCATCAGGAGCCAGCCGGTCGCACCGACGGCGCTCCCGACGAACACCCCACCCAGGTAGACGACCAGCGGCTCGTACCCCCGGGTGTATGCCGGGCCGAACACGCCGAGCAGGGTCGGACCGAACGCGACGAACACGGCGAGAATCGGGACGACAGTCGTGACGATGAGCCGCGTCACCGAGGTATACACGGCGTTGAGTTGCTCGAGCCGACCGCTGTCGTAGAGCTCCGACGCCACCGGGGGGAGAAGCTGGTTGAACGAGCGCAGCGGGATCCACGCCAGCGTGACCAGCACGAGCACGGCGTTGTACACGCCGGCGGCACTCGCGGTCAGGAGCAGTCCGACCAGGAGCACGTCGAGCCTGTTCTGAAACACCTTGCCGAACCGGCTCATCACGGCCGGAACCGCGTGGTTGTAGAACCGCCGAGCCTCCGCCCGGCTACCACGCAGTGTCGCGTGGATGGCCGTGATCCGCCCGGTGAGCGGGACGACAGCGACCACGAGCAGCCCCGTGCAGACGACGATCCCGCCCGCGACCCCGGCCGCCGAGTAGCCAAGCGAGAGGGCCCCGACCCCACCGAGAAGCCGCGCGACCGGACGGAGCAGACGGTTCAGCACCGCTTCGCCGCGGGCCGACCTGACCGCCCGGAAGACCCCGGCACTGATACCGATGACCCCGAGCAGTGTGACGAGTACGCCGAACAGCCGCAGCGTCGTCGGAAACAGCGGCTCGCCGACGGCGAGGTCGTTGATGCGGGGCGCGGAGACCCACACGAGCGCGGCGAGCACAGCCCCGAAGACGAGGGTGGTCGCGTAGGCCAGCCCGACAACGGCCGACCGGCGTCGTGGCTCGTCCTCGTAGGCCGGGAGATACCGCTGGAGCGCCGGAACACTGCCGAACGTGACCAGACGAACCAGTAGCTGTGCGAACCGCCAGGCAAGCGCGTAGACCCCGTACGCAACGGGGCCGAGCCCGCGGGCGAGCACCGCCTCGAGCAGTGTCGTCAGTGCACGCTCGCCGAGGTAACCACCCGACGCGACAACGGCGCCGTCGGCGATTGTCAGTAGTGCCTCTCGCTCCTCGTCGGGAACCGACTCCTCGTCCTGGGACACTCGTTGTACTGGTCTGTCTCAGCCGGGCGGATAAGTAACGCTATCTGGGCTTGGGCGTGGTGACCTCCTCTCCGCCCTGAAGGGTGAAGATTCCTCCGTGGGTACTCCCGGTTGGATTGCCCCGGCTGTGAACGTGCGGGTTTGCTGATGCACCTTCGGCCTTTTGCAGGGTGTGGCGTCTTTGCTATCCGCTCGGTGTTGCCCTCCAATAGTGGAGTGACACTCACGGGCGTCCACGCCGCGAGCAGCAGGCCGGGCCATCGGCCCGACTCTCCGAGCCACCGTGAGAGAGTCCCGTGATGACATGCCAACCGCTGCTGGGTGGGCTGCGAAGGTGTGTGGGTGGAAGTGTGACACACTCGTCGCCGTCTCGAGCGTGAGCGCGTCCCCCGCAGCAGCACGTCGCATGTCTCCCCGTTTATGACCTCGCGAATACAATAACCGTTGGGATTACGGCTTGTCTGTGTCGCGTGGTTCGTGGGGTGTCACGTCGGCTTCATCCCCGTTCTCGAAAAGCGAAGCTTTCCGGTTGTGGTTCGAGACGCGACGCGTCTCGTCAGCTGCTCGCGGGCATCGCCCGCTCGCAGGGTCGTACGGTGTCCAACGCTCATCACGAGAGACGGGCGGCTCTCGAACGGCAGCGAGAGCGTCGCTCTCGCCACGCCCCAACGGCGAGGCTTTCGCCTCTAATCGTCCGTAACCTGTCGGGTCGGCACCGAGTACCGGGTGGGCCAGGAACCCACACGACACGCTGTGTCGAAGGTCGGCCGTCTGTCCCGACGCGGGACCGCTGACTGACGGAAGTCACAATTCTCAAGCGGGCACCGGGTAACATCCGTGTATGGACCACCGCGGGCGACTCCTCCTGGCGTGTGCAGCCATCGTCGGTCTCTTTCTCGTGGTGCAACTCGGGGCGCTGGCCTTTGTCGAACCCGCGGTCGAGCAGGACCTCCAGGAGTTCGAGGACGGCGGTGACTCCTCGCTCAGTCTCGCGCTCGTGCTCGGAATCCTGGCAATGACGGGCGTGATGCTCGCCGCCCTGCGGTATGGCGGCGCGTCGGTGCTTCGCGGGTTCATCCTGCTCGCCAGTGTCTACATCGCCTTCTTCGCGCTCGATGTGCTCGTTCCGGCCATCATCGAGCCGACAGTCGGCGGGGTGTCGGTCAACCTGCTCGCCGTCGGGGGTGCGCTCGGACTCGGCGGGGCACTGTACGCCTACCCCGAGTGGTACGTGGTCGACACCGCGGGGGTGGTGATGGGTATCGGTGCTGCCGGTCTGTTCGGCATCAACTTCGGCGTCACCGCGGCGCTGGTGTTGCTGGTCGTCCTCGCGGTCTACGATGCCATCAGCGTCTACGGCACCGAACACATGCTCACGCTCGCCTCCGGCGTGATGGAGATGCGCGTCCCGGTTGTACTGGTCGTCCCGCTCTCGCTGTCGTACTCGTATCTCGACACCGACCCGCCCGACACCGCCACCCCGTCGGATGAGGACGACGACCCGACGGGGGACGCCGCCGAAACACCTGAGGAGGACGACGACCCGACGGGGGACGCCGCCGAAACACCTGAGGAGGACGACGACCCGACGACAGGGACCGACACAGGGACAGCGGCGGCCGACCGCGACGCGCTGTTCATCGGTCTCGGGGACGCCATCATCCCGACGGTCCTCGTCGCGAGCGTGGCGGTGTTTGTCGATGCCGGACCGACCATCTCGCTGCTCGTCGTCGAGACGAGCCTGCCGGCCGTCACCGCGATGGTCGGCACACTGCTGGGGCTGGTCGCCCTGCTCTGGCTGGTCACCCGGGGTCGGGCACACGCTGGTCTACCCCTGCTCAACGGCGGCGCAATCGCGGGCTATCTGGTCGGGGCACTCGCGAGCGGGCTGACACTCGCGGAGGCGGTCGGCCTCGGCGGCGTGCTCTGAGCAGACCTCGCCTTGTCTGTCCCGAGAGCACCGCGCAGAGGCCCCGAATCCGAGCGTTCGACGGTTCTAGTGCAAACGCTGAAGCGTCTACTTCGCCTATCACGTGCATGGACACGACGGCCGGACGCCGGCGGTTCGAGCGGGCGTCGTGGGCCAACGTCGTGGGCAACGCGGCGAAGATTCTCGCCGAGGGGGCCGCTGGACTCGCCTTCGGCAGCGCCGCGTTACTTGCCGACGCGGCCCACTCCGTCGGGGACCTGGTCGCGAGTGGGGTCGTACTCGTCTGGGGCGGGAGCCGGTTTGCCGGACCCGACGAGGACCACCCGCACGGTCACGGCCGCATCGAACCGCTCACGGCCCTGTTTGTCGGCGGGGCGATCGTCCTGCTGGGGCTGTACCTGCTGTTCGAGTCGCTGCTCGGGCTGGCCGCCGGGACCGACGTCCGGTTCGACCTGTTGCTCGTCGGCGCGCTCGCCTTCGCGATGGTCGATATGTCGCTGGTGTACTGGTACACGGAGCGAGCCAACCGGGACCTGGACTCGCCGGCACTCGGTGCACTCGCGGCGGACTGTCTCAACGACCTCTACACGTCGGGTGCGGCACTCGTCGGCGTGGTCGGTGTCGCGGCCGGGCTTCCCGTGCTCGACCCCGTCGCCGGTGCGGTCGTGAGCCTGCTTGTCGTCTCACAGGGGGTCACGATCGCCCGGGAGAACCTCGCGTACCTCTCGGGACGGGCCGCACCGACAGAGCGCCGGGAGGCAGTCCGGGAGACCCTGCTCGCCCCCGAGTCGGTGCAAGGTGTCCACGACCTCGCGGTCTTCTACGACGGCCCGCAGGTCGAGGTCGAGGCACACGTCGAGGTCGACGGCGACCTCACGCTACGCGAGGCTCACGCGCTGGAAACCGACCTCGTCGAGGCCGTTCTGGCGGTCGAGACCGTCGAGGACGTGCACCTGCATCTCGACCCGAAGGGTGTCGGTGAGTGGAAAGACGCCGGCAGGTGAGTGTACGCTTCACCCGCCGGTGATGAGGTCGACGTCCGCGTTGACCGGGAGCGTCTCACCGGTGACGAACGTCTCCGCCGGGGTCACGACCTCGAGTTCGGCCGTCGCGCGTTGCTGGGAGCCGAGCACCTGCACCTCGAGGTCGGCCGTCCCGATGTCGGCCCCCGTCGGTGTCCACGAGAGGTCGACCGTCGCGCCGGACTCGTTCGTGAGTGTCTCGGCCAGGTCCTCATCGACGTCGACCGCGTCGACGATGGTGTCACCAACGATGAGACCGATCCGCTCGCCCTCGATCTCGCGTGCATCGACCGCGGTCAGGTCCGACCCGTCGTACTGGAGGGTGAAGTTCCCGCCCTCCTGGCCGCCGCTGAGCGCGAGTTGCTCTGTCAGTGCCTCGACGGCATCTGGGACCTGTAACTCCGACACGTTGAGTTTGGTCGCGACGAACGAGTCCAGGTCGATATCCCGGGTGTCCGCGTCGTCGTCGCTGCTCACGACCACCATCCCGTTCTGTGTCTCGTTGAGGCGGTCGGCAAACCCGGTCTGCCAGGTGAACGTCTCGGTTGTCGACTCGCCCGCCGCGAGCTCGAGTGTCTCGGAGTCGACGACACTCGCCACGTCGGTCCGGGGGTTCTGCATCGTGACCGTCTGTGCCCGCGTGCTGTCACCGGTGTTCTCGACCGTCGCCGTCACCTCCAGGGTGCGCTCCCCCGCGAGTGACCCTGGTTCGAGCGCCTCGGTCGACATATCGGTTATCTCGACCGTGAAGAAGCCGTCTGCCTCCCACTCGAAGACGGGATAGTCCTCCTCGACAATCTCGACAGTCCCGTTCACCTCGTCGAGTTCGGTCTCGTAGACCGGCTCCCAGATGTCCCAGTCGAGTTCAGTCATCCCTCCATCCGCGTCGTCGGGGCCGACACCAGGGTACTGCTCGAAGAACTCCTCTGCAGTATCGATACCCTCGTACTGGCTGAAGTCGTGTCCACTCTCCGGGTCTGGAAGCACCGACGGGCCCTGCATCCCCTCGGTCGTCAACCCCTGAACATCGGTGGCGCCACTCACGTCGGAGATATCACGAAAGTAATCAGGTCCCTGGAATTGACTGTCACCGACCTCTCCCCACCAATCGATATCGGATCCGAAACTGTTCTCGTCGTAGTATACGCTGTCCCGGAACGAGTCTTGTAATTCGAGGATCGTACCGACCGTTGCTCCCTCCTCATCGATTGATCGACCAGCTTGGTCGAAGTTAGCCGTCGCAGTTACGGATCCAACGGTGTAGGACTGTCTGAACTCCGAGGTAATATACGAGGAGGTTCCCGCCAATGCACCGACGTGTCGGTGACCCTCTACGTCTGCAAGAGCGTACCCGGTCGAGAACTCGGTGTCACCCGATGCGCGCCCCATAACGCCGCCGATACGCTCGGCGTTTCCGGTTCCTGCGTCTGCAGACCCGGAGAGACCAGCGGCGGGGTCCATCTGGCCACCCGTGACCTCAACATCAGCGACCATCTCGTTATCGAGGCTAGCCCACAGACCGTCACCGACGACACCGCCCACGATTGAGTGTTGACCAACTACTGTACCCTCCACGCGCGATTCCTCTACTGTTCCACCGGCCTGACCGACGAGACCACCCACGTGCTGGTTGCCCACGATATCCACATCGGTGAGGTACACGTTCTCGACAGTTGCTCCATCACCCGTCGGTGCCTCGCCCGCGGTACCGGTGGCCCCAAACAACCCGACAAACCGATGATCGGGAGCAGTTATACTCAGTCCCTCTATCACGTGTCGTTGCCCGTCAAACACTCCACGGAAGGGGTCTGCGTAACCTGGTTCAGTCAGTCCGCTGGTGTCGTACGGATAGGCAAACCCGAACGGTCCAATTGGCGCAAATCCTTCGATCTCGTCGTCAACTGTGTCAACAGTTCCGAAAAACGCTGAGAAGTCTGTCGCTCGCTCGTAATCTTGCTCCCAGAATGCTGTCCCGTGGGCGGCGACATCGTCAGTGAGCTGCCAGTGATGATCATCAGCGTACTTACCGTTCGTCTGAATGCACTGCAACTCGTCGATATTCGTGATGTTGTAGGGGTCACCCGAGGAACCACTCCCCTCCCACTCGACCGCGCCACAGGCCGGCCCGTCGCGCTCGACGATACCAACCCCTTCGCCGCTGTCGTCGTCGGTCTCGACCGGCACCCAGTCCGTTATCGGGTTGTCGCTCTGAGTCACGTCGAACGAGACCGTCACGGTCTCGTCCGGCCCGAGTTCGAGGGTCTCAGTCACGGGGTCGTCGTCGAGTAGAGCCGACGCCGAACTATCGACCGACACAGAGGCGTTGGCCTTCGTGGAACCCGGGTTATGAAGCTCGACCTTGACCGGGACCGTCTCGTCGTTCGGGTCCGTCTCGGTGACATCGACATCGGTGACCAGCGCCTCTGGCAGTCGGTCGACATCGACCGTCTCCTCCTCGTCACTGGTGTCGACGGTCAGTTGCGTGCCACCCTCGATACTCGCATCCAGCGGAACGTTCCAGGTCAGGGTCTCCGTCCCGGTCTCGTTCGTCCCGAGGTCGACCTGTGCCGTGTCGACGACATCGTCCTCTTGACGGAGCGACACCGTCTTCGTGGCGTTTGCGCCGGTGTTCGTGACTGTCGCGTTCACGTCGAACGGCTGGCCGGGAAGGGCCCCGTCGTCGGGGTCGGTTCCCTCCAGTTCGAAAAACGGCGGGTCGACGATGCTCACGTTCGTCGACTCGCTGTCGTGGGGCGTGAACACCTCGACCGGGGTCGTGTCGTTGACGTTCCGCTGGGGGACGTACTCGAGTGTGACCGTCGTCGGTTCCTCGAAGGGATAGTGACTGACGCTGTCGAACGCCACGATATCGAGGTCGTCGCCACCGAGGTCGGCCGCCGCTCCGACTAACGTCTCGTTTGCGTACCCCGTACCGGTGTTGTTCAGCGTGGCGTTCAGCTCGATTCGGTCACCGAACGGCACCGGGTCGTCCGGCGCGTCGAGCTCGTCGACGACGAGGTTCGGCTCCTGTCTCGGCGGGTCCGGGTCGCCGACGACGGCCCGCGTGCACGCTCCGTCGGCGATTGCCTCACGGGTGTCGTCGACCGTGACACCCCCTTTGTCAGCGACGACACAGACTGTTGCGTTGTCGTCGAACCCCCATCCGTCTTCTCCGAGTTCAGTAGAATCGATGTCGAGCGCCGGGGTCGATGCCTCGACCCTCTCGGTGCCGTCGAGAGTTGTCCAGACCTCGTCGTCTGCGTCGAGGCTCTCCCCCCAGTCGACAGACCCGTCGAAGGCCAGCCACCGGCCGTCCTCGACGACCCCGAGCCCGTACGTCGGGTTGTTGTCTATCGATCCGACATCCTCTCCGGTTACGTTGAACCCACCGTCCGTGGCCGAGAGTTCTCCGTGGCCTGTCTCGCTGTAATAGAGCGGCGCGACACCGGCCACGCCGGCGTAGAGCACGCGCTCCGGAAACTCCGGAACGGTCGACGCCTCACCCTCGAAGGTCGGGAACGATATCTCGACACCGTTATCGACGACGGTCACCTGTTCTTCGTCGAGTGACTCTGTCAGCCGCTCGGTGGCGTACTCCTCCCAGGCTTCCGGGTGGGACGTCTCGATAGTGACGGTAATCTCGACACTGACCGTCGGCACAAAGTCCCGGACGCCGGTCAGTGTTCGCTGTGCCCGGACCATCTCCTCTATATTCTCGGACTGTCGCTGTGACCCGGCGCGGTCGCGCTGGACGAGTGTCTCGGAACCAAGCGCCGTGTCCACTCCCGACAGGTTGGTAAACGAGAGATCGATGCTGGCGAGGTCGACTCCGTCGAAGCTCTGGAAGTCGAATCCTGGCTCCGAGAGCAACCGCGTCTCGCGTCCCTCCTGTTCGAACAGGAGTCCACCCTGGTACACCGTCGTCAGCCCGCCCTCCGCTCGGTGCGTAATCGTCCCGAGCGTGAGTGTCTCGTTGTTCGTCATACTATCGGTCCCGATATCCTCGGCGGTCACGTTGCGCCATCCATCCCCGGTGAGGTTCACAGCCCGCGGGAGTGTCTCGACAGTCACCTTCACCGACCCTTCGTCGGGTTCGAACTCGATATCGTCACGGGCGGCCGCCGGCACTTCGAGCAGTGCTCCGGTCTCCGCGCCGGCGAGTCGGTCGTCGA
>OBKM01000601.1_pt1 | contig 17653 bp, 18 predicted proteins | sample 1519691 | NCBI WGS metagenome assembly OBKM01 (sample SAMEA37050418, study PRJEB22526) | metagenome | biome: saline pan; feature: lake; material: water | place: Egypt | collected 2015 | depth 0.5 m | reverse complement strand
CGCACACGTTACCTGAAATCTATCCGGCTGGTCGACGACGCTGGCAGTATCCATGTCGACAGATGCGACCGACACTCCAGCGGACGATCTTATTTGGCACAAAGCAGTCGACCACGACGAACTCCCAGAGGGTCGGGTTATCCCCGTCAGCTGTGGCGGCACGACCGTCGCGCTCACCCACTACGAGGGCGAGTACGCCGCCCTCGACAACGCCTGTCCCCACCAAGGCGGGCCGCTCGGCGAGGGTTCTATCGAGGACGGCCTGCTTCGGTGTCCGTGGCACGGCTGGGATTTCAACCCCCTTTCGGGTGAGACACCCGGCGAGTTCGACGACTGTGTGACGACCTACCCGGTCGACGAGCGTGACGACGGGATCTACGTCGGCTTTCCACCCGCCGAGAGCCGTGAGCGAACCGTCTCGGACGTGATCGTCGAGACACTGACCAACTGGGAGATGCGGGCCGTCTGGGGCATCGTCGGCCACTCGAACCTTGGACTCGCCTCGGCACTCCGCGAGGCCGACGGGCGGGGAGAGCTGAACTACTACGGTGTGCGCCACGAGGGTGCGGCCGCCTTCGCGGCGTCGGCCTACGGCAAACTCACCGGTCGACCGGCCGGTGCGTTCGCCATCGCCGGCCCTGGCGCGACCAACCTCCTTACCGGCTTGTGGGACGCCAACCTGGATGGCGCGCCCGTGATCGCACTTACGGGCCAGGTCGAATCGCAGGTGCTCGGCACCTACAACTTCCAAGAGGTCGACCTCGAGGCCGCCTACGGCGACGTAGCCGAATTCGAACAGCCAGTGTTGGAGACCAGCCCACACGCCGAGTTGGCGACCAAAGCAGCCAAAACCGCCCTCGAGGAGCCGGGCGTCTCCCATCTTATTTTCCCCGACGAGGTCCAGACGCTTCCGGCCGACGGGGCCGACCCCGACACCCCCGAGGGTCGGTTTGCCGACCGAACAATCGCACCCCCGGCCGAGCCGCTGGCCGACGCCACTGCGTTGCTTGCAGCCGCCGACCGGCCCGTGATCATCGCGGGCTACGGCGCGCGCGAGGAGATGGACGCCATCATCGAGCTCGCCGAGCAACTCGACTGTCCGATTCTGACCACGTTCAAAGCCAAGGGACAACTCCCCGACGACCACCCGCTGGCTGGTGGCGTCCTCGGCCGGAGCGGGACGCCGATTGCGAGCCACTTCATGAACGAGTCGGATCTGCTGGCCGTCTTCGGCGCGAGCTTCTCAAATCACACCGGGATCTCCGACTACAAGCCGATCATCCACGTCGACCACGACCGGACCGCCCTCGGCGAGCGACACGCGGTCGACGTGCCGGTGTGGGGCGATATCGGTGTCACAGTCGACCGACTGACCGACCAACTCGTCGACGAGACACTGGCGGCGACGAGCCAGCGTGAGGAGTTGGCCGACCGATGGGACATGTGGCGCGACGAGAAGGCCACCCGCCGCGAGGAACCAGCAGGGCGCGGCGTCAACTACGCCACCGTGTTCGATGCGATGAGCCGCCTGGTCCCCGACGACGCAATCGTTCCGGTCGACGTGGGGAACAACACCTACGCCTTCGGTCGCTACTTCGAGCCGACCAACCAGCGCGTGCTGATGTCGGGCTATCTCGGGTCGATTGGCTTCGCGTTCCCCGCGGCGCTGGGGGCATGGGCCGCAACCCAGGAGCCCGACTCCGAGTTCGCCGGCAACAAAGTGGTCTCAGTCTCCTCGGACGGCGGCTTCGGTCAGTATATGAGCGAGTTGACTACTGCAGTCAAATACGGGATGGATATCACCCACGTCCTGTTGAACGACGATGAGCTCGGCAAGATCTCGAAAGAACAGCGCGACGGCGGCTGGGACGTCTGGGAGACCGATCTCGTCAACCCCGACTTCGCGGCGTTCGCTGAGAACTGCGGCGCACACGGCCAACAGGTCGACGACCCCGAGCAGGTCGACGACGCCCTGCGGCGGGCCATAGCGTACGAGGGGCCAGCACTACTCGAAATCGCTACCGACTCCGACCCCGTGTGAGCTGTGGGGAACAGAGCCGACTGATGTCCCCATCGGCGTCGACACTGGGTTGATCGGTGGCCTCGCCTCCCACGAACCGGCGAGGGGCACGTTCTCTCTGGCGATCACGTTATCGAAACCGGCGACAGCGTCAGTTCCTCGCGCAACGGATGGCCGTCGAGGGTGCGAGCGGTTCCATCCGCGCGAATGTGCTCCCAGCAGCGCAACCGTCAGTAGAACGCCTTACGGCCGTGGTCGTCCTGCCATGCGAAGGCGAACAGCCGGCGGGCCGGAAGTCGGGTAAGCTGACGCCCGTCGTCGCTTACACCGGTTGCGGGGGTCCAGGCGGTACCGTCGCCGTGGAGTCGACCATCCGAGCCGACCCTGAGATCGAAGCCGGGAGCTTCGAACGCGTGGAGTCCATCGTCGGTTGCGACCGCGACCACCGCCTGGTCGCCGACGGTCGACGCGATCACGCCGCCCGCCGCCTCGATTGCCGGCAGCGGAAAGCCGACACCCTCGCCGCCGTCCTCGATTCCGAGCACGATCGTCTTTGGATCGAGTTCCTCACGGCCCCATTCGCGGCTCGGGCCACTACCCCGCATCGGACCGAGACCGAACCCCTCGCCCTCTACGTAGGCCTCGTAGGGGGTCGAATCGTAGCTTCTTGTTTTCGCTGAGCCGTCCGATTCGGGCTGGAGCAACAGCCCATCCGGATACGCCTCGCGGAACGCCCCGACCGAAATCATCGGGGCGGGCACAACGTCCAGCATCGCCCCGTCGAGTTCGCCCGCAAAACAACGACCCGCCGACTGTTTCCACTCCGAGTCGGTCTGACGGTCGTACAGCACGAGATCATCGTCCGCGAGTTTGCCCGAGACACCGAACGTGAGCGGCTGGCCGTCGACAACCGCCTCGTAGACGACTGCGCTGCCACAGATCGGACACCACGTGGCCGCAATTGGTCGGCCGTTGACCGCGTCGTTGACGATTTCGTGGTAGTTGAGAATTCGAACCGGGTAGCCACGGGGTGGGTCGGCCTCGACGACCACCACCTCGTCGCTGTCGTCGCCGTCGTAGGCTGATCCGAACGTCGGGTCGTCGATGCTGGGGATTGCGTCGCGCGGTAGCACGGATTCGATATTCATGAAATCGATTACTGGCTGTACAGCGGGCAGACAATTAAAAACGAGCCGCGTGGGTACGGCTGACGCCACTGCGTTCTCGTCGTGGCGAAAGTGTTCAACGGGAAACTCGACTGAGCGGAGGCCGACCCACGGCGGGGCTACATCATTTCGTTGCGTCGCGTCATAATGAGGCCGCTACCGAGCATCAGCAGTGCGATAGCGACCATGCCGGCGTCGGTTCCTATTGCGGCATCGGCTGTGGCACCGTCCATACTGCCCATCGTTCCCATTCCATCCATTCCATCCATGCCACCCATACCGGTCGACTCGTCCGTCCCCATCCCCGTGCCGGCTGACATCAGCGCCTGGTTGCCCAGCATCAAAAGCGAGTAGCCGATCATCAGCGGGCCACTCGCAGACCCGAGACGGGCGGCCGCCGGGGTGAACAGTACGAGCCCGTGCAGGGCGACGACCGCGCCGAGCGCGAGCATTCCCCAGGCGGTGGTTGTCATCGCCGAGCCGGTCACAGCCAAATACACCGAGTAGCTCCCGGAGACAACGCCGATGAGCCCGCCGTACAGCTGCATTGTCGATATCGACCCGTTCGAATCCATATCTCTCAGTTCGTCGGCACAAAAAAATACGTTCGGTGAGCGCGGGGTTCTCCCGGTGGCGATAACGAGCGACTCGCGTGTCTCCTGTGTCCTTACCCGACCGCCCGGAACAGCGTCACGGCGGCGACACCGACATAGAGCACGACCAGCAGCCGCATGATCGCCGCCTCGGGTAGCCGCGAGTTCAAAAACGAGCCGACCTGGCCGCCGACCAACGCGACCGGAGCAATGATCGCCGCAATCGCCCACGGAATCGACGGCTCGACGCCCATCGCCTCGCCGTACCGAACCACGCCGAGATTGGTGAGTGCGGCCGCTAACACGGTCAGATACAGCACCAGCGTCGACGTGCCGATCGACCGGTGGACCGAAATCCCGTCCTTTAGGGAGAGAACCGTGTTACAGACCTCGCCCATCCCCAGCCCGACGAGTCCGGTCACCGCACCGCCGCCGCTCATCGAGCCCGTCTCCCGGAGTCCCAGCCGCTGGCGGCTGTCGATACCGCCGTCCGGCTCGACCTGTCCGGCGGGTTGCTCGGCGTCGTCACCTGTGCTGTGGCCGCGAACGACGGCCGCCAGCCCGAGCAGCAGCCCCGCGAAGACGACCAACAGGACGGTCTCCGGCAACAGATACGAGGCGATGCGACCGACAACGGCGAGGGGGGCCGTCCAGACCAACAGCCGCCCGGCGAGTCGAAAATTGATCTGGTCGCGATACCAGTAGCCGACGTTGGCGCTCGTCTGGCCGAAAAACATCACGACCAGCGTCAGGCCGATTGCCTCGTTGACGCCGACTGCCGGAAACCCCGGTAGCACCGCGGGAAATCCAAGCAGGAACGCCGGCACGAACAGCGCAGCCGACTCCATGGCCATCGACGTCGAGGTCGCACAGATCACCAACGAAACCCCCGCCAGCACGGCGATCTCCCAGGCGTCCAGCGGGATCGACACTGCTGCAGTCGACATATGTCGCTATCTGCAGCCGTCCCGTTTTATGTTGTTCATTCGTTCGGCGCGAGGCCGAACGGTTCGCCCCGTTCGTGGCTCTCGACCAACAGAATGTACATCGCCTGGCTCCACTGCAGATTCGCGTTCCACGCCACCGAGCCGTCGCCGTCGACGCGCTCGGGCAACAACCCGGCTGCAGTGGTCCACGCCGTCGCCTCGTCGAGATAGTCGGCCACCGCCCGGTCGTCGACGCCGGTCTGCCATCTGGCCATATCGGCGTAGGCCTCACAGAGCGGCCAGCCGCCGTCTTCCGGTCTGCCGGTCGGCGTGTACTGGTCGGCGGGATACCGCCCCACGCAGGGCGTCTCGTCCGCTCGCCAACGTGGGTCGTCGGCCAACTCGACCGTCGAGAGCAGTTCCTCGTCGTCTGCGTCGAGGACGTTCCAGGGCCAGGAGGCCATAAACGCCGCCGCATCCGGTCGCTGGTCGGGGGCGGGGCCGGAGCCACCCTCGGGTTTGTCGGCGGTGACGTAGTGGTCGCCGTAGGGGGTGTCGGTTTTGAAACAGTAGGTCGACAGGTTGTCGGCCCACGTCTCGGCGGTCTCGCGGCACTCCACGGCGAACCCGTCGTCGCCCGTTGCGTCGGCCATGGCGGCCATACACCGCAGGCCGGCGATGGCAGCGGCCGTCCCCTCGGTGGTGTGGCCCCACACCTCCTCCCAGGGGTCCTGGTGGGGTTTGGGGAATCCCCAGCCGTTGTCCCACTCAAGCAGGAACTCGGCGGCCAGCCGGGACATCTCATAATGGGCGTCCAGATACTCGTCGTCGCCGGTTTCGTCCCACAGCAGCCAGTGGGCGTAGATCGGCCCGCCGACCTGGTCGAGCTGGAGCGATGGCCAGTGGCCCTCGCCAGTAGTGTAGTAGTTTTGCCACCAGGTGCCGCGGCGGTCGATGCCGCGGTTGTCGACCGTCTGGTCGGTTATCTGGACGCCGTCGAGCCAGTCGACCGCGAGGGCGGCCTCCTCGGTGGCTCCCGCCGCCAGCAGGGCCTGGACGATGATTACCTGATCGCGGGGCCAGATGAACTTGTAGGTCATATCGTGGGGTTTGAACGCTCCAGCGATGGTGGCACAGCAGCCGTCCTGGCCGGTTTTGATACTGGTCAGCGACCGCTCATACAGATCGTCGACCGTCTCGTCGTCGGTCGGTGCCGCGGGCAGGTCGTCGTGCCATGTTTCCCAGGCGTCGGCGAACGCGTCCCGTTCGGCCTCGTAGCCCGAATCTAGGGTTTCGCGGGCGTGGTCGACGGCCGCCTGCTCGCTTTTGCCGAAGCCGACCGCGGTGAGCCACTCGACCGTCTGGCCGCCCGTCTCGCTACCGGCTTCGGGTTCGGCCGCTGGATCGCAGTGAAGGCCGAAGCCCAGGTCGACCGAGCCGGCGGCGTGGTCGGTCGAATCGATCCAGCCATCGTTCGCCTCGTAGATGTCGCTCCACGCGCTGCGGTCGGGACCGGTCGCAACGCCGGCGTGGCCGACACGGTGGCCGTCGAACCGCCGGTTGTCACCACGCTGCTGGGCAAAGGCGACGTACCGGTTGCCGTCGGTGGCGACGATCACATCGCAGTCGGCTTTGTGGTGGACGGTGGCCGCATGCTCGGCGTACGGATCGTCGTGGCTGTGTTCGTTGAGCGCCAGCCGCGAGAGCGTGAAGATCGTCCGCTCGCGGTCGTCGGCGAACGAGGCTTCGTTGTGGACCAACAGCCCGCAGCGGTCGACGCTGGCGACGACGCGCTGGTCGAGCGTCGCCTCGGTGCCGTCAGCGAACGCAAAGCGGTTTTCGAGGCGGAGTTCGGGAACTCGGCTCGAGGTCCACGAAACGTCGCCGGTCGCGTCGTTGCGTACGTCGAGGGTTTCCTGGGTGGTCGGGTCCCAGATCTGCGTGTGAAGATCGTAAAACAGCTCGATGTCCGACCGGAACGCCGAGGTTTCCTCGATCAGCGCGCCGTTCCACGCGGAGTCGGTGCTCGTCGCGTAGCTGTTGGCCGTGGCCAGCGTATGCTGGCTGTTGCCCGACGGCGCGCTCAAGAGGGCGTCCTTGTCGCTGGCAACGCTGACGGCTGCCGCCGGTTCCTCCATGCCGGTGAGTTCGCTCATAGCTGTTGGTGGCTCTGAGTGTATTATACGGTGGTGGGCTTGTGCAATCGTCATACACCCCCGTCAACGCGACTCGCGCGACCGCGACTTGTATTAGCGATAGGTTTCGTGAGTGATACCTGGAATCGTCCCGAACTGCGAATCGCCGGCGAGAACAGGCTCGTCACGCTCGATAGCCGTCGCAGCGATTGCTGCATCTCCCTTCCCGATACCGGGGCCCTCCCCGTCACTCGCCGCAGCCAGCCGTTCACCGAGTATCCATCCAGCACGTCGAGAGATACTGGGGTTCATATCGACTATTGGGTACGAATCAAGCACAGCTTCGACGCGCCGACGTTCGTCCGGACTGTTCGCTACCTTTCCGACACCGATGTACAGCTCCAAAACGGCCATTGACGGAATCACCAGTGGGACGCTCTCGGCTTCGAACTCCTGTTCTTTTGTCACAGCAGCGTCGACATCGTCGATAACATCCAAAATAAAACTTGTATCGACGATCATTCGAATCGCTCGGCGGTGTCACGAACCTCGTTTCGGTCCGCTCGGTCAGCAGCCTCGATGGCGTCCCGCATCTCGTCGACCTGGTCGCTGTCGAAGACATCTCGGAGATTGCGGAGTGATCGACCGCCGATCAACCGCGCTACCGCGTCGCTAAACGACTCATCGTCGCGTTTGTTCGCTTTGATGCGTTCGTACACGTCGTCGTCGAGTCGTATCTGCTGTGACATCCCTTGTTGACACTGTTGACACGCTATCTGAATCAACGTTTGGGTTGGTGTTCCACCAGTTCCGCTGTCCGATCAGTAACCGGATCGTTACCGAACTGTTTTGCTGGTCGACGCTGTTTTCAATAGTGATTGTATTCGATGGAGGACTCCTGTACCGCACAAAATACCACCGACAGCCGGGCCGACAGCGAGGAGTCGGTTTCGGCTGTCGACCGGCTTCGACAGTTCCGCTGTTTCGGTGTGGCGACGGTCGAGGCGATTGCGTTTTGGACGGCGGTGCTGCTCCCGGTTCCGATTGTGCTGTCGCTGGCACGCGGTGTGGGTACGCGCGCCGAGTTTGCGGCCGTGTTGGCACTCTTGGCGGCGAACATTGGGGCGTTTCATCTCGGCCACGGATACGGCCACAGTCGTATATAAAAAGGCGATAATCGACTGTCGACAGCCAGCTGCCACTCAGTTGTGAATGAGTGACCGAACCCGCTCGTAGTACTCGCCAAACGCGGGGTCAGCCCGCGAGCGGGGCCGGTCGAGATCGATCTCGACGATTTCGCGGATCGAGCCGGGGTTTCTCCCCATGACAACCACGCTGTCGGCGAGTTTGACGGCCTCTTCGACATCGTGGGTGACGAACAGCACCGTTTTTCCGGTCTCCTGCCAGATCTCGATGAGTTCGGCCTGGAGCATCTCGCGGGTTTGGGCGTCGACCGCGCCGAACGGTTCGTCCATCAACAATAGCGCGGGATCGATGGCGAGCGCCCGCGCCAGCGCGACGCGCTGTTTCATCCCGCCCGACAGCGCCTTTGGATAGCTGTCTTCGAACCCTTCGAGGCCGACGAGTTCGATGAGGTGGCTGACACGCCGCTCGCGTTCGTCGCCCTCGACGCCGGCCTTTTTCAGGCCGAACGCAACGTTTTCGCGGACCGTCTGCCACGGAAACAGGTGGTACTCCTGAAAGACGATTCCCATATCCGAGTTGGGTTCGGTGACCGTCGAGTCATTGAGCAGCACCTCGCCGCTGGTCGGCGGTTCGAGCCCTGCAAGAATCCGAAACAGCGTGGTTTTCCCACAGCCGGAGGGGCCAACGATACAGATGAACTCGCCGGTCTCGACGGCGAACTCGATGTCGGCGAGCGCCTGGACGGGGCCCCCTTTGCTGTCGTACTGTTTGCTCACGCCCTCGATGCGAACCGTCGAGCCGCCGGTGTGGTCTATCGCCATACTAACACCCGTTTTTGTACCGCGCGGAACGCCATATCGACCAGCAGGAACATCAGGCTCAACACCAGAATGTAGGTGATCACGAGGTCGACCTGCAGGTTGTTCGAGGCGCGCAAAATTCGTCGGCCGATCCCCGGTACGCCGAATATCTCGGAGGCCACCACCAGCATCCAACAGCGACCGATCCCCGTCCGGATGCCGGTCATGATCTCGGGCGAAGCCGCGGGAATGACGACCGACCGAATCAGTTCGAGGTCATCCTGGACGCCGAGGCTCCGAGCCACGTCGAGCAGGTCATCCGAGACACCCTCGACGCCGCCGTAGCTGGCATAGAAGTTGATCCAGAAGGCTCCGACCGCGATAATGAACGCAGCCCCAGTGTGGTTGATTCCGAACCACGCGATGGCAAAGCCGATCAACGCCAGCGGCGGCACCGGTCGAAGCGTGCGAACGACCGGCGAGGAGAGATCGTCAAGCAGTCGACTCCAACCGAGGGCGATCCCGGTAGCGACACCCAACAGGGTGCCGATCACCGCACCGGGAATCCAGTGGCGAACGCTCTGGCCGAGCGCGGTGGTCATCTCACCGCTGGCGGCCTCGGCGACGAACCGCTCGGCGACAGCCAGCGGCGAGGGGAGCACGAAATCCGGCTGGAACAGCGAGGCGACCCACCACAGCAGGACGAACAGAGCCAGACCGACGAGGCCGAGGCCCGCACGGCGGAGGTTGACGCCGACGACCGGTAGTTCGGACTCTTCGACGGCGCGTTCGAGTTCCTGTTCGATTTCAGTCGCCATTGTGTCGTGGTTTCGTCTCCCGCATCTAAATCCCGTGATTCACCGTTACAGGCCGTCGTAGACGCTGTAATCGAAGATCTCGTCGAGCGACAGCTCCCGGTCGATCTGGCCGTTTTCGTTGGCGAACTGCGAGAAGATCTCGGTGCCCGTCTCGATCTCGCGTGGATCGGTCACGAAGTTCGCCAGCGGGCCGTCGAGTGCCTGGCGGGCCTGGTCGACCGGCATCCCAATTCCTGATTCGACGATCTGGGCCGTCTCGTCGGGATTAGCGTCGATAAACTCGGTCGCCCGGACGTGTTGGCGGAGGAAGTCGGCGGCGACCGATGACTCTCGAACCTCGTCGGTCATCAGCGTCACTGCGGCGGGCTGGCCAGGCATGATCTCCGCAGAGGTGCGGAACGTCTGAATGTCGAACCCTTCCTGGCCGACGCGTGTCGGCACCGGCTCCATGATCGACGCGCCGTCGACTTCGTTGTTGGCAATCGCCTGAAAGACAGCGTTCGCGCCGTTGATCTCGGTGATGTCGACATCAGTCTCTGCGTCGACGCCCTCCTGTTGGAGCCAGTAGCGCAACAGCACATCCGGCACCGAGCCCTGGGGGAACGTCCCGAAGGTGAACCGCTCGCCGTGGTCGGCTTCCCAGACCTCGAAGGCGTCGCTGCCGTGGTCGTCCCACAGCGTCTGGAACTCCTCGTCGGCGAGAATGGCCATCGGCTCTTTGATATTTGCAGCGGTGACCTGGGCGGGAATCCCGCGGTCGATGACGATCATCGCGGGGACGATACCGAACATCGCAATGTCGATATCGCCGCTGGCCGAGGCCTGGATGATGGCGGGGCCGTCGTTGAACTCTTGGCCGGTGATCTCGCCGTCGATCTCGTCGAAGTAGCCCTCCGACTCCATCACGTAGTACTGGAGATCGGGGAAGATCGGCATATGGGCCACTGTCACGCCATCGCTGTCCCCGCCGAGACAGCCGGCCAGGCCGACTGCGGCCGCCGAACCCACGCCAGCGAGATACGCCCGGCGCGAACGCCTGTGAATCTGTGTTGCCATTGGCGTACTGACCGTCCTGCGTGGGTAAAATACGGCGGATGACGGTAAGCTTCGGGTCTATCGAGGACGACCAGAAACAAACAAAATCGATGTTTGAGGCTATTCAACTCGTCTTATCACCGATATATTATTTTTCCGTGTGTCATGCGTATCGGCAAGTAGGACTGATACTTACCATACTGATATGTTTTGTTTCACGCCCGTTCTCTCTTCACTACGAGACTTACAACTGGAACTCTCGGAGACGGTCGATCAGCCGCTCGAACCCTTCGGAGCGACCGAGGAGGACGTAGCTACTGCCAAGCGTCAGCCCCCAAAGCGTGTGGGCGATGAGACCGATCGGTTCGAGCGTCGGCAGTGTGGCTGGCTGGCCAATCGCCAGCAGCCACGCGGGCATAACGAAGCCAGCGGCGACAAACCAGAGAATGGCCCCCCATCCAGCGCCAACCATCGCAGCCTTCGAAACCGACGAAATGTACTGCTCGATGTCCAGCACCCGACAGCCGGCCACAAGCACCAGCGCGAAAATAGCGCTGTGAAACAGGTGGGTGAGCCAGCCGATTCCGACGTGTGAAACCCCGTACAGCGCGCCGATAACCGGCATTGTCCCCGTCGTCGCTTGGTAGAGCCCGCCCATCACCACGCCCGCGATGAGTCCGGCAGTCAGTGCCCGCCCGATTATCGGAATCCGAAGACCGGTTCGCTTGACGACCGACCCCGACCGGGCGTAGCGCGGCAGCCAGATGGTCACCCGATGGGGGTCGCCCTCTCCGTTGCCGTCGGTGGTGATCCGGCCACCGTAGCGGTCAACCAGCAGGCGGACGACCTGCAAACCGAAGCCGGCGTTTGGATCGTCGTACTCCGGAAACCGGCCGGTTTCGAGCAGTGCCCGTTGCTCGTCATCCAACCCGTTGCCGTCGTCGACGACGGCAATGCCGACCGCCTGCGAGTTTGTCTTGAGCTGAACCGAGACCGACTCACCGCCGTGCTCGACGGCGTTGATCAGTAACTCTTTGAGCACCAATGTGAGTCGGTCGTCGGCGGTCACTGTCAACTCCGCAGGGACGGATTCGACGGTTACCGAGCAGTCCGGATTGGCGTCGAGACAGTTATCAACGGCCGCCGAGAGCTGTGGTTCGAGCCGGACGGCCGACAGATCGGCGTCCTCGTTCGGGGTGGCGATCTGGCCGACCTCTTCGATCGTCTCGGTGATCCGGTCGGCAGCACGATCGATCGCCTGAACCGAGTTGGTTCGACCCTGTTCGGCCGCCAGCAGGTTGGCGTGGCCGTCGATGATCGCTGCTGCGTTGAGGACGTCGTGTCTGAGAAGGCGATTGACGAGCGCCGCCCGGTTGGCAGTGCGCTGGATCTCGCGTCGCTTGCGCGTGTTTGCTGCCGATCGATCCCCGACAACGAGTCCTGCGACAGCACCGCCCAACAGGATGTTTGCAACCAGTGGCCGGGACTCCCCAATCAGATCGACCGAGCCGCCGTAACTCATCGTGAGCTGTGTGACCCCGATTAGCCCGGCCGCAGCCAGCGTGCCGAGTCCACACCACAGCGCCACTGTTCGGACGTAAAGGGGAGAAAACTGACCGACGACAAGCACGACGCCGTACAATGCCATTGTGAGTCCGACAACGAGCGGGGGGAGACTTACCAACATGAACGCCACAGTGCTTTCGGTCTGCACTGTTTCGGCGACGAACTGCCGCGTGATGACGAAGCCGAGTACCGCGACCGCCACACCACCGTACCGGTTCCAGCGGATCGTGGGAGTCGACATATGGACACTACGAATGCCCACCCACTATGTCCACGGGGTGTTTGGTAGCCAGCCCGCACAACCGATTCAGGTCTGCTGGATTCGGTCATCATCCCACTGATAGGCGTCGATCGTTGTCTCGGCCGCGTCGGCCCACCGATCGAGCGCGTCGGTGAGCCGGGTTTTGACGGCCGCGCCCGGCTCGGCGAAGTAGGCGTAAAAGTAGCCCCCCTGGTCGAGGAGGCGACGCTGTCGACACACCAGTCCGGCCTCAGTGAGCCGCGTGAGCGACCGGTTGACGTTGCTCCGGTCGCGGTCGAGTGCGGCCGCAAGCGCTTTTGTCGAGACACCGGGGCGGGAGGCAAGCGCGTTGTAGGTCGCCAGATCCTGCGAACGAAGCCCGAACACCGTCTGCAACAGCACCGAAACCGAGGGCTCGGCAACCGCGTCGGCCCCAGCCGCCTCGGATTCACACCGGGTTCCCATCAGCGTCGACCAGTCGCGGGCGGTGTCCGATTCAGCCTCACTGCTCATTGGTCTAAACCCTCCTCGGACTGACTGCCCGAAGCGACTGTCGCCGTCGCGGTGGGTGACTCGACCGCCGAGACAACGGTCGATGTCGGCTGGTGGTTCGACTGAGTGTCGAGGTGTGTCGTCCCCCAGTCGAGCATTTCGGCGAGGAGGCTTTCGAGTTCGTGGCCGTCCTCGGTAAGCGAGTACCGAACCCGAACCGGCTTGTCGCTGACGACCGCTCGGTCGACGAGTCCACGCGCTTCGAGCGTCGAAAGGCTGTCCGACAGCATCTTGTTGGAGACGCCGTCGATCGTCTCGTGAAGCTCGCTGAACCCCTGTTCGTCGTTGACACACAGCTGGTGGAGAATCACTGGATGCCATTTGTGGCCGATGAGCGATGCCATCTCGATCAACGTCTCTTGAGCGCTGCTGTCGGTTGCGTACCGTCGAGCGTGGGTGGTGCAGTTGGTCGCCATCGTATCTTTCCTGTTACCGAGTACCATCTTGGATACCGTTCCTAGCTGTGTCGGTTCACCGCACACCGAGATACGTAGGTATGTGTCCGCAGGTTACTGTCGCCCCTCAAAAAAAGCCGCGACGAGTTTGCCTTCTGCAGCCCGGAGGTGTTGGTGGAGCGTTGACGACGCGATTCCCAGGGTTTCGGCAACCTCCTCGGCGGTCGCCTCCCGCGGCCAGTCGTAATAGCCTAGCTCGGTGGCGGTTTCGAGCACAGTAAGCTGTTTGTCGGTGAGTCGCTCGGCGACCGCGTTGTCGACAGCGTCGACCGACCGTGCGCGCCGCCCGTGTTGTTTGGAGACGAGTTTAACCGAGCCGTAGTAGTCGGCCAGCCGCGAGCGAAGCTCGCCGATGTCGATGTCTTCGGGGGCTTCGATGACGAGTCTGGATTCGCCGTTTTCGGCGACCAGCGACCGGAGATTCACGCCAGTATCGGCGAGAATCTCGGGAGCCGGATCGTCAACGATCACGCCGAGGAGACAGCCGTTGTCGTGATCAGTGAGGAGTTGACACTCGGTCACGCTTGGTTTGGATTCAAGCAGTGAGATCACCGCTTGGCAGTCGGCGTCACGGATTCGGATGCGGTAGAGTCGCTCACCAGCGTCGGTCGTCGACGAGCCGGCATACAGACACTGGCAGTCGAGCGCAGCCGACAGCTCGGCGAACCGCTCGGTGACGGCGAACTCGAGTTCGATGGCGTCGTTGGCGGTCAGCGTCGACCGGGTTGCTTCGAGCACGAACGCAAAGCCCAGCGTTTCGCCGACCAGTCCGAGCCCACTCCGAATCGTCTCGCTAAATCCCTGGTTGTCGGTGCTGGCGACCGCCAGCACGCCGAACTGTCGTGAGCCGACCGCAATCGGGACGGCCGTTGCCAGCGTCTCGTCGGATTCGGCTCGGTCGTCGGCTCTCTCACGGGAATCGAACTGGCGTCGACTGATCTCGGGCGCACCTGTCTCGGCGGCCGCTCGAACGAGATGTTCGGCGAACGGCGAGGAAACAACGGAATCCGGCTCGGTCTCGGTGAATGCACCGGTGTCGACACGGCGCGTTGAGACGGTGACGGTTTCGTCATCGAGGCCGGCGATCCAGGCGGCGTCGTACAGCGGCGAGTCGACCAGCCGTTCGCAGACCGCGCGTTCGATTTCGCCGCGGTGGGCCGTTCGCAGCATGAGTTCGATCAGCTCGGTGACCAGCGCGTTGAACTTGCTGGCGACGGTGAGTTCGTCGGTTCTGGCTTCGAGTTCGGTCTGGCGGTCTCGGAGCTGGGTTTCGCGGTCGGCGCGGATGAACGCCGCCCGCACCGATTCGGCGAACAGTTCGAGCAGATGGACGCGCTGGTCGGAAAACGAGCCGTCGGGCTCGACAACGGTCAGCACGCCGTACTCGCCGACAGGAACGTGACAATCGGCCCGCGAACGTTCCGAGTAGGCGTCGTCGCTCGGCTCGTTTCGCACGGTTTCGCCGCGCCGGTAGGCCGCACCCGCACGTGAGCTGTTGAGATCGTCTGCGACTTGTTCCGCTTGGAGCCGCTCGGCAGCCGCCGATATCGTCGCAATCGACAGCTCGTTTTCCGGCTCGTCGTACCGCCGAATACAGGCGTAGTCGAGATCCAAAACGTCGACGACTGTCTCGACGGCGACCCGACCGACAGCCTCGCAGTCGGCGGCCGCCAGCAGCTTCCGACTGGCAGTTGCAAGCCCTGTCAGTCGGCGTTCGTGGGCCCGCTGGGCCGAGATGTCGTGGGCCACACACAGCACCTCGCCGGTTTCGAGTTGGGTCAGCGAAACGGCGAGCGGTCGGTTGGCTTCGGCTTCGTCTGTCGACTCGGCAGCGTCCGAACCGTCTACGGCCGGGCCGACAGCAGTCACCTCGCCGCGCCACTCGCCGTTCGCGGCCAGCGACGAGGCGATACCGAGCGAAAACCGTTCTTGGTGTTCGTGCAGTTCGCCCCACGTGCGGTCGGTGACCGCGCCGGGCGAGTCGACGCCGAACAACTCGGCGTACGAGTGGTTGGCGTAGACGATCTCGCCGTCGGCCGTGTAGATCGCAACTCCGTCGGTGGCGGCCTTCATCGCGGCCGCCAGCCTGCCGAGTTGCTCGCGCTGGTCGACACGCGTCGAGATGTCCCGAACGCTCGCCAGTAGCTGCTGGCTGCCACCGACGGTGACACGCGTTCCCGAGATTTCGGCCGGAATCACCTCGCCGTCGCAGGTGTAACACGAGAGGCTGGTCGTCCACCCCTCGCCGGTGTCGTGGACTTCCTCGACGAACGACCGAAAGGCGTCGTACTCGTGGGGGTGAATCGCTTTCGGCTCCAGCGAGAGCAACTGTTCGCGGCTGTAGCCAAGTAGCTCGCAGGCTCGTGAGTTGGCCCACGTGATCCGGCTGTCGGCGGTGTCAACCAGAAAAATGGCGTCGTTGACCGCTTCGAACAACGCTTCGAACGGCATGTCGGCGAGATCGACCGTGCTTGCGGTGTCGCTGGCAGCGTCGACGCCAATGTCGTTGCTGCTGGCGGTACTGGCAGGGTCGTCTCCGCGAGACCTGTCTCCGACGACGCCATTCGTCGGGGGTTCATCCACGGTGAGATCGCTGTCGTTGATTGCAGTAATAAACAGTCCAGTCCACTCGCGGTCGTCGCGGCCGGTCGACAGCGGCTGACGGCGCACGCGAACCGGCAGGCTGTGGCCGTCGGCAGCGAGCAGCTCGGTGTCGTCGTCGGCCGACCGGAGGATCGTCGACGGTGGCTCGCCGATCAGTTCCTCCGTGTCGTATCCCAGTTCCGTCGCCAGCGGCTCGGTCGCCGTGACGATAGACCTGCTATCGACAACTATGGCCATCGTGCCGAGCGCTGACAGTATCGCGGTGGCGGCATCGTGTTCGCTCGCTGGCTTGGTCATCGTCGTCGACAGCGATCAGCTGTCAGTACCGTGAACTCACGACTCGCTAATAAAATTGTATGCGTCGTTCGCCGCCGTCAGCTGATGATCTGTAGTTCATACCCCTCGTCGACGAGCCGAGCGACATCGGGGCCGTGTTGTTCGCCCGCAACGCCGAGCAGCCGAATCTCGGCCGCCCGACACCCCTCGATGCCGCCGAACGCCTCCGCACAGAACGCACAACACCCCGCGATCAGCTCGCGGTCGATGGCCGCCGTCAACCCTTTCGAGAGCGGGTGGTCGGCGCGCGTCTCCATCTCGCCGGGCCACTGGGTCGCCGCGCCGTCGAAATAAATCGCGACCGTGTGGCCCGCCTCGTCGAGCGTGAGTGCGTGCTCGATGGCGTTGAGCGCGCTGCCGACCCGGTTGGGGCCCGCAGACACCAAGAACGCATACCGGCTCACGTCTCCGACCCACCGGTGAGCGTTGGCCCCTCGGCAGTCGGTTGACTTTCGACTGCCGGCCCACCCTGTTTGTTGTGGGCTGTTTTGGAATCCGATCGGCTGTCGCCCTCGGCACGCGTCGCTCTGTTATCGGTCGATTCACCGGTCATCGCTGACCCACGGTGCTGTGTGGCCGATGTCATTCGCCGACCGAAACATGCCATACCGACCGCTCGGCGAGTATCCAATTAAATAATCCGTAACCGCTCTTTCACCCGGTTACGTCGACGTAATGCCATATTGCGAGCGTTGCCAACGACTTATTTCCCCCGCAGCGAAGGCACGGACAAGAGGAAATACACACCTCGAAACTCATCCCATGGTCACACTCCTCGGCGGACTGGGTAGCGGGCTGGTCGCAACGATTGTAATGACGGTGGTCATGATGTTACTCGGTGATGACTCGCCGCCACCGACCGGCGTGTTCTGGGCGAAATACGTCGGCGATGGGGGGCCCGCAGCCTCCATGATACCCGGAATGGGCCTTCACTTACTGTACGGAACCGGTGCTGGCGGGGTCTTTGCGCTCATCGCAACGACCGCCGGACTCGGTGTCGACACGCTTGGTGGAGCTCTCGGCTGGGCACTCGCCTTCGCGGCCGCGTTGACCCTCTTTGGAATGGTATTTTGGATGCGAATCGTGTTGGCAATGGAGCCTGAACCGAAGGCAGCGGCGATGTTCGGCCTGCTCCATGCCGTCTACGGTGTCGTCCTCGCTGTGGGTCTTCTCTTCGTTCCCTTCTAAGCCCTCGCTCGCGGAACCGTGTTTGTTGCATCGTCCGTGTCGTGTGTCGCCGGTCGCGACAGCGAGACAAGG
>OBKM01000600.1_pt1 | contig 17673 bp, 19 predicted proteins | sample 1519691 | NCBI WGS metagenome assembly OBKM01 (sample SAMEA37050418, study PRJEB22526) | metagenome | biome: saline pan; feature: lake; material: water | place: Egypt | collected 2015 | depth 0.5 m | reverse complement strand
GTTACCCGATCTTCTGGGCGCTCGGTGCCGAGGGGATCGCGGTGCTCGACGTCGCGGTCACGTCGTGGGCCTACAGTGGCCTCGACATCGTCGCGAAGTACATCTTCGCGTTCATCCTGCTGAACTACGTCGTCAACAACGAGAGCACGATCGCGGGCATGGCGCCCGGTCTCGGTCCGGCCGGCGCCGGCGCTGCTGCGGCCGACGACGACTAACAACCGCGTAGCAGTTCCCGCCTTTTCCATTATTTTTCGCGTTGCACAGTGGCAACGCCGCGTGTACCGACGACAGTCGCGACACCGCTGGCCACTCGTCACGGTACCGTTAGTCACCCGTCGCGATACCGCTCGTCACTCGCTGCGACACCGCTCGTCACTCGCTGCGATACCGCTCGTCACTCACCACAGCAGAAACCCGAACGGGTCGGTTACACACCGTACCAGAGCCCCGAACGGGTGGTGAACACCAGCAGCTCGACGGAATACTACCGCACGACGCGGGCGGCGGGACGGCGTTGCCCAGCAGCAGGCGACGAGAGTTGGTCGACAAACACGGTGAACGTCGACGGTGACGATAACACAGAAGGTGGCGGATCGGCAGCGAGAAACCCGGCGTCTGGGATCAGTCGTCGTCTCTCCCGCGATACCAGTGGTCGATGAGGACGATCACGAGGAAGACGCCCGGGATGATCCCCGCGGAGTAGATCCCGAGAATGAAAAGCAGCGCGAACAGCACAGTCGTCGAAGCGACCTGAACGGTCGTACTCTGTTCGCCGAACCACGCCAAGTAGCGCCCCAGAATCGACATACGCTGCGTTGGAGCGAAGCCCGTTTAGTTCTCTCGTTCGACGGCGACCCCTGACAGGGCAGTAGCAGCGTTTTAGTCCGTCGGTCGAGTGAGTGCAATCACCGTGAGCGGAACACTGCCGATTATTACGGCGATCCTCGGAATCGGGATCGCGTTGCAGATCGTCTCGTCCCGTCTGCGAGTGCCGAGCGTCCTGTTTCTGATCATCGTCGGCGTGCTGATGGGGCCGGAGGGGTTCGGCTTCGTCACCGCCGACACGTTCGGTGACGGACTGACGACGGTCGTCGGACTGTCAGTGGCGATCATCGTCTTCGAGGGGGGATTCCACCTCGAGCGCGATCGGTTCGCCGACGCACCGAAGACGATATTCCTCGTTACGACGGTCGGCGCGCTGTTGATGTTCGTCGGGACCGCGCTCGCCGTCCAGGCGTTCATCATCGACGACTGGGGCGTGGCGTTCCTGATCGGTGCGCTGCTCATCGCGACCGGCCCGACGGTCATCACGCCGATCCTACAGGTCGTCAACGTGCGCGAACACGTCGCCTCGACGCTCGAGGCAGAGGGGATCCTCAACGACGTGACGGCGGCGGTGCTCGCCATCGTCGTCTTCGAGACGCTCGTCGTCGCGAACGAACCGGCCGCGCTGCCAGGCGGCTTCCTCACCCGGGTCGTCGCCGGGATCGGCGTCGGGCTGGTCGTCGCGGCGGTCGTGTACGCCGTACTCATCAAGATGAACCTCCCCGGAGGAGACGGGGAGCGGACCGTTCGGCTCGTCACGCTCGGCGGGGCGTTCGTCTCCTATGGGCTCGCGGAGTCGGTCTCGCCGGAGACCGGCGTCGCCGCCGCGGCCGCGGCCGGGATCGCGCTCGGCAACCTCGACCTCCCACACCGCGAGGAGGTGTCGAGCTTCGGACGCGACCTCACGCTCATCGCGCTCGCGTTCGTCTTCATCTCGCTGGCCGCGCTCATCGACTTCGATACCGTCGTCGGGCTCGGGCTCGGCGGTATCGGCGTCGTCGTCATCGTGACCCTCGTCATCCGGCCGCTCGTCATGTTCCTCTCGACCCGCGAGGCCGCCTTCACGCGGAACGAACGGCTCTTCTTGAGCCTCGTCGGCCCGCGCGGAATCATCCCCGCCTCGGTGGCGACGCTGTTCGCGATCCAGCTGCAGGACGCCGGCGAGTTCGCGCTCGCAGACGCGCTCGTCGGCACCGTCTTCCTCGTCATCTTCGCCACCGTCGTCCTGCAGGCCGGGCTCGCCAGACAGATAGCCGAGTTCCTCGACGTTCAACCAATGAAAACGATAATCGTCGGCGGCGGCCGGGTCGGCCGGACGCTCGCCACCCGACTGGAGAACAGAGGCGAAAACGTCGTCCTCGTCGACCGCGACCCGGATACCGTCGAGAGCCTGCAGACGAACGGTCATCAGGCGGTCGTCGGCGACGGGACCGATGCCGACTTCCTGCGGAAACACGGCGCCGAAAACGCGAAGATCGTCATCGCCGCGACGGCCGTCGACGACACGAACCTACTCGTGTCTCAGCTCGCGCGCTCGAAGTTCGGCGTCGAGAGCGTCATCGCTCGGGTCAACGATCCGGACAACGTCGATGCGTTCGACGCGTTAGACGTGCGCGCGATTGACGTCTCCTCGGCGATGGCGTGGTCGATCGACAACGAGATCGAGCGGCCGACGCTGAGCCACTGGATGAATCAGCTCGGCGACGGCCACGACGCACAGGAGGTGACGATCACCTCGGAGACGTTCGCCGGGAAGACGATCCAGCAGCTCGGCCAGAAGCTGCCCGGCGGCGTGTTGATCGCCGTCGTCGGGCGCGAGGAGGAGACGTTCGTTCCGCACGGCGACACCGTGTTAGAGCCCGGCGATCGGGTGACGCTCCTCGGAGACAGCGACGACGTCGACGAGGCGATCAAGCGAGTGCATCCGCACGACTGAGACGGCGTCGACGAGATCGCGGTCGAGGCGTGGCGGTCGTCGCGTGCCGTGGGGCGCAGTAGCAATCGGACGAGTCGCAACCGTCGTTTATACAAATCTAACGTGGGCAAGAGTGTTCTTTAAGTCGGATCAGTGCATACCACTGTTTGTCGAAATTGAGGTTCCGTATACGTGCCAACAGGACTTAAACGTGATCTTGGGTTGTTCTCGACGATGGCAATCGCCATCGGCGCGATGGTCGGATCGGGCGTGTTCATTCTTCCGGGCGTGGCGTACGTCACCGTCGACGGGCCGGCGGTCGTACTCGCGTTCCTCCTCGCCGGAATACTGATTCTCCCGGCGGCGTTCAGCGCCTCGGAGATGGCGACGGCGATGCCGGAAGACGGCGGGTCGTACGTCTACGTCGAGCGTGGGATGGGGCCGCTTCTCGGCACCATCGCCGGCGTCGGCAACTGGTTCATGCTCTCGTTTAAAGGGGCGTTGGCGCTCGTCGGCGGCGTCCCGTACCTCATCTTCATCGCGCCGGGGATCGCCGAGTATATCCTCCCGCTCGCGGTGACGCTAGCGGTGTTTTTCACCGTCATCAACGTCGTGAGCACGAAAAGCGCCGGGAGCTTGCAGTTCGTCATCGTCGGCGTGATGGTCGTCGTCCTCGCGTGGTTCGTCGCCGGCGGGGTCCCCGACATCGTGCCGGAGCAGACGGCGGGAGCGTTCAACTTCGGTAGCGGCGGGCTCGTCGCGGCGACCGCGCTCGTGTTCATCTCGTACGCGGGCGTGATCAAGATCGCCGCCGTCGCCGAGGAGGTGAAAGACCCCGGCAAGACGATCCCGCGGGCGATGATCGGGTCGCTCGTTCTCACGACCGCGCTGTACGTCGCCGTCGTCTACGTCGCGATCGGCATCGTCGACGTGAACGCGGCAGTCGAAGCAGGGCGACTCCAGCCGGACGGTGAGGGGCCGATCATGGGACTCGCCGCCGAGCAGGCGCTCGGTCCGATCGGCACGGCGGCGGTCGTCGGTGCGGCGCTGCTGGCGCTCGCATCGACGGCGAACGCCGGGCTGCTCTCCGCCTCCCGGTTCCCGTTCGCGATGGCGCGTGACGGTCTGGCGCCGCCCTCCTTCGAGACGGTCAGCGAGCGGTTCAACACGCCCGTCCTCTCCATCTCCGTGTCCGGCGCGATCATCGTCCTGATGATCGTGTTCCTCCCGATCGACCAGGTGGCGAAGTTCGGGAGCGCGTTCCAGATCCTCGTGTTCATCCTCGTGAACCTCGCGCTCATCGGGTTCCGTGAGGGCGCGATCGACGACTACGACCCCGAGTTCACCTCGCCGCTGTACCCGTGGATGCAGATCTTCGGCATGGCGAGCGGCGTGGTCGTCCTCACCCAGGTTGGGACCGTCCCCTTCGCCGGCGCCGCCTTCATTACCGGCGTCTCGATCGTCTACTTCTACTTCTACGTCCGACCGCGGACGGACCGCGAGGGCGCAGTCCAAACGGGCGTTCGGCAGAACATCAGCGAGGCGGCCATCGAACGCACCAAGGAGCTGTTCGGCGAGGAACAGCGATACGACACGCTGGTCGCGCTCACGGCGGACACGCCGGAGCGGAGCCGGATCGACATGCTCCGGATCGCGATGGACCTGTCGAGCCTGCGAAACGGGTCCGTGACGGTCGGTAACTTCAAGAAGATACCACATCGCGCGTTCACAGCCGGCGATACGACGTCGACGCGGACCGGAACCCCCGACTGGGTGAAAGCGGCCGATTCGCTCCCATCCACGACCGAGGAGCGAGCCGACGGCGGCGTACAGAAGCCGCCCGAAGGCGACGAGACGGACACACAGTCGGCCTCAGATGTCGTCTTCAAAGACATCGAGACCGAGGAGATCGGTCCGGCGATCGTCGAGTACGCCGCCTTCGAGGAGGAGGATTTCATCGTCCTCGAACGGCAGGTCGAGGAGCTCCACGAGCTGTACGGTGAGGGGCTCAACGAACACGTGCTGAAGAACGCGCCGTGTGGGGTACTGCTCGTCGAAGACCGCGGCTTCGAGGGGGCCGACGAGATCGCCGTCGCGACGAACAGCGACGTGTACGACCCGGTGAAGCTGCTCGTCGCGGACGCGATCGCCGAGGAGACCGGTGCGACGCTGACGCTGCTGCAGGCCGTTCCGGAGGAGGTCTCCGACGAGCGGCGCCAGGTCGTTCAGGAGTACCACGACGAGCTGCGCCGGGTCCTGACCGTCACCGCCGACTCGCGGATCCTCGAGACGGACGACCGCGTCGAAGGGCTCTCCCGCTTCGCGAACAGCGCGGATCTCCTCGTGACGACGACGGAGCGTCGGGGGATCCGCGGCGCCGTCTTCGGACGGCCCGGCGACCGACTCGTCGACAGCGTCGACTGCACCGCAGTGATGGTGCAGCCGCCGGACGAACAGCAGTCCGGGTTCATCCAACGGACCATCCTCGACCGGCTGTTCGGCGGCCGAAACTGAGTCCGGGTCGGCGCACGCTTGTTTCGATCGGGCGGCCGTCTCACTCCGAACGGTCGGCTCACTCCGGGCGGTTGGCTCGCCCTCGGGAGGCCGGCCCGCTCCCGCCGCCCGCCCGCGGTTTCCGAGAGAACAGAGCTAAACCCGCGGCGACGGTGATTCAGGGTATGAAACAGGCCATCGTCGCCCGGGCGGATATCGGCATGGGCGAGGGGAAACTCGCCGCGCAGGTCGCGCACGCGTCGCTGTCGGCGTATCAAGACGCCGGGCGACGCGCTCGCAAGAAGTGGCAGGGCGAGGGACAGAAGAAGGTCGTTCTGAAGGGAACCTCCGAGAGTCAGCTGTTCGAGTTGGCCGAGAAGGCGGACACGGAAGGACTCCCGTACGCGATCGTTCGCGACGCCGGCCACACCCAGCTGGAGCCGGGAACCGTCACCGCGCTCGCCGTGGGGCCGGCCCGCGACGAGAGCGTCGATCGCGTGACCGGCGACCTCTCGCTGTACTGATGGCAGACGATCACGACGACGACCCGGCGGCGCCCGGCTCCCTCCGCGAGGCGCACCCGGTCGAGCGCTCCGTGGGCATCGACTACTACGTCAGTGCCGCCGACGGGATCGGTGGACGACTGCGGGAGTCGCCGGAGGACTTCCGGGTCCGGGAGCTGGAGGCGTTCGATCCCGACCCACTCGATGCCGACCGCGGGAGCTACCCGGAGCTCGTCGTTCGCGTCACCCTCCGCGACTGGGACACGAACGACTTCGCGCGCCGGGTCTCCGACGCACTCGGCATCAGCCGCGAACGCGTCTCGTGGGCTGGCACGAAGGACAAGCGGGCCGTCACCACGCAGCTGTTCACGCTCCGCGAGGTCGACCCCGCTGACCTCCCCGACATCCGCGGCGCCGAGATCGAACCGCTCGGACGCGCCGGTCGATCGCTCTCCTTCGGGGACCTCGCAGGCAACGCCTTCGACATCCGTGTCACCGACACGGTCATTGACGTGAGGGAGCGCGTCGCCGGCGTCGTCCGCGATCTGCGGGCGTTCGCTGGCGGCGGAGACGAACCCGACGCGGGAGGCGACACAGCGACAGCTGCCCCCGCCGACGGGGGAGCGCCGATCGCCGACGCGACCGTCGGCGTTCCCAACTACTTCGGCCAGCAGCGCTTCGGGAGCCGCCGCCCCGTCACGCACGTCGTCGGCCTCGCGATCGCCCGAGCGGATCCGCGTGAGGCCGTTCGGCTGTACGCAGGGAACCCCGCGGAGACCGAACCGGACGACACGCGAGCGGCGCGCGACCGCGTCGACGCCGCGTTCGGAACGGAGCCCGCGGGAGCGACGGGCGCGAACGGTAGCGGAAGCGGAAACGACGGTCCCGGCCCGTTGCCGCCGGTCGAGGCCGACGGAACCGGCGACGGCGACTGGGAGGCCTGCCTCGACGCGCTCCCCGGAAAGCTCCGGTTCGAGCGCTCGATGGTCCACCGGCTGGCCGACCGCGGCGTCGACCCGGCTACCCGCGCCGACCACGACGACTGGTGGCACGCGCTGGAGGCGGTCCCCTCGAACCTCCAGCGGCTCTTCGTCAACGCGGCGCAGTCGTTTCTCTTCAACCGGATCGTGAGCGAACGCCTCCGGCGCGGGCTCCCGTTCGACCGGCCCGTGGCCGGGGACGTGGTCTGTTTCGCGGACGGTGACGCCCCCGGAGAGCTGTACGCACCCGACACCGACCGGCTCCAGCGGGTCGACGCCGACCGAGTGTCGGTCGTCACCCGCCACTGCGAGCGCGGGCGGGCGTTCGTCACCGCGCCGCTCGTCGGCACCGAGACGGCGCTCGGAGACGGTGAACCGGGCGAGATCGAGCGAGCGGTGCTCGATACCGTCGGGATCGAACCCGGCGACTTCGCCCTTCCGGGGGAGTTCGACTCGACCGGCACCCGCCGGGCGATCGCGTTGCGGACCGACCTCGACGTGACGTTCGACGGCGGCGACCCCCGGTTCGCGTTCGCGCTCCCGAGCGGCTCGTACGCGACGGTGCTGCTCAGGGAGTTCTCGAAGAGCGGACCGCTCGATCTATGACGATCCATATATCTGGATCAATTCTGCATAACAATCGCTCAGACCCGCACAACTGTGCGTTTCGTTCCGAGCCGTTTTTGTGCCGAAGCCGCCAATCGAGGCCATGACCCGAATCGTCGTCATCGACCTCCACGGCCAGTTCACCCATCTGGAGCGACGCGCGCTCCGCGACATCGGCGTCGACACCGAGATCGTTGCGGCGGACACCCCCACAGAAGCGATAGACGCCGACGGAATCGTCCTCTCCGGCGGCCCCGACATGGACCGCGTCGGCAACGCGCCCGACTACCTCGAGCTCGACGTGCCGGTGTTCGGCATCTGCCTCGGAATGCAGCTGATCGCAGCGGAGCTCGGCGGCGACGTCGGCAGTGGGGATTACGGCGGCTACGCCGACGTCGACGTGGAGATCGTCGACGAGGATGACCCACTCGTCGGCTCGCTCGCACCCGAAACGCGCGTTTGGGCCTCTCACGCCGACGAAGTCACGGAGCTTCCGGCGGGGTTCACCTGCACCGCCACCTCCGACGTCTGCGGTATCGAGGCCATGTCGAACGTCGAGGCCGACCGCTACGGCGTCCAGTGGCACCCGGAGGTCGCACACACCGAGCGCGGCGAGGAAGTGTTCGAGAACTTCGTTTCGATCTGCGAGTCGGCCTGAGTGCGACGCCGACGGGCGGCAGCGGGCGCGATCCGTTCGTCGTCGCTGTGTTCACTCCGTCGTCGTGCCGTCGGTACTCCTGGAGTCGAGCCGCGGTCGTCTCCGCAATCGATCCGCAGTCATCTCCGCAATCGATCCGCAGTCATCCTCGCAATCGATCCGCAGTCATCCTCGCAATCGAGTCGCGGTCATCTCCGCAATCGAGCCGTCAGCACCGGCACCCCGCTGTGTCTCACCACCCGCTCTGCGACCGACCCGGCGGCGAGAAACCGGCCGATCCCCGTCCGTCCGTTTGTCCCCATGACGACGAGGTCCGCGTCGTGAGCCGCCACCGCGTCGAGGATCTCCTCGTGAGGACGCCCGCGGCGGAGGTGTTTCTCGACCGGGACGCCGCGCTCTGCGGCCGCGGCGGCGACCGCCTCGACGGCGCGTTCCCCGCGCGCTTCCTCCCGTTCGACGACGATGTCCCACTCGTCGGCGCCAGCGATCAACTCGTCGACGACGAACAGCACGTGGATCCGTGCGTCGGCCAGTTCGGCGAGGTAGCAGGCGTGTTCGACCGCGGCGTCGCTCCCGTCGCTTCCGTCGGTGGGACAAAGAATCGCATCGTACATGCTGACGTGTCGCACGGTCGCCCGCGTATTAACTCTCGGCGGGAGGATCAGGCCGGAGAAGCGATCGAACCGGCGCAGCCGCTCTCGGTGTCTCGCTGTCGCGGCGAACACGTCTCGCCGCGTTACGTCCCGAACAGCTCGTCGACCGCCTCGCCCGCGGTCTCGGCCGCCTCGCGGGCGACCGCGTCGGGGTCGGGGTCGTCGGGGGCGTTCAGGTAGACGTCGACGTCGAGGACGCCGTCCTCGAACGTCACCGTGACGTCGAGGTCCGTCACTGCGGACTGGTCGTACTGAGCGAAGACGACGCCCTCGGCCGCCTCCGCGGCGGTCCGGACGACTTCTTCGTCGGTGGGGGTGTCGTCAGTCTGGGCGCCGCCGCCCGCGTCGTCGGTCATCGCTCGCTTACGCGCCGCCAGCGCCCGGGCCGCCGGGGCCTGCGGGGGCGCCGCCCGCGCCGCCCTGCAGCATCTGCTGGAGCTCGCCCTGCAGCTCGTCGAACTGCTCTTCGACGCGCGACTCCTGCTTCTCGAGCTGTTCGACGCGGACTTCGAGGGAGTCGACCTTGTTCTCGAGGTCGTCGTATGCCGACTCGTAATCCGTCTCGACGAGAACCTCGCCGATCTCGCGGTACATTCCGGCGTCCTCGTCGACGTCTTCGAGCGCGGTGAGCGCGGTCTTGGACTCGTTGAGCGCGGTCTGGGCCTGCTCTTTCTGCTCGGCGACCTGCTGTGCGGTCTCCTGCAGCTCCTGCAGCTCCTCTATCTTCTCCTGTGCCTCGGGCGGCATGTTCCCTTGCATAGACGCAACGAGGCGACCCGGACGGAAAAACCCCCGACTTCTGCTCCAGCGACCGAGACGCCCGGTAGGAAGCGTCAGGCAGACAGAATCGTCGCTTTCATGAGCGCTCTTGCTGACCACTCACGGGGCGGCGGCGGTCGATACCGGACCGGTCGGTGGTCGATACCGGACCGGTCGGCGGCCGAGAGAGCTACCCGTGGTCGGACGCCGGGTCGCTCGAGTCGGACCGCGGTCGAGGGGCGGTGACCCGTTCCGCGACCTCGACGAGCCGCGACCAGCTGTTGGTCCCGGCGCGGAGGGCGACGAGGTCGGCGGCGGCGATCCGAACGCGCACCGTCTCGTCGTCGCGGGAGACGGTCGCGCCCGAGCGGGCGTCGTCGATCTCGCCGACTTCGGGGCCGAGCGCCGCGGCGACCAGCCGGGCGCGCCGCTCGGCGGAGTAGCGAACGGAAAGCACCGTCTCGTGCGTGCGGGGGGTCGTCACGGGCCGGTTCGAGACCTACTCGACGTCGACTTCTTTGATGCCGCCGCCGCGTTCCTTGAGGAGGACGCGGTGGCCGCAGTACGGGCAGCGCACGCCGCCGTACTCGTCGAGGGTGACGTCGCGCTTACAGCGGGAGCACTTGTAGCTCATCTCGGCTACTCCTCGTCGGCGAGCGCAGCGCGGATGGAGCGGCGGACGGTGCGACCACCGGGCGTCTCGGGGCGGTACGCGCCGCCGGTGAACGTCTCGCCGGTCTCCTCGTTGACCCAGATGCCGGTGCCCTTGCGCTTCACGTCGTCGCCGTCGACGGTCGCGTTGCGCATCTCCGCTTCGATGTCCTGTACTCGCTTGCGGGAGACCCGGCCGTAGCGAGCGCCGAATCGGCCCGCGCTGCCGGTACTTCGTGCCTTGTCCTCAGCCATAGTAACCCACTGTACCGTCAGCGCGGGTAAAAAGGCTGCGAGTCGAGACGATCGGCGAGACGGCGGGAATCCGGACGCGATGGGGCGGTCGAGGAGCGCACCGCGCCGGGCGAGTCCTCACGACTGGGGCTTCGTAGTCCCGGTCACGAAATCGTCCTCGTCGCGGGCCGACACGACGGTATCCGCCGCAACGAGTTCCGCTCGACCGCAACGCCTTTTACAACTTAGTAATACTACCAAGTTGTATGCAGGGATTCAACGGCTTCAGCGACGTGAGCGAGACGGACGTAACGAAGGCGATCGGCAACGAGTGGACCGACGGCTTCCTCGATTTCACCGACTCCGACGTGATCGTTCTCGGCGGCGGCCCCTCCGGGTTGATGGCCGCCAAAGAGCTCGCCGAGCGCGGCGTGAAGGTGATGCTAGTCGAGAAGAACAACTATCTCGGTGGCGGGTTCTGGCTCGGCGGCTTCCTGATGAACACGGTGACGGTCCGGGACCCCGCACAGGAGATCCTCGACGACCTCGACGTCGACTACGAGCCGGTCGACGACGTGGACGGGCTCTACACCGCCGCCGGCCCCGAGGCCTGTTCCGGGCTGATCAAGGCCGCCTGCGACGCCGGAGCGCGGGTTCAGAACATGACCGAGTTCACCGATCTGGTCGTCCGCGAGGACCACCGCGTCGGCGGGATCGTGATGAACTGGACGCCGGTCCACGCGCTCCCGCGTGAGATCACCTGCGTCGACCCGATCGCCGTCGAGTCGGAGCTGGTGATCGACGCCACGGGCCACGACGCGGTCGCGATCAACAAGCTCGACGAGCGGGGCGTCCTCTCCGCGCCCGGGATCGAACACGCGAACGAACACAACACCGGGATGGACCAGACGGGCAGCGACGAGTACGGGGCGCCCGGTCACGACTCCCCTGGCCACGACTCGATGTGGGTCGGCGAGAGCGAGGACGCCGTCGTCGAACACACCGGGGTCGTCCACGACGGGCTGATCGCCTCTGGGATGGCGGTCGCGACCGCCTACGGGCTCCCCCGGATGGGGCCGACGTTCGGCGCGATGCTCGTCTCCGGGAAACGCGCCGCACAGGCGGCGCTCGACGAGCTGGAGGTCGACGCCGGCGACGTGCGGCTGTCGACCGGCGGCGCGCCCGCCCCGGCCGACGACTGATCGACCGAACCGTCCGGGCGGTCTCGCGGGTCCCCCGGCTCCACCCCCGACGCCTTTTTATCCACGATACGCCCAGTTCGAGCATGTACTGGCGCGGGCACATCGGTATCGCCCTGCTCGTGTACGCCCCGGTCGCGGGCGTGACCCTCGCGATCGGTGAGCCCGGGCTAACGCTCCTCGGGGGCGGGTTCACCGTCGTCGCGGCAACCTTACCCGACGCCGACCAGCAGCTGCCGATCCCGCACCGCGGCCCGACGCACACCCTCGCGTTCGCGGCCGCGATGGGTCTCCTCGCAGGGGTTCTCGCGGCGGTCGCGCTCGCGATCCCGGGCGTCACCCGGGGGATTCCAGCGTGGACGCCGGCCTTCGTCGGAGGGGTCACGACGCTCTCGCTGTGTTCGCATATCGCCGGGGACGCTCTCACACCGATGGGGATCCAACCGTTCAGACCGCTGTCCACGGCCCACTACACCCTCGATTTGACGCCCGCGAAGAACCCGCGCGCGAACTGGCTCTTCCTCGCCGCCGGCGTGCTCTCGACGGCGGTCGCGGTCGGGGTGGGGTACTGAACGCGATCAACGCGGGGCGACCTCACCGGCGCGCTACGCCTCGGCCGCGCTCCGGAGCCGCGTGACGACCGACTCCGGAAGCACCTGCTCGGCGATTTCGACGTCCGCCGGTGTGACGACGCCGAGCAGTCGTCCGACGACCGCGTACGTCCCGATGACGACAACTGGCAGTGCGACGGCGACGACGATGTTACTCGACGCCGCCGTGGCCACCACCCATCCGGTTGCGAGCGCGGGCAGCCACGCGGCGACGACGAGGGCGAGTTCGCGCGTGAACGGGTGGATCCGACGGAAGTAGTACACCTCGAGGAGGGCGGCGGTGCCGGAGAGCATCAACGCGAGCATCGTCCCGAGTCCCGCACCGAGGATCCCGTATCGAGGCACGAGCAGAACGCTGAACGCGACGTTGGCGATCAGAAGGAGCGCGGAGTTGACGAACACCAGTCGGGAGTAGCCGAGCCCCTGCAGGAGCGCGCCGTCGGGGCCGCCGGCGGTCACGCTCACCAAATACCCCGCGATCAGGGCGAGGACGACGCCGCTCGCGGCGGTGTACTGCGGCGTGAAGACGAGCGCAAGGTAGGCGTCGGCACCGAGCACGAGAATCGCTGCCGCCGGGAGCGAGAGCGCGAGCACCCACCGAGTCGCGGTCTGATACCGCTCGGCCACCGCGTTGCGGTTCCGACGCCGCTCGGCGATCAGCGGCTTGAACACCGGCGCGAGCGACGAGAAGAAGACGAGCAAGTTGGCCGCGAGCATGTAGCCGATACGGTAGATTCCCACGTCGTCCGAGGACATGAAGTAGCCGACGACGAAGTAGTCCACCTGCCCCATCACCACGTAGATGACGCCGGCGAGCGCGAGCGGCATCCCGTACCAGAGTATCTCGCGGACCGGCGTGAACGCCGTCGTTCCGCCTTTAAGTAGGTCCTGTCGAGCCAGCAGAACGATTCCGAGCAGAATCCCGACGGCGAGGCCGATGATGTAGCCACCGACGATTCCGACGAGCCCGAAGCCGACCAGAAGCAGTCCGACCGTCGCGATCAGCCGTACCGTCGGTCTGGTGATGTCGCGGACGTAGACGCGGTATCTGAGCCGCTTGATCCCGCTGTACGACGCCATCAGCCCGTTGAATATCGCCAGAAGCGGGAGGGCGACGGCCAACATCCGGAGCCCGGTGGCGACGCCCGGCTCGTCGAACGCCGCCGCGAGCGTGTCCGCGGCCAGGAACATCCCGATTCCCGTCACCGTCGAGGTGAGGAGGAGGAGACCAAACACCTGTATCGTCACCCCACGGGCGCGTCCCGGCTCGTCGCGGGCGAGGTACTGGGGCACGTAGTAGTCGATGGCGCGGTGAAGCCCCGCGCTGGCGAACACCTGCGTGAGGTGGAGCACCGACGTCGACAGCACGAACAGCCCGTAGACGCCGGGGCTCACGAGTCGGGTGATGACGGCGACGACCAGGAAGCCGAATCCCTTCTTGATGAGCTCGCCGGCGAACGTGACGCCGCCCTGCTCCGCCATCGTCTGGTCGCCGGTACTCGAAGACGGGACAGAGGTGTCCGTCGTGTCCTCGCGCACCTCGGTCGACGGGTTCGGCTCGGGGGGCGGAAGCGTTCCCGACGCTGAGCCGCCGTCCGTTGCCGCATCGGAGTCTGCCGCCGGCTCGTCGTCTGGGGTCCCATCCGGCGTCGACCCCGACTCCTCGTCCGGTGTCGATTCCCGCGTCACGAGAGACACTCCGTGTACGTCCGTGGGTCGCTGTGACGAAACCGGCGTTCGTTTCCGTCGGCGATGCGGTCCATGTTAGGGGTTTCTGACGACTTCGGCCTCGTGGTCCGCGACGAGCCGGGCCCGCTCACCGGTGTCCGGAAAGACGACGGTAAACTCCCAGCGGTCGCCCTCGGTGACGTCGCTGACCTGTTCGATGGTGCTGTCTAGCTGTTCGCCGTCGGCGTCGTAAAAACGCACCCGGACCTCGAGGTAGGTGATCTCGCTGTCGCCGGTCCGTTCGATGACGCCCACGACGCTGACCGACTCCTCGTCGGTTCCCTCGTGTTCACGCACGAGTTCGCTCTCGACCACGCGCGCTCGCGGCTCCAAGATGTCCTCGTCCGAATCGTCGCTACACCCGGCGGTGGCGACCGCCGGGGCGACTGCGAACGCGGCGAGGAGGCGACGGCGTCGCATCTGTGGTACCGTCAGGAGCGCAGGGAGATAAAACGACAGTCACGAACGTTCACTCGGGAGCGACTCAACCGTGTGCCTTTTTGCGCCCCTGTGTCGAACCCGGCGGTATGCGCAACGCAAAGATCGTCTGTACGATCGGTCCCGCGTCGGACGACCGGGACGCGATCCGCGACCTCGCGGAGGCGGGGATGTCCGTCGTCCGGCTGAACGCCAGCCACGGAACGACGGCGCACCGCGAGGAGATTATCGAGCGGGCCCGCGCGGTCGACGAAGCCATCGATGACCCGCTCGCCGTGATGGTCGACCTGAAGGGGCCGGAAGTCCGGACGGCCGAGGTCGGCGAGCCGATCTCGCTCGCCGAGGGGTCCGAGGTGACCTTCGCCGAGGGGGACGAGACCACCCCGGAGCGAGTCGGTCTCACCCACTCGATCGCGGCCGCGGCCCCGGGCGACACCATCCTTCTCGACGACGGGCGGATCGAGTGCCGCATCGAGCGCGTCACGGGCGAGTCGGTCGTCGCGAGCGTGGTCTCCGGCGGGAAGCTCGGCTCTCGAAAGGGCGTCAACCTGCCCGGCGTCGCCATCGACGTCGACCTCATCACGCCGGAAGACGAGGCCGAACTCGACTTGGCCGCCCGGGCGGAGGCGGACTTCGTCGCGGCCTCATTCGTGCGCGACGGCGAGGACGTCTACCAGATCGCAGACGCGTTAGAGGAGCGCGGGGGCGGAGAGATCCCCATCGTCGCGAAGATCGAGCGGGCCGGGGCGGTCGAGAACCTCGACGGGATCGTCGATGCCGCCGACGGCGTGATGATCGCCCGGGGCGACCTCGGCGTCGAGTGCCCGTTGGAGGACGTGCCGGTGATTCAAAAACGAATCATCCGCAAATGCGTCAACGCGGGCGTCCCCGTGATCACGGCGACCGAGATGCTCGACTCGATGATCCACTCCCGCCGGCCGACCCGCGCCGAGGCCTCCGACGTCGCCAACGCCGTCCTCGACGGCACCGACGCGGTGATGCTCTCCGGCGAGACCGCCATCGGCGACGACCCGGTGAACGTCGTCGAGACGATGGACCGGATCGTCAGAGAGGTCGAGTCCAGCGACGAGTACGCGGAGACGCGCGAACAGCGGGTGCCGGCCGCCGCAGAGGGGTCGCGGACCGAGGCGCTCGCGCGCTCCGCCCGGTACCTCGCGCGCGACATCGGGGCGTCGACGATCGTCTCCGTCTCCGAGTCCGGCTACACCGCACGGAAGACCGCGATGTTCCGGCCGGGCGTTCCGGTCGTCGCGACGACGCCGGACGACCGGATCCGACGACAGCTCGCGCTCTCGTGGGGCGTCCGTCCCGTGTTGACCGAGTACGCACACGACATGGAGACGATCCTCGATAACGCGGTCGACGCCGCGCTCGACACGGGCGGGGCGAATTCGGGCGACACGCTCGTCGTGCTCTCCGGGATGCTGACGGAGTTCGGCGGGACGAACACGACGAACACCCTGAAGGTCCACGTCGCCGCCGAGACACTCGTGACCGGAAAGGCGGCGGTCGCCGGACGCGTCGCGGCGCCGGTGTACCGGACCGCCGACGGCGACCTCAGCGAGCTTCCGGACGGGGCGATCGTCGCGCTCGGCCCCGGGTTCGAAGGCGAGTTTACCGGCGACCTCGACGCGGTCGGCGGGATCATCGACGCCCGCGAGGGGATGACCGGCTACCCCGCGGTCGTCGCCCGCGAGCTCGGCGTCCCGATGGTGTCGGGGGCGTCGCTTCCCGAACGCGTCACCGACGGGACCGTGGTGACCGTCGACGGCGAGCGGGGGATCGTGTACGACGGCGACGTCATCGCGCCAGCCCGGCGTCGATAGGCCGTCGCCCGCCAGTCATTTAGCGTCGAGTCGCCTACGGCCGAGTATGAGCAGCGACGAAGCCGGCGACGGCGACACCCGGAGTCGCGCGGACGAGGCCCGAAGTGCCGACCGCGGCGCCGACGCCGACGACGACGGCGACGACGAGAGCGAGTGGCGCTTCAGCGTCGACGATGTCGGCCCCGATGGCGTCACGGAAGACACCCACACGCCCGATTCGGAGCCGATCGAGCCGGAATCGATCGACGTCGAACACGCCGTCTTCGTCGTGCTCGGCGTCGCGATCACCGTCGGCGTGTTCCTGGTCGGCTTCTGAGGCGGCCTCGGTCCGGCGGCGCCCCGGAGAGCCGGTTCGCCGGGGACACACCCCGCGACGCGAGAGCGACACCCGGTCGCGCGGGTCGCACAACAACTTATCACTACGCGGCCGTACCTCCCGACATGGACGTGCTCCTGCAGTCCGGGCTCTTGAGTCCGGATACGCTCCCCCTGCTGCTGCTGACGGCCGGGTTGCTCCTCTCGATGGCGGAGGCGATCGCTCCCGGGGCAAACTTCATCGTCGTCGGCATCGCGCTGATCGGAGCGGGGCTCGGCGGGCTCGTGCTGGCGTCGCTCGGTGTCGCCGGCGCGATCCTCACGCTGATGATGGCGCTGTTGACGCTGGTGTTCGGCGCGGCCGCCTTCTACGGCTACAACGAGTTCGACCTCTACGGCGGCAAAGGCCAACAGCAGACGACCGACAGCGACTCGCTGAAAGGGAAGACCGGCACCGTCACGGAGACGGTCACGACCGCCGGCGGGGAGGTGAAGCTCTCGAACGGGGGGTTCAACCCGTACTACTCCGCGCGCTCGATCGAGGGGACGATCGAGGTGGGAGAGGAAGTGATGGTCGTGGATCCCGGCGGCGGCAACGTCGTCACCGTGGAGTCGATGGGATACGTCGAAGACGACATTGACAGGGAACTCGCGGCGGACCGCGCTCGGAAGGAGGCAGACCAGAAAGAATCGGTGGCAGACCAGAAAGAACCGGCGGCGGACCAGAAAGAACCGGCGGCGGACCAGAAAGAACCGGCGGAGAAAGCGGGAGCCGATTCCGGCGAGGAGGAGACCGACCGAGAGACCGAAACGGACCGGAACTGACGCTCGCGGCGCCCCGCCCGCCGTTCCGCCGGCGAAGACGACGCTCGGCGATTCGGGAGTTTTTAAGCCCGACCGGACACGCTGTTCTGCCATGATACTCTCGGACGCCGACATCCTCGACCGCCTCGCGGAGGGAGACCTCGTCATCGAACCGCTGGCCGACGTCGACCAGCAGGTTCAGCCCGCGAGCGTCGACCTGCGCCTCGGTGAGCGGTTCTTGGAGTTCCAGCGCACCAACATCCCCTGTATCCATCCGACCGAGGCCGACGAGGTCGGCGAGTACGTCACGGAGACGACCGTCCCGGAGGGCGAGGAGTTCATCCTCCACCCGGGCGACTTCGTCCTCGGGACGACGACGGAGCGCGTCGAGATCCCCGACGACCTCGTCGCCCACGTCGAGGGGCGGTCCTCGCTCGGCCGGCTCGCGATCGTG
>OBKM01000599.1_pt1 | contig 17673 bp, 10 predicted proteins | sample 1519691 | NCBI WGS metagenome assembly OBKM01 (sample SAMEA37050418, study PRJEB22526) | metagenome | biome: saline pan; feature: lake; material: water | place: Egypt | collected 2015 | depth 0.5 m | reverse complement strand
AGGGCACTCACCGCCGGAAGAAGCGGCCGTGAAACCCGAACGGGACGGCGTGAGGAAGCGGTGCACGCGCCCGCTCGGTGAGTGTCTCGGCGTCGAAAACGAGCAGCATCGAGCGCCCGGCGCGGGTGTCGAGTGCCGGCGCGACGACGACCCCCTCGTCCTCCGCGGTCCCGTCGGGCCGCTGGAGCATCCGTGGCTCCTCGACGTAGACACCCCGCTCCCACCACTCTGTTGCGGTCTCGCGTTCCAGGTCGAGTTTGACCAGCCCGTTCGCGCCTCGCCTGTCGGTTGCCTGTGCGTAGGCGTACCGGTACTGGCGGCCACGAACCGACCGGGGCACGGTCGGCAGTTCCAGCCCGCCGTCGTAGCGTCGACTCGACTGGACGGTTCCGGCGGCAGGGTCGACACGGAACCGCCGGAGCCGACCCTCGGGGGCCGCGGCGAAGGCATCCCCCGAGAGGCTGTCGAAGCTGAGCGCGTGCACGATGCTGTCGTCCTCGAACGCGACGAGGTCACACACCAGTTCGTCGCCGTCGTCGTAGGCATTGACGTGATGGAAGGTAAAGAACGGCGGGGTCTCCGGCGTCGCGACGACGGTCTCCGTGTCCCGGTCGACGACGATGAACCGGGTTGGAGCGTCCTCGTCGTACGTTAGCAGGTCGAGAAACCCCTCCGTCCAGGGTGCAAGCGCCCGCGCAACCGAGATCTGCAGCGGCGTCTCCACGAGCACGACGTGTGACGCGGTGACCGCACAGTCGTGGATGTAGCCGGGGCCGGTCGCGGGAACCGAGGTGACCCGTTGTCGCCGGGCCTGACCGTCCGGAATCCGGTAGATATGGTAGGCTGGCGACCGGCCGAACTCGGTGCTGTACCCGACCGTCTCCCCGCGGTTCGGGTCCACCCGGAGGTGGGCCGTCGCCAGGTGCTCCGGGATGTCGTCGCGCCACCGGAACTCCCCGCGGGTATCGAGTGTGTCGGGGTCGAAGGCGACCCGTCGAGGGGCCTCGGTGAGCGCGACGAACTGGTCGCCGAGTCGGGCGAGGTGGACGTTCGCGTTGTCGGTCGGCTCCGGCGGGCCGAGCGCGCGCAGCCAGCGCAGGGCCTGCCGGAGCGGGCCAGTGCCGGTCGCAAACTCCGTGCCGCCGGTTCCCTCGTCGGCGGCGGCACGCGCCTCGGTCCGCAGGAACCGGTTGGTGTAGGTGACGCCGCCGTCGGAGAACCCGTACCGGCGAAGCATCGCCAGGCCATCGAACCAGTGTGTCGCCCGCTCGCCACCGAGGTCGAACCGTCCCGGCCCGTTGCGTATCAGCGCGCCGGAGAGCCACCCCGGTATCTCCCCCTCGACCGGGAGCTGTCGACCGCTGTACTCGGTCTCGACTGTCCGGAAGCCGAGGTCGTAGGCCCGGTCGGTCGTCGCCATACCCTCCGGTGGGCCCGACCGGGAATCAATCTGGCGCTCCGGGCGAGTCGACGGTCTGAACTCCCGTCACCGCAAACACCTGCTATGACCGACGACCCCGACCCGGGTGCCGGGACCGAGGAGATACTCGACGAGCTCTTTGCCGTTATCGAGGCGCGCAAAGAGACCACACCGGAGGATTCCTACACCGCGGCGCTTCTCACCCACGAGCGCGGGCAAAACGCCGCCCTGGAGAAACTCGGCGAGGAGACAACGGAGTTTGTCCTCGCCGCGAAGGACGGTGACGAGGACGAGATTGCACACGAGGCTGCCGATATCGTCTATCACCTGCTCGTCGTGCTCGCGATTCACGATATGGGTCTCGAGGACCTGCGGGCAGAGTTAGCCGAGCGACGGTCCTGAGGTCACTCCGTCGACCACGGCGATGTTCCCGCGTCGAACTCCCGTTGCCCTGGTCTCGTTCGGCGCTGGGTCGCGACGGGGCGAAAACGCAATCATTAAATTGGATACCTCACTACCTGCAAGTGCGTGCTCCGATAGTGTAGTCCGGCCAATCATATTGCCCTCTCGAGGCAATGACCGGGGTTCAAATCCCCGTCGGAGCATTCCACCCCTCTTCCTTCCGGCGATTTCGACGATAATTGATGGTGCATTTGACCAATTTCGGAGGGCATGTCGACTCGGACGAAATCGGAATCCGACTGCTGTATTGCGATTAGCCGTATTGCTAGACCATGTCGATTCGAACGAATCGCATACCTACGAAACCAGACTATTCTGGAAGAGAAGTAATGACGGCCACGGACAGCATTACGATCGTGACTGACCCCGTCTCCCATGATACGATCTCTTGTCTACAGGCCAAACCAGTCCTTTAGACGAAATATTTATCCAACACTAGCGTCTTGAACAAATATGCATACACACATCACTTTCGTGCTCGACTCGTCGGGTTCGATGTCCACAATCGAGGACGATACCCGGGGTGGATTCAATATCTTTCTGAAAGAGCAGATGGAGGAAGAGGGGACTGCGACCGTAACGCTGTACGAGTTCAACACAAACGTCGAGATGGTGTATCGTTCCATCCCCATCGAGGAGGCACCAGAGCTGGACACTGACAACTACAGGCCGGGTGGCAGCACGGCGTTGTACGATGCCATTACTCGCGCACTTGAGTCGACAGCTGACGACATTGCAGGACGGGCCAGTGCGGATGAACCGGACAACGTCATTATCGTCGTGCTCACGGATGGCAAGGAGAATGCCTCCGAGACGCCGCAGGATGTCGTCCGCGAGCGGGTTGAAGCCCGCCGCGAGGAGGACGACTGGGAGTTCCTGTTCATCGGAGCGAATCAGGATGCTGCCCTGACCGCGGAAACGGTCGGGATGGATGCCGACAAGTCTCTCGATATGGCTCATTCCGGCGAGGGGGCCGAATCAGCGTACCGCTCGACGTCCCGAAGTGTGAGCCGAGCTCGTCAGAGCGGTTCGACCGGTGGCTACACCGACGAGGACCGGCAAGCACAGCGTGACGCCGAACGCGAGTAATTACGCCGGCTCGGAGGCCAGGTGTGGTGATTCGGGATGAGCGGTCTCAGTTACTGACATACTGTGCCTAAGACCGGCATCTCACCTCAACGATGATGCTCCAGCTGTTACGGCTGCCTGGAACCGTCGTCCACGAAACTGCTCACGGGATAGTGGTCCTGCTGCTCCCGGGTGTCTCCATCGACGAGATTGATATCACCAGTCACGTGAGCTACTCCGGGACCATCACCGTCCCCAGAGCCGTCCTCGTCTCGTACGTCCCCTTACTCCTCAACTCGGTCGGGTCCGCCGCATTGTTCGGGCTCGCTGTCCGCTTGCACCGTGGTGAGCTCAGCACAGGGGTTCACACAATCGGCGACGGTGCAATCGCTGTCGGATTTCTCTTCCTTGCGCTCTCGCTCGGCATCGAAGCTTTACCGTCCTACGGCGATGTCATGGCTCCGATTCGGATATTCAGACAGGCATTCCCCAGTCTTCGGGCCATCTTCGACCTTCTCTTTCTTATCCCGTACCTCCTCATCCTGCCTGTCGTGCTTCCGATCGTCTACCTTCGGGAAAAGTCGATGGTCCTCTTGTTGCTCTCGGGTAGCGTCTACACGACGCTCGTCTGGACTGCTGTGCTGCCCTTTGTCTGATCGTTCCCGATATGATGTCCGATTGTCCACCGCTGTGGGGCACAATTCATAGCGTGTTGCTACCTATCCGGAAACCGGCGGGAAACCGGTGAAACATGCAGAGGTTAAACTCAGCACTATACTACCTACATTATTCAGATTAATCAAAAAGTATTAAATTATAGTATGAGATTATAGGTCTTTGATGTCGGTCGTTCCAGTCCATTTAAATGGATTTGTCCCGTCACCCTTTTTTGGTTTTGGAGCATCCCTAGGATAGGTATCTAATTGCTTAAGAGGTTCCAATTCAATCACGGTGTGGTTTACACTAACGACTTTAATTCTCCACCTTTCATGTGGACATGGATTATGACCATCTGGAATGGATTCTACGACATGATATCTTGAGGATTGTCGACATATGAGATTTCCACTATTACTCCTACGGTCTATAAATACGGTGAATCGATCACCGACATTCGGATTATCACCTGCCATATACTATCCTATTCACAGATGTATGAATAAGTTTGCATCTCGACATCGTAATTAGACTATTCACAGCAAGAGTCGCGCCCTGTATATTTCATACCAGAACCAACATTATTGATTTCGGGCGTATCCTTCAGCGGCCAGTGCCTGCCCTACAGCGATCGATGGAGAATACTGGCATATCGATCATGCCAACCGCTCTGTGGCCCCCTTAGAATGACTCGCCGGGAGCATTGCAACGGCCCTCCAAGTGCCGACCGCTCCGTGCTGAGGACGACTCTGTGGTCTGCTCAAATCAGATCGGCCAACCGCCGGACGATTTTTCGTGTCTGTCCCGAATCGGGAACCTGTGTCGTTTGATCGCTGGGAGTAGCGTGACTGGCATGGCCGGCAGCCACTTCCGCTGCCAATACCAGGACTCGCTCACCCCGACAGAGTATAACTCACAGATCAGTATACACGAGGAATCACGGCTACTCACGCAATACAGCGAACCTGTTACCTCCCATTTTGTGTACATGTTATCAGGGTGTTTTGAGAGGACTACCAAACGATTAATACGACTGTCCAACAATGGCTCTCACAGGATGAGTGTCCGCTTTTTACATACAGCTGACCTTCACCTAGGGAGTCAGCTCAAAACCCAACATCGGCAATTCACTGGCACAATAGAAACGCTTGATGCGGCCCCCTACACCGCCGTTGAACGGCTATTCGACACCGCAGTTGAGGAAGACGTCGACTTCGTCGTAATTGCTGGTGACCTCTACGACGAGGACTCACGAAGTGTTAAGGCAAACAAATTCCTGAAAGATCAGTTCGATCGGCTTGCGGATCAAAATATTCCCGCATACATCATCTACGGCAACCACGACCCCGTTGGTAGTGCAACGACTTACGTTGATTTGCCCGATAATGTTCATGAATTCGATCATGAAGACCCACAGGAGTTCCTCTATTCGGGCGAGGATGGGGCCGAAGCACGGATTTGGGGACAATCGTATCGTGATCGTCACGAAAGCCGTTCAATGTATCATCAGTATGCGCCTGCTGACGATCGCGTTCCCAATATCGGCGTTCTCCATACTGGTCTGAACCCTGACGGCAGACGATACGTACCGGTCGCTCGCAACGATCTTGAGAGCAAGGACAGTATCCATTACTGGGCGCTCGGACATATTCACGATTCCCGAATCTACGAGAACGAACAACCAATCGCCTACGCGGGTATCCCGCAGGGCCGGCAGATTACGGAACCCGGACTCGGCGGCGGATATCTCGTCGAGCTAGACGCCGATGGAGGTTATGACATTGATTTCGTATCCACTAGCCCGGTCGTTTGGCAGACGATCGAAGTTGATGTTGTGGGCGAAGACATCTCATCAGTATCTGATATTACACGGCAGATTGAACAGACCATTGAGAACATGTCCCCGTCGGCAGATCTTTCCGATGGAACGGGCGTAACGGTCCGCGAGCCTGCCTGGGGCATTGACGGCTATGTCTGCCGATGGAAATTGACCGGGAACGGACCAGTACACGAGGTACTCTCAGGTGATGATGAGGTACTCCCGGAACTCACTCGGCGACTTAGAGACGAACTGATGTCACGACGCCCATTCATCTGGACGGAAGCCGTACGGGATGAAACTGGGCCGCCGATTCCATCAATCGAGGACCTCCGCGGTAATGACCGTGTCATTGATGAGTTCCTTACCTTCGTGGATGAACTCGATCAGGAGCAGGCACGAGAACAGTTTCGTGACGATGTCGGCATGGTGTGGGAATCAGTTGATGACCATGAAGACGGGCAACCTGACGAGCTCCCACTCACTGACGAACAACTGGATGAACTCATTGAGCGTGCACAGGAGAGTGTATTTGAGAAACTGGCACTACGGAGGGCCTAATACATGCACCTAAATGAACTCCGAATAGACGACTTCGGATGCTTTCGAGGTGCCCGAATCAGCAATCTGGATGAGAACATGGTCGTTATTGGCGGTCCACAGCGGGCCGGCAAGACGACGTTCATGCAGGCACTCCGCCAATTGCCTGATGGCGTGGATCGAAGTGGCGATATTCCCCCAGCGACGGACGAGTATCGAATCGATGCCGAAATCACTCATAACGAACAGCGCTATCGGTATTTCCTGACGGGGCATGCAAGTCCTTCCGTGTCCCCGATCGACGGAGGCCCGGAGATCGATGCTACAGACGTCTTTAGTCCCGTGACGGAGCGACAGTACAGAAACCTCTACACGATTAGTCTTGAAGAACTTCGCCGACTACCGCCAGAGATCGACAGTCCCGAGGACCTCGCACGAGTACTGCTCGGCGGTGCGTATGGTGATATCGCCGAAATTCCGGATCTTGAAGGTGAATTCGCTGATAGAGCCGACGAAATCGGATTGACCAGAGGTGATCCAACAACGACAACATCGAAAATCAATGATCCGTATCAGACGATTCGTGAGGGAATCGAAGCCCGAACCGAAGCGAGCCAGCAAGTCGATGAATACACATCGGTAACGGACAAACTCGAGGAGAAGCGCGCTGAACAATCGGAGATCGAAGACGAAATCGACCGCAGACAGCGGATACGAGATCGGCTGAACATTCTGAAGGAACTCTTCGAGCCTCTGCAAGAGCGGGAGACACTGGATGCACAGCTCGAAACGGTCGATTCCGATGGGATTGATAAGTTCCCGACCCACCTAGCGGATCGCCTCGAACACTTCGAAGAGCAATTTGAAACGGCGACAGCAGAACTGACCGATGCTCGGCAAACGTTCGAGCAGGAGGCGACGATCGACTCGACAGAGGAGTACTATGAGTGGCTTCTCGAGCACGAGGCGGAGATCGACGAATTCGTCGAGAATCAGAAACTGTGGGACAATACTGTTCAGGAGCTTACGGAGAACAGGACAGCCCTGGAATCCAAACGCAACGCAATCGAACGTAAAATCTCTACTCTACATTCCGAGTGGGACGGGTCGTTTACACATATTGATGAGATAGAAACGAGCAAAGTCGACACGGCACAGGTAGATGATCTAGTGTCCACACTCGAGAGATTGCAGACGGAGAGAAACGAATTAGATGCGTCTATCGAATCAGCAGAGACTCACAAGCAGGAACTGGAGGCGAGATTGGCAGAGATGGAGGAGGAATTTGACGAAACCAGAGAAATCGACGTCCCAAAACGTCAGCCGGCGATTGTTGCAGGAATGGCAATTGTGGCCGGCACAGCTGTCGGTTTGGCTGCTGCCTCATTCGTTGGTGTAGTTGGGGGACTTGCAGGAGTGATTACCGGCTTCTTCATCCTCGGAGTTGGTCTGCTTACAATGGATGCCACGGTGACAGTCCAAACGACTGTCGATGCTGAGCCCTATCGTGAGGTAAAAGGGCAGATAGCGACACTCGAGGGGGATCTCAAAGGTGAGTCACAGCGCCGCAGTGAGTTGAAGGAGCAAATTACAGATACCCAGGAGCAACTCAGCAGGTTGGTGACAGAGCTTGGCCTCCCGAAAGCGCTTCCACCAGGCGAGATACCCGAATTCTACGAACAGGTGGTCGAACGTAACGATGAGATCGCCGCTTACCGTGATGAACGCGAGGAGTGGGAAAGCCACAAAGAGAATCTCGCCACGGATCTCGATGACGTCGCAGCGCTACTCGAGGACGTGACAGAGGTTTCGTGGACCTCAGAAGAGCCCCTGGAAGACGCTAACAGCTTGTTGACCGCGCTTGAAAATGTTGCCACTGACCTCGAATTGGCGCAGGATGTCCAAGGTGCGGAACGCGAGAGAGCGGACTATGTTGCCGATATCAATTCGGTTCTAACGGAATGGAACGAGGATCGATCGGTCACCACTGATACTGACAACGACGAAATCATCAGGCATGTTCAAGAGTTCTACGATGAAGTCGAGCGTGTCAGCGAAATCGAGGACAGGGTCGACCGGCGTAATCAACTCGACACGCAGATCAGCACCCGGCTTGAGAACCCCTCGGCTCGGGAGGCATTCGAACCACTCCGAGAGGACAACGAACCATGGGCGGATGTCGTTTGGAATGCTGCGACCGAGTTTGCCGATACCGATGCGGTCGCCGACGAGATTCGAGATCAGAATGCACGAATCGCTGAGCTGAAAGATAAACACGACGAACTACGGGAAGACTGTGTGGAACTTGAACAAAAGCAAGAGGAACTCTCATCAGAAGACGACCTTCGAGAAGCACGAGCGAAAATAGAAGAAGGACGGGTCGAATTTGAACGACTTGGGGAGGCCTACGCTGTTAACCGAATTGCCGAATCGATGGTGAAACAACTCCACGAGCGATTGATGGAGGATGTTGTTCATTCCCTTGTTGATGACGCAAGCGGCATATTCAGTGAGATTACACAGGAATACGACGGAATTACACTCGAAGGCGAGGTTCAAAATCTGAAGTTCCAGGCACTTCGTGACGACCGGACCGACCACGGTATCGGAGAGTTGAGTCGTGCGACCGCTGAACAACTCTTTCTCGCCGTCCGTTTGGCGCGAATCCGACAGACCGATGTCTCACTTCCAGTCGTGCTGGATGACGCTGCGACGAACTTTGATCCAAATCATATGAATCGCGTCTTCGAGGTTATCGACCAACTCTCAAATTCAAACCAAGTATTCTTCCTTACCTGTCATCCACAGTGTGTGCAACTCACGGCATCGAACACACCTTCTGCGCAGTACTGGTCACTGGACCGCGGTCAGTTCACTCTGAAAGAAAATGCTGGCGACTTAGGACAGCAACTTTCGGCTGATTAAAGGCCATTGACAGCAATCAAGCAAGAATCGGAAGTTCAGTCGACGACGTTCAACTGGATTGGTTTCTCTGCCAGCGCTTTTTGAAGCGAATCTTGGATGATTTCCTGCACTCGAGTCCGTGCCGACGCGAGTTCGTCGGGCGACCATCGAACGACGTCATCGACATCAGTGAAGTACAACTGTGCAGCGACGTCTCGTGTCTGATCTGCCTGCTGCAGCGCAGCCGCGTACGCCAGAACTTGCGGTTCGTGGTGTGCTTTCTGGCGGTCGAGAAACTCCTGTATTGGTTCCCCCTCACGCTGCCGACTGGTCTTGTAATCCACAACGTAGTAAGAGTCTGCAGTCACGACGAGATGGTCAATGTATCCCTCCAACTCGATGGAATCGAAGGCAAGCGAGATTGGAAATTCGTCGTACGTCGCTTGTGGACCGACCTCGTCGTGCAGAGTGGTCACGTAATCGAGCGCGGATGCTGCGGCGGTCTCGATCTCCGTGGTCACTGACTCCGGAATCTGTTCGACCGGTTCCCCCGGCCGACGTTCCGCAGCGGCAACCTGGTCGATGAATGCTGGCCACTCCTCGCGTGGAGGGCGGACCTCACAGAGCCGGTGGACCGCCTGGCCGAAGATGTCCGCTCCAATATACTCACCCGCGGGAGCATCGTCGTCATCTGCTGACCCGAATCCATCGTCATCGTCAACCCGCACTGTTCGCATCTGTCGTTTCTCCTCGTCAATGTCCCACTGAACCCGACCGTCAACCAACCCCGAGACGGAAGATGGGGACGTCCGAATCTCCCACGGTTGCGTCGCCGTGTATGGCAGACGTTGCTTCGTGGGTACGCTCGAATCACGACGGACCCCAGCTTGGTGTTCCGTCGGTGGCAGACGGATGGTAATAGTCCCATCCCGTTGGTCCCCATCCAGCTCGTACGGCAACGTCTTGGTGAACTGTCCCTCCGCTTCGAGGGTGTCCCACGATTCGGCTGCTTCGTCGCCGGTACCGAACAGCGCGGGCTGCACCCAGTCCCGCATCGACGATGGGTCGTCGGGGTCTGGAGCTTTGATGTCCGATTGCTCGTCGTCATCCTCGGTGTGACGGCCGGTGAGGATGAGATGGTCTTCGGCACGGGTGCAGGCGACGTACAGGATGCGTTTCTCCTCCGCGTACTCTTCGCGGCGTCGCTGTGCCTGTGCGATATGCCGGGAGAGCGTCGTCCGGTCGTCCTCACCCCAGTCGCCAGCAATTTTGAGTCCCAGCAGTGGCACTCGAGACGGATCGCTTTCCGAGAGCCAGTCGTCGTGGCTCCCGTCGTGGGCGACTCGTTCGAGTTCGATACTGCCGTTTCCGCTACGGGCCTGATCTCTGAACTCTTTGCCGATAGCTGGCACCACGACGACAGGGAACTCCTGACCTTTGGCTTCGTGGATGGTCATGATCGTGACGCTCTCGTCGTCGCGGACGACGTTGGCGTCGGCTTCGCTACGGCCCTGACTGGCTTGGTCGTCGAGACGGCGGACCACCTGCTCGAGACTCGGCACCCCCTCGGTATCGAACTCACGGAGTCTGTCCCGAAACTTGTCGACGTTCGCAACAGCCGCCGCCCCACGCTCGTCGGCCGCGACAGCTGCGAGGTAGCCAGTCTCCTCGAGGATGCGGTCGGCGAGCGCTGCCCACCCCGAAACCATCGGTCCACTGGCGTCGGGAGCCGTTCCAGCGTAGGTGCGCCACCGCCCGAGGTCTGCCACGGCTGTCTGGACGACATCCTCGTCTGCGTCCTGTAGCTGTGCCCAGAGGGACCGCTCTGCGGATGGATCGTATGCCCTTGCGAGTTCCGCATCAGCCAGTCCACACAGCGGCGACCGGAGGGCCCCGTACAGGGCGATGTCGTCTGTCGGGTCGACCAGTGTCCGGCAGAGCGCGAGCAGTGCGCGTATCTCTGGAGTTTCGAAAAACCCCTCACCCTTGACAACTCGATAGGAGATATCAATTCTCCGGAGCGCTCGTTCGTAGTCTTTCAGTTCACTACGTGACCTGATGAGAACCGCAATATCGCCCGGTGTGACAGTCGACGACCCTGTTCCGTTCGACTCGTCGTCGGTCACGGGCGTCTCGTCGGCAAGCAGTTCGGCGATACGGTTCGCAAGCGCCCGGGCTTCCAGGTCTGCCGGCTCGGACGCCGGGAGACCACGGAGGTCGTGGTCAGGTTCGAGGAACCGATTTCGAAGTGTCTCCTCGACTGGAACCGGGACGTACTCGATACGTGGGGTCCAGCCATCGACGCCAGTCCGGCCAGCGTCGAGTGGCTCCGGCGCTATCTCGTAGGCGTTGTCGGGACCGGCCTCGAACACCATTTCGAACAACCCATTGATTGCTGCGAGCGTGGGCGGTAGCGTTCGAAAGTTCGTTCGCAGGGTCGACCCGTCGTCGGGTGTCCCGTTGACAGCGTTCGCCTCTTCGAGGTCGTCCCGTGCCGCCTCGAACACGGTCACGTCGGCACCACGGAAGCGGTAGATACTCTGTTTCTCGTCGCCCACCAGAAACACGTTGTCTGCATCGAAGTCGTCATCGGAGACGAGTGCCTGTATCAACTGCCACTGATGATGGTTCGTGTCCTGGAACTCGTCGACCATCACGAATCGGATGTCTTCCCGGAGATCGTCGAGTTGCTCGTCCTCGCTGTCGGTCAACAATCGGTGGGTTTCCTCGATGAGGTCATCGTAATCGAGCACTTCACGGCGCTCTTTCTCGCGCTGATAGCGTTCGATGGCCTCCTGACTCAGCGATGCCAGGGCACGGAGCAGTTCGTAGGCCTCACGATCACGCCACAGATTTCCGTCAACGTCGTACAACTCGATCTGCAGCGTATCGAGCAACTGTTCCATAGCAGCCGTAAATTCCTCCGCCCGTTCGCCATCGCCCGCGTCAAGTGTATAGACGTAGTCAGAATAACGTTCATTACTATTATTTGTCAATATGTCGTGTAGCTCCAGCACGTACGCAAGATGTTCGAACGTGGAGAGTTCATCCAACTCGGCAGTCTGCCAGTCATGCCACCATTCGTTGAACTCCCTCCCGAACCAATCCATCGCCTGCGAGCCAAAGTCATCCTGGAACGTCGGATCATCAAGCAACCCTCCAACCGTGTCGAGATAGTCCTCGATGTCACGGTGCAGTACTGCGGGTGATCCGTCAAGCGGTTCGAACGACGTGAGGAACGCCTCATATCCGTCCGGGTCTTCGAACGACTGCAGGAACCTAATCCAGTTTTCAGTCAGGCGTCGCTCCGAGAGCAGATCCGTGACGATCTCGACGAGTTGCGATCGACTGTACTGCCGTGCGAGTATCTCGACTTCCGGTGGTTCCTCTTCGACGAGTTCGGTCGCAATCCGGTTCGAAAGATTATCTTGTTCCTCCTCCTCGAGCACGTCGAAGTTAGGATCGACCGCATCCGGCAGCGTGGCGTACTCCTCGAGGAGCCGATTGCAGAGCCCGTGAATCGTATGAATGTAGCCCGACTCGAGTCCGTCTGCGGCGGCACGCCAGCACCGCCACGTCTCGGGGTCCTCGACGTCATCCAGGTGGTCGTAGATTTCCTCCCGAATACTGTGTTTGAGCTCCTCGGCAGCTCGCTCGGTGAACGTCGTGACGACGATCTGCTCCGGCAGGCGGCGCGCTACATCCGGGTCGGTCACGTGTTCGATGTCCTCGTGTAGCCGGTGCGGGACTGTCGTTCCATCAGTTCCGTCGTCACCCGCCGCCTGTTCACTTGCGTGTGTCGCCTCTCCAGTACCGTCACCGTTCGTCGCCGCCATAGCATCCGGACCATCGAGATGTGCACGGAGGATGGCTATGTAGCGACGTGTGAGCGTGGTCGTCTTTCCCGAGCCAGCACCAGCGGCCAGCGTCACGTTGCGGTCGAGGGTCCGTACTGCGCGCTTCTGTGGGTCGGTGAGGTCGAACGACTCACCGTCCGCCCGCTCGTCATTGCCGGGTTCAGGGTTGTCGCTGGGACTCATTGTTCCTCCCCCGGTTGTTCGCCGGCCGGAATGTACGCTGCCGGTGACCCACCCTCCTCGAGACGTGCTCGAATATCGTGTCTGCGGTGGTGGCGGACGTCACACGCCATCCGATACGGACAGTGATTACAGCCAGCGTCGCTGGCCGAGAGAACCGTCGGATGGAACGAACCCGCTTCGACGGCCGTTGCAATCCGGTCGATGCGAGCCGGTATCTCGTTCTGGAGAAATGCCTCGAATTCCTCGCGGTCGTCGAACTGAAGATGGTTATGATAGCGCAGCAATTTGGCACTCCGTTTGGTGCGGTACGCGGCGTCTTCTTTTGCTCCAATCGTGCCGCTATGAACCGAGAGCGAGTCGCCTGGATTGACCTGGTAGTACGACCCGCCGACGGGATCGCCACCATATGCCGATTCAGCCAGCAGGAGATAGACCGGCAACTGGAACGCATATCCATCGAGAGTATCATCCTCGGAGGGCGTGGATCCTGTTTTGTAGTCGTATGCCACGAGTTCGTTGTCCGGCGTCGCATCCAGCCGGTCGATTTTCCCGTGCAACGTGGCGGTCGTCCCGGGCAAGCTGACCGGCGACTCGGAGAGCACGGGCGCATCCGATTCCCCGGAGTCCAGACCGACATGTCCCTCGAGTGCAACGGGACGTGCCGGCGTCACAGCGAGGCTCGCTTCCATTTCGAGGAAGCGCCGGAACAATCCGGGAGGCCCATCTGGATCACCGGGACCAGCGGGGTCGTCACCGAGTCCGTCGAACAGCGACGACATGTACCGACCGTGGAACGACGTCTCGGGAGTATCGAACGCGTCGAGTTCGGCGATTGCCGTCTCGTAGAGGAGCGTTTCGGCATCGTCGAGTTGTTCCTCGGTGACTTTCTCGTACCCTCGTTCCTGCCAAGTTCGGTAGAACGTCTCGAGGACAGCATGGATGAATCTTCCCTGTTCCCCCGAATCCCATTCGATTTCGATCTCCTCTTCGTCCTCGATATCCAGTACATCCCTCATGTAGTATTTGAATCCACAGTCCGCGTATCGTTCCAGCGCAGTCGGGCTGAACGGTCCCGCGCCAGCTCCGAGCCCAGCGGCGATGCTCTCGTCGACGTGGCCGTCGAACCGCCCGGGCTCGTCACTCGCCCGCGCTGCCGCGACCCCGAGGCCACGCTCCAGTCGCTGGTGGGCGTGTGACCCATCACGCCCGATGTCGAAGTCGCGGATCGATTGCTGGGCCTCCTGCGCACTCGTGCCACCGGTGTCTATCGCCGCTGCGAGGGACCGATGCACGTCGGTCCGGGTTGCGGGCAGGGGTTGCTCGCTCTCTCCATCGGACTCGGGAAGGGTCGTCACCCGGTCCAGTTCCGTGATGACGTCAGCAGGGATGTACGGGTCGCCGTTCGCGTTCGTCTCCGGTCGACTCAGTCGGAGCCGTGCAGGTCCTGCCAGCAATGTGGCAAACGAGTGGCGCGTCTGCTGGATGGGGTCGACCTCGGCGAACTCCTCGTGGGCGTCGTTGAGTCGGCGCGCGAACGCGAGTCGCCGTGTCCGCGACGGCGTGTGGTCGGTGGTCAACCCCGGAACGAAGACGACCTCGAACGGGTTCACAACCGCCTCCATCGGCGTGACCAGCTGGACGCTGCCACGCTGTCGGCCGATCTTGACATCGACGGTTCGTCTCTCGAGGAGTCGCCGAAACGCCGTGACGCTGTGTTGCTCGGACAGACCGCCGACCGCGTCTCCCGCACGAACCGCCTCTTGCAGGGCACGGGCCTCACGCCGGTGCAGCTGGTCATCTGTGAGTGCATCGTCGGCGAGTTCTAGCTGGTCGTCGACCGGCACCCCCAGGGCGTCAAAAAGCGTCTCGAGGACAGCCCCTGGCTGGGTCGAACTGACGAACGCCTCGCAGGCCTCGACGGTGGCGTCGACATGCGCTCGCAGCGGTGCGTCGAGGTGTGAGCGGAGAGAGCCGATCTGCGTTGCCTCCAGTCGCCCGGCCATCTCGGTGATCGCTCCCAGGTCGTCGTCGGATGCCGGACGAACGAGCGGGTTCGCAAGCAGTTCACAGAGTGGCTCCTGTCGGTCCGGCTGCTGGCCGAGTTCGATTGCCGCGTCGAGCAGGTGTCCGGTCATCGTGGTGAAAAACTCGTGGGACCTGGTGTACGAAACCGGAATGTCGGCTGCCTGGAGTTGTGCCACCAGCGGCTCTGCGTAGCTGTTCTCGTCGTAGAGCGCAATACAGATATCCGCCGGCTCGATGCCCGTGGCAGCGTCGTCGGGCGTCGACTCCTGATCCGCGGCTGTGTCTGGAGCTGTCTCCAGTCCATCGGTGAGGAGCGTGCGGACATCCCGGACGACCGCTGCAACTTCCGTCCCGATCGACGGGTACGTCCGGTACTGCAGGTCCGTCGGGCAAGCCAGTTCGTCCCCGTGTTCGGTTTCGTATCGGTAGAGTCGCGCTGCGACCGAAGCACCCTCCGAGCGTGTCTCGATCGCCCGGAGTTCGTCGGTCAGGTCAGCGCCACCGAGGGCCGAATACCAGCCGATGGTCCGGGCAAGCGTTGCATCAGCGCCACGTGGCGGGTCAGTGTCGGTCACGCGAGGCAGTACGATCGCAATATCGAACGTGGCAGCACAGACCTCGAGCAGATTTCGTTCGAGCGGGGAGAGTGTCTGTCGGGCTCCAACGATGAGGACGTCGGTCGCGGGGAACGTCGCCGACAGAGCTTCTCCGCCGCTCCGGATGGCGTGCAGATACCGTTCGGCCCGGAACGTCTTCTCTGTTCCCAGCGTCTCGTCACGGACATCGTAGGTGTGCTGGAGCAGGGTCGCCAGTGGATCAGCCAGGGCCGACACACCGACCTCGCGCAGGCGCGTCCGGACTCGCTCGGGAGTGTCGAGGCCGGCGAACTCGAGCAGCGTGAGGAGGTTCGCGGCCTGGTCCACGAGTCCCGTTGCCGGTTCCCCGTCAGTGAACAGTGGATGCTCCGGGTCCGAGAGGCGTGTCAGCGCCCGTTCGACGATGTACTCTCGCTCCGCCATCGTCACGTACGTCGCCGGGCCGCGGTGGGTGTCGGCTTCGTAGACCTTGTTGACGAACCCGTCGAAGCGTGTAACCCCAACCGTCAGTGGCGAGCCGTGTTCCTCCCACGCGGCATCGAGAACGTCGTCGTTGACGGCTGACTGCGTGAGATATTGCACCGAGTGAGGAGCGCCTGTGGTCCGTTCGGCGGCCCAGGCACACGCGCGGTCCCGAGCATGTGGAACGTCCTGATTCGCAAAGATACGCACTGTCGGTATACACTCCCTGTTCCCGCGTACCCCTTAATCTTTTCTCAGGTATGTGTCCACAGTCACGCCTAGAACTCCTATTGGTTGCGTAGAATGGACATTCAAGTAAACCGTGTCTGTTATACGTCAGCTTGCGAAACAGGTGGATTGCATGTTAGCCCATGGCCTGTCCACGTTCCCGATTCGCATCGAGGACCCGGCGTCGCGTCGCCGCGGTTCCGTGTACGTCGCCGATCTGGCTGTCGAGGGCCCCTCCATCGGTCGTCGAGCGCTCGAACGCGGAGTCTGCACACTCGCCGACGATTGTACTGACGCTGTCCTCGCTCACATCGAGATTCCGGATACCCGGACGGCGTTTCTCGTCACCGAGGACGGGACGCACACGCAACTCGAGTTGATTTATGCGGAGGCCTCACTCGGCAGGGACGAACTCGAAGCGGTCTGGGAACGCCGTCGTGCGTCGGTGGATCGGCTCGTCGTTACGACGGCCGGGTCGGTGACCCCCGCAGCCCGTACGTTCCAGCGGGACCACGATGTTGAACTGTTGCGGATGGACCCCGGTCGGGAAACCGAAACGGTCGTCTGGCAACTCAAGTAATGAATGAATCACAAGGGAGTGGACTGATACGGGTTTTGGGGTGTCTCTCCTGACTACTGGCCTACTCAGCCTCTTGCAGTTTGAGCCACGCCCTGTGATACGTCTCCTGCTTGTCGAGGACCGATTCGTCCACAGTATCCAGTCGCGTGAGATCCATGTTGTCCTCGATATCAGCGATTTTCACCTCTCTCGCAATCGGATTCGCTGCTGCCCGCTCGACGAACTCCATGTACGGTTCGTCCTCTTCTTTCCGCCGGGTCAATGCATCGACTGCATCGCGGATGTCAGGCCCGAACTCCTGTTTGACCTCCTCCAGAGTGCAGTCAGCGTCTTCGACGACATCGTGGAGGACAGCAGCAATCCGGGCTTCCTCCGTCTCGACCGCTTCCATCACGCGAAGCGGGTGTCGGATGTACGTCTCGCCAGCCTTGTCTCTCTCCCCCTCGTGCGCCTCTACCGCCATCTCGATTGCCCGTTCGAGGTCGTTCACGACGTACTCTAGTTGCGGGACTGAATTATTGGTTTCTGTTGGCGTCGACAACTGCGCACTGCGGCTTTCAGTTCGCAGACGTGCCCTGGCGTCGGCGGCGCTTCGAGTCAAACCGGGCAGCACGACGGTCGAGGCAATGGTGAATCCCATCGCTGCAGCCTGTCAGGGGGATGGCATCGACGAGCCGTTCGTTCCGGATACGGTTTGCCTGCTGGACAACCCGGGGCTTGGAAAGACAGTCGAAACGGCAGGAGATCTGATTCTGACGGTCCTCGAACAGCACGGCGTCACTGATCCAACACTCCATGTGAAGGAAGTTGATAACGAGACGGCAAGCAGGTCGGATTCGAGAACGCGCACGCCGACGAGATCCGGGAATCCC
>OBKM01000598.1_pt1 | contig 17693 bp, 22 predicted proteins | sample 1519691 | NCBI WGS metagenome assembly OBKM01 (sample SAMEA37050418, study PRJEB22526) | metagenome | biome: saline pan; feature: lake; material: water | place: Egypt | collected 2015 | depth 0.5 m | reverse complement strand
AATACCAATACGGACAAAACAGCGTTCGAGGCCCGCAACGTTCGTTACCGGGGAGCCGGTATCTCCGACTGAAGCGGGGGAAATCCCCTCCATACGACAGATGCGCTCTCTCCTCTTCATCGCCGCGGTCGCGTTCATCGTGACGAACCTCGATGATCTCGTCGTGTTGACCGCCTTCTGTGGCCACGAACGGTATCGGCTTCGGGAGATCGCTCTCGGCCAGTATCTCGGCTTCGGGACGCTGGTGGGCATAAGTCTCGTCGTGGGCGTCGGCGCGTCCAGGTTTTTCCCCGAGCACGTGCGGTGGCTCGGGGCGTTCCCGATCGCCGTTGGCGGTCTCTGGTTGCTGCGACGGCGGTACGGACCGGGGAGCGACGCTTCGAGCCGACTCGAGGACGGATCCACCGCTCGATCGCGAACCGGGCTCGTCGCCGGAGTCGGAATCGCCGACGGGGCGGACAACCTCTCCGTGTACGTCCCGCTTTTCGCCGTTCTCGGGGTCGCCGATACCGTCGTCGTCGTTGCGATGTTCCTGGTCGCCGCGGGCCTGTGGGTGCTTTTCGCTCGGTGGCTCGCCAGCCGCCGGCCCCTGGCCGATCGGCTCGATACGTACGGGGACGTTGTCCTCCCGATCGTACTGATAACTCTCGGTGTCGTGATCCTCCTCGACGTGATCTGACTCGGCTGAGCCAACCGGCCGTTTTTGTCGTCCCCGCCCAAACTCCGTCGTATGCTCAAAGCGCTCGGTCTCGCTTGGTCGGCCTGGAAACTCAGCGCGAAACGGCTCGGCCCGATCGGCGGCGCGGCCTTTGCCCTCGCCGTCGTGGTGGGGTTCGTCCTCCTCCGTGACTACCTCGAGGAGGATCACCCCGAACTCGCGAACGCGATGGAGAGAGCGGTTTAAACGTCCATCGCGGCCTCGAGCGTGAACCGACCCTCATAAAGCGCCGTCCCGACGACGACGGCCGACGCGCCCACCTCCCGCAGCGTCCGCACGTCGGAAAGCGTCGACACGCCGCCGCTGGCGACGACGGGGATGTCGACCGCCTCGACGATCCGTTCGACGGGGTCGCGGCGGATCCCTTCGAGTTGTCCCTCGACGTCGACGTCGGTAAAGAGGATCGCGCCCGCGCCCTCGGCCTCGTATCGGGTGGCCGCTTCGGCGGGGTCGAGCCCGGTCCCTTCCGTCCACCCCGAAACGACGACCTCACCGCCTTTGGCATCGAGGCTCACCATCACGCTTTCGGGGTACTCCTCGCTGATTTCGCCGACGATCTCGGGCGTTTCGACGGCCGCCGTGCCGAGGATGACCCGGTCGACGCCCGAATCGAGCAGTCCGATCGCGTCCTCGGCGGTTCGGATGCCGCCGCCGAGCTGGACATCGACATCGACCGCATCGACGATGGCTTCGACGGCGTCGGCGTTGGCCCGCTCGCCCTCGAAAGCCCCGTCGAGGTCGACGAGATGGATCGTCTCCGCGCCGGCCCCGACCCACCGCTTGGCTGCCTCGGTCGGCTCGCCGTATGCCTTTTCGGTGCCGCGCTCGCCGCCGACGAGTTGGACGACCTGTCCGTCCTGCATATCGACCGCCGGGACGACTTCGAATGCGGGGAACACAGCTACGTCGGGGCGCCGAGCCGACAAAAGCGTACCCGTTGGCACTCGGGTGATCCGGGGGGCCGTCCCGGGCGTCTCACGCAGGTCATCCGACGTTTTCGACCCGGAGCGGTGCCCGGACAACAGCAAGGTTCAACATGCCGGGGTGTTAATGGATTAATCGATGCCGACAGTAGAATACCTGAACTACGAAGTGCTGGACGACCACGGCTGGGAGATGGACGATGAGGACCTCTTCGAGAGCGCCGCCGAGGCCGGCCTCGACGGCGAGGACTACGGCGAACTCGACGTTGCCGAGGGCGAGTACATCCTCGAAGCCGCGGAGGCGCAGGGTTATGATTGGCCCTTCTCGTGTCGAGCCGGCGCGTGTGCGAACTGCGCGGCCATCGTCACCGAGGGCGAAATCGACATGGACATGCAGCAGATCCTCTCCGACGAGGAAGTCGAAGAGAAGATGGTCCGTCTGACCTGCATCGGCAGCCCGGCCGCAGATGAAGTCCAGATCGTCTACAACGCGAAACACCTGGATTACCTCCAGAACCGCGTCATCTAAGCCGCGGCGCACCCATCCGGATTTTTCCGCACCGTGTGTGTCCCCGATCGAGCCAGTTAACTGACCCACAGCGTTCGGTACGGGTAATGACCAACTCGCAGGGCGATCTGGCCGCGCTATCGCGGTTCGTCTTCCGTGCCCCCGATTGGTCCGCGAGCCTGTTTCTGACGCTGCTCGTCGCCGCAGTCGTCGGGATCGCTGCCTTCGATTCGGGGTTTTTCCTCGACGACGCCTATCTCGGCTTGGTTTACGTCGGCGTCCCGACCGTCGCCGCCGCGTTTCTCACCGCCCCGATCGATCGGCTGCTCGGGGGACAGCTCACATACAACCGCTCGGCACTCCTGGCGCTCGTCTGTGAGGTGGTGGTCGTAGTCGTCCTCCTCGCCGCTGCCGCCACCGCCGCCCTCGGGGGCTTCGGACGGCCGTTCGTCGTCGACGCGCTCCTCGCCGCGCTCGCCTCGATCTTCGCCCTCCGGCTCTTCGTCATCGTCGCGATCTCGCGGCGGTCGATCCCGATCGCCGCGGTGCCAGCGAGTATTCAAACGGTCGTTGCGGCGGGGTTCGTCGCCGTCTACGACGCGAGCGCAAACTACGCCGTCCTCGCCGCCCTCTGTGCGATCTATGCGGCCGGCGTCGCCGTCTTCGTGTTCGCCATCGACCGCCCGTGGCGGCGGAGCCTCGACGTCTCGGTGCTGGATTTCGTCCGCGGCTTCGTCGGCCACGTCGCCGGGGGCTCCCGCGAACTCGAGGCGTTCTTCGAGCGGCTCGGGGAGCGGGCGATCGTCCCGGTTGCGACTCTTTCGATCCGGCGCGTCGACGGAACCGAGAAGGCCCGTTTCGTCGTGCCGATGGTCCACCCCGGCCCGATCGGTGGGATCGGTGGGGGCAACCTCCCCGAACGGATCGCGGCCGATGCGGACGGCGTCGCCTTCCCGGCGCATGCGACCGCCGGCCACGACTTCAATCTCGTCTCCGAACGCGGCGTCGATCGGGTGCTCGAAGCCGCCGCCGCCGCGGCTACAGACATCGAGTACACCCGATCCGCGACGCCGAGTGCCCGTGAGACGGAGGGCGATTCGGTCCTTCTCGGCCAGTCGATCGGCGGAAACAGCCTGTTCGTCTGTACGCACGCGCCCGAACCGGCCGACGACGTGGCGTTTCCGGTCGGACTCTCCGTCGCGGCCGAGGCCCGCACAGCCGGCCCCTCGGAGGTCATGCTCGTCGACGCCCACAACTGCAACGACGGCCTTTCGCGGGCGGATTCCGGACGCATAACCCCTGGATCGCCCCGCTCGTTCGATCTGATCGCTGCCGCCGGACGGCTCTCGGAGCGGCTCGAATCGGCCGAGACCGGGTTACTGTCGGTCGGCATCGCACGCGACGACACCGAGTGGGGTCCGACCGACGGGATCGGTCCGCTCGGGATCCGCGTCGCCGTCTTCGATGTCGACGGCCACCGGACGGCTTACGTGTTGATAGACGGCAACAACATGGAGCCGGGGCTCCGGGGGCGGCTCGTCTCGGCGATCGACGCCGACGAGGCCGAGATCATGACCACGGACACCCACGTCGTCAACACCGTCGAGGCGACCAACCAGGTCGGGGCGGCGATCGACCACGCCAGCCTCGAGGCCGCCGTCACGGAGCTTTTCGACGCGGCACTCGCCGACCTCGAACCCGTCGAGGCCGGGCTGGCGACCGACCGAACCGAGGTCACCGTTTTCGGCGACGACAGAACGGAATCGCTCGCCGCGACGGCGAACGCGATGGTCGGCATGGGCGGGGTTCTCTTGGCCGTTATCGTCGGCGCGGCGACGGCGATCAGTCTGCTCGTGTTCGCGTTCGTTTCCGTTTAAAAACGGGGCGGCTCTAGCCCTCGAACAGCTCGTCGACGGCGGTTTCGGCCGCCTCGACCGCCTCCGTTGCGACCGCTTCGGGGTCGGGCTCCTCGGGGGCGTTGAGATACACGTCGACTTCGAGGACGCCCGCCTCGAAGCTGACAGTCACGTCGAGGTCGGTCACCGCGGACTGTTTGTACCGCGAGAGGACGACCCCCTCGGCGGCCTCGGAGGCGGCGTCGACGACCGCTTCGTCGGTCGGTTCGGCGTCCTCGGGCCGCGGCGATTCGCTCACGTCTCTACGCGCCGCCGGCACCGGGGCCGCCGGGACCCATCGGGCCGCCGCCCGCGCCGCCCTGCAGCATCTGCTGGAGTTCCTCCTGGAGGCTCTCGAACTGCTCGCGGACGCGTTCTTCCTGCTTGCTCAGCGTTTCGACGCGGACTTCGAGGTGGTCGACCTTCTCCTCTAAGTCCTCGTGGGCCTCGTCGTACTCCGTCGAGACGAGCAACTCGCCGACCTTGCGGTACATCTCCGTCTCGCCGTCGATGTCGCCGAGGGTCTCGAGGGCCGTCTCGGACTCCTGGAGCTGCGTCTCGGCCTGTTGTTTCTGCTGTGCGACCTGTTGTGCGGTCTCCTGGAGGTCCTGGAGTTCCTCGATTTTCTCCTGGGCCTCCGGCGGAAGGTTACCCTGCATACCCCGTACCTCGGCTTCACGACGGAAAAACCCCCACTTTTCGATCGGTGAGTCGCGCCGCGTCGAGCACGGCGGTCCCAAGGCCGAAGCCGGCCCGTTCACGGATTCTTTGCCCGTGTGCGCCGGGCTTTTCTACGGCCGTCCCGAGAACCGGGTATGAACGTCGAGGCCAAACGCGACGCCGCCATCGAGGAGCTCCGCGCCTTCGATGGCGTCCTCGTCGCCTTCTCCGGCGGGGTCGACTCCGCTGTCGTCGCCGCCCTCGCCGAGGAAGCCCTCGGCGAACACGCCGTCGCCTGTACCGCCAAAAGCGAGACGCTTCCGGCCGCGGAACTCGAGGACGCGAGGCGGGTCGCAGACGAGATCGGCATCCGCCACGAGATCGTTTCGTTCTCGGAACTCGACAGCGCGGCCTTCGCTGAAAACGACGACGACCGGTGTTATCACTGCCGGTCGATGCGGCTCGGGAAGATGTTCGAGACCGCGCAGGAACTCGGGATCGAGACGGTCTGTGACGGGACGAACGCCTCCGATCCGGGCGAGGGCCACCGCCCCGGCCTCCGGGCCGTCGAGGAACTCGACGCCTACTCGCCGCTTCTGGGGGCCGGAATCGAGAAGCCGGAGGTCAGAGAGATCGCCCGCGAATACGGCCTTTCGGTCGCCGACAAGCCGTCGATGGCGTGTCTCTCCTCGCGTATCCCGACCGGGCTGGAGGTCACCGAGGAGCGGCTGAACCGCGTTGAAAAGGCCGAAACGCTGCTTCGAACGTGGGGGTTCGAGCAGTTCCGCGTCCGCGATCACGACGGGCTCGCACGCATCGAGGTCGGGGCCGACGAACTCGACCGCGCTCTCGACCCTGACTTCGCGGCGGCGGTCCGGGCGCATCTGAGCGATGTCGGCTTCGAGCACGTCACCCTGGATCTGGAGGGCTATCGTACCGGGAGCGTCTCGCCGGGCGAGGAACCTACCACGGACACGGCCGACGGTTCGGTCTCCGAGGACGCGTTCGAAACAGCGTATCCGACAGTCGAGGACTGAGGCTGACCCGGCGGCGGTTCGAAAACCGGTAATACCACGATCGTGCGGTCGGTTTTTGTTCTGTGAACGCGTGCGTCCAGCCGTGGTGTCCGTCTTGCCCCGAGCCGTGTCGGACCGCCCGCTATTGAAGCGGACGATCCGTCCGGTAATGGCGCTTGTCGTGGTCGTCGTCGGCTCGGTCGCCGGCTTCGCGGCCCTCGCCGGTGTCGGCGTCGTTGAAGCCGCCTACTGGCTCGTGAGCCCGGCCGGTGTCGGGCTTCACTTCAGGGACAACGCGGGGTTAGAAACCGCGACGAAAAGCTTTGCAGTAGTCTCGCGGGTGTCGCTCGTGGTCGTCGGACTGTGGCTCGGGCAGACGGTGGTTTCGGCGCTGTTCGGCGGGCGGATCACGGAGGAGGTCACACGCGTGCAACAGGAACGAAAGATATCGAACGTCTCCGGTCACGTCGTCGTCTGTGGCTACGGGATGTTCGGACAAACGATCGCAAGCCGACTCGACACCGATGATCGCCCCGTAGTCGTCGTCGAACGCGACGAGGACGAGGTCAAAGCCGCCGAGCGCGACGGCCACTTGGTCGTCGACGGCGACGCGAGACGGGAGCCGACCCTCGAACGAGCTCGGATCGACCACGCGGAGACGGTCGTCGCAGCGGTGGATAACTCGAACGTCAATATCCAGATCTGCATCCTCGCGGACCAACTCGCCCCCGACGCCGAGGTCGTCGTCCGCGTCGGCGAGCAGATGTACGCCTCGACGGCGCATCGCGCGGGCGCCGACTCGGTCGTGATTCCGGAGATAATGAGCGGTAACGACATCGCCGACGATCTCTCGATCTGATCGCGGTCACTCGGCGATCGGAAGCGTGACGACGAACACCGCACCCTCCGGGTTGCCGTCGGGCGGCGATTGATCGTCCGGAAGCGGACGGTCTCCCCTGTCCTCGACCCACACCTCGCCGTCGTACCCCTCGATGAGCGACTGAACGAGATACAGCCCGATCCCCGCCCCGGAGCTCTCGAGGCCTTTCTCGCCTTTCCCGAAGATCTCCTCCTTCTGTGCGTCGGGTATCCCGGGACCGTTGTCGGCGACCCGGACCTCGACGAACCCCTCCGACTCCGCCGCCGAAACGGTCACTTTCGGCGGGTTTTTGTCGTTGTGCTGGATCGCGTTCGAAAGCAGATTCCGGAAGACGGACCCGAGCATGTCGTTGCCGGTCACCTCGACGTTCGGCAACGATCCGTCGACCTGTATCACCGCCCCGGGATAGCCCGACCGGATCTCCTCGAGTTGCTGTTCGAGCACCGCGCCGAGGGAGACGCTTCGCGTCTCCTGTTCGGTGCTGAGCATCACTCGTGCCAGGTCGCGGGCGCTCGTCGTCAGGTCGGTCGCACTCTCGGTGCTTTCCTTTATCACCTCGAGGTACTCCTTTCCATCCTCGTCGACGTGCTCCTCGAGGAGTTCGGCGTACGCGCCGATCAACTGCAGATCGTTTCTGATGTCGTGACGCATGACCTGGTTCAGAAGCTGTAGGTCGTTCCGCTGCTCTTCGAGGCGTTTCTGGCTCGGGTGTCCCTCCGCCATACCGGCGCTTCGGCCGGGAGAAATATAGCCGTTCCCAACGACCGCGGCGAGCGCCCCGACTGTGGATCCCCGGCGGCTATCCGTCTCCGTTGACTACGGTCGCCTCGGTGCGGTGACGTTCTCCCCGACGACGCGTGTCCTCCCGCCGTCGATCCGAAACTCCACGATCGCGCAGTTCTCGACGTGGTGAGTCGACAGCGCAGTCGTCAGGTCCTGTCCTTTGGCATGGCCCAAGAGCATACACAGCGGGCCGCCGTGTGTGACAAGCAGCGTCGTTCCGTCCGCGTCGCGGAGCTCCCCGAACCGCTCGAGGACGCGTTCCTCGACGGTCCGCAACGACTCCCCGCCGTCGGGAACGGCTTCCGTCGCCCGGTAGGCCGTTTCACCGAGACCGAACTCCGGGAACCGCGATTCGACAGCCGACCGTGTGAGTCCCTGATATACACCCATACTGCGCTCGCGCCAGGCCGACTCGAAGGTCGGTTCTGCCTCGATCGACTCACACAGAAGCGCTGCGGTTTCGCGGGTCCGCAGGAGATCGGACCCGAGAACGCGGTCGAACGTGTACCGCTCCGCAAGCCACGTTCCGGTCGCGGCCGCCTGCTCGCGACCCGTCTCGTTCAGCGGCACGGGGGCCCACCCCTGCATTCGACCCTCCCTGTTCCAGTCGGTTTCGCCGTGTCTGACGGCGATAACGCGGCTCATACCGGGACATCGGCCGACGCCGCAATCAGCCTGACGGAGCGTTCGGACCGGCGTGGCTCCGGCGCGTGAACGCCCACCGCGATCACCGCTCGAACGACGCGACCCACAGCGTGTAGGCCCCTCGAACCCCGCCGTCGTCGTCGTGGTACTCGACCGGTTCCTCGATGAACGCCAGCCGGTCGCCGTCGATGGCGGCCGCCGTACAGACGCCGTCACAGTCGCCGGCGGCCACGAGCCCCTCGCCTGCGTCCAGCAGGCGGACGCCGTGCACCGAGGGGTCACGCTCCCGGAAATGCTGGGCGATCGGGGCGAGAACCCGTCTCCCATCGTTTGCGATCCCGTGGGAGAACCCCCCGAGACCGGCCCGGAAGCGCCGTTCGCCGTCCGGCGCGTACCCGAACGCCGACTGCTCGTTCGGGTGTCGCTCGTCGGTCTCGCGGCCCTCGGCCGGGAACGTGTTCCCGGTCGCGAAGACGACCCCTGAGCCGTCGGCCGCGACGTGGTTCGGGTACGTATACACCTCGTCACCCCCCGCTTGGGGTCGGCCGAGATCCGTCCGCCACACCACGTCGCCGCCGTCGAGCCGGTAGCCGCGGTAGTCGGCGTGGCTCGTCACGACGAGGCCATCGCCAACCGCCGCCACGTCGCCGACGCGGCGGCTCGCCTCCCGGTCCGGGTCCCACGTCCAGCGCTTCTCGCCGTCGCCTCCGAGCACGACCAGCCCGTCGTCGTGCGCGCCCGGACAGCGGTTATACGCGACCGCGACCCCGCCCTCTGTGGGCGCCACGGCGATCGGCGAGGCGTCGGCGTCGTAGCGCCACCGGACGCCGCCGTTGCGGTCCAGGGCGTACACCGAGCTCTCGAAGGCCCGCCCCTCCTCGCGGCGTTCGTAGCGGCGCGCGGCGACGTAGGCCGTCCCGTCCGAGACGGCCGCGTCGACGACCATCGGCAGGAAAAACCGGGTATCCTTTGTCGGCCCGCCGAGGGCGTCCGCGGCGTCGTGTCGCCACCGTTCCGCCCCGTCGCCGAGCAGCCGGATCGCCCCGCGGCCGGAGCGCTCCCCGACGAGGACGCCGCCGTCGAAGGGGACGAGCGTGATCGCCGCTCCCTCGCCGTCGACGCGCCAGCGTTCCTCGCCGCCGTCGAACTCGAATGCCCGGACCGAACCGTCGGCGAGGCCGACCACGGCTCCCTCCTCGGCCAGCGCGACCCCGGACCGCCGGCCGGCCTGTCTTGAGCCGCAGGGGTCGACCCCGCCGAGGTCGATCCGCCCGGCGGCCTCGATCCTCGCCGATCCGCCCGTCGCATCACTCATCGGCGGGGAACGTCTCGTGGAGCGCGTGGTGGATCTCCCCGAGGTCATCGAGGAACCCCTCGCCGTGCGTCAGGAGGCGATCCAGCGCCGCCTCGGCGTCCCGGACCGCGACGAGCCGTCCCCGCAGATAATCGAAGCCGGGAGCGTCGTCGTCGGTCGCCGCGACCTCCGCTTCGAGTTCGACGAGGGCGGTGTCGAGATGCCGCTTGCAGGCCGCGAGGCCTTCGGCCTCGGCGAGCGCCTCGATGTGGGGTTCGGGGCTGTCGCCGATCTCGTCGCGGGCGTGTTTCTTCGTCGCGTCGTCGCCGACGCCGAGGCTGTTCATCAGTCCGAGCCGTAGCGCTTCGATCTCGTGGCAGGTCATGGGTGTCAGAGGGTCTGATCGACTAAATCGGATACGATGCTGTCCTCGGCGAGCGACGCCGCGAGGCGGTCGGCGTCCTCGGGATCGACGCCGCCGTACCAGACGTTGTCGGGGTAGACGGCGACGTTCGGGCCCTCGCCGCAACGATCCAGACACGATGTTCGGGTGATCCGGGCGTCGACATGCTTTTCGTTTGCGGCCTGTCGGAGCCGTTCGAGCACCGTCGTGGCTCCCTGGCCGGCGCAGGTCCGGTTCGTACAGACGGCGACGTGTTTGTCGGGCGCGTCGTGGACGTGGGGCTCGTCGTCGACCTCGGATCGGTCGGCGTGGGCGGCCCGGTGGGTCATCGCACGCAGGGCGGCGCGTGCGCCGCCGGCCTCGCCCTCGAAGCCCTCCATGTCGACTTTGTACTTGCAGGTGTCACAGGACATCGAGACGTCGCCGGTCCGGGCCTCCTCGAAGCGGTCCGCGAGCACGTCGAGCAGCCGCTCGTCCGTGCCGAGCGGCTCACCGCAACCCGCCACCGCGTAGGGATACTCCTCGTCGAACTCGGCGGCACCGTCCCGTATCCGCCCGGTCAACACGCCGTCGCCGAGCATGTACGGCAGGACGACGACCGCGTCCGGGCGGCGCTTCGAGACGGTGTGGAGTGCGTCCTCGAGGAGCGGTTCGGTGACGCCGATAAACGCCGCCTCGACGTCGAGGAACTCCCGGCCCTCATACAGGAGCCGAGCCAGCTTGTGGACGTCGCCGTTCGAGTCCGGGTCAGAGGAGCCGCGGGCACACACCACGACGACCACGTCGTCCTCTTTGCGATCGACGCCGAGGTCGTCCTCGACGGCCGCCGCCCGGTCGTCGAGCAACTCGACGAGCGAGGGATGGACCCCGAGGTGACGGCCGTTGTGCAGCGTCGCGTCGTGTTCGCCGCGCGCCTCGTTGACGACCAGGGGTACGTCCGCTTTGACGTGGCTGGCGGCGAAAAGCGACAGCGGCAACACGGTTACGTCGGATGAAGAGGGCGCGAGCGACCCGATCGCATCGCCGATCGAGGGCTCTGCGAGTTCGATGAACCCGGCGTTCGTCGGGAGGCCGAGGCGGCCCTCCAGGCCCGCGGCGAGCTCCCTGACCTGTTCGTTCGAGCGTTCGCGGCGCGATCCGTGTCCGGCCAACACGACCGCCTCGGCGTCCAACATTAGTACGCGGCCGCCTCCTCGATGCTGCGTCGGAGCTTCCGGCGGCGGCTCGGGGCGAACAGCCCCTCGTCCTCGCTTTTCTCGTACAGCCACGCACCGAACGCCGGGGCCGCCTCGTCGTCGAGGCCGAACCAGTAGCCGCCGTCGGAGGTCTCCGAGAGGTCGCCGTACGGCGCGTCGACGTCGGCCGACTCGAGAAGCGTTTGAATCCGCTCCAGCGCCGCCCGGTCGTCGTGGACGAACGATATCCCGACCGTTCCGGCCGAGGACTTGAAACAGACGGTGCCACAGCCTTCGAGCAATCCCCGAAGCAGCTGTCGGTCGTACTCGGCGAGCGTATCGAGGCGGTACCCGCCCCGATCGCCGCCGAAGGGAAGCCCGAGCGCGGCGGCGGCCCGGTCGCCGACTGGGCCGTGTATCTGGACCGTGTAGGTGTCTTCGCTCCGGGTGATCGAGGTGTCGTGGGCGTACTCGCGTTCGATCGTGTCGCGGTCGATGTCGTCGGCGCCGGCTATCGATGCGACCCGCTCCGCCGCGTCCTCGTCGTTTGTCCGGACTGTGACGCCGTCGGCTGTCACCTCGCCGTCGCCGATGACTCGGCCCCAGAAATACGCCGTTTCGGGGTGGGCATCGAGAAGGTGGTCGGGCGCCTCCCGCTCGACGCTCATCGACCCACCTCCCGGACGGTGATCGCATCGGTCGGGCAGGCCGCGGCGGCGTCCTCGGCGTCGGCGAGTCGGTCGTCGTCGAAGGTCGCAGTCAACACGCCGTCAGTTCGCTGCCCGCCGGGCAACTCGACCAGCCCGTCCTCGGCCTCCTCGAAGCGGTCGTCCCGAACGAGACAGGCGAAGACCCCGTCGCAAAGCTCCAGATCGACCGTGATTTCGTATTCGGTCATCTCAGTAGTCGTATTTCGTCTCGTAACCCCGTGGGGTAACCATCCGATCCTCGAAGACGTAGGTGTCGTCGTTGCCGACGATGATCGTCGTGGTCATGTCGATGACGTCGGACTCGCCGAGCTCCGAGAGGCTCGCCAGATCGGTGATCATCGTCTCCTCGTCGTCGCGGGAGGCCCCATGGACGATGCCGACCGGCGTCTCCGGATCGCGGTGTTCGAGGAGGATCTCACAGCAGGTCTGGAAGTTCTCGCGGCGCTTCCGGCTCCAGGGGTTGTAGATCGCGATCGTGAACCCTTCCGGGGCGACGGCGTGCAGCCGCGATTCGATCTCCTCCATCGGCGTCAGGTGATCCGAAAGCGACACCGAAACGGTGTCGTTGACGAGCGGCGCGCCGAGACGCGCGCCGCAGGATTGGGCCGCCGGCACGCCGGGGACGACCTCGAACTCGACCGCGTCGGCCGAACCGCCCTTCGATTCGAGGATCTCCAGGGCCAGCCCCGACAGCGCGTAGACGTTGGGGTCCCCCGAGCCGATGATCGCCACGTCGTTGCCCGCGAGCGTCCGGTCGATCGCCTCTTCGGTGCGGGAGACTTCCCCGCACATCGGCGTCGAGTAGATGTCCTCGGCGTCGTCGGTGATCTCATCGGGCAGGAGATCCACGTAGGTCCGGTAGCCGACGATGTGTTCGGCGTCGGCGAGTGCGGCCTTCGCCCGGGCGGTCATCCCCTCGGGCTTGCCGGGACCGAGCCCGACCGTGACGAGCGTCCCTGGTTCGGCGTCGAAATCATCGACCGTCGAGCCGACCTCCTCCTCCTCCTCGTCCGTCGACGCGCCACAGCCCGAACTCGACGTCGAGGATTCGGCGGACGACGCGCCGCATTTGCTCTCAGTTTCGGTTTCGGTTTCGGCCGTCGCGCCACAACTCGACGCCGAATCGGTCTCCGTCCCCGTCGAGGCCTCGGCTGTCGACGCGCCGCACTTCGATGCCGATGCGTCCGTCTCGGTCTCCGTCGTCGATGCGTCCGTTTCTGTCTCCGTCGTCGATGCCTCCGCGTTCTCGGTGGTGTCGTCGGTGCTCATGTTAGAAGTCCTCCACCTCGCGGCCGCCGCGCGGCGTCACGAGAAAGTCGCCGTAGTCGTTTTCCCACCCGTGGCTGTCGGCGGTCCCGACGAGGATCGAGGTCCCCATCCCGCCGACCTTCTCCGAGTGTTCGTCGGTCTCGCCGAGCGTGGTGATCGTATGCGTCTCGTCCTCGAGGTTGCGGCCGGACTCGCCGCGGCCGGCGTCGTTGAAGATCGCGACTGCCACGTCGTCGGATCGCTCCTGGCGGATCACGTCGATCGCGCGTTCGTGATCGCGCCAGCAGTTGTACAGGACGATGACGAACCCCGAGATCGCCGCCGCCCGGAGCTTCTCCTCGATCTCCTCCCAACCGCGCCACTTGTCGGACAGCGAGATCGTACAGAAATCGTTCGACAGCGGCGCGCCGAGGTTCGCCGCCCCGCCGAGCGCCGCCGTCACGCCGGGGACGATCTCGATCGGGACGTCCGTCGCCGCCTCCTCGTCGGCCATCAGAAAGACCAGATCGCTCTTGCCGTAGACGTTCGGATCGCCGCCGGAGACGTGGGCGACGTCCTGGCCGGCGCGGACGCGGTCGAAGGCCTCCCGCGTCAACTCGATTTGTTGACCCATCGAGGAGCGGACGATCTCCTGTTCGGTACCGTCCGGCCTGGTCGCCATCGTCCCGTCGGTCCAGCCCTCGGGACGGGACGCGGCCGCCGCCGTGCCGCCATCGGCCGCCGTATCGTCGTCCGTCGGTGCCTCAGGCGGGATCGTCCCGTCCGTTCTGAGGAACTCCTGATAGAGGTTCGAGGCGATGACGCAGTCGGCCGTCTCGATCACGTCCTTCGCGCGCTGTGTCATCGCGTGCGGGAGGCCGGGACCGATCCCGACGACGTACAGCGTCCCGTACTCCTCCGGGGGCGTTCCGTCGGCCGTCATTTACCCACCGCCACGGTCACGGCGTCGTCGAATCGCTCCTTCTCCCGGAGGAGTTCGTGCTCGCGGCCCCCGGCGATCGCCGACGCCTCGGCGATCCCCGGCCAGCCGATGAGTTCCTTCGCCCGCGAGGGGGTCGGCCCCTCGTGTTCCAACAGGGTCTCCTTCCCGAAGATGACGACGCCCGCCCCGATCTCCTGTGCGGCCTCGTAGAGACCCTCCTCGCCCTCCTTTCTCGTGGCGGTCGCGACGAACTCCACGTCCGAGAAATCGAGGTCGAGATCCGAAAGGGCGGCCTCCCAGGCGTCGAGGACCTGCCCCTTCTCGACGCCGCTTACCGTCCCCGTCCCCAGGACGACGCCGTCGTCGTTCCGTTTCATCACGGTCACGTCGTCGCCGACCAACACGGCGCGGGGACCATCGAGGCGTTCGACGGCATCGATCTCGTCGTTCAAGACGGCGAGGTTCGTCGCGACCGTCGAGTCGCCGTTGACGACGTGGGCGTCGAGGGCCTTCGCCTTCGATTCGATACCCTGTTTGCCCGCCGCCTCGCTTGCGGTCGTCATCGCCGGCACGGCCCCGAGCTTCGAGAGGTCGTGGGCGACCTGGTTCGCGCCGTGGTGGCCGCCCGTCAGCGGGATCGCCCAGGTCAGCTCCTCGTCGATCACGACGACCGCGGGATCTTCCCATTTATCGTCGAGCAATCCGGCGGTCTTTCGCATCGCGATCCCGGAGGCCATGAGGCCGACGAAGCAGTCGTACTCGCCCCAGTGTTCTTCGAAGACGTCGCCGTGGTACTCGAGGATCTCGATCGATTCGTAGTCGTCGGCCAGCTCCGCTTGTATCTCCTCGGCGACGGGCAGTTTCCGCTCGAAGCTGATCACCGCGATCTCCTCGGCGACCTCGCCGTCGGAGTCGGGCGTCGAGCAGTGGCCGCCGCCGTCGTTCGTTCCGCTCTCATCGGCTCCGTCGTCGGTGTCTGTGTCGGTGCTCATGGTGTCAGTCGTCGGATGCGCTTTCGTCTCGTTCCCCCTCGGTCCCGCCCGGTTCGCTTCCGGCGGACTCATCGGCCCCCCGGTCCCCGCCGGCCCATTCGCCGTACAGATACGACCGCTCGTAGCCCGCGCCGGCGGCGGCGTCGCCGATCAACACCATCGCGGAGGCGCGATAGCCCGCGTCGTCGATCTTCCCGCCGATGTCGCCGACCGTCCCCTCGATGACGTCCTCGTCGGGCCAGGAGGCGTGATACACCACGGAAACGGGCGTTTCCGGGTCGACACCCTCCTCGAGGAGTCGGTCCATCGTGTCGGCGACCGCGTGGGTCCCGAGATAGATACAGGTCGTCACGTCGCCCATCCCGACGAACTCCGCGATGTGGTCGTCCTCGGCATCGAGGGTCTTTCCCTCCGGTCGGGTGAAGGCGACGTGGTTTGCGGTCTCGTTGAGGGTCAACTGTGTCCGAAGCGTCGCGCTCGCGGCGAACGCGGACGTGACGCCGGGGACGAGATAGGTCGGCACGCCCTCGTGTTCGAGGGCGTCCATCTGTTCGAGGGCCGCGCCGTAGATCGCGGGATCGCCGCTGTGGAGCCGGACGACTTCACGACCGTCCTCGTAGGCGTCCCGCATGAGCGGGACGAGCTCCTCTAAGTCCTTGCCGACGCTGTTGACCAACTCGGCGTGATCGCAGTACGCCTCCAGCAGCTCGCTGTTGACGAGCGAGCCGGCGTGGACGACGAGGTCGGCCCCCTCGAGGAGTTCCTTGCCGGCGACGGTCAGAAGTCGGGGGTGGCCCGGCCCCGCACCGACGAACGGAATCCCCTCCTGTTCGTCGCCAGCCGTGTGTTCGTACACGCGATCGTCGCGCTCGTGGGCGTGTTTCTCGCGCTGTGCGTCGATCGCGGTCTGTGGATCTTGCTCACTCATGATCTGCGTCCGTCGATACCCGGTATGCCTCGCCGTCGCCGGCGGATTCGGCGGTCGCCAACTGGTCGGCGACCGAGCGCCCCGCGGATGTGGTCGTGTCCGGGCGATGCCGGTTCCCGCCGTCGGCCTCGGTCCCGGAGCCGAACGCCGCGGTCGCGGGCTCTTCGCCGGTATCGGGGCGCTCGGCGTAGGCAACGGTGTAGTAATCTCGCTCCTCGAGTTCGGTCGGATCCGTGGTGACGATCGTCTCGTGGCCGTCCATGAACAGCCGGCGGCCGTAGGTGACGTCGTAGCCGGCCGCGATCAGTTTCTCGTGGGTCGCCGGCACGTCGGTCACCTTGAAGAGGACGAGCCGATCGGGGCCGACGGGGGCGGCCCCGCGGGCGGCCTCCCGGAGCACGAGCTCCGAGCCGGCGGTGATCTCGACGTCGAAGGCGGTCGCGAAAGCGGTCACCGTCGAGACGCCCGGGATCACCTCGACGTTGACCTCGGGATGGAAGCGATCGAGCGTCCGGCGCAGGTGGCCGAACGTCGAGTAGACGTTCGGATCGCCCAACGTGACGAAGGCCGCGGTCCCGTCTGCGGCGGTCGGGGCGATCTCCTCGGCCGCCGTCTTCCAGGCGCGGCGGAGCTCGTCCTCGTCTCTGGTCATCGGGAAGTCGAGATCGCCCAACTGCTCGTCGTCGACGTACTCGCTCGCGACGGCCCGCGAGAGCCGGCCGGGCGTGTAGATCACGTCCGCCGATTCCAGGGTTTTCCGCCCCTTGACCGTGATCAGCTCCGCGTCGCCGGGGCCGAGCCCCACACCGTACAGCGTCATGGCGACACCCCCAACGTGGTCAGCGTCATCTCGCCCCTCCCGAGATGATATACACCGGGTTCTCGGAGTCGAAACTCGTCGCCCCGGCGAGTTCATACCCAGTCGAGACCTGCATCTGGATGACCTCCTCGAAGAGGTCGCGCTCGCGGAACGCCCGGACCGCGTCGCCGGCGACTTCGAGCCGGGAGACGTTCATCACCACGCGGTCGACGCCGGTGTCGGCGGCGTGATCGAGCACCGCGGCGTAGTTTCGCGACCCGCCCAAAAAGAGGGCGTCGGCGTCGTCGGGGAGGGCAGCGGGGGCCTCGCCCTCGACCAGTTCGACCCCCTCGACGCCGTTGGCCGCGAGGTTCTTTCGGGCGGCGTCGAGACGCTCGGGCTTGCGCTCGATCGCCGTCACGCGACCCGCCCGGCCGGCGGCCTCGATCGTGACCGCGCCGGTACAGGAGCCGACCTCGACGAAGTGGTCGGCGTCAGTCAACTCGAGCTTCCCGAGCGTGACCGACCGGACCTCGGGTTTCGTCGGCCCGGCCTTCGCGTCGTGTGGAAGCGCTATGCGTGCCATAGACGTACAACCGTACCGACCGACAAAACAATTATGGTTGTTTTAGGACAAGCTCAGTTTACCACGGGGGTTCTGATCGGAGCCGGTCGGCGCGCGCCTCCGCTCGCTCGTAGGCCTCGTCCTCGTTTTCGACCGTTCCCCGACCGATCCGTCCGGCGGCGAACTCGCGGCCACAACCTCCTGGGGTCGGACAGCCGTACTGCACCTTCCAGCCCGTCGGTTCGGCTTTGAGGCCGTAGGAAAGCGGCGATCCGCAGTACGGACAGCGCGCTTCGGGGTGTTCTCGGAGCGACATTCCGGGCGGCGTTCGCCGGGTGTTTATTTATAAGGTTTCGGGTCCGGCTCGGCTGCCGGCGCCGACGGGGTCACTCGGGGACCGGTTCGATGCCGGTGATCTCGAAGGCCTCCCCGGCCGTCGTCGCGGTGTGAACGACGAGTCGCTCGCTTTCGCGCTCCAGATGTCTCGCGATCAGTGTCGCGAAATCGGGCTCGTCGTCCACGTGGAGCACGTGAATGGGGGCGGTCGGGTCCATCGGTGGCAGGCCTTCTATATAAACAGGAGTGGCGTAATACGTTCTTTTTGGAAC
>OBKM01000597.1_pt1 | contig 17716 bp, 19 predicted proteins | sample 1519691 | NCBI WGS metagenome assembly OBKM01 (sample SAMEA37050418, study PRJEB22526) | metagenome | biome: saline pan; feature: lake; material: water | place: Egypt | collected 2015 | depth 0.5 m | reverse complement strand
TTTTTCGAAGGGCTAACTCACCCGGCCGACTTCGGACGTCGCCGACGCATCACCGCCCATATCAGTACACCGACGAGGACGGCGACCACGACGACGGCGAATAGCGGGCGACCCTGGATAACCTGGTTTGCGACGAGGACTCCGACGAGCCACAGCCACAGGGCGATCTCCCGTCGTCCCCAGGAGTGATCTTCCGCGACCAGTGGCCGAATGGCGTCGGAAAAATAGAACACGGATACGAACAGAAGCACAAGCAACGCCGAGGAAACGACGGGGACTATCGCCTCCGGAGTGCCGGTCACTGCGGTCACGATAGCATCCCGGTTGGCGACGATACCGAACCCACCGAACTGAACCAGGAAAGCAGCCGGAATGGCGATGTTGTCGCTTACAACCGGTTCGGTGACGCTGTCAATCGGCTCGTGGCGTCGGGGTCGGCGGACGTTCCAGAGCATCCACACACAGAGAGCGAGCGACGGGACTCCGACGACCAGAAGCGACCACGGATACGTCACCGGAACCGCGAGAACCACAAAAACGAGCGTTGGCTGGATGAGCAGTCCCGGAGGCCGGGCTTTGAGCGGTCGGGTAGGTTCCGGCGTTTCCATGACGACCGGCTGGCGGGCGTTCCACACCTCGATGAAGTGCGGCAACCGGTCGAGGATGCGGAGCCAGTACCACAGCGAATACCACGCCGTGAGAGCGAGGACTGGTATGACGACCGCCGCCTGGAGGATCTCGCTGGCCTGGAGACTGCCAGTAATCCCGTCACGAACGCCGAATCCGACCGCCAGAACTACGACCAGCGAAGCGACCGCAGCGAGAACGATACCGGCGACCGGCAAGAGTACCCCGAACATCCCTTTGAATCCGTAGGTCCCGACTCGTGCGATGGTCAGCAGACGGTTCTCGACATCGGCCGCACGGCGCCACTTGTTCGCTCGATCGGGAGTCAAGACAGCCACGAGTCCCCCGGCGACGGCGAGGACCTCCGGGACCGGGAACAGCACCACCGCCACGAGTGCGGCAGCGACCAGAAGCAGGGTGATCCACCCGAATATCAGGACGCCGATAATCAGAAACGCGATGATACCGGCGACTCGATGGATGCCAGTTGCTGGTTCGGTATCCTCCTCCGACTCCGGGGCGAACTTCAGGACTGCGGCGGCGACCACCCCATCCCGTCCAGTGAGATCTGTCCGGTCATGGACCGCAAACGCCACCAGCGGGACGATGCCGGCGACGACGACCACGACAACACCCATCGGAACACCATCGGGCTGTGTCGGAAGTGGATTCCCCGCGAAGGTCCCGATCACCTCCCGCTCGATGACCGTGCCGACGGCGACGATGGAAAGACAGATCACCGTCCTGACGCCGGGCGCCTCCTCGAGCGCCTTGCCAGCCCTTCCTGGGTAGACCGACGGGAGCAGATACCAGAACGCCATCCCATAGACCAGCCACGTCAGAACCCAGGCTATCCCGCCGGTTCCCAGGACGTCCAGCAGTATCGCGATCACCACTGCCGGCCCCTCCCAGTCGACGGTCACCAGTCCTCTCCCGAGAGCGCGTACTGGTGTCGTCAGACCGACGACAGCCGTGACGAGAACGGCTCCCCGCGAGGATGCGTCGGCCGAGAGCGAGGACAACCGGGAGGCCATGCTCAGGCATGCCCTTGCGCACCCAGGTCGTTAGTTGTTCCTGCCGGTTCCGACCTGTGTCCACAGCTACGGGTGCCGAACTGTGACCGTCGTGGATACCCAACCAGTCAAGGAACTGAAGGAAGGCCGACAGTACCGGGTAGTGCGGAGTGCGGGTCGGTTTGAAAACACCGGTGCGTCGCTGAAACGTCCATCACGGGGACGTCAAGTGGAGGGGCCGATTCAGCCGAACATCAGTCGCGTCGCGATGCGATCAAGTCGGTCCTTGACCCGCCGGGCGAGCACCTCGTGACGGACGACCGATTCAACCTCGTCGGCCTCGAGTTCGATGCGTTCGCCGTCTCGATCCCGGCATCCTCGCATAGCCGGTGTAACAGTCGTCGAAGGCTATTCGAGCCGTAACGGTTGCCCCGAGCAGTCAGCCATATTGCATCTGTGTCCTCGTAGCGGTCGTACCGGTCACGTTCCTCCAGCCACCGTTCGAGATAGGCCACGGTCTCGTCCTTCAGGCCGACCGTCCAGTTACCGACGCTCTTCGACGATTCCTCCTTCGGGATACGGAGCACGCCGTTCTGTACGTCCACCCACCGGGTAGGCGCACGACGGACCTCGTCAGGCCGGAGGCCGGCGTCGAGGCTGACGCTGACCAGCGACGGGACCCTCCACCCCTCGACCTGTTCCCAGTCGTCGGCGTCGATAGCGTCCTGAGGCTTGTCGAGCAGGTGGGCTATGTGGGTCAGCCACCCTTCCCGTTCCTCGCCGGTCACGTCGCCGGGAGATGGTATCTCGCCCCGTGAGAGAGCCGCCTATCGTATCTTACGACGCTCCTCGCGGGTCAGGAAGTCCTGTGGCTGGTGGTTTCCGCCGGAGCTGTCGAACTGGTAGTTGTAGTCCCACTCGTCGGCGTTCCGTCTGTGTTGGAGCCACTTGTTGTAACGCTGAACACCTTCCTGCAGTTTCCCCTTCGCAGTCTCGGACTGATCGTAGTCGAACGCGAGCCACTCGACGAAAGCCTGTGCCTCCTCTTCGGTCGGTGGCATAGAGTACCCGCCGAACTCCTCCCAACGCCACTTATCGAACCGCGCAGTCCGGTACGCGGTCCCGTAGATGGTGTGGGGCGAGTACCCTTCTGCCCTTTCTGGGTCCTTTCCAACGTTTAACAGCCACGACAAGAATTTCGTCCTGTGTTCTTTGTAGTTGATAAGTTGCTTGTCAGTCAGTACGCTTTCGTGCGTTTCTGGTATCACCATAATCCCACGATTAAGGTCGGAAACCGACCCGTCTGTTTCGGTACAGCGCGAGAGTGTCAGGGGTAGTTCATATTCCATATTTTACCTGCCGACGGTAGAACTGCCAGTAGAAAGTCTGAAAAGCCGGTTTCTGATGCGCGGGACCGGATTTGAACCGGCGAACCCCTACGGGACAGCGTCCTAAGCGCTGCACCTTTGACCAGGCTCGGTCACCCGCGCTCACGGCGGCGTATGCCGACAGGAATGATAAGTGATTATTTTTCGCCTGCCAAACACTGTAGTTGATGGACCAGTCACGGCGGGTAGTCCTCGCTGCCGGCACCGTTGCACTCACCGCTGGGTGTCTGGGCGGCCAGGCAGAGCATGGGTCGATCTACGAGGACTACCTGCAGACGACCGTCGAAGCTACCGGCGCCGACGGAACCGTTCACGAGAGCGTGACGGCGGCCATCGCCCACACCGAGGACCAGCGTACGACCGGACTCAGCCGGACCGACACACTCCGCCCCGGCTGGGGGATGGTTTTCGTCTTCGCCGAGGCAGCTGAACGGACCTTCTTCATGCGGGAGATGGATTTTGGCATCGATATTATCTTCGCGGACAGCGATGGCACCATCACAGCGGTTGCTACGGCCCCGGAACCGAGGCCGGACGAAGACGGCACCGACCAGCGCTATCACGGGCGAGCGCAGTACGTCCTCGAGGTGGCACCTGGGTGGGCGGAGACACACGGGATCGGTCCGGGCGGAGCGCTTCGCTTTCGGCTGCCGGATGCGGTCGGTATCCCAGGCCCCTCACAGGAGTGAGGTGCCGTCGAAGGCTCCACGGTCGTACTCGACCCCCATCGCATCGAGGACCGTCGGCGCGATGTCGAGGACTGTCGCGTCGGCGTCGATCGTCGCTGCAGGCGTATCGAGTAGGGCAGTAGCACCGGTCCGGCTGTGCATACCACTCCGGGGGCTGGTCGAGAACACAGCAGCATCCCGCTCGACAGAGGCCGTCAGGTCGAATCCAGCGGCTGGCGAGACGACGAGGTCGGGAGCAATGTCCGTATGCGGACCGTCGTAGAGGGCCGGACCACGGTGGACATCCTCGACGACGGAGCGTCCATCGGGCCCGGTAAGTGAGTCAAGCGCGTCGATGAGCGCGTCTTCGGCGGCCTGGGGGTCTGTCACAGAACCACGCGGCTCGCGGCCGGCACGGTTGATGTACAATCGGCCGGCATCAAGCGCATAGGCACGTGTCTCGGCAGCAATATCGGTCAGGCCGTCCGGAGACGCCGCGTCGAAGACAAGTTCACCACGAGACTGGAGCCACTGGTTGAGGTCGACTTCGTAACGCAGCGGTCGAAAACCGTGATCGCTCACGACGATCAGTGTCGTCTGTTCGTCGAGTCGCTCACGGAGTTCACCGATGTAGGAGTCGAGGCGACGGTACAACGCCCGGACCTCCGGGGTGTACTCGCCACCCGAGAGAAACTCCTCGTAGAAGAAGTGATTCACCGGATCCGGGGTCGTGAAGACCCCGAAGAAGAGCTGCCAGTCGTTTCGGTCGAGGTACCGCCGAAACGCCTCCATGCGGGCGGTGAGGGTCTCGGTTACGTCGTCGAGGAAAGCCTCGTACTGCTGGGCCTGGGCCAGCGCTGGGTCGACGTCGAGGCGGTACCCTACTTGCTCGAGCTCGGCAACCATCGACTGGGGATGAACTGCCTGTGAGAGCTCCCCGGCGAAGGTGCCGGCAACCATCCGTGAGACGGTCCGTTGTGGCGGAAACGTCACTGGAACGTTCAAGACGGTTGCAGCGCTGCCGGCGTCCTCGACGTAGTCCCACACGCGTGGGGCTTGGACGTCACCACCGGTTGGGACGTAGGTGTCATACGAGCCGACTTCCCGATCCTGGAACCCGTAGACACCGGTTTTCCCTGGATTGACACCGGTCGTGAGTGCAGCCCACCCGGCACTGACTGCTGGGGGCGTGATCCCCTCGATGGTGCCGGCAGTGCCTGTATCGGCGAGCGCATCGATGGCTGGACACGACACAGGCCCGTCGGTGAGGAACCGAAGCGGAACTCCATCGAGACCGATCACGGCAACCTTCTGGGCGGCGGTGCCACGCAACCGATCGAACAACCCCATGCTCCGGGTACGGCAGGTCTGGTACAAAAAAGGTGAGTCTCTAGTCCGACTCAGGGACCACCGTTGGGTGGGCAATCGCGACCGGTGGTGGATCCTCACGGTGGTCGGGGGAACGGTCCTCTGGGGTGGATGCCATACGCGTTGTTGTACTCCCCCAGACTACAAGTAATTACCCATAAGCATAATACATACTGCCCCTGTGAACATTACCCACACCAATTAGGCCGGTCAGTCACCCGACGCAGGCTCCGTCTACGATCGTGGTGCGTCGACGGTCTCGTCGTACAGGTCCATCGCGTGCTCGATTGCATCGTGGGCGGCGGCTCTGTCCTCCCAGCCGAGGACGGCTGTCTCTTTGTCTGCTTCGAGATTCTTGTAGGTCTCGAAGAACTCGGCGATTTCGGCTTTCCGGTGGTCTCTGAGGTCGTCGATGCCGGTGACCTCCGCAAACCGTGGATCCTCGGTCGGTACGGCAATGACTTTGTCGTCTTTCTCGCCGTCGTCGTCCATTCGCATCAGGCCGATCGGCCGGGCTTCGATGACACAGCCGGGGAACGTTGGGTCGGTCACCAACACGAGAATGTCGAAGGGATCGTCGTCGTCGTAGTAGGACCGTGGGATGAACCCATAGTCACCGGGGTAGACGACGTTCGAGTGAAGCACGCGGTCGAGGACGACACCGGGGACATCCTTGTCGTACTCGTATTTGTTGCGCTCGCCCTGGAGGCACTCGATGACGGCGTAGACCGTCTCTGGGGGCTCCGGGCCGGTAGCCAGTTCTGTCCACTTGTTGACCATACCGATATCACAACACGGTGTTCAAAAGACAGTTTCGAAACCAGCTACCATACGGGGGTGTCGGTGGCGATGGCTCGAGTACGCCGAATCGACTCCTCGAGTGCGTCGTGTTGGTCGGCAGTCGGCCACGCGTTGCGAACGAAGTACTCGGTTTTGAACTCCTCAAGTTCGGCGTCGGTGAGTGCATCGATGGGTTTCGCATAGTGGTTGCTCGCAAACGCCGCCAGCGCATCCGCGGTCTTGCCGTGGATCGGTCCGTGGCGGTCGCGCACCGTCTGAGCGACCTGGTCGTTGTACGCGGCCACGTCACGCCAGTCGTCCGGATCACCAACCCCAGAGAGACGAAGCTCGACTGCCCGGTCGGGATCCTCGATGGCAGCGGTATCGACCGTGCCGTCGATGACCCAGTCGTCGGGATAACAGACGAGCGTGGCCCCGGTCGACTCCTCCCGGACCCGTGCGCGGTAGCCATGCTCGGCGAGGAGCTCATCACGCCGCTTCTGATAGTCACCAGCGGCCATCGGGTCGTCAGTACGTCGGGCCGCTCGGGTCAGGCGCCGAACTGTCTTACGGAGTTCCGCTGGGAGGGTCATAGCGCGTCGTTTGCGAGGCGGTCAGCCCGTTTGTTTGCCTCGCGTGGCACGTGAGCCGTCGTCCAGGCGTCGAATGCAGTCAGCTGTTCGCGTGCCTGGACCCGGTACTCCTGTAGTGTCGGATCGGTCACGTCGTACTCACCGGTGAGCTGTTTCAACACCAGCTCGGAGTCTCCGTGGATCGTGATTCGGTCGAACCCGTAGTCAGCGGCCGTCGAGAGTGCCCGCAACAGAGCCTGGTACTCGGCTTGGTTGTTCGTCGCGTGGCCGATCGTGTCGTTGCCCTCGGTGAGGATCCCTTCGTCGGTGGTGAGGACCCAGCCGATCGCTGCCGGCCCAGGGTTCCCACGGCTCGCACCGTCGAAGTAGACGGTGGCGCTGCCGGCCTGTTCTGTCAGGACAGCCTGGATGTCGGCGGGGACACGGCCTTGGATGACTACCTTGCCGTCGTACCCGATAGCTGTTGCGTCACCGAGTGTCGCCCGCCAGTGTTCGTGGACCGTGTTGCCGTCGGTGATTGTTGCACCGGCATCACGAAGCGCCTTCCGGGCACGGTCCGGGTCGATCGTGAGGACCGGCATAGATTCAGGTAGACAAGACGGAATAAAGAGCTTTGTTTATTTATAGGGCAGAAATTAGCGCGTGGAGGCTGTTAGCAGTACTATCTGTCACTTCTGACCGAACACAAAACAGCAAAACCGACCGAGGATTTAAGTCCTGCTATGGTACTACTATAAAAATGCGATGACACGGTCTACTCGCCAGCGGGAGACTGTAGAAGGGGTCGAAGAAACGGGGGGGGAAACGAGCCGAACGACAGCCTGCCCCGAGTGTGGCTCTGACAACCTGATTAAAAGTTCCGACCGGGGGGAGCTCATCTGTGATGACTGCGGGCTCGTCGTCGAGGAGGAACAGATCGATCCCGGTCCGGAGTGGCGGGCGTTCAACCACGAGGAACGCAACGAGAAGTCACGTGTCGGCGCCCCAACGACGAAGACGATGCACGACAAGGGGCTGACGACAGCCATCGACTGGAAGAACAAAGACGCCTACGGGCGTGCTATTTCTTCGGAGAAACGAAGCCAGATGCACCGGCTTCGGAAGTGGCAAGAGCGGATTCGAACGAAGGACGCGAGCGAGCGGAACCTCCAGTTCGCGCTCTCTGAGATCGACCGGATGGCCAGTGCACTCGGTGTCCCACGGTCGGTCCGGGAGGTTGCAAGCGTTATCTACCGCCGGGCACTCGACGAGGACCTCATCCGCGGCCGGTCGATCGAAGGTGTCTCGACGGCGGCGTTGTACGCTGCCTGTCGGAAAGAGGGGATTCCACGGAGCTTGGAGGAGATTTCGGAGGTCTCCCGGGTCGACCGCAAAGAGATCGGACGGACGTATCGGTATATTTCACAGGAACTCGCACTCGAGATGGAACCGGTCGATCCGAAAAAGTATGTCCCGCGGTTCTGTTCTGAACTGAGTCTGAGCGAAGAAGTCCAAATCAAGGCCAACGAGATCATCGACGAGACCGCAAAGCAAGGGCTGTTGTCAGGAAAGTCACCGACCGGATACGCGGCAGCGGCGATTTACGCGGCGTCACTGTTGTGCAACGAGAAGAAAACCCAACGTGAGGTCGCGAAGGTCGCACAGGTGACCGAAGTGACGATCCGCAACCGGTATCAAGAGCAGATCGAAGCAATGGGTATTCACGGGTAAGCGCCCACTCCCAAGCATCAAACCGTAGCGGAGCGTACACGAGGGCAGATGCGTCTGGACGAGTTTTTCGACGGGATCGACGCCGGGACCGAGCGCCGCCGGCGCCAGCTGGCCGCAGAGCGGTCTTACGAGATCACGGAGTATCTCCCCGACATCGAAGCGCGACTGGAATCTGCACTCCACGACGAGACGCTCGTAGGGAGCACGGCCCCGTCGATCTTCGTCGGGCGACACGACTATCCGACCGTCTCGACGGGTGTGTTGTCACCGGTCGGCGACGAAGGGGCTGCCAACGAGTACCTACCAGGCAGCGGGTGGTACGATGAGGGATTGGGCATCGAGGAGATTGTCTCTCGTCGAGCTGGGTTGTTGAACTCACGGCGCCGCGAACGCGTCTCTGTCCACGACACCTGGGATGGGTTCGTCGGCGCGAGTCGAGAGATCGCCATCGCCGACACCCCAGTCGATATCGAGGTCGGGCTCACCAACCGTCCCGATGTCTCTCTCGACGTCGACGCGGTCACTACACCACAGGGGCCACAGGCGACGGCAGCCTCGCTTTCGCTGACCGAGAACCCGTCGGTGCCGCGGCCGGTACAGAAGACTCTCGAGGACGACGATTGGCAAGCCGACGGCGCGATGCGATATCTCTACCGCCGTGGCTTCGATGTCTACAGAATCAAGACGATCCTCTCGGCGGGTGCACTCGGCACAGCCACACAGCGACGCCTCGTCCCGACTCGGTGGTCCATCACCGCAGTCGACGACACACTCGGTAACTACCTCCGTAGCCACGTCGGGCGCGCCGATCCACTCGGCTGGCGACGTACTTGGGGAACCGGTTCTGGGTGGTGTTACTGCCGGGACAGTGGGAGTTCGAACTCGTCGAGGTCAAGGCCCCAGGATCGGTGTGGAACCCATCGCGGACGTCCTACCAGATCGCGACCGATTACGAGGGCCACGGTGGACGGGACAGCTACGTCGAAGAGACAGCCGGTGCCTACCACGCGGCCCGCCTCGGGGTGCTCGAACACCTCGACGACAGAGACCGGCAGGCCAAGGCTGTCGTCGTCCGGGCCGTCACCGACGAGTACTGGGCCCCGGTTGGTGTGTGGCAGGTCCGGGAAGCGGTCCGTGGAGCCCTCACAGAGCCACCGGCGACGACCGCGGCACCGTCGGCAGCACTCAAACGGGTGACCGAGCACCTCCCCGTCGACGAATCACGGCTGCGCCGGGCGTCGACCTTGCTGCAGAGCAGACAGACAACACTGACCGACGACCCGCACCACTGATGCGGCCGGAGCCTGCTCTATCCGGTAAAAATTAATGCGTGCATCGTCCTCTATAGGTATATGGAACAGTTCGATATTGCAGTTGTTGGCGGGGGCCCCGCCGGGGCGTCAGCCGGCCGCGCAGCGGCAACAGCAGGTGCCGATGTCGTCGTCCTCGAAAAGGGTGTGCCCCGAGAGGATCGAGCCGGGAAAGGGCCTGACTCAACCGATGCAGCTGGGTTGCTGGATTACTGGCTCGATATCGCCGGCTTCGACTTCGATGAGATTCCCGAAGACGTCGTACTGCGTGAGCTGTCTGGGGCCGAGTTCATCGGCCCGACAGAGGCCGTGGAGATCGACCGGACCGGAATGGAGGCGAGTTACGACCGGTTCGGTATCACCGTCAACCGCGTGAAGATGGACGATTGGCTCCGGGACCGGGCGGCCGCGGCTGGTGCCGCGTACCGGGTCGATGCCGGCGTCCGCGACGTCGAGACGGACCTCAACCCAGCAGGCGTTAGGACCCAGCGTCACGAGATTGTCCTCACCGGAGGAGCCACGATCGAGGCTGAGTACCTCATTCTCGCAGACGGTCCCCAGCGACAGGTAACCAACCGCGTCCTCGACCGCTTTCTCCCCGAGGAGAGCATCACCGACTACGTCGGCACCCGGGAGGCAAACCACATTGCCTACCAGGAACACCGTCGATTCCCCGAGGAGCTCTTCGAGCCCGAGATGCTCAAGTTCTGGTGGGGCGCAATTCCCGGCGAAACCGCCTATCCGTGGGTGTTCCCAAACGACGGGACCGTCGCACGGGTCGGCCTAACGATGCCGATCGGACTGACCAAAGAGGCCGTCGACGATCCGACATCGTACTGGCTCGTCGACCCCGAGGACGACCAGCTGCCGTCACCGTCGACGTACCTCGAACGGCTCCTCGAACGCGTCTATCCGGAGTACACGATCGATGACTTCCCACTCGTCGAGGACCGTGGCAAGCAGGGCGGGACCGAGACGTACGCGATCTCGTCGACACAGCCGATCGACTCGCCGACAGAAGCCGGCATCGCCGTCACCGGCGGGGCCATGGGAACCACCTCGGCCTTCCACGAAGGCGGCTACCACGTCGCCGCACGGACGGGGGCAATCGCCGGGCGGCTGGCAGCGACGGACACGCTCGGAGAGTACAACGACGCCTGGAAAGATGCCGTCGGCCCCGAGTTGCTCCGTAACGTCGCCTTCGCCGACGTCGTCGAAGGGTATGAGCCCGCAGACTGGGACCGTGCCTTTCGGACCGTGCGGAAGCTGATGAGCGATGACAACGAGGGGCGGCTTATCCGGCCGTCGATCGGCGCCGGGGCTCATGGCGCGAGCCTCTACGCGAAGTACCGCTGGGCGAAGCGCAAGTACAGCGACGCCGAGTACGTCCAACTGCCCGAGTCCGCTTACCAGTACCGCAGGTCAGCTGCCCCACAGTGAACCAAACCGGTTTTAAGCTACGCAGTGCTATTCGCCTGTAGAGATCACCTATGGAGATGCCACGCCGGCTCAACACATACTGTCCACACTGCCAGGCGCACCACGAACACGAGGTCGAGAAGGTCCGCACAGGGCGGTCGACCGGTATGAAGTGGATCGACCGCCAAGAGAAACGCAACAGCGGTATCGGTAACGACGGGAAGTTCTCGAAGGTCCCCGGTGGCGACAAGCCAACGAAGAAGACAGACCTGAAGTACCGTTGTAGTGAGTGTGGCTCCGCCCACCTCCGTGAGGGGTGGCGGGCTGGCCGACTCGAACTACAGGATTAACCATGGCCGGAAGCTTCTACCGCATCTCGTGTCCGGACTGTGGTAACGAACAGCCCGTCTTCGGCAAGGTCGCCAGTACCGTCTCGTGTGCGGTCTGTGGGACCACGCTCGCAGAGCCAACGGGTGGCAACAGTGATTTCCACGGCGAAATCATCGACGTCGTTGAACACCGCGCAGAGCACACCGACGGGATCAAGGGACGATGAAATACTCCGGGTGGCCCGACGCCGGTGACCTCGTCGTCGGCGAAGTCGACGAAATCGAAGACTTCGGCGTGTTCGTCGATCTGAAGGAGTACACCGACAAGCGTGGCCTCGTCCACGTCAGCGAGGTCGCCTCTGGGTGGATCAAGAACATCCGCGACCACGTCAGTGAGGGCCAAACCGTCGTCGCGAAAGTCCTAGACGTCGACGAATCCGCACAGCAGATCGACCTCTCGTTGAAGGACGTCAACGATCACCAACGCTCGGACAAGATCCAGGCTTGGAAGAACGAACAGAAGGCCGACAACTGGATGGAGTTGGCCCTGGGGCCGGACCTCGAGGAAGAGACCTACGTGACAGTCGCCAACGCATTGTTGGCCGAGTTTGGCTCGTTGTACGACGCCTTCGAAGAGGCAGCCATCCGCGGGCAGCCGGCCCTTGAGGCAGTCGATATCGACACTACCCACCGGGATGCCATCGTCGCCACCGCCCGCGAGAACGTCTCTGTGCCGTATGTCACCGTCACCGGGTACGTCGACCTCGAGTGTCCGACTGGCACGGGCGTCGACGCCGTTCGAGGCGCACTCGATGCCGCCGAGGGCAACGGGGAGGTTGCCGACGATGTCGATCTGTCGGTCGCCTACGTCGGTGCCCCCGAGTACCGGATCACCGTACAGGCCCCGAACTACAAGACTGCAGAACAGGCACTGACCGAGAGTGCCGACCGTGCGATCACGGCAATCGAGACCGAGGGCGGCACCGGGATGTTTCATCGAGACCGCCACGAGGAAGAGGCGTGAAATCCGACATCCGTGTCTGTAGCCAGTGGACAGACGCCCACGACCAGCCAGTGTACACCCTCAAGGACACCTGTCCGGAATGTACCGCACCGGCGGTCAACAGTGCGCCAGCACCCTTCTCACCGGCGGATCCACACGGCCGGTACCGCCGTCAGGCACGACGGTAATCGACAAGAGACCTGCTAACCGACGCGTTCTTTAGGCCGGCTCCCACGGTCCCGGTATGGACGAATTCGTCGTCGAGACAGTAAACACAGAATCGCTCGACGACCCGGTTCTCGTCGAAGGGTTGCCAGGAGTTGGCCACGTCGGCAAGCTGGCAGCAGACCACTTACTCGATGAGTTCAACGGGACCCTCGTGCGGCGGATCTACTCCGAACAGTTCCCGCCACAGGTCACGGTCGACGACACCGGTGTCGCTGCACTCGCAGCCGTCGAAGTACACGCCGTCACGACCCCGGGGCGCGATCTGCTCGTGGTGACCGGCGATCACCAGGCACAGACCAACGCCGGCCACTACCGGCTTACCGAGCAGCTCTTGACCGTTGCAGAGGGCTTCGACGTTACTGCGGTGTACGCTCTCGGCGGTGTCCCCACTGGTGAACTCATCGAAGAGTACGATGTCCTCGGTGCTGCAACCGACAGCGATGTGGTCGACCGGCTGGCGGAGATCGGTGTAGAGTTCCGCGAAAACGAGCCGGCGGGAGGAATCGTCGGTGTCAGTGGGCTCTTACTCGGCCTCGGTGGCCGCCGTGGGCTACAAGCAGCGTGCCTGATGGGTGAGACAAGCGGGTACCTCGTCGACCCGAAAAGCGCACGCGCGGTGTTGGAGATCCTCGAACAGCTCCTCGAGTTCGACGTCGACTTCAGCGATCTCGAATCCAAGGCCGAAGAGATGGAAGCTGTCGTCAGTAAGATCCGTGAACTCGAGTCACAGCAGGCAGCCCCGAGTGACGATGACTTGCGGTACATCGGGTAGCCCCAAGTGATCGTACAGGTGCCCGCTGTGGCTGGTCGGGCCCGTTAACGTGGTAAGACTTTACTGGGAGCACAGAACGATCCTACCAGGGAAGCTTATGCCAGCCGTATGGGATAGGCAACATGCTACAGACTGACTAGTTGGTACTGTACGGCCTCAGTCCGTGGTACTGTCTGTCTGTGGCACGTGTACAACTCACGTTCACGTGGGTAACTAGTTAGGTAGTTCATTCATAATCGGATCTACTATATATTAACGTGGAATGGGATTCACAACAACCCTTGCGACTGCGACCGCACCGCTTCAACAATTACCCCAGCAGGATGCGTTCTTTGAGTTCCTGCAGGGCGCTGGCGTAGGCCTTCAGGCCTCGTTCATCGTCAACATCGCGCTCGCGGGTCTGGCGATCGTTGCATTCGCGTTCATGACCCGCAGCCTGAGTGACCCGCGGTCGAAGCTGATTGCCGTCTCGACGATCCTCGTGCCGGTTGTCTCGATCGCCAGTTACACTGGTCTCGCATCGGGACTCACACTTACCGTGCTCGACAACCCACTCCACAACCTCCACGTTGTGGAACTGGCAAACGGTGACACTGGTACTGTGATTCCGTGGGGTCGCTACCTGACGTGGGGCTTCTCGACGCCATTTATTCTGATTGCAATTGGCCTGATCGCTGGATCTAACATCACGAAGCTGTTCACGGCCGTGACGTTCGACATCGCGATGATCCTGACCGGCCTCGCAGCTGCACTGATCACCTCCAGTGCCATCTTCCGCATGGCCTTCTACGCCTGGAGTAGCATTTACTTCCTCGTCGTCATCTACATCCTGCTGGTCTCCTGGCCAAAGGACGCACAGGCTGCTGGTACGGTCGAGATCTTCAACACGCTGAAGCTCCTGACCGTCATCTCCTGGTTCGGTTACCCGGTCGTCTGGATCGCTGGTGCCGAAGGCTTCGGTGCGCTCGACTCCGTCGTCACGTCGTGGGCCTACAGTGTCCTCGACATCGTCGCCAAGTACCTGTTCGGCTTCCTGCTGCTGAACTACGTCCGCAAGGAGCCTGAGTCCGTCACCTCCGAGGGCGACTACGGCGCCTCGCTCCCTGGCGTGACGCCTGCTGACGACTAACGACAGCTAACTGCATTCGCGGTTTGCGGTTTTCCATTTTTTCGTGTATTCGTCCGGATAGTAGCCGGAGCAGACTTATTCATTCGCCACTAGTAGATACACGTCGATGGGGCAATCAAAGATGGCCGAGGCAGAGCCTGAGACAGCAGAGTACGAACTGATCCGTGCCAAACACGGGACGTTTACTTTCGGGACGATCGCGGATCGCATCCGGTGGTTCGGATACGGAGCACTCGCCATGAGCCTCGTCGTCCCGCTGCTGTGGTTTCTCCCAGAGCCAGTCACCGCGGCCTACCTGCCAAACCCCCTACGAGAGACCGTGCTCATCGCAGCCCCACTCATGATCACGACGGTAGCGGTCTTCGTTGCCGCGGGGATCGGACTGGCTTGGATCGGCCGGTGGCGGCGGCGAATTGCACCCGTATCTGCCGACGATGCGTGGCAGATCGTCGGGATCGAGGACATCTGCAGCGGGCTTGGTATCATCAGCGGCGGGCTCAGCCTCGTCGTCTCGCTTGTGCTCGCAAGCGTCGGCTACCTCGGGATCGAGACCTACGAGTTGCTGCTCAACAACGGCGTCCACCCCTACGGTCCGCTTGCGGTGCGTGAGCCCTCGGTTCTCACGACCGGCATCATCGCCGTCGTCGCTGGTGGTGGCTTACTCCTTCTCAGCTGGGACACCAGCCGCCGCGGGACCACGTAAACTGCTTCGGATTCCTCCTCACGGGGGGACAATCCACAATACTCTTTGTGTGAGTCTGCAAGAGATAGGTATGGCACAGTCGCGTGTGCTGCTTGTTCACGAAGAAGATCAGGTCGGGGGCGCGGTAGAGGCCGTGATGGCCGCAGCGCCATCGGTCGTCACGACGACCGACACAGACCTGGCCAGCGACTGGCTGACGACGACCGAGTTCGACTGTGTCGTCGCTGCGAGGGCACAGCCGACACGGGAGACACTCACGATGCTCGAACAAGCAGCCGAAGAGCAGCCACAGGCAGTGACGCTGCTGCACGCGGCGACACTTCCCGATGGGATCACCGAACAGGCGTCAAAGCGAGGTATCTCGAATGTCCTCACCGGACATGATGGCTATGAGACACTACAGGAGACAGTCCGGGAGGCGACGGCACAGCCCGATACGATCGGGCCCACGGAAGCCTCCCAGCCGGTAGCGGACCTCGACGAACACTCTCCGACAACCGAGCAGATCGTCCGTGCCGTCGAACAGGCACCACTGGGGGTGACGATAATCGATCCGACACTCCCAGACGATCCTATCGTCTACCTCAACGATGCCTACGAGGCGTTGTCGGGATACAGCGAATCCGAGTTACTCGGCCACAACCTACAGGCACTCCAGGGACCACGAACCGATCCAGAGCGTGTCGCGACACTTCACGAGGGGATCGAAGCGCGGACAGAGACGAGCGTCGAACTGCGGAACTACCGGGCCGACGGCACACAGTTTTGGAACCGGATGCTGATCGCGCCGGTCCACGATGGCGACGAGGTATCTCACATCGTTGGCTTCCAGGAAGACGTGACCGCACGCCGTGAGGCAGAGGAGCGGGCCCGGCGTCGGGCCGCAAGCCTCGACACCGAACGGCGGACGTTAGATCGTGCGTACGAACGGTTCGTCGCGGTGCTCGATGCAGTGACATCGGTCCTCGCACGCGCGCCGACGCGTGCAGCAGTCCTCCGGGAGGTCCGTGCTGCGTTAGGCGACATCGAGCCATACATCGGCGGCTGGGCGGCGTACATCGATCACGACCGTGGAAACCCACTCGCGAAGGTGATCGACGGACACACGGCGGCGACAACGGATATCAGCCTCCGGCTCGACACCGACGGCCCCGTCGCAACCGCTTACCAGACGAGGACCGTCACGACCGCCCGCTCGGCAGATATCAGTGCAGCCCCGATCACGCCGGAGGCGTTCGACGCAACGACCCTCATCGTCGTCCCGCTTGGCTACCGGCACACCGTTCAGGGCCTGCTGGGCATCTACGTCGATCACCTCGAGGTCACACTCGGTCGGGAGACGACGGTTCTTGGTGGGATCGGCACCGTCCTCGGGCAGGGACTCTCGGCGTATCGCATCCAGCAGGCACTCCACGCAGACGTGTTCCTCGAACTCGAGTTCGAGCTCACAGACCCGAGCCTGCGCCACCAGCAACTTGCAGACGCAGTCGGAGGAACGGTGACCCACAGCCGGTTCGACACCCACCTCGAGGAGGCAGACCGACTCCACGTAACCATCGATCAGCCGGAGGAGGACACCGAGCAGGCAGTCGCGGAGTTGGCGTTCGTCCAGTCGGTCAACTCGGTGGTCTCCCAAGGCGACCAGGTGATCGTCTCGCTGACGATCGATCGGCTGCCGATCATCGAGCACCTCGCCGCTGCAGGGCTGTCCCTGCATGAACTGCACGCGACTGGAGACCACATTCGCCTGCGTGGACGGACACCCACGACCACCGACATCCGCAGCGTTGTCGACGCCCTAGAGACGACCTTCGAGAGCGTCGAGTTGCGGTCACAACGCGAGGGGCAAGGGACAGAGCACGACCCCGGAGAGTTCGTCGCGGCGGTCAAAGAACGGCTCACCGACCGCCAGCTTGCAGCTCTGGAGACGGCCTACGAAGCCGGATACTTCGAGTGGCCACGCCCCGTCGAAGGAAACGAACTCGCCGAATCGATGGGGATCACACGCCAAACCTTCCACCAACACCTCCGGGCAGCAGAACAGAAACTCTTCGATGCGTTTTTCGACAGTTGAGATGGCCGGATGCTAGCGGGGCGAATCCGTGGATATATGAGGATACCAGTGAAAGCCAGAGGCGACAGCGCAGTGTAGAACCGTCCGGTGCTGCTCTCGACACGACATGGTTGACTCGATTACGTATCTTCAGTTTCACGCGTTCGTCATCCTGCCGCCGATCGTAGCGTTGGGCCTTGCCGCCTGGTTCCGTGATACCGCCTGGTGGGATCGCCAATCCCGGCTGGGACTGGGAGGTGTGATCGTTCTCGCGGTCCTTTACACGGTTCCATGGGCCCTCTTCGTACTCGGCAGCCGGGACTGGACCTACGCGGAAGGAGTAGTAAGTGGACAGTTGTTCGGGCTCCCCGTCGGCGCGTATCTGTTCGTCGTTCTCCAGCCCGTGTTGGCAGCACTGTGGCTGTACCAGTTCGTCGATCCCGTCGACGTTTCCCTGTCAGTCCCGCGGCGGAGACGGTTATGGGGGCTTGGCAGCGGGCTCGCTGTAGCCGGGCTCGGTGGCGCGCTCGTGACACAGTCCCAAAGCACGTATACAGTTGGTGTGCTGCTCGCGTGGGCGGGACCGGTGCTTGCAGTGCAGTGGGCCTTCGGGTGGCCCTACC
>OBKM01000596.1_pt1 | contig 17723 bp, 16 predicted proteins | sample 1519691 | NCBI WGS metagenome assembly OBKM01 (sample SAMEA37050418, study PRJEB22526) | metagenome | biome: saline pan; feature: lake; material: water | place: Egypt | collected 2015 | depth 0.5 m | reverse complement strand
GGTCGGCGGTGGGAGGCGAGGTCGGCGGTGGGAGGCGAGATCGATGGTGGCACGCGGGGTCGGCGGTGGGAGACGAGATCGATGGTGTCACGCGGGATCGGTGCGTGGCGATCGCTTCCACATCGCGGCCGAGTACAGAAACTGGTTTACCGATGACTGCGGAACGAACGCCCATGATCGTACCCGGGTCGAGTTCCCAGCTGTTGGCGGCCGCGCTCGCCGACGAGACGGGTCGACGGTTGGCGACGGCGACGTACGACCGGTTCCCGGACGGCGAGACGCTCGCCGCCGTGCCCGAGTTCGATGGTGAGACCGCGACCGTGGTGGCGGCGACTGACACCGACGCGACGTGGGTCGAACTGCTCCAGCTACAGGACGCGGTCCGGGAGGCGGGCGCGAAGCACGTCACCACCGTGATCCCGTACATGGGCTACGCCAGACAGGACCAGTCGTTCACGGACGGACAGCCGGTCTCCGCGCGGGCCATGGCGCGGGCCATCTCGACGGGGACCGACCGTGTCGTACTCGTGAATCCCCACGAGCCCTCAGTCGCCGACTTCTACTCGGTGCCAGTCGATGTCGTCGACGCCGCGAGCGTTCTCGCGGAGCCGCTCGCGGACGATCTCGTCGAGCCCCTGTTCCTCGCACCTGACGAGGGCGCGGTCGGGATCGCGGAGACCGTCCGTGACGCGTACGGGGCGGGCGAGACGGACTACTTCGAGAAACGCCGCGACCACGAGACCGGCGCGGTCGAGGTGTCGCCCTCGGACGCCCCCGTCTCCGGGCGGGACGTCGTCGTCGTCGACGACATCGTTGCGACCGGATCGACGATGAGCGAGGCGGTCGGAGTGTTGACCGATCGGGGTGCGTCGCGGATCGTCGCGGCCTGCGTCCACCCGATGCTCGCCGCGAACGCGGTAACGAAGCTCCGTGACGCCGGCGTCGACCGGATCGTCGGCACCGACACGATCGAGCGCGGCTGTAGCGTCGTGAGCGTCGCGCCGGTTCTCGCGGACGCCCTCGTCGCCGACGCGGTCACCGAGGAGTGACGCTCCGCAACCACTAAACGGCGCTCGCGCGTTTCTCCGATAATGGCCGATTGGACGGAGAGATACCGCCCGAGCACGCTCTCGGAGGTCCGCGGCAACGACAAGGCACGCGACGCGTTCGCGGAGTGGGCCCGCTCGTGGGACGACCATCGAGAGGCCGTCATCCTCCATGGCAGTCCCGGCGTTGGGAAGACGAGTGCGGCCCACGCGCTCGCGAGCGACATGGACTGGGAGACGGTCGAGTTGAACGCCTCCGACCAGCGAACCGCCGACGTCATCGAGCGCTTTGCCGGGCGCGCGGCCCGCAACGCGACACTCGGCGGGAGCGCTGCCGGCGGCGGCGCGTCCGGCGGCGACACCGCCTCCAGACAGCTCGTGATTCTCGACGAGGCGGACAACATCCACGGCAACTACGACCGCGGCGGGGCGTCCGCGATCACGGAACTCGTCAAGGAGTCGGGGCAACCCATCGTCCTCATCGCCAACGAGTTCTACGACATCTCGCGAGGGCTCCGGAACGCGTGTCAGGACATCGAGTTCCGCGACGTCTCCGCGCGCTCCATCGTTCCCGTGCTCCGGGACGTCTGCCGCAAGGAGGGGATCGAGTTCGAGTCCGACGCGCTCGAACGCATCGCCGAGCGGAACCGTGGCGACCTGCGTGGCGCGATAAACGACCTTCAAGCCGCCTGCGAGGGTCGGTCGTCGATCGCAGTCGAGGACGTCGTCACCGCGGACCGCGACAAGGCGATGGGGATCTTCCCGTTTCTCGACGCAGTCTTAAAGGAGGAGTCCGCAGAGGAGGCGCTTCAGTCGGCGTACGCCGTCGACGAGACGCCGGACGACCTCACGAAGTGGGTCGAGGACAATATGCTGGACGTGTACGAGCCGATGGAGGCGGTCCGCGCGTACGACTTCCTCGCGAACGCCGACGTCTGGCTCGGCCGCGTGCGCGCCTCACAGAACTACTCCTACTGGCGCTACGCGACCGACAACGCGGCCGCCGGGGTCGCGGCCGCCCGCGATGGGACCAAGGGCGGATGGACACGGTACGGTCGCCCGCAGTTCTGGCCCTCCTCGGACGCGACTGCCGACGAGGTGGTCGGCCGGATCGCGGCCGCGAGCGGGTGTAGCGTCGCGACCGCCCGCCGCGAGGTGCTACCGTTCCTCGCGACGGTCACACACCACTGTAAACCGCGGGATCTGACCGTCGCGATGGCGGCCGCGTACGACCTCGACGAGGCCGGTGTCGCGTTCGTCACGGGATCGGGAGAGTCGACGAACAAGGTGGCTTCGATAGTCGAGGACGCCCAGGAACGCAGAGAACAGCGACTGGAGGAGAACGCGGGTGGCGCGTTCGCCGGGACTCCCTCCGGGAGCCTCGACGACGGGAAACCGTCCGAGACCGACCGATCGTCCGACACGGGAGGCGACGGTTCGGGGGCTGCCGCCGCCGGAGTGAACGAAGAGAGCGGGGTCGACGCCGCAGCGGGTCAGGAAGCGACGGACGACGTAACTGATGGCGACGACGCGGACGGCGAGGAAGCTGGCGACGATCAGGCGGGACTGGGCGACTTCGTCTGACCGGGAGCCCCGCGCCACGTGGCGATCAGCTCACTCCGCCGAGGAGCGTCCGGAGTCGTCGGCGACCGGGTCGTCGGTCGCTCCCGATCCCTCGAACACGTCGACATCGACGAACTCGAACCGAGCGCCCCCGGCCCGGCTCTCGGCGATCGAGACGGACCAGCCATGTGCTTCCGCGACACGTTCGACGATGGCAAGCCCGAATCCCGTTCCGTCGTCCGCCGTCGTGTGCCCGGGCTCGAAGACGGCCTCGCGCTGCTCGGGAGCGATCCCCGGTCCGTCGTCGGCGACGTAGAATCCGTCCGGCGTTCGACCGACGCGGACGCGAACGTCGCCGTCGGTACCGTCGTCGTCGGCAGCGTCGTCGAACGTTCCGGGAGGAACCCCGTCGGTCGGTCCGGCGGCTTCCCCGGCGGGAGCGACTGCGTCCGGATCGCTCTCGGTTCCGTGCTCGACGGCGTTCCGGAACAGGTTCTCCAACGCCTGTCGGAGCCGGCTCCGATCACAGTCGATCGACGGGAGCTCGTCGTCGACGACGAGTTCGGCGCTCGCGGTCCCGCCGATCGTCGACCACGCGCGATCGACGACCGACCGGAGGTCGGCTTCGGCGGTCGATTCGACGGTCCGGCCCTCCCGTGCGAGCGAGAGGAGGTCGGAGATGAGTTCGTCCATTCGATCCAGCGCGTCCATCGCACGCTCGACGCGCTCGTCGGCCGCCTCGCCCTCGAACTCGCGGGCCAGTTCGAGGTTGCCGACGGCGACCGACATGGGGTTCCGAAGGTCGTGTGAGACGACGCTCGCGAACTCGTCGAGTCGCTCGCGCTGCCGCTCGAGCTGTTGCTGTCGTCGGACACGATCGGACGCCGGAAAGAGATATCCGACGACGTCGCCGTCGTCGGCCCGCCGACCGTGTTCTTGGACCCATGTCGGGTCGGACCCGGTCCGGATCCGATACGTGATGTCGACTTCGGTCGTGTCGAGTTCCTCACGAAGCTGTGCCCGATCCGATGGATGGACCGTCTCGAGCCACTCGGTCCGCGGTAGCTCATCGACGGGGAGGTCGGAATCACCGTTCGATTCGACTTGGAGGCGATTCGGATCACCGTCCGGTCGACGATAGGCGATCCCCGGCCGGGGATCCGTCCGCGGAGACATTGACGCGAGTTCGTTTCGCGATCGCAATAAATCTTGCTTGAATAACATTTCACTTGGCGACGGGCCGGGACCGATATCCCCGAATACGACGGTTGAGTCCACTAGTAACGGGTTCTTAGAGAAACGAGGTTGAAACAACTGCCTAAATGTAATTTATAAATAACTATCTCGCTCGGGGTGGCCGCTCGTCGACCACGGGACCCGAACGGTTTTTTTCACCCGGCCAATAGAGTCGGTATGACGGAGCACGCGGACCGCTCGGTGGCCGAGCAGATCGAATACCGCCGGAACAACGCGGTCGATCCGGAGGACTTCCTGTTCGAGGCGGAGGCGATCGAGTTCGACACGGTCGACGACGATCTCACCCTCACCGACGAGTTCCTCGAGGCGGTTGAAGCCGAGATCGAGACGCTGCTCGACCGGGGTCACTCGTCCGCTGACGTGGCCAGACTGTTCAGCGCCCGGGAGGCGGAGACTCACGTGGCGGATCGGGAGTATCTCGCGTACAAGACCGGCGACATCGTCCGCAACTGGCCCTCCGAGGAGGCGCTCTACTTCGATCTCGCGGTCGACGGTGCGCTCCGTGAGTCCCACGCGGATTGGGAGGCGGTTCCACCCCGCCAACGGCAGCGGATCGTCCAGTCGCTGCGCACGTTCCAGGACGAGTGTCCGTTCTGTGCCGGAACCGTCGGGGTGAGCAACGACAAGGTCGAGTCCTGCTGTGACGAGAACCTAGTCCACGTCATCCACTGTACCGGCTGCGAGACGCGGTTCTTCGAGTTCTCGCCCGGTTCCGTTCCAGTCTGAGATCCTCTGGACTGAACCACGAGGCTTCCTCCTCGCTCCTCCGTACGCCGGGTGTGTGCGCCGGAGACGGCGTTTCACTCCACGGTGATCGTCGTCTCGTCGGCCAGCCCCTTCCCGTCCGGATCCGCGACGTTCACTGCGACGCGAAGCGTGTGCTCCCCTCGGTCGGCACGGTCCCACTCGCGGTCGGAGATCCTGAACAGTCCCGACCACTCCCTGCGGAACCGTCGTCTCTCGCCTCGATCGAGGTTCAGGTAGGCGGTTCCGTCCGGGGGGTCGTGTACTGGAACGCGTGAGGCCTCCACGTGACCGTCGACCGACCACGTCCATAGGAGCGGGGAGCGTACTTCCACCGAGACGGGGATCGGCAGGCGATTGGTGAACGTGACGGTGAACGGGACGGACTCCGCCGGACCGACGTGCGTGCGCTCGGCCGTTACGTCGACCGTGACGACTCGGTGGCGAAGCCAGTGTGGGAGGAGTCGCTTGCTCCAGGCCGAACTCGTGATCGACCGGGCCGCCTGCGGTTCGACCCCCTCCTCGGCGTCACCGGGTCGAAACGGGTCCGACCGATCCCGCTCGACGGCGTCCGACTCGTAGATCCGGCGCATTACCCGTAAGACCGTGACGCACACGCAAAAAAGTGCGGCGTCTCAACGGACGAGATACCTCACGTGCACTACTTCGCGTCCCCGACCGCGGGGCGGTCGCCGGGTGCGTCGGCATCGTACCGGAGACACGCTATCTCGTGGGTGTTCCGGATGTGGTTCGACGACGGATGTCGAGTCTCACACGGCGACTCGAAGACGGCCTCGAGCCGGTCGTTCGCCGCGTCGACCTCGCCGTCGACCAACAGACGGACCGCGTCCGAGACCGCGTCGTCCGCCTCACCGTCGCCGATCCACTCCGGGATGTCGAACGTGTTTCGGACTAGCGCCTCCGCCGACTCGATGTCCATGGCGGTCACGTCCTCGACGCCGCCGGCATCGGTGTCGGTGTCGGCCGTCGTAACCAGACCGTCGGCCGCTTCCAGTCCGGAGAGCCGAAGTCGAAGGTCCATCACTCCGCGGAACGCCGGCTGATCGACGTCGAGGTCCGTCGGCGGGATGACCCGCGGACACCGGGTGTGGAACCGACAGCCGCTCGGCGGATTCATCGGTGACGGCACCTCCCCCCGAAGGAAGATCTGGTTCCCCTCCCACAGCGGATCCGGCTCGGGGATCGCCGACAGCAGTGCCTCCGTGTACGGGTGATACGGCTCGGCGAAGATCTCCTCGGTCGTTCCCACCTCGGCGAGTTCGCCGAGGTACATCACCGCTATCCGGTCGGAGATGTGCTCGACGACGCTTAGATCGTGTGCGATGAACACGTACGCGAGGTCGAACTCTTCCTGGAGGTCCTCCAAGAGGTTGAGGATCTGTGCCTGTACCGAAACGTCGAGTGCCGACACCGGCTCGTCACAGACGATCAGCTCGGGGTCGACGGCGAGCGCGCGAGCGATCCCGATTCGCTGACGCTGTCCGCCGGAGAACTCGTGCGGATAGCGGTTGGCATGGCTCGGGTTGAGCCCCACCGTCTCCAGCAACTCGTAGATGCGTCGTTCGCGTTCCTCGCCCTCGAGGATCCCGTGGATGTCCAGCGGCTCGCCGACGATATCACCGACGGTGAGCCGCGGGTTGAGACTGGAGAACGGATCCTGGAAGATGTACTGTACGTCCGTCCGTAGATCTCGGAGTTCGCTTCCCGAGAGGTCGGTGATCTCGATCGTCTCGTTCTCGCCGGTCTCCTCGTTGCGTTTGTGGTACGTAACGGATCCACCGGTCGGCTCGATGAGCCGGAGCATCGACCGACCGAGCGTCGTCTTCCCGCAGCCGGATTCCCCGACGACGCCGAGCGTCTCCCCGGGGTACACTTCGAGGTCGACGCCGTCGACCGCCTTCACCTGGTCCGCACGGTTGAGAAAGCTCTCGATGAATCCGGACGAGGTCTCGTAATACTTCTGGAGCCCCTCGGTCCGGAGAAGCGGATCGCCACTACGGTCGGGACCGGTGCTCATTGGGACCCCTCCGTGGGTGCGGCAGCGTCGTCACGCACCGTGACGTCGTAGTCGAGCCCGCCGTTGAGCTCTCCCGTGTATTCCAGACAGCGCGCGCTGCGCTCGCTACCGACCGTCGCCGGCTTCCCCGTTTCCGGTTCGGTGAGCGCCGGCTCCGTCCGGCGGCACGCCTCCTCGGCGTACGGACACCGCGGATGGAACGAGCAGCCGGTCGGCGTGCTGATGAGGTCCGGCATCGAACCGGGGATCGTCTGGAGCCGGTCCCGGTCGTCACCGATTCGGGGAATGGAACTCATCAACCCTACCGTGTACGGGTGTTTGGGATCGTAGAACAGGTCCTCTGCCGACGCACGCTCGACGGACTTGCCCGCGTACATCACCATCACCCGGTCACAGAGGTCCGCAACGACGCCGAGGTCGTGAGTGATGAGCTGTACTGCCGTGTCGAACTCCTCCGCGAGGTCCTCGAGTTCCGCGAGGATCTTCGCCTCCGTCGTCACGTCGAGTGCGGTGGTCGGCTCGTCGGCAACCAACAGGTCCGGATCACACGACAGTGCCATGGCGATGACGGCACGCTGTTGCATTCCGCCGGAGAACTCGTGTGGGTAATCGGAGTATCTGGCCTCCGCGTCCGGTATCCCGACTCGATCGAGGAGTTCGATCGCGCGTTCCCGTGCTTCCTCGTCGGTGTGATCGAGGTGATGACGGATCGCCTCCGATATCTGGTCGCCGACGGTGTACACGGGATTCAACGCCGTCTGTGCGTCTTGGAAGATCATGGCGACACGGTTGCCACGAACCTCCTGTATCTCCGTTTCGGTCATTTCGAGGAGGTCATCGCCGTCAAGCAGGATCTCCCCGCTCTCGATGCGCCCCGGACTCTCGATGAGCCGAAGCAGGGAGAGTGCAGTGACGCTCTTTCCGGCACCGCTCTCGCCGACGACGCCGAACTTCTCGCCGGCCTCGATGGAGTACGAGAGGTCGTCGACGGCCGTCACGACGCCTTCCGCGGTGTAGAACGTGACCGTGAGATCACGCACTTCGAGGAGCGCCATTATCCGCCACCTCCCCGAACGTCATCGACCTGTACGTCCAGTGCGTCGTTCACCGCGTCACCAACCATGTTGATCGACATCACGAAGAGGAAGATCATCATTCCCGGGAAGACGGTAGTCCACCAGAACCAGGTGCCGCCCGCCCCGGTGATGAGCGTGTCGCGTTCCGCGTCCAGCATCGTCCCCCACTCCGGAGTACCGGGGTCGAAGCCGAGACCGAGGAAGCCGAGCGCAGCGACCCCGATCACGACCGTCCCGATCGACAGCGTCGCCTGTACGACGACCGGCGCGATCGCGTTCGGGATGATGTGTCTGAACAGTACGGACTTGTCCCGAGCGCCGAGCGCCTTCGCGGCCATCACGTACTCGTTCTGTTTCACTTTTAGGATCTCACCGCGGATGATCCGAGCGTAGCTCGCCCAGCCGACGAGCGCGAACGCCCCGACCAGCGGGATGAATCCGCCCCCGAAAAGCGAGACGAGGATCATCGCCAGCACGAGCGCAGGGAACGCGAATATGACGTCGACGAGCCGCATCATCACGCCGTCAGTCGTGCCGCCGAAGTAGCCGGACACACCGCCGTAGATCACGCCGAAACTCGCGGCGAGCGCGGTCACCACGAAACCGATGGTGACGCTGTATCGCGAGCCGGCGACCACCCGCGAGAACGTGTCACGACCGAGTCGATCGGTCCCCATCGGGTGCGTCAGCGACGGCGAGTCGTATCGATCGCCGACGCCGGTCTGTGCGGGGTCGTACGGCGTGAGACTGAGCGGCTGGACGGTGACGTCACCAACCACGATCGGGCGGGAGAACACCGCCACGAACAGCATCACGACGACGACGGCCATCCCAGTCAGTGCGAGCCGATCGCGTTTCAACTGGTGGATCACACGAACCCAGCGGTTCTGGACCTCCGGGTCGTCCTCCGCTTCCTCGGCGTCGTCGCCGGTCGGTTCCGCCGCGTCGTGGTCCGCGATCCGTTCCGTCTCGAACCCCGACACCCGAATGCGGCCTCGTTCAGTTGACATTGGTGCGTATCTGAGACATTGTTAGTAGTCGTGTCGAATCCGCGGGTCGAGCAGCGCGTAGACGATGTCGGCGAGCAGGTTCGCGAGCACGATGAACACGCCGGTGAAAAGCGTGATCACGAGAATCAGGTTGATCTCGCGGACGTTGATCGCTTCCACGAACAGGATCCCGAGCCCGGGCCACCCGAACACGGTCTCGACGACGACCGACCCGGAGACGATCGAGGCCGTCAGGAACGCCGCGATCGTCGTCACGGAGATGAGCGAGTTCCGAAGCACGTGTTTCAGTACCACCGTGCGCTCGGGAAGCCCCTTCGCGCGGGCAGCGGTGACGTACTCCTTGTTCAGTTCCTCGGCCATGGACGTGCGCATGATCCGCATCAGGTTCGCGGACGCGGCGGTGCCGATGGTGACGCCGGGCAGGACGAGCCACCACAGCATCGATGTCGAGAGCAGCGGCTCCTGTGGGTCCAGCGTCGGGAACAGGTTCAACTGTACCGAGAAGACGGCGATGAGCATCAACCCGAGCCAGAAGTTCGGAATGGAGATGCCGGATAGCGCCGCGAAACGGCTAACGTCGTCACCGATCTCGCCCCGGTTGATCGCGGCGTATATGCCGCCGGGAATGGCGATCAGCAGGGCGAACACCCAGCCGAACAGGCCGAGCGCGAGCGTCTCCGGCAGCCGCGCCCACACGAGCGCACTCACGTCGCGACCGGAGGTGAAGTGCTCACCGAAATCGCCGGTGAGGACGTCACCGAGCCAATTAATATACTGTACCCAGACCGGGTCATCGAGCCCGAACTCTCGACGAAGTCGTACGGCGTCGGCCTGTGACGCGTCGGGGTTCGCCGCCACGAGCTGTGAGACCACGTCTCCGGGAGTCAGGTGTACGAGCCCGAACGTGATCACTGACACCCCGAACAACACGGGTATCGACGCCAGCGTACGGCGAACGGTGAATTTCAGTAAGTCCATGAGGGTATCGAACGCATTGTTCCGGGATCAGGGTCCATGGTGGATGGTCGTCGGATCGGGACGGGAGACCTACCGGTCGAGGTAGGCTATCTGCTCGTCGAGCGGCGCATAGACAGCGTACGTGAAGATCGACTGCGTGTTGGGATGACAGTTGACTCCAGCCACGTCCTCGTTGAACGTCAGCGTCGTCAACGAGTAGTCGACGATGGTGTTCGCCATCAAGTCGGTGTGCGCCTCCCAAAACTCGTCGTACCGCTCGCGACGCAGGTCCGGATCCTCCGCGACGTCCGCGCCGAAGCGGCAGCCGTTGAGCAGGTCGACGAACTCGTCGTCGAACGTCCCCGGCGGGAAGTAGAAGTTACAACACCCGTTCCAGTTCTCCGGGTCGTGGATCGCCTCGATGTAGCCGTGAGGATCGAACCCCGTCGCGAGTCCGATGACGGCACACGCGTTGTTCTCCGCGTCGTCGATGTGTGCTTCGTCCGTGTAGAGGTCCCCGGTCGTCCAATCGCCGAGTGCGGCCGGCGTCTCGAGCTCCGCATCGAAGAGGCCGCTCTGGTTGAGCTGGTCGACGACCAGCGACATCTTGTCGATGCGCTCGTCGTCGTCGGCGTTCGTCTGGATGGTGACCTCGATGGGCGCTTCGAAGCTGGACTGCTCGATCAGCTCCGTTGCTCGCTCCTCGTCGGGCTCGACGCTGTACGCGAACTCCTGTTCGATGAGCTCGTCGTACCCCATCGCGGTCCCGAAGTCGGAGGCCGGCTCGGGGATGGGTGCCTGTGCGGGCGAGCCCCACCCCTGCTCGACGACGTCGACGATGGTCTGGCGCGGCATGAGCGCGCTAACCGCCTGTCGAACTTCGGCCTCGGCAAAAGCCCCGCCCTCGTCGGTGTCCTCCAGCGGGAACTGCATGAACTTGTACCCGGTACTCTCCTGTGCGGAGACGTCGAAGTCGTCCGACTGCATGAAGTTGTTCCGGGCGTCGGATGCCAGCTCGTACGTTACGTCGAGGTCGCCGTCCTCCAACGCGGCCGAGCGCTGGGAACTCTCCGGGACGAACCGGACGTTAATCTCCTCGATCGCCGGACGCTCCGGGAAGTCGGCGGGACCGTCGTAGTCGGGCAGGTTCTCGAGACCGACCTCCTCGACCCAGTAGTTGTCGGTGCGTTCGAGCCGGAGCACCGAGCCCTCGTCGAACTCGGCGATCTCGTACGGCCCGGTTCCGACCGGGACCGGACCGCCGGCCCGCGGCTCCAGCTCACCAGGTCCGAGGTCGTGGTGCTCCTCCGGGAAGAGGTCGATCGGCGGGAGCTCCACGAAGGCGGCCGCGTCCGGCTCCAGCGAGTAGAGATTGAACTCGTACCCGTCGTCGCCGTCGGGTGCTTCCGCGTACATGAACGCGTCGAACACCTGACCCTGATTGGTCGAGCCGACGTACCGGTCGTACGACCCGACGATGTCGCCGGCGGTACACTCGTCGCCGTTGTGGAACTCGATACCCTCGTGGAGGCGACCGGACACCTGCGTTCCGTACACGCCGTCGTCGACGGCGTCCTCCGCCTCGTGGCGGGTGAGTACGCGAACCTCGTCTCCCTCCTCCGCACCCTCGAGGTCTTCGGGGTGCTGGAGGAGGACGAGGTTGAGGTCGTCGTCGAGATCGAATATCGGTATTCCACCGTCGATCTCGACGATCTCCTCCTCGCGCATGTACTCCTCGTAGTCCTCGTAGTCCACGTTCTGGGAGTCGACGGCGTCGTACTCCTCGGCCATCCACAGCTCGGTGGTTCCCTCCGCGTCCGTCGTAAGCAGGTTGTCGTACACCAGCGAGAACACCGCGGTGTCCTCCGCGGCACTGCTCTCGGCGGCGTCGTAATCGTCGATGCTGTCGCGGGGAATGGAAACCTCCAGCGTGCCGCCGTCCTGGATCTCGTCGACGTCGATCTCGTTTCGTTCGAGCGCGGGATCGATGTCGACCTCGTCGTCATCGTCTCCTCCCAGACAGCCGGCCATTCCGACAATGGATGCACCGGCAATGCCTTGTAGTACTTTGCGACGGTCAACTGATGGGTCTGCTGAACTCATAGGTGTTAGTAGCGGTCGTCGTTGGTGTCAGTCGAGCAGCGTCCGTACGCGGGGCAGGGCAGAACACTGTTTACTGTTGTCAATGCTACCTACCACTATATATTCCATATCTCTTAAAAAAACTATCCAAATTTCTCCGGGAACACCGTGTGGTACGATCATCTGCCACCGAATCGGTCGCTAGTCAACGACTCTTTCGTATAACTGAGATCGATCCGGGCCCGAGTCGACGATCGTCGTTCGCGTGTCGGAACGGTGTTCAGTCGCCGCCGACGGGCGTGGGAGTTCCCGACACCGACTCCGCGCTCCGTAGGACCCATGCCGCACCGAGCACGAGCGCAAGCGCGGCCCCCAGCGCGACGAGGTTGATCTGCTGCCAAACGGCGTCGTACAACACGAGGTCACGTCCGAGAAGCAGGGTGGTGACGAGCGCCGCCATCGACCCGGCCGCGAGCGTTCGTACCGTTCGTGCCGTCGACGCGTCGATGTCGGTACGTTCGCCACGAACCCCCGCCGTCGCGCCGACCATAGCGACGATCAGCCCGAGGTGTGCCGCCAGTCCGGCAATATAAAAGGCGGCCTGTGCGCCCGGCGAATACGTTACGAACGGGACCGCCCGGGAGAAGACGGCGCTCGCGAGTACGCCGACGAGAGCGATCCCGACGGCAGCACGGAGGAGCCGAGGAGACGCACCGCGGTCCCCGCCCCAGACGGTCGCCAGCGTGAGCAGCGTGAAGATACACAGCGCGACGATCAGGTGGGCGGCGTGCGTCGAGACGGTGTAGCCGCCCGGGACCAGTCCGCCGACGGTGACGGTGATCGCCCCGACCGTGATCTGGAACGGCAGGATCGCCACCGCGAGCGTCGCCGCCAGCCGCGTCCGGCGGTCGAACCCGCCGCGCCACGCCCAGCCGGCGACACCGATGATGAGGAAGCCGGTGATCATCGCCCAGACGCGATGGAACCACTCGATGAAGTCGGGGTTGATCGTGAGCGCCGGGATCAGCTGGTCGGAACACAACGGCCACTGGGCCTGACACGCCAGCCCGGATCCGGTCGCCGCGGTGTACACGCCGAGCGCGAACAGCGACAGCGTCATCGCGGTCGTCGCCGCCGCGTACCGCCGGAAGGTCAACCACGCGGGCCGAAGACTCATTGGACGTGATCGGGTTCGCGCGTACTTAGACCGTTCGGACGGTCCACGCGAGCGGGAACGACGTTTTATAAACACACGACCGACTCGTTGAATCCCTCTCGAAGTGACGACCCCAAGTCCGACTCCGATCCATACGGGAGTGCCAGTGAGCGAAACCGGGAGTTGGTCTCGCAATACGTTGGAGTAATTGTTTATAAGTGCCTAATAGGACGATGAACGAGCCCAAACTGCTAGCCGTTCTTTATAAGTAGTCGACTGCGGATCGGCGGAGACCAGCTCCAAAGCCCCACCCCATAGCAACCGCACCTCAGGCCTCCCCAGCCTCGACCGGCGGCGGCCGCGAAACCGCACCGCAGTGCGGCCGCCGTCGGTCTCCCTCGCGCGTGCTCTCGCCGGCGGCGGAGCCGCCGGTGACGCCGCCGCGTATCGTTCATTTATAAGTCAGCGTCGCAGTCACTCACGCCTCTGTTACATACGATCCCGCCGCCATCGACCTGAGAGACCCACTCTCACAACCCCGATTCCCGAGATTAAGCCGAGCGGAGCCGCTACCCTTTTTATACTGACTCGCCAAGCGATGGCTGTGACCGACGACGGCGAGCACTCGAACGATTCGACTCCCGAGGGCGATCTGCCGCTGGCGACGCGCGAGTCGATCGGACGGGCGGCGAGAGCGGTCTCGGCCGGCGACTGCGTCGTCTATCCCACCGAGACGGTGTACGGACTGGGTGCGGACGCGCTCGACCCCGACGCGGTCGAGACGGTCTTCGAGACGAAGGGGCGCGACCGCGACGCCCCGCTCTCCATGGGCGTCGCCAGCGTCGACGACGCGCTCGAACACGCTCGACCGTCCCCGACCGCGCTGGCGTTCATGCGGGCGTTTCTTCCGGGTCCGATAACCGTCATCGTGCGGCGCGGGCGGGAGGTCCCGGACGCGTTGACGGCCGGTCGCGACCGCGTCGGCGTCCGCGTCCCCGACCATCCGATCGCACGGAGACTGGCCGCCGACGCGGGACCGATCACGGCGACGAGTGCCAACGTCTCAGGCGCGGGGAGCGTCACCCGCCCTACCGACCTCGACGACCGGATTCGGGAGCGCGTCGCCGTCGTAGTCGACGGGGGCGAGACGCCGGGAGCCGAGAGCACGGTCGTCGACCCCGAGGCCGGTCGGATCCATCGCCGCGGCGCGATGGCGGGCGCGGTGGAGGCGTGGCTCACCGACTCGTCGGAGTGAAACGTCGAAGAGATACCGATCGTCGCAGCGCGACTAGACGGAGAGGTCGCCCTTGGCTTTGATCACGTCGAGCGCCTCGGCGTCGACGGTGTCGACGTCGAGCCAGTGAGGGACGTACTCGCGTTTGTCGTAGGCCTCACGCTCTTCTTCGGTGCCGACCGTACACCAGAGCTGGGGCTCGTCCGGACCGTGCCAGTCGCCCTGTTTGCTGATCCCGAAACAGACCAGCTCCTCGCCCTCGTACTCGATGATCGCGTCCTTACGGATGCCGGGGTCCCCGCGGACGATGAGGTGTCGCATGCGCGGCCGTTAGCGGGTTCCGCGCTTAATCGCTTCGATACCGCCGATCGATCCGTGATCCGATACTACCGATCGATTCGTGGTCACCACCCCTTCTCGATGTCCTCGACGAGCGCGTCGAGTATCGATTCCGTCGTGTCGGCAACGACCCGTTCCATCGCCTCCGGATCGCTCGCGGTCGGGTCGCCGAGCCCGCCGAGTTCGGTCACGTCGTCGAAGTACTCGTAGCTCCGCGTCCGCGGAAACGGCTCGGCGTTCTGTGGCTCCTTGCGATCGGTTCGCACGAGATCGGGCCGGTACAGCTCGACGAAGCTCGTCTCGTGGTCGCCCGCGTGTCCCCACCCCTCCCCGAACGTTTCCGTAAGGTCCTCACGCGCAAAGTCCGTCCAGTGGACGAAATGAACCGTGAGATCGGTGTCTCGACCGAGACGATCCGCGGCGATCGAGAGCGGCTCTCGGTTCCCACCGTGACAGTTCACGATCAGGAGCCGGTCGAGTCCGTGTGTCGCCACCGATTCGCCGATCTCTCGAATGACGTCGACGTACGTCTCCGTCGAGAGCGTCACCGTTCCCGGGAACCGCATGTGGTGTTCCGACTGGCCGTACGGTAGCGGCGGGAGCCTGAGGAGGTCGAGGTCGAACTCGGGGGCGGCCGCCACCAGTTCGGCGGTGAGGTGGTCCGCCCGCAGCGTGTCGGTCGAAACGGGGAGATGTGTCGAGTGCTGTTCGATGCTTCCGGTCGGGAGGACGCCGAAGTCAGCGTCGTCGATGGCGTCGCCCGCCTCCTCGTGAGTCAGTCCGAACAGGTCGGCGTCGGTTTCGGGCATACTCCCGTGCGGAACGTCCGAGCCTATAGGGGTCGGGGTAGCGGCGACCGACTCACCAGTTGGCGAGGGGGATCGAAACGGGTCCGTGGCGAACCGGCCTCAGGGTGCGTAGTAGTACTCGCCGTCCCGCTTCTGCTGGCGGTCCTTCTGGGACTCGGGCTTGTTGATCCGAGGACGACCGGTGCGCTCGTCGCGGCGGAACGTGATGTCCAGATCTGCGAGGAACTCATTCATCCCCTCGCGCATCTCCTGTGGCGGCGTGGCGTGGCCGCGCTGTGCCGGCTCGCCGTCGAACACCATCAGCCGGTCCGCGAGTAGGTCGATCATGTAGATGTCGTGGTCGATCACCATCACGGTCGCGTCGTGGTTCTCGGCGTACCGACGGATCGCGGTCGTCGCGCGGACACGCTGCTCCACGTCGAGGTGCGCGGAGGGCTCGTCCAATACGTACAGATCCGCGTCCTCGGAGAGACACGCCGCGATGGCGACGCGCTGGCGCTCGCCGCCCGAGAGGTCGACCAGATCCTGCTCCATGATCCGGTCGAGCTGGAGCGGCTGGGCGATCTCGGTGTTCCAGTAGGAGGTGCCGAACTCGTCGGTGATCGAGGAGAGGAACGCGTCGACGCGCATCGGCTGGTCGATCTCGATGTACTGTGGCTTGTACGCGATGTCGAGCCGGAAGTCGAGTTCACCGACATCGGGCTCCAACGACCCCGCGAACAGCTTCGCGAGCGTCGATTTTCCGATCCCGTTCGGCCCGACGATACCGAGGACCTCGGACTCGTGGATCGCGCCGCCGTCGACGTGGAGCTCGAACTCCCCCTCGCCGTAGGACTTCTTCAGGTCGGGATACTCGACGAGCGGCGTCCCCTTCGAGGAGACGCGGGGCGCGTGCTCCTCGAAGGTGATCGCCGACGGGCGGATCCGCATGTTCTCGTTGTCGAGATATCCCTTGAGATACTCGTTGATGCCGTTTCTAACCGATTTGGGGTCCGTGATGACGCCGTACGCGCCGGGCTCACCGTACGCGACGTGGAGGGTGTCGGCGAGCAGGTCGAGGATCGCGAGGTCGTGCTCGACGACGAGCATCGAGCGCTCGGCGTCGTCGTCGTTCGCCAGCTCTTGGATGAGCCGGGCGGCGACCATCCGCTGGCCGATGTCTAGGTACGGCGTGATCTCGTCGAGGAAGTAGAAGTCGGCGTCGCGGGCGAGACACGCCGCGATGGCGACACGCTGGAGCTCCCCGCCGGAGATTGAGTCGATGCTCTGGTCCATCACCGGCCGGATGTTGAGCCGGTCGATGAGCGTGTCGAGCTCGCCGCGCTCGTCGGTTTGCTCCAGCAGCTCGCGGGTGTTGCCGTCGAACTGTTTGGGGATCTGGTCGACGTACTGCGGCTTGCGGGCGACGGTGACCTCTCCGTCCTTCAACGATTCGAGGTAGTTCTGGAGACCGGTCCCGCGGAACCGGTCGAGCACGCGTTCCCAGCCGGGTTCAGTCTCGTGGTCCCCGAGATTGGGGACGTGTTCTCCCGCGAGCGCGTGGACAGCGGTCGACTTTCCGATCCCGTTCGGGCCGAGGATCCCGGTGACGCTGCCGGGCTCGGGCGTCGGGAGGCCGTACAGCGCGAACGCGTTCTCGCCGTAGCGGTGGACGGGCTCCTCCTCCAACTCGGAGGGGAGGTTGATTATCTCGATGGCATCGAACGGACACTTCTCGACGCAGATACCACAGGTCTCGCCGAGACACAGCTCCTCGGAGATGTGGATCTGGTCCGGGTCGCCCTCGGCGGTGTCCTCGCCGCGCTCGGTGATACACTCCTTGCCCGTCCGGTTGGGCGGACAGTAGTTGGCACACTCGTAGTTACAGCGGTCGGGCTGGCACCGATCCAGATCGACCACTGCGATGCTGTCGTCGGCCATCTCAGAACCCCACTTCGGAGGTGAGGAGGACAGTGTAGCTGATGAACCACAGCGTGAACGTCATGAACGCCACGTAGAGGTTGTCCTTGACGCCGAAGTCGCCGACGCCGATGACCTTGTACAGCGGGTACTGGACGAGCACGAACGCGCCCATCACGAGGACGGCGGTCGTGCTCGTGGCGGCGGCATCGCCGGTCCCGACGTACGCAGTCGACACCACGCCCGCGGCGATCCCCGCGAGACAACAGATCGTGGTGACGACCACGCTCCGGGCGTGGCCGGTGATTCCCGAGTCGTCGCTCATACCTACGGTTCCGCAACCGCCGGTGAAAAGCCGTTCGTTCCGTCCCCTTCGGTCGAACCGCCGTTTCGACTCCTACAGCGGGCTTCAGGAACCGGTCGAACCGCGTGAACCATGGGAGCCTCCCCATGATCGCGGGGTCGCTCGGAGGGACCCCCCGTGTCGCCATCGCGATCGTCACGGTCCGGTCG
>OBKM01000595.1_pt1 | contig 17737 bp, 19 predicted proteins | sample 1519691 | NCBI WGS metagenome assembly OBKM01 (sample SAMEA37050418, study PRJEB22526) | metagenome | biome: saline pan; feature: lake; material: water | place: Egypt | collected 2015 | depth 0.5 m | reverse complement strand
TCTCGTCCTTACCAAGGACGCGCTTTACCGCTAAGCTACCCAGGCGCGTTCGTTCGTTGACCGGAGCCGACTTTAGGGGTTTCGATCCGGGTCCGTCACGAGACGAATACGCACGCCAGCGACGGGAAGAGACGGCGTCCCGTAACGGAGTTATCGATCGGTCGCGCTCACGGTCCGCTCCGAGATGTCGGCGATTCGATCGGCGGTCGTCTCGGGGAGCGCTCGACCCGGCGGCGGGAACTCCCCACCGTAGTCGGCCGCGAGCTCGCGAGCGTACGCCAACAGCTCCTCGGGGGGGTCGCCGCCGACCGCGGTGGTGCCGGCGATCACGGCGAGCTCGAGCGCGTCGACCTCCAGGTTGCGGTCGAGCGCCGTGGCCGTTTCGGGGTCGACGGTTTCCCGACTTCGGATCGTCTGGTCGCGACCGAACGCACGGACGACGTCGACGGCGGCTGCCGCGGCGTCGGTACACGCCAGAAGCGAGAATCCGCGGGAGACGAGCACGTCGGCGGCGAGCATCTCCATGTCCGCGTCGATGTCGGCGTCGTGAGTTGCGGCGGTCGCCCACGGCTCCTCGTGTGCTAGCCGGCGGGTGAGCCGGAGCCCCTCGTATATCAGCTGCACTCCGGCAGCACGGTCGACCACCTGCTCGGTCGGTACGGTCGCTTCGAGAGCACGGGCGGTGACGAGCGACAGGACGCCGGGTGTCACCGCCGCGTCAAGCAGTCGCTCGTCGATGGCTGCACGCAGTTGCTCGGGTTCGACATCCACGAGCGCATCGCGTGCGGCCTCACGCGCCCGCGCGGCATCGTCCATTACGTCAGCGTAGCGCCGGCAGGGGCAAAGACCTTTGGAAACGACGGAGGGATCACCCACGATCCGCAGCCGTGACGGCGACGATCGGAGGCAACGATCGGGGGCGACAATCGGGTCCGATCCCGACTCTCGCCCGAGCGACGAGCAGCCGAACGACAACCGCCGCCACCGACCCTGCACGACGACCGATTCCCGAACGGTTAACCGCGCTCCGGCCGCGACGAGAGGTATGAGTGAAGCCGCGGACACGGTGTTCGTGAACGCCGAGGTCCACACGGTAACGGGTCCCGACGAGACGTACGAGGCGGTCGCGGTTCGGGACGGTCGGATCGTCCGCGTCGGGTCGACGTACGACGTCACGTTTCTCGCCGGCGTCGACACCGATGTCGTCGACCTCGACGGTCGGGTGTTGCTGCCGGGGTTTATCGACGCACACACGCACCTGACGACCGTGGGCCGATACCTCGTGCACGCGGATCTCTCGGCCGCCGACTCCCCCGAAGCGGCGGTCGATCTGTTGACCGACCGCGCGGCGGAGCTGGAGGAGACACGGGACGCGTGGGTGCTCGGCTACGGCTACGACGAGTCGACCTGGGAGGACGAGCGCTATCTGACGCGTGCGGACCTCGACCGCGTCCCCACCGACCGTCCGGTTGCGGCGTTCCGAGAGGACATGCACGTCGCCACGGTGGACTCCGTCGTTCTCGATCGGTTCGCGGACGCCCTCGCCGCGGAACCGGACGGAACCGTGCCGACCGACGAGAGCGGCGAACCGACGGGCGTTCTGCTGGAGACGGCGATCGACCCGATCTACGAGGCCGTCGAGCCCGGTCGTCGGAACACTCGGGAGCTCGTCGAGGCCGCGCTCGCGGACTGTGCGCGGAAGGGAGTCACCGGATTCCACGATATGGTTCGAGGCTCGGAGGCACCCGGCGTGTACCGCGACCTCGACCGCGAGGGAGAGCTCACCGCACGGGTCCGGCTCAACTACTGGAGCGACCACCTCGACGCGTTGAACGAGGTCGGGCTCCGAACGAACGCCGGCTCCGAGCTCGTCGAAACCGGAGCGATCAAGTCGTACACCGACGGAACGATCGGTGGTCACACAGCGAAGCTCTCCGAACCGTATGCGGACCGACCCGACGAAACCGGTCGGTGGGTGGTCGCTCCGGACGAGCTGCGGAACATGGTTACGGACGCAACCACGAACGGGTTCCAGTTCACCGCCCATGCGATCGGCGACGAGGCGGTCGACGCCGTACTCGACGCCTACGATCGTGCCGCAGTCGACGACCCGGGCGACGCCCGGCATCGGATCGAACACGTTGAGCTCGCCACCGACGAAGCGATCGACCGTATCGCCGATATGGGCGTCGTCGCGAGCGTGCAGCCGAACTTCCACAAGTGGGCCGACGAGGGGGGATTGTACGACTCGCGACTCGACGACCGCCGGACGGAGACGAACCGCTTCCGAGACATGCTCGATGCGGGCGTCAAGCTCGCGTTCGGCTCCGACGGCATGCCGATGGACCCTCTGCTCGGCGTGCATCACGCCGTCAACGCGCCGGACGAGTCCCAGCGACTCACGGTGAGCGAAGCGATCGAGGCGTACACGACCGGCGCGGCGTACGCCGGCTTCGACGAGGACCGACGTGGAACGATCGAGACCGGAACGGACGCTGACCTCGTCGCTCTCGCGGAGTCTCCGTGGGAGCACCCGGAGCGAATCCGAGAGATCGACGTGTCGATGACCGTGGTCGGCGGGGAGATCGTCTACGACGGTCGGTGACCGTAGCTCGCAAGCACTGCCACAATACAGTAGTTATTAATCATGTAGTTCCAACGTGCGCGTATGGCAGAGATAGCGGTCGAGTACGCGACGGGTAAGCGCCTCTGGACCGAAGCTGAAACGGCACGGCGGCTGATCGACGCGCACCTCGGCGATCGGTCCGACGTCGACGACGTGGTGCTGTCGCCGTCGTCGGAGTCGATATTCTGTGTCAGCGTCGAGGGCGACCGTATCTGGTGTACGAACCCCGGCGAGTGGATCGATTCGATGGAGGCGGTATCGGCTGCACGGCGGCGGCTCGCGGAGCTGGCTCGATCCGACCCACAGTGAGTACGATCACCGGTCCGTCGGTCTCAACCGGCTACCGCCGCCCGATGTCGAACGAACTCCCTGAGAAGTTTTCCGGCGACTGCGGCGGCCTGTCCGTCGTCGCGGTCGTTCACCTCCACGACGTCGAAGCCGTCCGCGTGGGGTGCGACCGTCCGCACCAGATCACGGACCTCCCGAGGCGATAGTCCGAACGGCTCCATCGTCCCAGTTCCGGGAGCAAACCCCGGGTCGAGACCGTCAACATCGACGGAACAGTACACGGACTCCCCGGCGAACGTGTCGGCGTCGAGCCCGTCGAGCCAGCCGCGAGCGTCCTCCGGCGCGACGACCTCCACGTCCGCGTCGGCAGCTCGTTCCCACTCCGCCGGGGAGCCGGTCCGTGCCCCCACGACGACGACGCGGTCGACGACATCGAGCGCGCGTCGAGTCACGCAGGCGTGATTCCACCGATTGCCGTCGTACTCCTCCCTGAGGTCGAGGTGCGCGTCACAGACGACGAGAACGTCGGGAGCAGTCGCCTCGACGCCGGCGTACGTGATCGTGTGTTCTCCACCGACGAGGAGTGGAACGGCGTCGTCGAGGACGATGCTCCGGACCTCCGCGGCGAGATGATCGAGATACGCCGGCACGTCGTCCCACGGATGGACGTCACCGGCGTCGTGGACACCGAGTTCGGAGAAGAACGTCTCCGTCCGGTGGTCGTAGTCGTCGTACGTGCGTGAAAAGCGCCGGATCCGGTCCGGCCCGAACCGGGTACCCGGCTGAAACGTGGTCGTGGCGTCGAGCGGAGCGCCGACGACCACGTAGGAAGCAGCCGCGCGGTCCGCCGTCGCTCCCGGAAACATCGACTATCCGACGACTTTTCGCTGACCCTCGTACTCGAGGTACTCGATGTTGTCGTCCGAGGAGAACTCCTCTTCCTCGGGGATGCGCATGGTAAACGTCTCGTACGTGTCCAAGTCCATCACCTGTGCGTCGTTTCCGGAGACGGAGACGACCTGTCCCTGTTTCCGTTGGATGATCGGCACCCACACCTTCGCGTCGACCGGTTGCGAGAGCGAGCGTTTCCTGTCGTCGAACACGCCCTTCCCCTCGATCCGGGCCTTCGCACTCCCGTGTTTCCCGGGTTTGGCGGTGCTGTAGTGGTTGATCTTGCAGGGGGCGTCGTCCATCATGACGTAGCTTCCCTCCTGTAGTTCGCGAACCTGCTTCTGCTCTCGCGGCATATCACCGTTTTCCCGCGGGGCAGGTATAAACGGTTTGGAACGTCGTCGGAGGAGAAACGATGTCGTCGGAGACGCCGACCGGTCGGGGATCCGGTAGCGCTCGCCGAGCCACCCGCGCTCGTCCCGGCAGCTCACTCGGACGGTGTCATCCACTCGCTCGCCTGCGGCTCGTTGGGATCCGTGATCACCTCGACGAGGGCGGGGCCGTCATGGGCGACGGCGGCAGCGACCGCATCACCGAGCTCGTCGCGGTCACGGACGCGCTCACCGGAAACGCCCATCCCCTCGGCGACCGCGACGAGGTTGAGTCCCGACTCGTCCCAGCCGTACGCACCGGTCTCGAATCCGTACGACCGCTCGGCCTCCTCGCTGATGATCGCGTAGTCGTCGTTGTTCAGGGCGACGACCGTGACGTCGAGTCTCTCGGTCGCCAACGTGTGGAGTTCGTGGACACACATCATGAGTCCGCCGTCGCCGGTGAGCGCCACGATCGGTCGGTCGGAATTCGCGAGCGCAGCCCCGATCGCGGACGGAACGCCGGTCCCCATCGTCGCCCACGAGCCCGGATTGACGTACGACCGCGGCCCCATCGCCTCGAACGCCACGAGCGTCCAGATTCTGAACCCGCCCGCGTCGGCCGTGACGACCGCCTCGTCGGGGATGACCGACCGAACCTCCCGAACGACTTCGACGGACCGCAGGGGTGTGTCAGCGTCGCGGTCTGCCGCGAGCGCCTCGAACCGCTCGCGGTCCGCCACCCGAACCGAACTTGCCCGGGATACGCCGTCCGTCGAGGCGTGCCCGTCGTCCGGGTCGGAGCGCTCGACGTCCGGGTCGGGGCGTCCGCTCGGCAGCTCGTCGAGAAGCGCCGACAGGAATCGGTCGGCGTCGGAGACGACACCGAGGTCGGTGTCGTAGCCGAACCCGATGTCGTCGGCCTCGAGCGTCACGTGGATCAGCGACTCGGGGAGCGCCACGGACCACGTCGACGTCGCGACCGCGTCGAGGTCGGAGCCGACGACGAGTCCCACGTCCGACGCCGCGAGCAGTCCGCGAAGCTCGGAGCTTGCCCCGCCACAGAGCACGCCGGCGGACAGCGGATGCGACTCCGGAATCAACCCCTTTCCCTTATACGTCGTGACCACCGGGGCGTCGAGGTGCTCGGCCACGCGACGAAGTCGCTCGGTCGCGCCCGATCGTCGAACGCCGCCACCGGCGAGCACGACAGGGGCCTCCGCCACGGACAGCAGCTCGCTTGCTCGGGTCACGGCAGACGCCGAGGGGGTGGGGGGCGTCCGCACGGATCGCTCGGCGGGAGCCGCCTGCGGCGTCCGGCTCGCGAGCACGTCCTTCGGGATACCGATCCGAACCGGTCCCTGCGGGTGTTCGCGAGCGGTCCGGATCGCCTCGCTCACGGCGGCGACCGCGCCCGCCGGCGACTCGACCAGAACGTTCTTTTTCACCACGGTGTCGTACGTCTCCGGCGGTGTCTCGTGGATCCCGTCCCCGCCGCGAACGTCACGTTCTGTTTCGACCGCGAGGTGGACCATCGGGACTGCGTCGTTGAGCGCGTTCTTCAGTCCGTTCATCGCGTTCATGTCGCCCGGGCCCGGCACGACCACCGTCGCGGCCATCGCTCCCGGCTGGCTCGTCTCGGCGTACCCCCATGCCTGGTGGGTGACGGCCGTCTCGTGACGAGCAACGATGAACTCCGCGTCACGGTCGGCAAGCGCCCGATTCAACGGAAGCGTCTGCTTACCGGGAATCCCGAACACCGTGTCGATCCCGGCGTCAAGAAGACGGTCGACAACCGCCTCGGCGACGGAGGGGCGCTCGTGACCGTCAAGATGCCGGTGTTCGGCGCTGTCGACACTCGTTTCCGGATCCGTGTCATCCATAGTCGGCGCTTGCCGGACACGATGTTGAAAGCTTCGGCCGTGGCGTTCCCCGTGAGCGGGCGGTCAGGGCGACGGAGCTCGGCGCTTCGCGGGCGGCAGACGAACCGCTTCCGTCACCGGCTCTTCGAGCGGGAGCTCCATGCGGATGTCGCCGTCGCGGTCGACCACGGTGAACCCGATCCGGCGATACACCGAAAGGGCGGTACGGTTCGAAGCCTCGACGTGGAGTTCGAGCGCCTTCCTGCCGTGTTCCGACGCTGCCGCGACTGCGTGCCGACACAGCTCCGTTCCGATCCCCCGCCCCTGAAACTCCGGATGGACGAACACCGCGAGCTCCGGTCGCGGATCGTCGGTCGCCGTGTACACCACGTGCCCCACGAGCCGGTCCCGACCAGCCGCGACTACGTTGGTGCCGTCCGAAAGCAGCGTGTCGATCCACGACCGACGGCGGTGGTCGACCGCCGGCGGCACGCCCTGAGCGCGGTCGCGAACACCGAACGCCTCGTACATCTCGTCGAGTCGGTCACGATCCCCGTCGCGCGCCGGACGGAGCGTCCATCGCGCGCCGTGTTTGTCGACGAACCGAGGACAGCGAGGGGGACAGTGCTCCGTGCCCACGCATTCGGAGCTGTTCCAGCCGTCACACCCCACGCCGGTCGGGTCGCTCATACGCGATCGTTGGAAAGCCCGGAACTTATGTACCGAGTCGCGGTATCAGTTTCTGAGAATCGACAGTAAAAAAGAGCATAATACAGCCCAGCGTACTCGCGTGTCCGGAACGAGGACTACTCCGATGACATCGACTGAAACACTTCCCCGTCCGGTCCAAGAGCTGCTTGACCGGCAGCCGGATTCGCTTCGTGCGATCGTCGTCTCGACCGACGAGGGCGTCGAACCGCTGTTCTTTCGGGACGACGTGGAGGCGGACGCGGATCCGGACACGCTGGAGCGAAAAGCTGGAGTGCTCTCTTCGGTCGTCGAGTCCGGCGGCCAGCGAACGCCGTTCGGAGCGTATCGCACCGGGATCAGGATCTACGACGAGGTCGCCGTCGTACACCTCCCCGTCGACGGTGAAACGGACGGAAGCGTGGTGATCTCGGCCGATGCTGACGGGATCGATCCGGCGGCTGCGGTGACGTCGCTGCTTTTCGAGTGGGAGTGAGCGTCGGTTCGAGGACGAGTGACGGCCGGTTCGGAGCGAACGGCTAGTGATCGCCGCCGCTTCGGACCCGATTACCGTGTGCTCTGCGCGCGCGTGCACCTATCGCATCCGCAATGCCCGACGCAAGCGAGTCGAACATCGTCGAGAACTCGTGGTCGGCCCAGACGACCGGCGTCCCGTACTCCGTATCGATAGCTGCCAGATCAGGGATGTGACCGAACACGGGAAGCTTCGACCCATCGGTGAGTCGCTCACCGCCGAGATGCTCGACGCGCCGGTCCGTCTCCTCACAACCCGTACCGTTCGACATCTCGATGACGCCGAGCGGCGGCCGCACCCATCCATCCGCTCGGTCGGGGCGTTCCCATCCGTTCGCGGTCGACGTACTCGATTCCGAGGACACCGGTTGCGATTCCCGGGCCGATCTCGTTGACGCCGCGACCACGACCGGGCCCGTCGTCGAGAGACGGTCGGAACGCGCGGTTCGGAGTTCGCTTTCGTCGGACTGGACGGCGACGAACAGGTAGTCCAGCCCGCCCCATTCGATGTCGCGTGCAGCCCGCTCGATCGTCGACGCCCTCGCGACTGACACGCCGTACACCGTCGCCGGCGTCCCCGACGTGACCGAGGCGTCCGTCACGGCTCCGTCCGCCACGTCGTCGCTGACCCCGTCACCCAGTGTGAGCACGCCGACGCGGGCACCGATCCGGGAGAGCGCGAACGCCACGTTGACCGTCACCGTCGAGACGCCGACCGCACCCCCGCGACCAACGAACGGAACGACGTTTCTGATGCTCGGAAGTCGCCCACGCCGGGCACGTGCCCGTCCGCGTGTCCCAACGACCGTAACGATCTCCCGGTCGAAGAAGCGCAACGCCTCGTGGACATCCTCGACGATCCGTCTTTCGTTCGGCGCGTACGGTGCGTACAACCCCATCTCGACGAGGATCAGGTCGCGGTCGACGCTCACGTCGTCGACGAGCCCGAGCGACACGATGTCGTCGCCGAGGACGGGGTCGTCGACCGTTCGAAGCTGGGCGTACAGTTCGTCACACGTCGGGGGCCCGATCCCGTCCGTGACCCGAGGGTCGGAGATCCGACACCCTGCAGTCGGGGGCTGTGGCGCGTCTGACATGGGTGGTCAATACGAACATCTTGTCTTCCGTCCGTATCCCCGTTCGGCTCCAATATCCAGAATGTTAAAAGATGAAGATCGTCGGAGGGAAGCGGGTCGAGGGTGCCCGCTGAGAGCATGTCGGAGCGACTGCACGAACGAGTCGAACGAACCGCACGAACGAGTCGAACGAACCGCACGAACCGCACGAACGAGTCGAACGAACCACACGAACGAGGTGGACGGATCCAGGTGCGCGACCGAAGTTGGTCGGTAGATTTTAGCCGGTTCCGAGCACATGATCCGATATGAGCACGAAAGCGAAACTCGTCGTCGTACTGGCGCTCGTCGTCGTCGCGTACTTCCTGTTTGCCGGTGACAAACAGCCGGTCGAAGTCGAGTAGCGGAGCACGCACACCGAGCAGAGTCGGTCCGCAACACCCGAATTTTTACCCGTCTACCTCCCTAGCGGCTCGTATGTACGGGGTCGTCACGCGCAACGCCGACGAGGTGGAGATGGATCCGTTCGACGTCGGCTTCTACGAGGTGAAAGACGTCACGGGACGGGCCGCGGCACCGCTTCCGAACGCCGTGAACATGGTGTCGTGTTTCGGGGACAACGCGGCCGCGGGCGAGAACCCGGAGCTCGTTCCGGTCGACGAGCGCGGCGAGCCCGCGACACGCGATCGCGAGTACTTCGACTGGGCGTACATCTGTCCGACCCATCCCGAGTACCGACGGGGGCTCCTCGAGATCATCGAGGACTGCGCCGCGGAGGCAGACGACGTCCGACTCGACGATGTCGGGTTTCCGCGGGAGGGGTTCTGCCGCTGTGACCGCTGTGAACGGCTGTTTACGGAGAGCGACCACGACGACCGCACCGCGTGGCGAGCCGACGTCATCACCGAGTTCGTCGCCGACGCCAGCGACCGGATCCCCGGACGCACGCTGCTGACGCTGTACCCCGACCCGTACCCCGGCCACTTGTGTGAACGGTCGGGACTCGACATCGATCGCCTCACGGAGCACGTCGACGAGTTCGTCGTCCCCGTGTACGATACGGCGTACGGAACCACCTACTGGCTCGAATCCATCGCTCGCGGGTTTCGGTCGCTGCTCGGCGGCGACTACGACGTCCACGGCGCACCCCCGGACACCCCGTTCTCCTTGGAGCTGTACGCCGTCGACGTCGACGTCGACGAGCTGATCCACGCGACCGAAGTCGCCGAGACGTACGCGAAAGACGTCCTGTTCGGCTACGACGCCAGCAACGCCGCAGCCGCGCTCCGCCGCAAGGATGCCGATGCGCGCGAGGGGAAGATACACCGGCCCGAGTGAGGCTACACCGCCCCGAATGAGGCTACACCGCCCCCGAGTGAGGCCACCACGCGAGTCACATTCCGGCACCGACGGCGCACGTTTTTACGTCCGGCACGCGTCCTCGCGGCACGATGACCGAACCAGCGGACGATGCGCACGTCGAACGTCGCGAGTACGATCCGAGCGCGGACCACCCGTTTCCCGACGAGCGGCTCAACGCCGTCTTAGAGTCGATCACGGTCGACGAGGAGATCACGACGTATCTGGAGGCGCAGAACGTGAACGCGGTCACTCGGAAGGGGTACAACGACCACGGAACGAAACACATCGAGATCGTCCGTGACCGTGCACTTCGTCTGTACGAACTGTTGAAACGCGGCGGCGTCGAGTTCAACGGCGCACGCGATCAGGGACTGGACGAGGCCGACGAGCCGGTGATCATCGCGCTGGCGGCGACGCTGCACGACATCGGCCACGTCGTTCACCGCGACGACCACTCGTACTACTCGCTGCCGCTGGCGGCGGACATCCTCGATCGGCTGCTCGAGGAGTTCTACGACACGGCCAAGCGAGTCCGGATAAAGTCGGAGGTGTTACACGCGATCCTCTGTCATCACACCGAAGAACAACCCCTCACCCGCGAGGCGGGCGTCATCCGGATCGCCGACGGACTCGACATGGAGCGCGGTCGCTCGCGGGTACCCTACGAGAAGGGAGGACGCGGGATCAACACCGTCTCCTCGCAGGCGATAGAGCAGGTCCTCCTGTGTGAAGGCGAACGATCGCCGGTCAGCGTGGAGATCAGGATGTTGAACGCCGCGGGCGTGTATCAGGTCGACTCGCTTCTCAAAGCCAAGGTCGACGGCTCCCTGCTCGAACAGGAGGTTCGTATCGTCGCCATCAACAGCAAGGAGAACGGGGACGACTCGATCGTCGAGCGGATCGAGCTGTAGCCGCCTTGCTCGCGTCGTCAGCGAAACTCGTCGAGTCGGCGCTGAGCCGGCGGCACGCGCCGGGTGTCGCTCTCGCGGTCGACTCCGAGCAGTCGCGGCAGCGCCGTGTCGGCGAACGTGAGCGCGATCACCAACACGATCGGCGCGAGAAAGAGCCCGTGAAAGCCGAAGACGACCGGGCCGAACACGTACGCCAACATCAGCAGCCCGACGTGGGTGGTCTTGCCGCTGAAGTACGGCCGGAGAACGATATCCGGAATCGTATCGACGACCACGACCACGACCGCGAGAAAGCCCGCGACGTACACGAGTAGTCCGAGTTCGTTATCGAGGACGATCGGCGTCGCCGCGGCCGCCGCCAGCGGGAAGTAGACGACTTTCATTCCGACGACCGGGATCAGACTCGCGATCCCGGTGAGCGCACCCGCAAGCGCGGGATACGGAACCTGTGCTGCAGTCGGGACGGCGAGATTGTACGCGGTGTACGTCACGACCGCGATGAGCGAGATGGCGATGACGTTGAGCAGATTCCCGTAGAGGACGGCCTCGAGCTCCGCGTCGGCCGCTTCTAAATACTCCCTGACGATAGCCTCGTCGTCGAACGAGAGCAGCCAGTCGTGGAAGCGTGAGCCGTCGAGAAGCAGGTAGTAGGTAACGATCACGGCGATGAGTGCGTTGAGCGCGAACCCGGTCACCGTGTTCGTCAAAAGCGCCGCGTGCTCGGCGAGGAGTTCGATGAGCGGGTCGAAGTCGCCGGAGCGATACGTCTCGATCAGGCCTTCGAACGTGGGGTCAGTGAGATCCGCCAACCCCTGGATCCACGCCTCCTCGGCACCCACCGTCTCGGCTACGGGATACTGGTCGATGAAGCGTCGCGCCTCGAGTACGATCAGCACGACCGTGTAGCTCAACAGCCCGATCAGCGGGACGCCGATGAGCGAGATGGCGGCCGCCGCGCGGATCCGTGCGGGGAGCCGGAACCGTTCGAGGCCGTGGTAGAACCGTCGCGTGGAGTAGTACAGGAACACCGCGACCGTCAGCGGGGCGACGAATCGGTAGGCGATGTAGCCGGTGATTCCGGCGACTGCCAGTCCGAAGAGGGCGATGACGAAACGCTTCTCGTCCATGAAGGCCCGTCTTGGTGGCCCGGCTTCAACTTTGCCCCGGAAGAGGCTCCGATCCGAGCGTCACCTCGACGACGACCGTCGCCGAGGCCGTGCCAGGGCTTGAGGAGACGAGACCGCGACAAAAACGGCCCGCCAAGGGACGAGACCGCTACAGTAGCGGCGTTAGTCCGAACGCGTCGACGAGCGGCACGCCCGCAACGACGGAGCCCAGGAGATATCCGCCGATCGCGCCGCCGTTTAACAAGGGGAGTCCGGCGTGGGCACGTCCCTTCATCACCCAGCTCATGAGCACGAGCAGTCCCAGAACCGTGCCGCCCATGGCAAGCAGCGCGGGAAGGTTGATCCCGATGAGCGGCACTGAGAGGCTTGGCGCGGGCGAGAACGTCGCCGCGCTGGCGACCAACACTGCGGGAATGACCGCGTCGCCGAGACCGATAAAGAAGGCGTCACGGGAGCCGTCCTCGGGAGGTGCCGCGTCGTCTTTCCGATCGCTTCCTGTATCGTCCTCCACACTAGCCGTCGGGTCGGCTTCTCCCCGGTCCGGTGTGTCACTCGCCGCGCCAGCCATCGTATCGTCCACCGTCTGCGCCTCGGTCTCGTGAACGTCGGCAGCACCGGAGAAATCGTCGTCGAGCAGCGAGTACGACAGCGACAGTGGGATGACGAGCACCACCGGAATGTTGAGATCCATGACGCCCTCGGCAAGCGACAGCATGTGCTCGGTTCCGTACACCGAGATCGCGTCGTACACCGCGAGGAAGACGAGCAGGATCAACGCGGGTAAAATTCCGAAGGTGATCCCGAACAGGCCGGCAGCGCCGGCACCCATCAACACGCCGGCAGCGTCGATGACGTACCACTCCGGATGGACCAGCAACCCGACAGCGACGGCGACGGCCGGAATTGCAGCGAGAAGCGGCGGAAGCACCGCAGCGAACACGTACCACGCGAGCCAGCCGGAAACGCCGACGATCAGGAGCCGGATCGCCCAGTCGAACTCGTATCGGAACGCCGCCAGCATGAGCCCCGTCATGACGAGAATGGCGGCGATGTAGATCAGACTGTTCGTCGGGTCCTGCGGGTCATCGACCGGCTGGTAGCCGCTCTCGGCGAACTCCGGAACCAGCGCGAGAGCACCGATCTGCACCACGACGAACAGCGCGACCGCGAACGCAACGCCGCGGTACTCACGGGGGAGCATCTGTGTATCCGTAGGCGAACGGGGGGTTTCGTCCTTGCGCTTTCTCCGCGACCACGAACACCGCGGATCGAAGCCCGTCGCGTCAACCGTCCGGAGCGGACGCCACGTCGTCGAGCAGTCGATCGACATCGACCTCCGTGTCGATATCGACCGAAACGATCGCCGTGCATCCGTCGAGGACGGCACGGTTCGGGGTCGCGACATCGCCGACGGCCACGGTCACGTCGGCGGCCGTCGCAAGCTCGCGAGCGCGAGACACCGCCTCGGATCCGGATCCAACGCGCTCGAACGGCGGCACGGTGACGACGGTCGCTTCGGCTGCGTCTCCCGCTCGCGCCGCAACGTCCCCCTCGGGAACGACGCCCACGGAGAGCGTGTGTCCGGCGGCCGACAGCCGACCGATCGCGCGGGCCGCATCCGGGCCGGTGCCGATGACGTGGACTCGTCGCGCCGCGGCGTCAGTGGCGGGGAACGATGTCACGGTCGGACGACCGGTCGTTGGGTTGCGGCCGACGAACGCCTCGGCGTCGAACGCCGTTTTGAGGCTTCGTGCCGTCAACACGGCCTCCGGCGGTCCGGCAGCGCTGACCTCGCCGTCGGCGAGCAGAACGATCTCGTCACAGTATCGCGCCGCCATCTCGAGGTCGTGAATCGCGGCGACGGCGGCTTTCCCCTCGACGACGCGCTCGCGCACGAGTTCCAGCGTCCGGATCGCGTGGTTCACGTCGAGGCTCGCCGTCGGCTCGTCGAGCAGGAGCGCCGGCGTCTCCTGTGCGAGCGCCCGAGCCAGCAGGACGCGGCCACGCTCACCGCCAGACAGCTCCGTGATCGGACGGTCGGCGAACTGCTCGACGTCCGCGGCGGCCATCGCCGCTCGAACCGCCGCCGCGTCGTCGCCGTCGTGACTCCCGAAGCGGTCGACGTGGGGCGTTCGCCCCATCTCGACGACGTTCCGAACGGGGAAGTCGAACGAGAGACTCGTCTCCTGTGGCACGCTTGCGACGCGTCGACCCGTGCGCTTTGCGGACAGCTCCGACACCGGATCACCGGCCAGCCGAACCTCGCCCGCATCCGGAGTCAGCGTCCCCTTGATCGCCCGCAGCAGAGTCGTTTTCCCCGCCCCGTTCGGGCCGACGAGCCCGACGAGCGTTCCCGACGCAACGTCGACGTCGACGCCGGACAGCACCGACAGCTCGCCGAACGAGACGGAGAGATCTCGAACGCGTATCACCGGCGTTTGTCCGCCAGCGTGGGTGCCGGCTTTCGGCCCATTCCCGTCGCCGGGCGTCTCCTCTCCGGCGTCCGTGTTGGGGGTATCGTCGGTGCTCACAGCTCGTGCACCTCACGTTTCGTAAGCAGGTAGATGAAGAAGGGTGCGCCGACTGCGGCGGTGACGACTCCCACCGGAAGCTCCGCGCTTCCCGACCGGGCGAGCGTGTCGGCAGCGACGAGAAAGGAGCCACCGGCGAGAGCGGCGGTCGGCAGCAGAACGCGGTGGTCGGGGCCGACGACGAGTCGGAGCATATGTGGAACGATCAGGCCGACGAAGCCGATGACGCCCGCAAACGCCACCCCGGCGGCAGTGATCAACGAGGAGGCTGCGAGCAGGATCCGCTTGGTCCGTTCGACCTCGATCCCGAGCCCCTGTGCCTCCTCTTCACCGAGGAGGAGGACGTTGAGATCGCGAGCGTACGCGAGGAGGATGATGAAAAGCGGCGGGACGATGAGCACCGTCACCGTCACGTCGCTCCATGAGGCGGCCGAGAGATGGCCCATCAGCCACGCGACGATCCGGCGGAGCGACTCCCCGGCCTGTAGCTGGAGGTACGAGATCACCGCGCCGAGGAACGTCTGCACGGCGACGCCGGCGAGAAGCAGCGTCGCAACCGGCGTCCGACCGTGGCGCGTCGCGATGGCGTACACGCCGAACGCCGCCGTCACCGCGCCGACGAACGCGAAGATACTCACTCCCGCGCCGTGCGAGAGCCCCACGTTGACCGCGCCGACGACCGGAAGAGCGAGCGTCGTCGACAGCGCCACCGGGAACACGATGAACGCGACCGCGCCGACGGCCGCGCCCGAGGAGACGCCGATTATCGACGGGTCGGCCATCGGGTTCCTGAAAAACCCCTGCATGACGGTGCCGGCGGCCGCGAGCGCGAAGCCGACGACCGCCGCGAGCAGGATCCGTGGCAGCCGGACGTACATCACGATCCGATGGTGGACGTCATCGACCGGGAACGCGAACGGCGACCGGTAGACGATATCCAGCGTCGGCACGAACAGCGCACCTGCCTCCCGAGAGCCGGTCTCGACTCCCGCAGGTACGACGAGCGCGTTCAACGCCACCTTTAGCACCTCTCCCGGCGGGATCCGGACTGGCCCGATCCCGGCGCTGACGACCACGACGGCGACGAGCAGCGCGGCTAACCCGGCGGACCACGCCGTCGCTCTCGCGGTCGCTCCCATTCGGTTACCAACAAAACTTGTAGTAGATAAATACTTATTGGACGGGCACGGCCATCTTTGCGATGCGAAACAGTTCAGGAGTCGTCGTCGCGGTGCTCGTCGTGACCGCCTTCGTCGGCGGGTTCGCGGGGGTTGCGGCGGGATCCGGACCGTCGACGGCCGCGGTCGACGCCCCTGCGGCGGCCGACACCGCCGAACAGTGCGAGTTTCCGATCACCGTCACGGACGCGACCGGCGAGGAGATAACGCTCGAGGGGCCGCCCGAGCGGATCACGACGACGAACCCGTCGGCCGCGCAGACGCTGTGGGCGATCGGCGCGCGGGACCGGGTCGTCGGCGTCACGCAGTTCGCGATGTATCTCGAGGGGGCCGACGAGAAGACCGACGTCTCCGCCGAGTTCGGGATCGACGTGGAGCGAGTCGTCGACACCGAGCCGGATCTGGTGTTGGCACCCAACGCCTCCGCGGAGGACGTCGAGCCGCTTCGCAACGCCGGCGAGACCGTCTACCATTTCCCCGAAGCGACCGACATCGACGACATCGCGCACAAAACCGAGCGGATCGGGCTGTTGACGGGCGAGTGCGAGGCCGCCGCCGAGACGAACGAGTGGATGTACGAGGAGGTCGAGGCCGTCGAGGACAGGACCGCCGACATCGATCGACCGGCCGCGCTGTATCCGCTCGGTAGCGGAGCGGGGGGAGATATCTACGTCGCAGCGGGGAACACGTTCATCGATGAGATCATGACGATCGGCGGGGTCGACAACGTCGCAGATGATCATGATGGGTATCCGATGCTATCTCCCGAACTGATCATTGACAGGGATCCCGAGCTGATCCTCGTCACCGATCCCGAAGCGACGGCACTCGACGAGGAGCCGTACGTGCGGACGACCGCCGGACAGGAGCGGAACGCGGTCGTGATGCAGGTGCATTACCTCAACCAGCCCGCACCGATCAGCGTGGTCGAGTCGACCGCGACGCTCGCCGACGCGGTCGAGGAGTACAACGCCGCCGCGGAGTCGGATGACACTCCGGAGAGTGACGAGACCGACGACGCGGACGACACCGACGCCGAGGACGCCGAGGACGACGCAGTCGACGACGAGGCGCCCGGATTCGGCGTCGTGACCGCGATCGTCGCCGCGCTGCTCGCGACGCTCGCCGCCGCAACGACGGCTCGTCGAGAGCGGTAGCAGCGACGAAGCCGCTCGCTTCCGTCGATCCACTCGTGGCCCATCTCGCGTTTCGTCCCGCAGTCGAAACGACCTTACCCCGCGCGCTCGCTGTGTCGGTATGGTCGAGAACGTCGTGTATCCCGCCTACTTCGACGCGGAGTGCTCCCGGTCGGAGGGTCGTCGCGTGCCGACGGATCTCGCGGTCGAGGACCCGACCGTCGACGAGATCGCGAAGGCGGTCCAGCAGGTCGGCTACGACGCGGTGATAGAGCGCGAGAAGACGTACTCACGGGAGTTCGAACCGCGCGGCGCGGTCGTCGTCCAGGGTACCGAGGACACCGCCAAAAACGACCTCGTCCAGGCGATCGCCGCGTATCTCGGACTCATTCGGGAGTGACGATGCGGCGCGTTGGAACGGTCGTCAGGACCGCACAGGGGCTCGCGATCGCCCGCGTCGACGCCGAGAACGAGAGCGAGCCACCCGAGATCGGGCTGATGGTCGTCGACGAGTCGCTCTCGACGGTCGGTCGCGTGGTCGACGTGTTCGGACCGGTCGAGCGCCCGTACGTCGCCGTGACACCCGCCGATGGTATCACGCTCGCGTCGCTTATGGGTGGGAAGCTGTACGCTCGATGATCCGATCCGGTCTTTATAAAAGAAAGGGCGGTGAGACGAGAGACGACGGCGTCAGCGAGCGCGTCTACTCGAGCTGGACGAGGGTGTCGTCCTCGAGGTAGTGCTCGAGGTGGTGGCCGTGTTCCTCGACGGTCTCGAGCACGTCACGCAGCTGCTCCTCGGTCGTGTAGTCGCCGAGGCTGCTCGCAAGCTGGATATGCTCGCGTAGCGTCTCCGTGATGTCACCGAACATCTCCAGGTCGTTTTCCAGCGACGTCCGGATGTCGTACGCGTCCTTCCCCTCCGGACTGACCGGAGCGTGCTCCTCGTAGTTCGCGCCGCCCGAGAGCGGGACGCCGCCGAGCGCCTGCGCACGCTCCGCGATGACGTCCGCACCCTCCTCGAGATCGGCAGCGACCTCGCCGAGATACTCGTGGATGTCGAGGAACTCCGCGCCCTCGACGAGCCAGTGGTGCTTTTTGATCTGGTGGTACAGCACGTACGTCGCCGCGAGATCCGTGTTGAGCGCGTCGACGAGC
>OBKM01000594.1_pt1 | contig 17750 bp, 24 predicted proteins | sample 1519691 | NCBI WGS metagenome assembly OBKM01 (sample SAMEA37050418, study PRJEB22526) | metagenome | biome: saline pan; feature: lake; material: water | place: Egypt | collected 2015 | depth 0.5 m | reverse complement strand
ATCGATCACGAAGCAGGAGCAGTGTAGCAGGTAGTTCACCACAAAACCTGTGAAATCAACACCGTGTGAACTGTGCTATGACACCATCCCACTCGTCAACTGCCCCGCCCACGGTAGGGCGGAGAATCCGCCTTGCCACCCAGTTCGAAGAAACATACAGACGATACACTGACGGAACTTTTCGCTCAAATGCCGAGGCTATCTTTGATTGCCGAGTCGATTTGTACCATATCTGCTGACGGGACGGATCCAATGTTCCTTTTCACACGTTTGTTGATGTCGACAACCCGGATTTGGCTTAGATCTGCCACTGAATCGTGATCGAGGGCGGTATCCGAAGCCAGTACTTCCACCTCAAACGGGTACGTGTCTCCGGACGTGTACTGTTTTGTGAGTGGAGCGATGATGGTTGTCGGTGAGTACTGGTTCCCAACATCGTTCTGGATGACAACACAAGGCCGGCTCTTTCCTTGCTGCTCACTCCCTTTCGTGGGACTCAGTTCAACGATGACAATGTCGCCACGGCGTACCTGCACACTCGACTCCAGAGTTCATTCGCTCCAGCCGGGCGCGTCACCGAGATGCCCGGTTGCTTCTGAGGATGCGTCTTCCATTTCTGCAGCAAACTCACGAGACCGCTCGGCTCTCTTTCGATATCCTTCAGCAAGCCGTTCCTCATCCGTCGGCGGTTTGAGTATGATCTCGTCATTCACTTCGACGAATTCAACTTCGTCACCACCTTCGATGCCGCGACGGTCCCGCAGTTCCTTCGGAATCGTCACCTGCCCCCGATCTCCGACTTTCCGTTTGTGTTCGGGCATATCCGTTCATACTTTTTTCATACTGATATAGATGTCGGTGGCATGGTCGTTCAACTCGCAGGAGCAGTGTAGCAGGTAATTCACCACTGAACTTGTGAAATAAACACCGTGTGAACTGTGCTATGACACCACCCCACTCGTCAACTGTCCCGCCCACGGTGGGGCGGAGAATCCGCCTTGCCACCCAGTTCGAAGAAGCATACAGAGAGGGCGAGTACCAACTGGCAAACAAGGCGACCGCAGAGGCGTACGGACTGACTCTGCTGGCCGACGACATGCTGGAGTCCGTGTTTCGGAACCTGTTGCACAACGCTATCGTTCACAACGACAAGGAACTCCCCGAGGTGACCGTATCGGTGATCCTCGAAGAGGAAACGGTGCGCGTTCGTGTCGCTGATAACGGGCCGGGCATTCCCGAACGAGACAAAGAACGGATATTCGACGAAGGCAAGACGGGGCTCGACAGTCAGGGTACGAGGTTGGGACTGTACCTCGTCGAGACGCTCGTTGAACGATACGGTGGTGACATCGAACTCGTGGACAACGATCCCGAAGGCAGCGTCTTCATCGTCGAGTTGCTCCGCGCGGATTGAGGGTCGCCCGCGGTGGCGGGCGGAGCTCCCGCTCGCGTGCTCCGATTCGACTTCGAACGGCCGTCAGTTCGTGAGCTCGTCGACGGCACGCTCGCGTTCGGCGTTGCCGTCGCGGATCTCCTCGACGTACTCGTCGACTCGTTCTTTGATCCCCTCCTTTGCGTCGTCGGGCGAGAACTCCTCGGACATCGACAGCAGCCGGACGAACGCGCGGAGCTCCTCGTCGGTGATCCGCTCGAACTCGTCGGCTTCGATCTTCGCTATCACCTCGTCGACGTCGATCTGACCGACCGGATCGACGTTGAACTCGACGGATACCATTCGGTAGTCGGAGCCCGCGAGCCGCTGTTCGGATTTCGCGACCCCCTCCGAGAGCATATCCTTGAACGGCGTCACGTACCCCATCGTGCCGAGATGGAGAAACGCGAGCATATCCGTGATCCCCCGGGTGTACGCCTCGCGATCCTCGTCGTCCGGATCGAACACGGTCTTGCGGTCCCGGTCCTCGAGACACTCGTACAGAATGCTAAAATCGAGGATCGCGTTCCGCACTCGGCGGCGGATCCGGTTCCGCTTCTGCTTTTTCGAGTGGTCCGTGTAGTCGGTTTTCCGACCGAGGAGGAACTCCCGGTCCGACGGAGTCAGGATGCCGCGGGGACGATCGGCGTCGGCGGCCGTTTCGAGCGAGGGGGGCACGTCGTCCTGTGACATACCCGAAACGCGGGTGCTCACCGGATTAACGTTTGTGGTCGGAGCGACGGTCGGGCCTCCAGCGGCGGCGATCAGTAGCCGGTTCCAAGCAGCTCGTTGGCGAGGAGGACACAGAACCCGACCGCGAACAGCCCGGCAAGGATCGAAAAGGAGACGCCCCACCCGAACAGGTCGGCCGCCAGCCCGACCCCGACCGATCCAGCCGACCCGATGACGGTGTAGGCGGTTCGCACGAGCCCGAAGCCGGCACCCCGCTCCGCGTTGCCGAGCACGTCCATGAATCGGGGGTCGATCGCCGAGAAGAAGCTGGATCCGAACCCGGCACACACCACCGCGACGACGACGCCACCGACCCCGGGAACGAGGACGAACCCTGCGGTTCCGACCGCTCCGGCGAGCATCGCGGTTCCGATCGCGGAGTCGCGTCCGAACCGATCGGAGAGCCGGCCGATTGCGACCTGCGCGACCGTTCGGACGACGAAGAACCCGGAGAAGACGGTCGCGGCCGCGGCCGGCGAGTACCCCCGGAACGCGACGAGAAACGTCGGCAGAAAGGACATGATCCCCTGAACGACGTACGTCCCGATCATCGCGATGAAAAGCGGTAGCAGGATCTCCGGCCGCGACAGCAGTTCGGCGAGCGGGCCGAGCCGCAGTCGATCCCGCATCGGCTGGTCGGGACGCCGCGGCTCGGTCGGCCGCACGCCCCACAGAAAGAGGAGAAACACGGGGACGCCGACGAGCGCGGACAGCGCCACCGCGGGCCGCCAGCCGTACCTGACGCCGACCCACGCGGCCGCGAGCGGCGCGGCCAGCCCGGCGAGCGGGCCACCGACGGAGTGAAACCCGACCGCCGTCCCGAGGTCGTCGAACGTCCGTGAGAGCAGCGTCGTCGCCACCGCGTAGTGGAGGCCGGCGACGAGTCCCAGAAGTACGGCCGCCACCACGAACGCCGCGAACACGGGTGCAAACGCGAGCAGGACGCTCATCGCGGTCGTGCCGCCGACGGCAACGAGGATCACCCGACGTTCGCCGAAGCGGTCGGCAAGGATCCCGCTCGGGAACTGCGAAACGCCGTACGCGAGCCACATGCCGGACAGTGCCACGCCGATCGCGGTGTTCGACACCGAAAAGTCGTCGACGATGAACGGGACCACCGGACTGATCGCCATCCGCGCGAAGTACGTCACGAAGAACGCGAGCATACACAGCGACAACACCGTATACCGGTACTGCCAGTTCACGCGGGAGACCGCCTCCGGGATCGGTCCATGCCCGGGGTTGCCCACGCGATGAAATGTACCCTCCGGTAGCGGTCGATTTCGAAGGCGCGTCACCAGTAGTTCGGTCGCCGCCAGGTCGGTCGCTGCGAACCGACCGTCTCAGGGTCGCTGCGAACCGACCGACGTAACCGCCTCGGTGAGCACGTCGACGCCGATCTCGAGACTCCGCTCGTCGACGTCGAACGTCGGCGTGTGGTGTGAGGTCGGGTGGTCGGTCCCCACGATCAGGTACGTCGACCGGCCACCGTTCTCGTGAACGCGCTCCATCAGGAACGTCACGTCCTCGCTTGCACCCAGCTCGGCCGTCGGGACGACCGTGTCGACCGACGGGACTCGCCGGGCGGCCTCGCCGACGAACTCGCGAAGCACCGGATCGCTGTCGACCCGGATCGATTCGCTGATCCGCCGTGGCACCACGTCGCAGTCGTGAGTCTCGGCCGCCGCGTAGAGGATCCGTTCGAGCTCCGAGCGCGTGTACTCCATCAGCGCCGTCGTCTCGCCGCGGACCTCACCGTGAAGCGTGATCTCCTCGGCGATCACGTTGCTCGCGGTCCCACCTTCGACTCGACCGAAGTTCACTCGCGTCATCCCCTCGCTGTGGCGGGGGATACCGTACGCGTTCTGGACGGCCGTCGCCATTGCCTGCATCGCGTTCGTCCCGCCGCTCGGATCCTTGCCGGCGTGCGCGCTCGCGCCCTCAAACGTCGCGGTGATGTGGGCCATCGCAAGGGGTTTCACCGCCCCGGCAACGACCGTTCCCGTCGGGTGGTCTAACCCGAGATGGAACGCGAACAGGTAATCGACCTCGTCGACGAAGCCGCCCTCCGTGAGCGCCTTACCGCCGCCGGCGATCTCCTCGGCCGGCTGAAAGAAGACGACGAACCGCCCCGAGAAATCGCTCTCCTTCACCGCTTCGAGCACGCCGAGCGCGATCGTCGGATGTGCGTCGTGTCCGCAGGCGTGCATATACCCATCGTGTTCTGACCGGAATCCCTCGGCCGCCGGTCGATGGTCGGGAGCCGTCGATTCGGTGATCGACACGCCGTCCATGTCGACGCGGAGGCCGACGGTGGGGCCGTCCCCCCGTTCCAGAACGGCGACCGCTCCCGTGTGGCCTCCGGCGGTCCGGTCGAGGACGTCCGGCCGGATGCCGGCCTCAACCGCCCGGTCGTACCACTCGTCGAGCGTCTCCTCGTCCGGAACCGCCATTCGGTGCTCCGGGTCGATCGCCTCCCAGCCGACGGCGAGTTCGTCGACGCCGATCCGATCGACCTCCTCAACGATCCGGGCGGTCGTCCGGAACTCACACCATCCGGGCTCCGGATGCCTGTGGAACGCCCGCCGGAGCTCCGGAAGCCGGGTTCGCACGTCGTGGGACATCTATCTTGGCGAGGGTATGCCACAGAGCTATTTAATCTCCCTGTGCGGAGCCCGCGGACGATTCGCGGTCGCGCCGGCTGCTCCGATGGCTACGCCGGGGCGACGTGTTGGGCGGTGACGTGTTCGATCCCTTCGACGATCACGTCAAGGGCAGTCTCCGCGAGCGTCTCGGTGATCACGAGCGGCGGGAGCAGCCGGAGGACGTTGCCGTGGCGGCCCGCCTTCCACACTAACACGCCGTGTTCGAAGCAGTAGTCCTGGAGGTCGTCGACGAGATCGCCGAGTGGCTCGCCGTCCGCGTCGCGGAACTCCGCGCCGATGAACAGCCCGGTCCCACGGACCTCGACCAGCGTGTCGACCTCCTCGCCGACATCGCGGAGCCGTGTGCGGATCGCGGACCCCAGTTCACGGGCGTGAGCGAGCAGGTTGTGGTCCTGAATGTACTCGATCGCCCGACTGCCGGCGCGCATGCCGACGACGTGACCGCGGTAGGTGCCCGCGTGGTCGCCCGACCCCCACGTGTCGAGATCCTCGTGATACATCGTCGCGGACAGCGGGAAGCCGATGCCGCCAAGCGCCTTCGCCGAGGTCATCACGTCCGGCGTCACCCCCGCCCAGTCGCTGGCCCACCACTCGCCCGTGCGACCGAACCCGCTCTGGATCTCGTCGAACACGAGCGGGATGTCGTTGTCCGTCGCGATGTCCCGGAGTCCCTGTAAAAACCCCTCCGGCGGCGTCACGATTCCGCCCTCACCTTGAATCGGCTCGACGAAGATCCCGGCGGGGTTCGCAAGACCGCCGTACGGGTCCTCGACGATCGACTGGACCTCCTGTAAGGCGTGTTCGACTGACGCCTCCGGTGACGTGCCGTCACGGAGCGGGTACGGGTACGGGGCGTGGACGACGTCGCCGAGCAGCGGCGTGTACTGTTGTTTGAACTCCTTGTTCGACGTGACGCTCATCGCACCGGCGGTCGCCCCGTGATAGGATCCGCGGAAGGCGATGAGTCCGTCACCGCCGGTGTTGTACTTCGCCAGCTTGATCGACGCTTCGACCGCGTCGCTACCGGTCGGTCCGCCGAAAACGACGCGGTTCTGCCCGGCGAGCCCGTCGGGGGCGATCTCGTCGAGCTTCTCGATGAGCTCCAGCCGAGCCTCCGTGGGGAAGTCCACCGTATGAACCAGCCGGCTCGTCTGTTCTTGCACCGCCTCGAGCACATACGGATTGGCGTGGCCGACGTTCAACACGCCGATCCCCGCGAACATGTCGATGAACGTGTTGCCGTCGGCGTCGCGAACCGTCGCACCCTTCCCCTCTTTAAACGCGATCGGGATGTCCTCGGGGTACGCGACCGCGCTGCTGTCGATACGCTGCTGTTTCTCGATCAGCCGTCGACTGTTCGGTCCGGGAACCGAACCCACGTCCGGCGCGTCTTCGAAGTGGATCTCGTCGATCGGTGGTCCTGCCGTCATGTCTCCACCCACGGGGAACACGAATAAATAACTTGTTCACGATTTTCACCACCGGCGTAAACAGTATCTGATACAGCGTGGGCTCGTTCCGATCTGCGGGGCCGCTCGAACGGCCTCTCGGACGATCAGCTCCCGGATTCGGCGGGGGGATTTAATACAAGATCAAACGAATGTCAACATGGGTGAAAGTCCGTGTACGACAACATCCTCTATCCGACGGACGGGAGCACTGGGTCGGAGGCAGCCGCGGCTCACGTACGGGAACTGGCCTCGGCGTTCGATTCGACGGTACACGTCCTCTACGTGGTCGACGCGAGACACCTTGGGTTCGGGATGAGCGGCGACCATCACGGCGGCGACGGTCCGGGGATGAGCGGAACCCACATTACCGGCGGCCAGCCCGGAATGATCGGGGATCGGCTCGACGCCGAGGAGGCGAAAGAGGAGCTGGTCGAGGAGGGCCGCGAGTTCGTCGATCGAACGGCGGAGACGTTCGAGGGAGTCGACACGGAGTCGTTCGTCCTCACGGGGAACCCGCATACGGCCATCGTCGACCACGTGGAAGAACACGGCATCGACCTCGTGGTGATGGGAACCCATGGCCGAACCGGCGTCGACCGACATCTACTCGGTAGCGTCACCGAGAAGGTCGTCCGGATGTCGGACGCGCCGGTCGTGACCGTTCGAGGCGCCGAGACGGACGACTGACCGGTCAAGCTGACGGGGCGACCGACCGTTCGGGTCACGTGACCCGAACCGGCGTTCCGAAACCCTTACTCCCGGTCCGTGGCAGGTGACCGTATGAGCGATACGTCGAACCCGGACGGTGAGTCGGGTGGCGATCCCCCCACGGTCGATCCGGAGGAGGTGGAACACGTCGCGGAGCTCGCCCGCGTGCGCCTCGACGAGACGGAGGTCGAACGGTTCGCCGAGGAGTTCGCCGAGATCCTCGAGTACTTCGAGGCGCTCGACGAGGTCCCTGAGACGGACCGCGAGGAGGAGCTCGTCAACGTGATGCGCGCCGATGAACTCGAGGAGAGTCTCACGCAGGCCGAGGCGCTCGAAAACGCCGCCGAGACCGAGGACGGCTTCTTCAAAGGACCGAAGGTGTCGTAGATGTCCGCCGACATCAACGCCTTCATCACCGAGACTCGGATCGAGGGTGACGACGACGGACCGCTCGCCGGCCGAACGGTCGCCGTCAAGGACAACATCTCCACCGCTGGCGTGCGGACGACCTGCGGCTCGGAGATGCTCGCCGACTACGTGCCGCCGTACTCGGCGACGGTCGTCGACCGCCTGACCGACGCGGGCGCGACGATCGTCGGAAAGACGAACATGGACGAGTTCGGGATGGGGACGACGACGGAGACGTCCGCGTTCGGCCCGACCCGAAATCCGGCCGATCCGGAGCGTGTCCCCGGCGGCTCGTCGGGCGGCTCCGCGGCCGCAGTCGCCGCCGGCGAGGCCGACATCGCGCTCGGTTCGGACACCGGCGGCTCGGTGCGATGTCCGGCCGCGTTCTGTGGCGTCGTCGGCATCAAACCCACGTACGGGCTCGTCTCGCGATACGGGCTCGTCGCGTACGCGAACTCGCTCGAGCAGATCGGACCAATCGCGAACACCGTCGAGGACGCGGCGGCCGCGCTCGACGTCATCGCCGGACCCGACCCCAACGACGGCACGACCCGCGACCCGCGCGACGTCGACGGCGCGAGCGACGATCCGGAGTACGCCGCGGCCGCCGACGGTGACGTGGACGGACTCACGATCGGCGTGCCGACGGAGCTGTTCGAGGGAGCCGACGAGCGCGTCGTCGAAACGGTGGAGGCGGCGATAGCGGGGCTCGAAGCACGGGGCGCGACGACGACTGCTATCTCGCTTCCCTCCGTCGAGCACGCCGTCCAGGCGTACTACGTCATCGCGACCAGCGAGGCGTCCTCGAACCTCGCGCGGTTCGACGGCGTTCGGTACGGCCACCGCGCCGACTCCGACGGTAACTGGAACGAGGCGTTCGCCGAAACCCGCGAGGCGTTCGGCGCGGAGGTGAAACGCCGGATCCTCCTCGGCACGTACGCGCTCTCAGCGGGATACCACGACAAGTACTACAAGAAGGCACAGGACGCCCGCGCGTGGGTCCGCGAGGATTTCGAGGCCGCCTTCGAGGAAGTCGACGTCGTCGCCTCGCCGACGATGCCCGTCCTGCCGTTCGAGCTGGGCGAGAGCCTCGATGACCCCCTTCGGATGTATCTCGCGGACGCGAACACGACGCCAGCGAACCTCGCGAACCTCCCCGCAATCTCCGTCCCCGCGGGCGAGGCGGACGGGCTACCGGTCGGCCTCCAGCTGGTCGGGCCGAAGTTCGACGAGGAGACGATCGTTCGCGCCGCGAGCGCAGTCGAGACGAAATGAGCCTGACTGACGAGGAGCTAGAGCGGCTCGCGGACATCGTCCGCCTCCAGCCGACGAAGAACGCGGAGCTGGAGGAGGCGTGGGGCGTCGACGGGGGTAGCGAGGTGCACCGATACCTCGAGAACCACCTGAAGGAGTACTACTACCGCGACGACGACAGCCTCATCCGGGCGACCACGGAGGCGAACGACCTCGTCGACGTCGAGCCGGGTATCGAGGCGGACGACGACGCGAAGGGCGGTGTGCCGAACACCGTTCGCGTGCCCGAGCTCGAGGCGCAGGTGTTCGCGGTCGTCGCGGGGCCCGAGGACCGCTCCGAGTCGGTCGTCAGCGTTCTCAACAAGCTTCGCGCGGAGTACGACATCGATCCGGAGGCCGGCGATGTCCGGCGAGCGCTCCAGAGCCTCCGCCGAAAGAACGTCGTCGAAGTCGTCTACCGAACCGTCCCGACGTTCAGGCTGGCCGTCGACCGCGACGACGTAACCGTCGAGGTCGCGAACTGAGGCGCGCTGCTGCCGCCGGGCCGATCCACCCATCGACCGCTTGCCGGACCGCTTTCCCACCGCAGGTGTGACGAGCGCTTTTAACCTCGCCGTGTGAACCGGTCGGTCGATGACCGACGAGACGACCGTTCTCGAGCGTGCAAGACGGAACGCGACGGGGATCGTGGCAACGACGGTTACCGGAACGTGGCTCGCGGCGCTCATGCTCGGAGCCGACTGGTGGCTCGCGGCCATGCTGTTCGGCTACATCGTCCTCGTCCCCGTGACGGCGATGTTGTTCGACGACGAGGATCCGGAGACTGTGAACGACTCCGCCGTCGAGGCGGGAGCGGGACGGACTCGCGCGAGCGCCGGTGGTCGAACCGACGCGCTCGAACTGATCAGAACCCGATACGCTGCGGGTGAACTCACGGACGAAGCGTTCGAGCGGAAGCTCGACCGCCTGCTGGAGACGGAGACGATCACGGACGCCCAAGAGTGGATGGACCGGACGCGGGACGACGATGGGAGGGCAAACGCGACCGACCGCGACGCGGAGTCGAGCGCCGCGACGGAGCCCGATCGGTGAGATCCGGGTACGTCTCTACTCGAGTTTGACGGCCGTGCCGTACGCGAGGATCTCGGCTCCGCTGTCCGCGATCGACGACGTGGTGAACCGGACGTTGACGACGGCGTCGGCGCCGAGCGCCTCGGCTTCCGCGATCATCCGGTCCTGCGCCTGATCGCGGGCGTCGGTCATCAGCTCGGTGTAGCCTTTCAGCTCGCCTCCGGCGAGGTTTCTGAGACCCTGCGTGATGTCCCGACCGACGTTTCGTGCGCGAACCGTGTTGCCGCGAACGACGCCGAGCGTCTCGCGTATCTCGCGACCGGCGACGCCGTCCGTGTTGGAGAGCTCCATGCCCGGCCGTCCCGCCGGAACGGCATAAGTCATCGCCTTGGGGTGTGTTCGGATCGACCGATCGGTCCGTGCAACACGGTCGTTCAACGTCCGTCGCCTTTTAAGTAACATCGCGAACGACGACCGCCATGCGCTTCGATCACGTTGGGGTCGCTACCAACGACGCCGGCTCGCTGGCCGAACTGTTCGAGCCGCTCCTCGACGCGCCGGTCGTCCACGAGGAGACGTTCGACGGGCTCCGGGTGGCGTTCCTCGAGCTCGACGGCGGCGGATACGTCGAGCTACTGGAACCCGTCGAAAGCGGACCCGTCGCGGAGTATCTCGACCGGAACGGTCCCGGGATCCACCACGTCGCACTCGTGACCGACGACGTGGCGGCGGCGCTTAACCGCGCTCGCGACCTCGGGATCGACCTGGTCGACGAGGAGCCGCGCCCGGGCGCGTGGGGGCACGACGTGGCGTTTCTCCACCCTCGATCGACCGGCGGTGTGCTCGTGGAGTTCGTGGAGCACTGAGTCCGTCGAGCACTGGGTTCGTCGAGCACTGCGTACGTCGGGCCACAGCGTACGCCGAGCACCGAACTCGGCGATACGCTCTCTTCGCGGTTTGGGTGCCCGTCGACGCCGTTAGGATGACTACCGGCCGAAACCGAAAGGACCCTGCGGACCGTACGAACGAGCGTGTACGCCGGACTGAAGAACACGCCGTGTTGTCTCTGTGGTCGAGACGAGACCCACACGCGGATCGCGCTCCCGCCGCGAGCGTTGAACCTGATGGAGAACGGTGACCCGATCGCGTGGCGCGACGTCGTCGGAACGGTGACGCTGCGGTTCTGCGAGAGCGACTGGGAGCTCGTGCGGGATCTCGCGATCGAGATGGACACCCACCCCCTCTCGCGGTGTAACGCCGCCCACGTCTCGCTCGACCTCCGGGAGGACCACGAGGCGCTTTTCACCGCGACGAAGCCAGCGACGGACCAGACCGAGCTCGAAGCGCGGGTCGAAAGCGACGCCGAGGCGACGCTGCAGGCGGCCGAGGACCCACACACCGACGATCGCGACATCGTGGAGGCGCTCGTGACGTTGCGGGCGCTCGACGAACTCGGCGTTCGCCGGGCGACCGACACGGTCGGGTGAGTCGCGCGACTCGTCGGACGACGAAGATGGTTCTCGCTCGCTCCAACAGATCGGAGAAACCGGCCGCAGCCGGGCCGTCTCAGTCGTCCTCGAGCGCCTGCGCGATGCGCTGCAGCTGACGTGTGACGTCACGAACCTCGTCGCGGAGCTGACGTACCTCACGGACGAGCTCCTCGTTTCCGACCTCGGAACCACCTTCCTCGCGTCCGCTCGGGCCGCCACCCATGCCCGGTGGACCGCCGGAGCCGCCCGGACCGCCCGGCCCGCCGCCCATCATTCCGGACATCATCTGTGCGAACGGGTTGCCGCCGCCACCGCCCATCCCGGGCGGGCCACCGCCGCCCATCATCTCCTCGGGACCCGGCCGGTCGCCCTCCTCGCGCTCCTGCTCGCGTCGCTCACGGATCTCCTCGACGCGCTCGCGAAACGACTTCTCCTCCTCGTCGCCGTCGTTCCCGTTGGTCGCTTCCTCGTCACTCGGTTCGTCGCCGGCGTCGTCAGTCGCTTCGTCCGTCATGACTCCCGGTTCGGGACGGCCTCCGAAAAGGATTGTTGCTCCGACCGCGCCGGAGCGTTTATGTAACCAACTTCGCAGTCAGCCCGAGCGCGGAACCGACGATCGGGGTCCACTCGGGGAGAAATCGACCGAGCTGGCTCATTCGAGCCGAGATCGACCGGGGGGATTTACTCGTGGCCCGAAACGTTGACGGGCTCGTACGGCTCCTCGAGCCACTCGATGTCGGAGTCGGACAGATCGATATCGAGCGCCTCGACGGCGTCCTCCAAGTGTTCGACGCTCGAGGTGCCGACGATCGGAGTGTCGACCCACTCCTTGTGAAGCAGCCACGCCAGCGCGATCTGGGCCATCTTGACGCCCGCTTCGGCGGCCAGCTCCTCGACGCGTTCGTTGATCTCGCGGCCGCCGCCCTCGCGGTACGGATGTTCGTACATGTGCTCTTCCGAGGCTCCGCGCGTCGTCGCGTCGATCTCCTCGTGCGGCCGGGTCAGGTAGCCGCGAGCGAGCGGGCTCCACGGCAGCACCCCGACGCCCTGTGTTTCACAGTACGGGAGCATCTCGCGTTCCTCCTCGCGATAGACGAGATTGTAGTGGTTCTGCATCGTCGCGAACTCCTCGAGCCCCTGGCGGTCGGAGGTGTGAAGCGCCTCGGCGAACTGGTGGGCCCACATCGACGAGGCTCCGATGTGCCGCACCTGTCCGCGACGGACCGCGTCATCGAGTGCTGCCAGCGTCTCCTCGATCGGCGTGTCATCGTCCCACCGATGGATCTGATAGAGGTCGACGGTCTCCATCCCGAGTCGGTCGAGGCTGTTCGCCAGCTCCTGCTCGATGGCCTTTCGCGAGAGGCCACCCGAGTTCGGGTTCGAATCGTCCATCCTGAAGTACCCCTTCGTGGCGACGACCGCCTCCTCGCGATGTCCCTCCAGCGCCTCGCCGAGAACGCGCTCCGACTCCCCGTTCGAGTACATGTTGGCAGTGTCGAAGAAGTTCACACCGAGTTCGAGCGCGCGCTCGACCAGCCGCTGTCCCTCCTCCTCGCCGAGGACCCACTCGCGCCACTGCGGATCCCCGAAACTCATGCAGCCGAGACAGATCCGCGAGACGGTCGTACCCGTGGAGCCGAGCGTCGTGTACTCCATACCGCGGGACTCGACCGGAGGATACAAAAATGTGGGCGCGGTCGCGGAGGCCGACTCCGGGACGCCGGGGTGGAAGCCACTTGCTCGCCGAACAGTCGCAATCTTGATACACCGCGAGAACCCCGCCGTTCACGGCGCTGAGTAACTCACTCGTTCCGGAACGAGGCCGTGTACACGAGGAACGCGCCGGTAAGGATGACGAACGAGAGGAACGTCACGAGCGCGAGCACGTTCGCGATCGGATCGAGCGGATCGAGGAACTGCTGACCGGTCGTGTCCAGTACGAGCACCGCGAGAAGGGCGGCTATCAGTCCGAGAAGCCAGTTCGTGAGTACGCGTTCCATATCCGACCCTCGACTGGACAAGGTAAAAAAGGGGTTGGTCGGCATGCTCGGAGGACCGCTCTCCACCGTCGCCCTCCCGTCAGTCACTCCGCTTCGAGGAGTCGACGGAGCCGTGGAAGCGCATGTTCGTAGCCGAGCGCGACGACTCCGACGTACAGTGCGATCGCCCCCATCCCGGCGGACCAGATGCCGACGACGACATCGCCGCCGGTCACGGCTCCGAGACCGAACAGCTCGAGCGCGATGCCGGCCACCGCGGCGGCTCCAGCACCGATGACGATGACGAGGAGCTCCACGAGCTCCGCGAGAAACCCGGATAGCCTTTCCATACCGACCATCGGGTGTCGGGCGAGATGAGTGTTTCGCAGGAGCTATGTTCTCTATGCACGCGGTGCCCCGAACTCGTGGACTATCGAACGCGGATCGCGTTGGCCGACCGGCCAACCGTCGACGTCGACGATGGGTTTCTCGACCTGGTCTTGCAACCGATCGATCTCGATGTGAGCGTCCCCAAATCGGCTGATGACGACCGTATCGACACCAAAGCGGACGACGACCGTTTCGGCGGCGTATCCACGACGATGCTTCCGCTGTTGACTACTTCATACCGAACGCCCGCATCGTCGAGTCGGCGATCCCCTTCGCGATGAGCGCGAGTCCAGCGAGAAGGATCATCACGCCGGCGCCGACGACCGGGTCGTGAATCGTCAACAGCGCCACGGCGAGAAAGACGACGATCACGCCAATGATGCCTTCGAAGCCGAGTGTCTTTCGCATACGTCAACGTTTCTGGACGGGGGTAAAAAGACCCCGTCCGGACGCTCGGACGAACGCGGTCGGCAGCGACACGGTTTAAATGTGAGACGGAGAGTGGTCCTTTTAAGCCCCGAGACACGTATCGCCGCATACGCATGAGCGACGGAGACGGCGACGGTCGACGTGACCTCCGGATGCCCGACGACGACGAGGTGTTCGCCGAGGTCGTGGATATGCTCGGAGCGAACCGCGTAAAAGTCCGCTGTGCGGACGGAAAAGAGCGCACGGCACGGATCCCGGGTCGCATGCAAAAGCGGGTGTGGATCCGCGAGGACGACATCGTGCTCGTCGAACCGTGGGACTGGCAGGACGAGAAAGCGGACATCTCGTGGCGCTACGAGAAAAGCGAGGCCGAACAGCTTCGCGAAGAAGGCCACCTACAGTAGCGCTCGCCGAGACGACAACAAACTTCGACGCTTGGGGAGGTGGTCTCTATCGGCGGTCGTCAGAACGCTCACTCGCGAAGAAACTGCTCGGGCGTCATACGTGAGAGACGCATCGCGTTCCCGGTGACCCCGAGGCTCATTCCCATGTCGCCGACGAGAACGGCGATCGCGACGCTCACGTAGCCGAACGGTACCCCGACCGCGAGCAGGAGCTTCACGCCGAGGCTGCTCCAGATGTTCTGTCGGATCACGCCGTTCGCCTTATTCGACAGCGCACACAGGTACGGGAGTTTGCCGACGTCGTCGCCCATCAGCGCGATGTCGGCCGTCTCGATCGCCGTGTCGGTTCCGGCGGCCCCCATCGCGACGCCCACGGTGGCGGTCGCCAGCGCCGGCGCGTCGTTGATCCCGTCTCCGACCATCGCCACTTCCCCGTACTCGCTTTGTAACTCCTCGACCGCAGTGACCTTCTCGTCGGGCAGCAGCTCCGCCCGATGCTCCTCGATGCCGAGCTCCGCCGCGACGGCTCGTGCGGTTCCCTCGTTGTCTCCGGTGAGCATCACAGAGGTGACGCCGAGCCGTCGAAGGTTTTCAACGGTGCGAGCGGCCTCCGGCCGAAGCTCGTCAGCGACCCCGACGATCCCGACCAGTCGGTCGGCGGTCCCGACGAGCACCACCGTTTTCCCCTCATCCTGTAACTCGGCGATCACGTCTCGATGGCGGCTCGGCGCGTCCGCGACCCCGGACTCGACGACGCCACCGTCGGAGATCGGACCGGATCCATGGGTTTCCGGACCAGCTCCACCGATATCGATTCCCAGCTCCTCGAACAGGCCGGGCTTGCCGGCGTAGTACGTCGTCCCGTCGATCCGACCCCGGACGCCCTTTCCGGTGACGCTCTCGAACTCCGACACGTCGGGAAGCCGGAGGTCGCTCTCGTCAACACGGTTCAGGATCGCGTCCGCGATCGGATGCTCGCTCCGGCGCTCGATCGCACCAGCATACCGTAACACGTCGGACTCGGACGCGTCACTGACGGGAACGACGTCGGTGACCGCGAGCTCACCCTTCGTCAGCGTACCGGTTTTATCAAAGGCGACGGCGTCGACGCCACCCATCGCTTCGAGGTGGTTCCCACCTTTGATCAACACGCCGTTTTTCGCGGCCGAGGTGACGCCGGACGCGACGCTGACCGGCGTGGAGATGACGAACGCGCACGGACACGCGATGACGAGAAGCGTCAGCCCGCGGACGAACCACGTCAGCCACTCACCGACGAACGTGTGTGTAAACCCCGCGACCCCGACGGAGACGGCCCCATCGATCAACAGCGGGGGCAGCACCGCCGTCAGCACCGCCAGCACGACCACGGCTGGCGTGTAGTAGCCGGCGAACCGGTCGACGAACTGTTCTTTTGCCGTGCGTTTCGCCTGCGCGTTGCGAACGAGTTCGATGACGTGTGCGAGCGTGGACTCCTCCGCGGTCGCCGTGGTCTCGACCTCGAGATACCCTGCCTCGTTGAGGGTTCCGGCGTACACCTCGTCACCCTCCGTCTTGTCAACCGGGACGCTCTCGCCGGTGATCGGCGACTGGTCGACGGCGCTCGCGCCGTCCCGAACGACTCCGTCGACCGGAATCTTCTCTCCCGGACGAACAGCGACGATCTCTCCGAGTTCGACGGCCTCGACCGGTACGACCACCTCCTCGCCGTCTCGGAGCACGGACGCCTCGTTCGGCGCGAGCTCCAAGAGCTCGCGCAACGAATCGCGGGTCCTGTCCATCGCGTACCGTTCGAGCAGCTCGGCGATGCTGAACAGGACGGCGAGCGTCGCGGCCTCGATGAACAGCCCGATCGCGGTGGCGGCGACGATCGCCGTCCCCATCAGGAGATCGATGTCGAGGCTCCGAGCACGCGCGGAGTAGTAGCCGCTCCGGACGACCGGTGCCCCGCTCGCCGCGATGGCGACGACGAACGCCACATCCGCCATCGTGAACGTTATCACCGGCGTCACGAGAACCGCGAGATCCCATCCGGTGACGACGAACGTGGTGAGGAGCCCGACGGCGAGGAAGACGGCCCCGATCCACGTCCTGACCGCTCGGTCACTCGTCCAGACCTCGGACGGCGGAGCGATCGTCGTCCCGCTCTCGTCGCCTCCGGACGGTCCACCCTCTACCGCGTAGCCGGCTCCCTCGATAGCGGCGACCACATCCGGTTCCGCCACGCGGTCCGGATCGTAGGTCACCGTCGCCGTGCCCTCGGTGGGCCGAAGATCGGTCTCGACGACGCCGTCGAGTCGGTCGAGTCCGTTTTCGACTTTCCCCGCACAGGAGGGACAGTCCATCTCCGGAACCGACACAGAGACGGCGTACCGTCTCGGCTCTCCATCCTCGACGCCGTCCTCCCCGTCACCGTTCCGACTCATTACCGGTAGAGACGAAGGGGATCCCGATACGAGTTGCTTGGAATATTCCAATGTCGTGTTGGCAGTACTGCTGTGCCGACCGCAGTTCGTCTCAAAGCGGCGTCGACGCGCCCTCCGATGAGCGCCCGCGAGCCATATGCCGTTTGGCGAGATAAGCCTCGGCTCGTCGTAGCCGATACGTCAGCGTCGATCGCGGCACGTCGAGCACGTCGGCGAGTTCATCGACACCGATCTCACGGGGCGTTTCGTAGTAGCCGTGTTCGACTGCCGCACGAAGCGCGTCCGCCTGCACCGCGGAGAGCTCGCCGGAGCCGTGACCCGTCGGCGACGAGGGTGACGAGGCGTCCGTCAACCGCTCAAGCTCCAGTTCGGCACAGTCCCCGACGGCGGTTTCGATCGACTCGATGAACGCTCTGACATCACCACTCCCCGAGTGGATGACGCGCCACGTGTACTCGCGACCTTCGTGTCGGGTCTCGAACAGCGCACCCTCACCGAGATGGTCCAGTGCGATATGTGGGACGGAGACGCACGTAGCGGTCCGCCGCCAGTACGAGTAACAGACGAGCGTCTCGTCGGTGTGCTCCAGAACCTGCGTTGTCTGTCTCGCTCCACAGTCCTCGGTGGCGAGACAGTCGGCGTAGTAGTCGCCAGTGAGGAACGCGTCCTCGATATCGTCGAGCGCAGCCGACGCTCCCGTCGCGTGATCGACGCGCCAGAGGCTCTCCTGTGTCGCGTGTAACGAAAGCGACCGGATCCGGGCCTCGGGGTGAGCCGCAAGCACGTCCGCCACGGCGTTGTGGCCGGCCTCATACTCGAGTGTGAACACGAGTTCGCGCATGCCGGATCTATCGTCGTGGGAGTAATAGGCGTTGGCTCATGCGTCTCGGGAGCGGTAGGCGTTGGCTCA
>OBKM01000593.1_pt1 | contig 17754 bp, 21 predicted proteins | sample 1519691 | NCBI WGS metagenome assembly OBKM01 (sample SAMEA37050418, study PRJEB22526) | metagenome | biome: saline pan; feature: lake; material: water | place: Egypt | collected 2015 | depth 0.5 m | reverse complement strand
TGGGGCCGATCACGGCGACGACCGCCCCGGACGGAACCGAAATCGAAACCCCCGAAAGCACCTCGACACCGCCGAAGGATTTCGACACCCCATCGACCCGAAGCACCGGTTCGTCGCTCATGGATGACACCCCGCCTTCGGCGGTGTGTCCCCGTCGGCGATCGCCCGCGCCGTTTCGAGCCGTGTCGCGTTTACGGGTGTCTCACGGGGATGGGTATCGACGACGCTTTCGCCCCGCATTCCGGGCACGGATCCCCGGAGCGTCCGGAGCCCGCGGACGACCGGCGCGTCGGCGAGCGTTCGGGCCGATCCGGCCCGGTGGAGCCGACCGTCGACGGGATCGGTCGGGCTATAGGGCCGATCGAGCCCGGTCGCGCCGTCCCAGTAGTTCCCCTCGCCGTCGTGACTCCAGACGCGCAGCGGTCCGCTCGTCGCCCGGACCGGCCGTTCGTTGTCCGCGATGTCGTTTCGGACCACGACGCTCGTCGGGAACACCGACGACGCCCGGAACCCGACCCGGTTGTCGACGACAGTGTTGTCCGCATACAGCGAGTTCCGGGCGCTCGTCCGGATCGCTTGGCTCGTCCCGACGACGACGTTGTCGCCGATATAGGCGTCCGACCCGCTCGTTGAGATCCCCTGTTCGGTGTCGGTTATCACGTTGTCAGCGATGGCGACCCCCGAAGGACTCGTCATGATAACGACTCCCGAAAGCGCCTGTCCGCTCGCACAGTTGCCCGCAACGAGCGCATCGGAGGTGTACATCAGATGCGTCCCGAACCGACCGCCGATAAACCGGTTATCGCGGACGACGATGCCGCTCGCCCGATGGGTGTAGACCCCGTCCCGGCCGCCCTCGAAGGTCGATCGCTGGACGACCGCGGGCGATCGGATCGCGGTCACCCCCATGAACCCGGCTTCCCACTCGTCGGTCCCGTCGACTCGGACCCGATCGACGACCGCACGTTCCGTATCCCGAAGGATGATGCCGGACGCGGGCGTCTCTACCTCGACGTCCGAAACCAACAGCCGGTCGACGCCGGCGGCGGTGATTCCGGCGTCGGCGTAGCCGTACGCCTCCTCCGTGTGACGGTCCCACTCCTCGCGGTCCGAACCGTGTGATCGGTTATCGGCCCGCAGCGAATCGCCGACACCCGTCACGGAAACGCCGGCGACTGCAACGTGATCCGCCGTGACCGTCAGCACAGTTCCGTTCCCGCCGCCGACGATCGTCGCGTTCGTCCCCCGGAGCGTCACCGACTCGTCGATCTCGATCGGTCCCTCGTAGGTGCCCGCCGGGAGATGTATCGTCGTGTTCGGCTCCGCCCCTTCGAGTGCGGTTCGAAGCGTGGCTCCGTCCTCGCCGACGACCGTTTCGACGGGCCGATCGAGCATCGTCTCCGCCCCGCTGACCGTCGTCTCTGCGGTCCGCTGTTGGGTGTCGATCCGATCCCGCGCGCTCTCCCCGTCCGACTGAGACACGTCGAACCGGTCGCGTTCGTCCCACCCGACGACGTCCCCGCCGTACGACGACGCGAAACGGGCGGCGTCGTCGTGTTCGGCAAACGGAATCGGCGTCGGATCGGCCGATATCCGTGCGTCGCTACCGATCACGAAATGCGCCGTCGCCGCCGGAATCCATTCGCCGGTATGCCGTCCAACCGGTGTTCCCGATCCGTCCAGCGAGACGTCGGCCGGCGTGGCCTCGACATAGATCGCCTGCGGATAGCCGAACTGCCGTTCGACGGTCGGATCATCGATCTCCGACGCCGCCAGGCCGATGCCCCGGTAGCCGACGACGTACGGGAACTGCGAGTACGCGACCTGCACTCGGGGGACGAGACGGTCCTCGCCGAGTGCGCGCTGCTCTTCGAGCGTAAGCCCCATCCCGACGGTCCGATCGAAATCAACCGGTTCGGGGGTCGAGTCAGCCGGCGAGACGACAAACGATCCGACCCCGGCGAGAAGGAAAAAACAGCAACCGACCGCGACCGCGGCGCGAAGCGACATGGTTGGACCGACCCGATCCGAACACATATGCCGTCTGGTACGGAGTTCGAATCGTCCCCGTTCCGACGGCAGTAGCTTCTTAACGCCGCTGATCCAAGTCCGAACGACCCCGTGATCACCCAGAGGACGGCACTCCGGATCGAAGAGTGGGCCATCGAGGGTTCGCTGGTGCTTTTCGCCGTGGTCCTCGTCGCCGGGATCGGTACCGGCGTTTTGTTCGCGATCAGCGTCCTCGCGTATCGCCGGCGCCGAACGGCTCAGTTCAAACTGATCGCCGTTGCGGTCGGCGCGTTGTTCCTCCGGTCGTTCGTCGGGATCGGAACGGTGTTCGGTCTCGTCCCGATGTGGCTTCATCATTTCGTCGAGCACAGCCTCGATTTCCTGATCGCCGCGGCCGTCCTCTATGCCGTCTACGCGCACGCCCCCGGCTCGCTGGATACGATCGATAGGTCCTGACGGTTAGCTCGATCGCCGTTCCCGTTTCGGCGTCGAAACCCGATCTTCGCGTACCGCTTTCGTCCCGTAATAGAGGATGATCGCCGTCACGAACACCGCCGATCCGACGAGCAACACGAAACTCACCGTATCGAGAACCGGCACCGCCAGCCACGTCGCGAGTTCGCCCAGCGCAACGGCAACGCTTGCGAGCAACAGCATGATCCCGAAATAGATCGTCACGTCCGATTCGTCGACGTAGGCCGTCGCGGCCGATCCAAGCCGGGCGCCGAACGCGCTGCCGACGAGCAGCGCGGTCACGACACCGATATCGATGACGCCCGAGAGCCCGTAGCTGAACGCGCCGACAGCGCCGGACATGAGCGCTCCAAAGAGGCTCGTTCCGACCGCGGCGGCAAGCGGGATCCCGATGAGGTAGTAGATCGCCGGCATCCGAATGAAACCGCCGCCGACACCGAGAAAGCCCGAAACGACGCCGACGCCGCCGCCGACCCCGGAGATCGTCCACATCGAGGCCTTGCTGCCGTCGGTCAGCGTCACCATCGGCGGGATGTTGTACGATTTGATCCGCTTTGCGATCTCGGGAATGTCGTCGATCGATCCGTCCGCGCCGTCCTCGTCGTCGGTGTCGCCGTCCGCTTTGAGCGCGTTCCGCGTAAAAACGAGCCCGATCGCGGCCAAAAGCACCACGTACGCGACGGCGACGACCAACTCGGCCCGCCCGAGCGCCTCGAGGCCGAACACGAGCATCCGCCCCGCCTCGATCCCGACGACGATCCCGGCGAACATCAACACGCCCAGTCTGTAATCGACCTGCCCGACATCGTTGTGTTTCAACGTCGCGATCACGGCCGTACCGAAGACGAACGCCATCGAACTCCCGATCGCCACCGGCGCCGGATACCCCAAAATGAGCAAAACGGGGGTCACGAGAAAGGAACCACCCATCCCGAAGAAGCCGAAAAACACCCCGACCATGAAGCCGAAGCTGACGAAAAGCACCAGAAGCGTCGGATCGAGTCCAAGCGGGTCCATCCCTCAGACGTTCTGTATCGCTTTCAGTACCGGCGGTCCGAACCGTTCTTCGATCATACCGTAGCCGACGTAGAGTATAACCGCCTCTACAAGCACCAACGCGACGACGAGTGTGGCCTGTACTGCCGTCGGTAGCGCCCCTGTTTCTATCATCGGACCGTGCCCGCTTGTCGTGGTATCCATGTAGCCATCATTCTCATCCGCTCGGTCCCTTCTACGCTACCTGTGTTGATAACGGTTTTGGGATTGATACACAATATTATTGTTGTGTATCATACGCGCAACCGACGGGAATATCTCTGTACGTTATGGGACCGGCTGGCCGTCATCCGGCGTTCGATGCCGCGACCCGCCGTTGGGAGAATCCGGCGGCCGCCGTCCGCGGTTTGTGACTGATACGGACATTGTACCGGATCACCGGCGAGCACCGAACCCTCCGGACGTTCGCCGGCAAAAGGCGATGATAATCCGTATGAAACGTCCGCTTGCTTCCCGCCTGTCTGCCCTCCGGTCTCGCCCGTTCGCCTTCCGTCCCCGGCCCGCTGCCGGAACGCCCGACGTTCACCGGGCGGCTAAACTGTGCGCCCCACCTCCTCGCTACGGCTCCGTCGATCCGGCGGCCTCGGCCCGGTCTCTGGCCTGCTGGAAGCGGTCCCGCTGGACGACCGCCGTGAGCGCCGGCTCATCGAGGAGGTCGATCAACGCCAGCGGTGGCCCCTCGACCAGCAACGTCCCCTCCTGTTCGACTGTATCGAGATGTTCCGCGCCGGCCGCCTCGATCCGGTCTCCCGCGGTGTCGATCGCTTCGCCGATCAGCTCCTGTTCGCGCTCCGCGAGACGCTGTTCGGCTTCCTCACGGCTGAGTTCGCCGCTGTCGAGTGCTTCGCGGATCTCGGTTTGGGCCTCCCGCAACGCCCCCGGATCCGGTTGGACGATCATCGCGACGGTTCGACGGGTGTCAGTATCGCCGGCGTCGGGCGTCGGCGGCGTTTCGCTTCCCTCCGGCTCCCGCTCGCTCCGCAGTTCCGAACAGCCGGCGAGTCCGGCGACCCCGGTTCCGGTCAACGCGAGGAATCGCCGCCTATCGGTATCGGTGTCGGTGTCCATCGGATCCGCTTGTCGCTCACCGTGAAAAAGTTCCGCGGTCCGTCCCGCGTCGAGAGATGGGCGCCCCCTGTACTCGAGCGGCGCCGACGCGGAGCCTCGCTTCAGGGGTCGGTCGGCGCTGTGAACCGCCGACAGGCCACGATCCCCGCACCCAATATCGGTCCGATCCCGGCGCCGACCGCCGTCCCGACGGCGACCGCCCCGAACACGGATCGAAGCCCGGGCTCGACGGGGTCAGGAAGCGGGGAGACGAACCCGATCACGAGAACGATCGTTAGATACACGAGTGTGACCGCTGCCCCGCTTGCGGCCGTCCGACCGAGCCACGCACGGAAGCCGGCGCTTTCGAACGCCGACGGAACCGCCGTGCCGGCAGCCACGACGGCCAGAAGCCACAGATAGCCGAACAGAAACGCCGCGGCGGGGGTTCCGACGGCCGGAAGCACGGACGCGAGCGTCCCGTCGAGGTGGCTCCCGAGAAGCGCAGCGACGACGAGAAAGACGGTCACGGCGGTCCCGACAGCCCACGTTTCGAGGAGGCGTTCAGCCACGCGCGAGCACCCCCGCGAGCAATACGACGACCGAGAGGAGAACAACGGTCGCCGCATACAGCCGTCCGAGACGAGCACTCGCCGTCGTTTCCCGACCGAGTCGTCGGCGTTCGACGACCGAGAGCGTCCGGACGACGGAGACGATGACGACAACCAGGACGCAGGCGAGTTTCGCCGAGAGCGCGGTCGATCGAGCGCCGACGACCGGAACGCCGAAACCGACGAGATTGCCGAGACCGGTGAAAACCATCGCCCCGAGAACAGCCCAAAAAATGGCTTCGAACCACGAGAGTAGCCGAACGGGGACCCCCGCCCCGGCCCTGAAAGCCAGCCACAGGAGGGCCGCCCCGCCGAGCGCAAACCCGCCGCCGAGGACGTGGACCGACCGGGCGATGACGTACTCTGAGACTGCCATCGGGCGTGGTTTGTGGGCCGCCGACAAGTACGTACGGTTCCGCGGGGGCGATCGCAACCGTTTTCGCCGGCCGACCATCGCATCGCTCATTTAGCCGCGCGCTCTATCCACCGCGTATGCAGGAGACGCGAAAGGAGGTACTCGAGGCGCTCTCGGCCGGACCGGTTTCGGGCCCGAAACTGGCAGAGACGCTCGGCATATCCCGGGCGGCAGTGTGGAAACACGTCGAGGCGCTCCGCGACTCCGGGTTCGAAATCGAGAGCCGCGGGGACGGCTACGTCCTGTCGACCGTTCCGGAGTTCGGTGAGGGGAGCGTCGAGTACGGCCTCTCGGCCCCCTTCGAGATCGAGTACCACGACACGATCGGTAACACGAACGACCGCGCCCGCGAACTGGCCGTTGCCGGCGAGTCGGACATCGCGGTGCTTGCCGACGAACAGATCGGCGCTCGGGGGAGACTCGACCGCGAGTACGCGTCGCCGTCGGGAGGGATCTGGCTCAGCCTCCTCTGTCGGCCGGACCTCCCGCCGTCGGAGGCACCGATCTATACGCTTGCGGCCGCGGTCGCGACGGCCGAGTCCCTCGAAGCCGTCGGTATCGATGCGGGGATCAAGTGGCCGAACGATATCCTCGTCGACGGGCGGAAACTCGTCGGGATCCTCACCGAGATGGAGGGTGAGGCCGGTCGGGTCTCGTGGATCGTCGTCGGGATCGGCATCAACGCGAACGTCGACGCGGATGTCGTCCCCGAAACCGCGACGACGATCCGCGAACAGGTCGGCGATGTCGACCGCGCGGCGCTGACCCGCGCGCTAATGGAGCGTTTCGAGGAGCTCACGGCGACTCCGGAGTCGGTCCTGTCGGCGTGGCGGCAGGCGGCGGTCACGCTCGGCGAACGGGTCCGCGTCGAGACCGCACACGGCGAGGTCGTCGGGGACGCGGTGGACATCGAGTTCCCCGGCCGGCTCGTGATCGAGACCGAAACGGGCAAACAGCGCGTCTCGACCGGGGATTGTGAACACCTGCGACCGATCTGATCCGCCCGGGGCGATTACTCGAGCGCTTCGGTCACCGACGGATCGGCGGTGACTGTCTCCTCGTCGTTCCCGGATCGCTCCGATCGGCCCTCGGCCTCGCCCACCCGGACGGTCAACACGGGGACGGTGGCCGAGCGGACGACGCGCTCGGCGACGCTACCGAGCAGAAGCCGGTCGAGCCCGCCGCGGCCGTGGGTGCCCATAACGACGAGGTCACAGCCGGCCTCTTCGGCGTATCCCATTATCTCGCGGCTCGGTGGCCCCTCGACGAGCGCCGTCTCGACCCGATCGACGGTCGCGCTCGCCTCGGCCGACGACAGCGCCGTCTCCCCTTCCTCCCGGAGCATCGAGCCCACGCTCTCCCAAGACGTCTCCATGGGAAGACTCGCAAACGACGCAGTGTGGACGACGTACACGAAATGTATCGCCGCGTCGTGTGTCTCCGCGAGCCCCGACGCGGTTTCTATGACCCGTTCCATCCCGTCGGAGCCGTCCGTCGGTACGAGTATTGTATCGAACATCGGTATCACATGACATGGATCTTCGATACCCACACAAAAATCGCTTTCGGCGACGGATCGCCGCTCTGTTTGCCGCAACAGCGACACGAGAGCCCATCGTTCACCGCAAAACGACGTTCCTGACGTCGTCGACGCCGGCACGGCGAACGACCGCCCGGACCGGATCGCGGACGCCCGCCAGATTATCCGAGTCACCGTCGAGAACGAGCAGCCGGGCCCGACGCCCCGGCTCGATCGTCCCGCAGTTCATCCCGGCTATTTCGGCCCCGGAGACGGTCGCCATCCGGAGCACTTCGGGAGCGGTAACGTCACAGAGCTTCGAGACGAACTCCATCTCGCGGAACATCGAGGGGCTGTTCAACATCACGTTGTCGGTCCCGAGTGCGACCGTCGTTCGCTCGAGGAGATCGGCGACCGGCGGAAGACCGACGCCGGTCACGAGGTTCGAGCGGGGACAGACGACCGTCGGGATCGAGTTGTCCTCGAGCCGTTCGAGATGGAGCGCTTCGGCGTGGACCATATGGACGAGGAAGTCGGGATCGAGATCCAACGCCGGGTTGATGTCGTGGGCGTCCCGTTCGCCGGCGTGGATGCCGAACGGCTTCCCGCGTGCTCTGGCGGCGTTGCGCTCGGCGGAGAACTCGTCGTCGCGCGCGCCGCTTGCCCCGTACCCGTCGGCGGCGTCGATGACGTCCGGGGGCCCCCGTCCCATAACGAACGGCTCGATACCGAGCGTTTCGACGGCCTCCCGGAGGGCGTCCACGCCGTCCGTTCCCCCCTCGCGGAACTCGATGAACGCGCCCGTTCCGCCGGCTTCCATATACTGAAGCGAGCGCCGCATCGACGCGACGAGCTCCTCGCGGGAGGCCGATTCGAGCAGCCGGTGTTTGAGACCGTCCGGGGGCGCAACGAGCTCGTCGAGCGAGAGCCCGCGGCCGGCCTCCTTGGCGATCGAATCGCCGATATGTGTGTGGGCGTTGACGAACGCCGGACAGATGATATCCGAGGAGGCGGTTTCGGACGCCTCGATCGCGGTGATCTCGCCGTCCTCGACGACCACGCGGCCCTCGGTCGGCTCGTACTCCGGACCGGCGAGTATCGTTCCCGACAGTTCCATACCGAACCCACGAGAGCATCGCTTAAATTCGTTGTAGCTTCGGGTCACCCCCGTCTCTGTTGAAATCCTCAATCGGTGATAGGTTTCGGGTGTCGTGCTGCATACAGGGCGCGAGTCGGTCACTTCGTGAGGAGTTCACTCCGGATGATAGGGGTTCGTTGCAGTGGTGAGGCGATACACGTCCGATGCGGCATCGAAATCGTCGTCGAACGCGTAGAGGTATCCGAGCCCTTCGGTTTGCATGTAGGCGACGATGCAGGCATCGACGAACGAGAACCGCTCGTACTGGCGGAAGAGTGCTTTCGCCGTGGCGAATGCGTCCGCTGTCAGCGCTTCGATGTGGACTCGCGCGTTCTCTTCGACACGGTCAAGAAAGTCAACAGCGGCGTCGTGGCCGGCGTGGGTGATGAGGCCGTTTAGCGTCTCCGCGAGCACGTAGTCGAGAATCACAACTTCTGGGAGGTCGGCAGTATCGATACCGGAGAGAATGGGGAGAGCCTCGTCGTGTGCACTGTCCTGCCGGTACGTCGCGGCGAAGAGCACAGTCGTGTCGATGAGTGCGCGTGGCATTTATTCGTCGCCGACGCCCCACGCGTCGTGGTCCTCTGTAACCGACGTCTCTTCGTCACCGTCGTAGCCGTCGAAGTCACTGAACGTGCCGGTCCGTTGCTGGACGACGTGGACCCGGAGCGTGCCATCGTCCTCGATGCGCCAGCGCAGTTTGTCGCCATCGTCGATGTCGAGTTCCCGGCGGATATAAGCAGGAATGTTCGCCTGATTCCCTGATACCTTGCTCTCAGAGTCAACGCTCTCACTACTCATATATGAGATTACGATTCCATCGTTGATAAATTCTAGTGTGCGCCCACACTCCGTGTACCCGGCTGATGAATCCATTCTCTCTATTCAGCACGACCATCGTGTCAGTTGTGAAGGGTTTCAACAGAGCCGGTCTTTCCCGTCTCCGTCGCCCAAAACGTCCCAAATCGAGCGGTTCAGAACTCGTCGAGCGTGGTGTTGATTCCCTTCCGGACGTCGACGACGAGCGAATCGAGATCGAGGCCGAGAACGTCCTCTGTGGCCTCGCCGACCGCGTCGGTCGCCTCCGGGGGCGCGTACACGCCCATCCGCCACTGTTCGTGTTGGGCCCGACGCAGCGCCGTCACGAGCGTCGATTGGCTCTCGAGGGCCCGTATTTCGCCGTTGACGACGACGCGGCTCGTCGACTCGCTCATCCGGGGGCGGTCGGGAACGTCGAGGATAACCGCATCGGGATCGACGCCGGCGTGGGTCGCGATGGCGCGTTCGTGTTCCCGCAGCGTTTCGTGGTCGGCCTCGACGATCGACTCGGGGACGTCCTGTAGCTCCGCCCAGATGGCGCGTTTATAAAGCTCCCGGGCGTCGAGCCGCCCGACGAGCCCCGCCGTCGCCGGGCAGTCCCGCAGCGAAACGAGCAGCCCGGCGTCGTCCATCCGGCGGAGCTCCCCAGCCGTCGTCTCGCCGGCTTCGAGCAGCCGTTCGCTCGCGCGCCGGAGCATCGCCTTCGAGATGCGTGCGACGTGGTGGTTATAAACCACGGGGTTCATAAGCGACCGGGCGACGAGCAGCGACTCGGCGGTCTGGACGTTTCCTTCGGCGAGAACGAGCCGTCCGTCGACGAACCGCAACTCCCTGATCAGCCGGCCGGCGTCGATCGTCCCGTAGGGGACGCCGGTGTGGTGGGCATCGCGGACGAGATAATCCATCCGGTCGACGTCGAGCTCGCCGGAGACGAGTTGGCCGAACTCGCCGCCGCCCGCGATCAGCTCCGCAACGGCCTCGGGATCGATGTCGTGAAGCGCCAGCACGCGGGCGATCTCGCCGCCGCCGAGCAGATCGTCGACCTCGTCGTGCATCCGGCCGGTCCGTCGGGCGACGAGGGATTCGATGTTGTGGCTGAATGGGGTGTGGCCGACGTCGTGGAGGATCGCCGCCGCCCGGATGCGTTCGGCCCGCGGGCCGCCGATCGAAAGCTCCGACAGCGCCGTGTCTGCGAGATGGTAGACGCCGAGGGAGTGTTCGAAGCGCGTGTGGTTCGCGCTCGGATAGACCAACCCGACGGTGCCGAGCTGTTTGAGCCGCCGGAGCCGCTGGACCGCGGGCGTGTCGAGCAGATCGGCCGCGACGCCCTCGACGGCGATGTGGTCGTGGACGCTGTCTTTGATCGTGACCATCCGTCCGCCCGTTCGGCGCGGTCGGTTAAAAACCGTCGCGCCGACAACCGAGGCGGCGGGAAAGGACGGGACGGTCAGATTCAAACCCGTCGACGCGAAACCGGTGGTATGGTCACGTTCCTCGCCGGCGGTACGGGAACGCCGAAGCTGCTCCGGGGCTCGGCGTCGGTCTTCGAGCCCGCGGCGACCCCGGTCGTCTGCAACACGGGTGACGACGTCGAGTTGAGCGGCGTGTTCGTCTGCCCGGATATCGACACCGTCCTGTTTTCGGAGGCCGGCATTCTCGACCGTGAGACGTGGTGGGGGATCGACGGCGACACCACGGAGACGCACGAAGCGGTCGCGGAGTTGGCCGACGACGCCGGCCTGGAGGCGGGGCCGAGATACCTGTCGTCGTCGGCCCAGACGGCCGGCAGGGATATCGCCCGTTTCCGGCGCTTTTCGGGCGTCGCGGAGTTCATGGAACTCGGCGACCGCGACCGGGCGATCCACGTCACACGGACCGGCCTCATCGACGAAGGGGCGGATCTCACTTCGGTGACGGCGACGCTCGCCGGGGCGCTCGGCGTCGAGCGTCCCGTCCTCCCGATGAGCGACGATCCGGTCGCGACGATCGTTCACACCCCGGAAGGGGCGATGCATTTCCAGGAGTTTTGGGTTCATCGCCGGGCAGAGCCGCCGGTCGAACGCGTCGAATTCAGAGGGGCAGCGGCGGCCGAGCCGACGGATGCCGTTTTAGACGCCCTCGATTCCCCCGTCGTCATCGGTCCCTCGAACCCGATAACGAGCGTCGGGCCGATGCTCGCGATGGACGCCTTCCGGGCGTCCCTCGAGTCGATTCCGGTCGTCGCGGTCTCGCCGTTCGTCGGGGATCGGGTGTTCTCGGGACCGGCAGCCAAACTGATGGCCGCATCCGGCTACGATCCCTCGACTGCCGGCGTCGCCGAGGCGTACCCCTTTGTCGACGCGTTCGTCCTCGATACCGACGACGGGACCGACCTCGACCGCCCCGTCGTCAGGACGGACACCGAACTGAGTGATCCGGAGGACAGCACACGGGTGTGTCGGGCGGTCAGGGAAGCCCTCGAGGTCGCCGGCAGGGGGGCTCCGTGATGTTCGAACCGCGCGTCGCAGCCGCGTCGTTGTCGGGTGACTCCGACGCCGAGTGGGCACGGGTCGCGGAGCCGTACGTCGGCTGTGCGTTCCTGGGCGGGATCGCCCTCGACGCGAAAACACGCGGCGCCGCCCGGGCTCTCCTCGCCCGTGACCGGGCGGAGTTCGTGCCGGAGTCGCCCCTCGAGTTCCTGGAGGCCCAGCTCACGGCGCTTGCCGATGCCGATCTCCGGCCGGGGATCAACGTTCGGAGCGCTGCCCTCGGACCCGTCGCGTCGGCTGCCGCTGTCTGTGCAGACCACGGCGCGATCCTCGAGGTGAACGCCCACTGCCGACAGGAGGAGATGTGCGCGGCCGGAGCCGGCGAGTCGTTGCTTTTGGACGGTGATCGGCTCCGGAGACAGACCGAAGCCGCCGCGGCCGCCGGTGCGACGGTCAGCGTCAAACTCCGGACGGAGGTTCCGGGCGTCGAACTGCCGGAGCTCTCGGCGACGCTCGTCGACTCGGGTGCGGATATCCTCCACGTCGACGCGATGGACAGCGAAGCGGTCGTCGCCGACGTCGCCGACGCCGCGCCCGACGCGTTCGTGATCGCCAACAACGGCGTCCGTGACCGAGAAACCGCCATCGAGTATCTCGAGTACGGCGCCGACGCGGTCTCGGTCGGGCGGCCCTCGGACGATCCGACCGTGCTTCGACGCGTCCGGCGGTCCGTCGACGGCTACGTCGCCGAGCGGGCGGGCGATCCGGGCGGAGAACCGACCGACTCCGGGGTGACGCCGGATGCGTGATGCCGCCGAAAACGGACAACTCGCGCTCCTACTCGAGGTGACCGGGACCCCGAAACCGGGAAACGTCGACCGCCACCGCGACTACGAGGACCTCCGATTCGAACATTTCGTGACGGGCGCAGTCGGTGCCCTCGGCGGGCTCCGGGCGGCGGCCGACGGGGAGCCGATCGGCGACGCGTTCGAACGCGCGGTCGAGGGGATGAGCGACCAGTCCGGCGGCAACACCCAGTTCGGCGCGCTGCTCGTCACCGTGCCGTTGGTCCGAGCGGCGGCGGCGGATCGGCTCACCCCTGACGGCGTCACGGCGGTTCTCGAGGGAACGACCGTCGCGGACGCCTGCTCGTTCTACCGGGCGTTCGAACACGTCGACGTCGCCGTCGACGACCCCCCCGAGGGGCTTGGCTCGCTGGACGTTCGACGCGGCGGATCGGCGGCCGACACCCTCCGCGAGCGCGGGCTGACGCTGTACGACGTGATGGAACTTTCGGCCGACCGCGACGGGGTCGCAGCCGAGTGGGTTTCGGGCTTCGAGCGGAGCTTCGAGGCCGCGGAGTGGCTTCTCTCCGATGAGGGGCCGATATACCGCCGCACCTCCCGTGCGTTCCTTCGGCTGCTCGCGGCGGAACCGGACACGTTCGTCGCCACGAGAAACGGCCAAGCGACGGCCGAGGAGGCGACACGGCGGGCGCGGGCGGTCCTCGACGGTGCGGTGGACGCCGAGTCCCTCGCCGAGGAGCTCGTTGCCCGCGACATCAACCCCGGAACGACCGCGGATCTGACCGCCGGGGCGCTCTATATCGCGCTCGAAGGCGGGTTGGAGGTGTGAGATGGGGGCCGGATGGCCCGCGGATCTTCGGGGTGTCACCGAATCGATCGTGACGACGCTCGGGCCGAACGACCGCTGGAACGTCGCCGCGCTCGGGCTGTTCGCGGGCGATCCGGTCACGGCCCGAACGTGGGGGCGCACCCGGACGTGGCGGAACTTCGCCGAACGTGGCGGCGGCTACGTCCAGTTCTCGGCCGACCCCGTCGACTTCGTCGACGCCGCCTGTTCGGTCCGCGAGGAGGACAAACCGGTGCTTTCGAGCGCCGACGCGTGGGTGAGAGTCGAGGCCGAGTCGATCGACAGCGGGAGCGAGGGCGACACCCGATGGACCGACTGGGAACTGACACCCGTCGAGTCGGCGATCGAACGCGAGACGGTCCCGGCGACGAACCGCGGATACTACGCCGTGATCGAGGCAACCGTCGCGGCCTCGCGGCTGGACGTGCCTGGCTACGATTCGGCGGTCCTCCGCGATCGGATCGACTACTTCGAGGGGGTTGTCGAGAGCTGTGGCGGCCCCCGCGAGCGGGAAGCGTTCGAGCGGTTCCGCGAGCACACCGGGCTCAGCTCGGAGTAACGACCGTCTCAGGCCGCTTCTCCGGCGACGAGGGTTCGGAAGTTCTCACAGGTCCGCTCGGCGGTGACGCCCGCAAAGGAGAACCGGCCCGGGGACCAACCGAAACCCTCCTTGAGGGCACCGCGGTGCGTTTCCGTGAGCTCCGGGTGGTACTGGACGGTCCAAAGCGGTGCCGTCCGGTGGCGGGTTCCGAACACGCGGGCGTGGTCGGCGGACGCAACTATTTCCATGTCCGTCCCGGGCTCCGTCACGGCGTCGCTGTGGAGCGAAACGACGACCGGATCGACACCCTCGAACAACGGATCGTCGGCGGCGGTCATCTCGACGAGCGTCGCCGTCGTTCCGATTTCCTCGACGGTGCCGCCGAGCGCCGAGTTGGCAACTTGGTGGCCAAAGCAGACGCCGAGCGTCGGGATCTGTTTGTCGACGAGCTCCCGGACGAGTGTCTTTTGATCGTCGATCCACGGGCGGCAGTCGGATTCGTAGACAGCGGCCGTACTGCCGGACAGGACGACGCCGTCCGCGTCCCCGAGCGGCACGCGCTCGCCCGCGGTGAAATCAATCTCCTCGGCCGTGGGAAACTGCGCAGCCAGGGCGTCGCAGTGATACGCGTGATCGGGATCGACCTCGTTGCGAACCACATAGAGATCCAACGGAGGGGTGGTTTCTCCGCACATCACTTCCGATATCACCACGCTGTCGGCTTTATATTTCCCATTCGCTGGCCTCCCTCGATGATATACCATCTCAATCACCTCCGGATCGAACGCCGAAACGTTCCACTCGCACTCGTCGAACTCCCCCACCCGTCGGGACCGAGTCCCCGGCGATCAACTCATGAACAGCCGCCGGTCGGCGCGTTCGTGGTCCATCCCCATGATTTCGGCCAGCGGCCCGAAGGAAGTAAGCTCCGCGAGATCCGAGTCGGCGTACCGCTCTGCGATCGACTCGACGACCGAAAGCAGCCGCGTCAACTGCGCCTGAATGTCCGTGTGTCCGAAGCGGCCGAGCCGCTGGGCGGCCCCGAGAAGCTCCGTGAGGAACCCGTACGCGCCGACGAGACAGGCCGTCCGTCGGTCGATGCCCGCCGCCTGCGTGACAACGCCGAGCGCGACCGGGTAACTCCCGGGAGTCTCGTCGGCCGCCACCGCGTCGGCGTAGGCCGCGAGGATGCCGTCTGAGCGGTCCGGATTTGCGTGTTCGCTTCCGTTTCCCCCATCCGAGCCTGCCTCGAACAGCCCCGGATCGGTGTCGCGGAGCAGTTCCAGCAGCTTGTGCCCCCCCTTCGTCGCGCTGGTCCGAAACTCCGCCGGGAGCGTGGCGGCGTGGAGCCGCTCGTCGGCCTCGGTCACGCCCGCGAGATCCCCGGCCGCGGCCGCCCGGTGGGCGTTCGCCAGCGCGACCGTGTCCGCGGGACCGACGATCCGCCGGAGGTACCCCTCGATCAGCGCGCCGAGTTCGCCGGCCGTTTCGATCCGGCCCTCGTTGACGTACTGTTCGATCCCGTAGGACGCGGTGTAGGTTCCTACGGGCAGAAACGAGTCCGCGAGCCGCATCGCGGTGAGAACGGAGGCGTCACTCGCGGGTGCGGAATCGTCACCCATGGGTGTGCTCGTGCTCTCCGTCGTCGTGACCGTGGGAGTGTTCCGATCCCGCACCGTGGGAGTGATCCATCCCGGAAGCGTGGTGATTCCCGCTCCCGCCGTCGTCGTCGAGGAACAGCTCGGCATCGACCTCCTCGTAGCGCGTCGTCGCTTCCGCCGGGACGTACGGGCCGAGAACGTCCTCGACGATCCGTTTCTCGACATCGAGCGGAACGTAGACAGCCCCGTCTTTGACGGCGATATCCCAGTGTTGGTTACCGACGCGGTGACCGAACTCGACAGCCGCGGCAGCCGCCGTATCCTCCTGGGCCGACAACTCGACGACGAACGCCTCCCGCGTCTCGAAGACGACGACGGCGGCCCCCGACTCCTCGACGAACAGCACGTCACCCGACCGAAGCTCGCCGTCGCCGACGACGATCCCGAGGTCGGTCCCGGCGTCCGTTTCCACGCGGAGCCGGGACTTCTTTCGCTCCCCGGAGTCGATGACGACGCGTTCGAGGGTCCCGGCGCGGTCGTGTTCGTCGATCCGTTCCCCGAGGTCGGGATCGTCGTGGCGGTTCCCGACGGTACCGTCGATCCGCCGCATCAGTACCTCCTGTCGGCGGGTGCGCCGACTCCCAGAAGTTCGTTTCTCGCCTCGTCCCAGGCGGCAGTCACCGCAGCGGTCACGTCCGCGCTGCGGTGACCCAGGACGCGGACCGAAACGCCCGACTCGTACGGCAACGTCGAAACGCCAGCCCGCGTTCCGTCGGCCGGCTCCAGCCGGTCGTGGATCGAATCGGCCAACGCGTCGGCCGGCTCCGCGGGCGCGAGGACGTATACCGTTCCAACGACACCGAACTCCCCGACCGTCGCGGGATCACGGGGATCGCGCTCATCGGGACGGAGATCGATGGCGTCCGAACAGAGCAGCCGGTCCTCACAACGTGCTTCGAGGCGGCTGTGGTAGTGATCGAAGCCGAACGGCTCGTGCTCGGAGAGGCCGTCGGGGACGAGCACGTCCGAGACGATCACCGAGGCAGTCGGGTCGAGATCGACCGACAGCGTCTGCAGACAGCGCGCGTCCTCGTTGACGATCGTCGGTCCCGGGATGTATTCGAGATGCGTCTCGGCCCCGGCCCGAAGACGGCCCTCGAGGTGGGCGTAGTTCGACCGCATGGTGTGGACCTTCGTTGCGCTCTGTGTGGTCAGGTGTGCGCGGGCGCGGTCCTTCGCCGTGACGTCGATGCTGTGTCGGTCACCCTGTGCGACGCCGCCGGTCGGCTCCTGCAGACAGACCGTCGTCAATCCCGGGGCCGGATCGGTATCGAGCGTGCCGGTGAGGTGATAGGGCACCTTCGCGTAATCGCGCAGCAGGCGGGTCTCCCCGCCCGGTTCGCGGGCCAGCGTCGCCTCGAAGACGCCGTCCTTGCCGGGGCCGAACGCGGGGGCTTGCGGAAGCGACTCCTCGCCGTAGCGCTCGAACGCCTCGGGAATCGCCGTCATGCGAACAACACGCCGTTCTCGATGTGCTCGACGACGTCGTCGATCCCTTCCTCGGCCTTGCAGTCGGTAAACTGCGTCGGCGCGTTGCCCCGGACCGTTTCGGCGTCCTCGGCCATCACTTCGAGGTCGGCGTCGACGTACGGCGCGAGGTCGGTCTTGTTGATGACGAGCAGGTCCGCCTGCGTTACGCCTGGCCCGCGTTTTCGCGGGATGTCGTCGCCCTCGGCGACGCTGATGACGAAGAGGAAGTAGTCGGCGAGTTCGGGGTTGAACGTCGCCGCGAGGTTGTCGCCGCCGCTTTCGAGCAACACGACGTCGAGCTCGGGGTAGGATTCGGTGAACTCATCGACCGCAGCGAGGTTCATCGATGGGTCCTCACGGATACCGGTGTGGGGACAGGCTCCGGTCTCGACGCCGGCTACGAGATCCGAGGGGATGAGCCCCTCGAAGGACTCCCTGAGCCGGTCTGCGTCCTCCTGTGTCATGATGTCGTTCGCGATGACACCCACGTTGTAGCCCGCCGCGTCGAGTCTCGGAACGAGCCGCTTGACGAGCGCCGTCTTCCCCGAGCCGACTGGGCCGCCCAGCCCGACCGTCGCGACGTCTCTGTGTCCCATCTATTCCTCCAGTTGCTCGGCCGAATCGGCCCTGATCGGGTCGTGGATCGTCACGAGCTTCGTTCCGTCGGGGAACATCGGCTCGACCTGTACCATGTCGATCATCTCGGGGACGCCGTCCATGACGTCTTCCCGCGTCAGAAGCGTCGTCGCTTCTTTTCGGATCTCGGCGACGGACACCCCCTCGCGGGCGCGTTCGCAGGCCCAATCGGAGATGTACGCCACCGTTTCGGGGTGGTTCAACTTGACGCCACGGTTCTTGCGACGGCGGGCGAG
>OBKM01000592.1_pt1 | contig 17778 bp, 16 predicted proteins | sample 1519691 | NCBI WGS metagenome assembly OBKM01 (sample SAMEA37050418, study PRJEB22526) | metagenome | biome: saline pan; feature: lake; material: water | place: Egypt | collected 2015 | depth 0.5 m | reverse complement strand
GTCCGCTTGCGCGGACTGCGGTGCTCCTTGAGGGAGGGGGCTTAGCGCCTGCTATCATCTAAACGGGCTCGCGGGGCTGAAGTTGTGGACGGCTGTCAATTCGGTGTCGTGGCTCACGTATTACAGTACGTTGTATACTCTGCATCGAACTCCCGTGGCGGTGGCTGCTGGAATTGTGACCCGATATCTGTCGCTGTATAGGGGTTTTCCAACACGGTCAACAACCGTTCGAATGTGGATCGGGCCCCGGTTTCAAGATACTCCTCCAGTGCCTCTTCGACCAGGTAGTTACGGGGAATGTACCGCGGATTGGCCTCCTGCATCAGCTCTTCATCGAGGCCAACAGCAGCTAGCTCATCCCTGAGCTGCTCGAATGCTGTCGTTGCAAACGCTGGGTCATCAAACGTACCGGGCGTCTCTAATTCGAGAAACGTATTGGTATAGTCTGCATTCGTCTTGCGGAGCCACTCTAGTACGTCATCGACAAGCCCGTGCTCACCATCCGTGGGGATCCCCAGCTTCTTTCGCATCATCGTGTAGTACTGGCGATCAAACCGATCGTCAAATTCCTCCAGGATACCGTCGAGTTCATCAGACGTAAGCGCCGTTTGTGTACAAAGCGGTTTGAGCGCCTCGGCAAGGCGTTCGAGATTCCACCGCAGAATGGGCCGCTGGTTGCCAAACGCATATCGCCCATGCTCGTCGATCGAGCTGAACACTGCCTCCTCATCGTAGTAATTTATGAAGGCACAAGGCCCGTAATCGAACGTTTCTCCATCGATACTCATATTGTCCGTATTCATCACGCCATGGACGAAGCCGACACGCAGCCAGTCGACAACCATCGCAATCGACGACTGCACCACTGCATCGAAGAAATGGAGGTATGGACGCTCCCCTGCAGTCAGCTGAGGGTAGTGTCTGTCAATGACGTAGTCAGTGAACCGCTGTAGTTCGTCGGCTGCGCGAGTCGCAACATACTGAAAGGTCCCGTATCGGATGTGACTGTTCATCACCCGGACAAGAATGGCTCCAGGTTCCGTTTGTCGCCGTCGGATCGCCTCGTCAGTTTCGAGAACCGCCAGGCTTCTCGATGTTTTGATGTGTAGATTCTGCATCGCGTACGAATACAAATACTCTCTGAGCATCGAGCTGACAGTCGCGTTGCCGTCGCCGCGCCCCGAGTACGGCGTTCGACCGGCGCCTTTCAGCTGAATATCGTATCTATCACCGTCGTGTATATGCTCGCCGAGTATCATCGCTCTCCCGTCGCCTAAAACGGTGAAGCTTCCATACTGGTGGCCGGCATATGCCTGGGCAATCGGTTCTTCGAAGAGGTCTTGCCCTGCCAGAATAGGGGCACTGAGTTTCGCTGGATCTACTCCAAGATCGGCACAGAGCCCGTCATTGCAAACCACAATGTCTGGATTAGGGATACGTTTTGGCGTGGCCCTCGAATAGAGACGTGGGTCCAAATTTTTATAACTAGTGTCAAATGAGAAGGTCATTTCGTCTCAAGCGGTCTTGCTCGTTTAATAAACTTATCTTTGAGAATGCTAAGGCGTGGTCAGTGGTAAGATGCAAATCGGCGCGTGCTGTGTGAACTTGCCTCGGGGCCACACTCGAGGTAGTCGCCTCGCCGTCTGCACAGTGCGAACTACCTCCGAGGTGCGTAGAGGCAAGCATGACCGAGCGAGACAAGGAACGTCATGGGCGTATCAGATGGAGATCGTCGTCGATGCCTACACCCAAGACAAACAGCCGATGGGGTGGCATATCTACCTGGAAGAGGCGATGAATTTCCCTTTCGAGGCGCGGTGTATCGAAGAGCAGGAGGTGTCACCGCTCGAAGAAGGGGAGAAAATCCGTGTAATCGGTAACCTCTCATCGGAACCGTCTCTTCGCCAGCAGTTCGGTACCATCGGGTGGATGGATCGAGAGTTCGGCGTGCCGTTGAGCCAACTGGAGCCAGTTGACGCCAGTGATGACACCGAGCAGGCGGGGTCCAATTGGCACTACTGGCTTGAACGATAGAATCACAACCCTTCGTGTCGAAAGCTCACATAGCCATGACGACCTACCGCTTTCGCGTCAAGTACGAGCACGATCCTCGGTCGCTGTGGCGGGACATCGTCGTTGGTGTAGACCAAACGCTCGACGAGTTTCAGACGGTCTTGAACCGCGCTGTCGGCCTGAATCAAGATCACCTCTGGTTCTTCGGGACCGACCGGGATTACTGGGACAGCGACGTACAGTACAAGCGGCCTGGCGAGATCAAGCAGTCACCCGGCGGGATGCTCAGAGGCAGTGAAGAGTACGACGCTGGCGAGACAACCATCAGCCAGATGGCCAGTCAACTGGACTTGGAGGAGCGAGACCGTATCTGCTACCTGTTCGATTACGGCGACGAGTGGCGATTCTACGCCATCCTCAAGGAGATCGACGAGGACGGACCCAGTAATAAGGAACCTGAGGTCGTGAAAGAGAAAGGGGAGCCAGTTGAACAGTATCCGCCGCCGGGCGAAGGCTGGTAGTCGCTCCGTGTGCGAAGGCTTCTGAGTGGGATTCTGGACTGGACGCGCCGGATGCCGTCAGAATCGGCGGCCCGACAACTCCATTCCTCATCAGGGACGGTTTAGCTGAATGCAGGCGCTACCCTTCCGTCCGCAACGAGCAGCGCAGTCCGCACAAGCGGACAAGAAGCGGTACCGAGAGCAAGCTCTCCGTCGCACAGCAGAACGCGTAGTACCTCGGGAAAGGTTTTGAGCAGTGGGTCTCTACTAATGACGGCCGCAACCGCTGTATGACCTGCTTCTGATTTGGGCCCCGCAATTAGGTTCCGGGAGTAGTATGCGTTCTGTGGACGCAGTCGGACGGGGAGACAGCGCTGTCGTCGCCGTTCCCTGCACGTTCCGCTAACAGTCCCACAGGCCCACGCAAGCAGTTTTCTCGGAGAACGCCCACCCAGAGTGTCCGATGGGCGTTCCGACCTGCGGACTTTGACTCGCCGGCCGTTCCACGCCAAACGGCTCGCGCCTTGCGACGTTTCCGGTCACGGACAGCGTTCGACCACGACAACAAGCGCACGCTGCCCCACGGAACTACCCCATCGAGACACTAAGAGTGGGTCACTCCGAAGGCACGCCTGTGAAGACTGCGCTCCCTGTGAGAACCGCTCCGGGTCCCACAAAGCACGTCGTCGAAGCAGGAAACCCCACCCACAGCGAGCGCATCAGCACGAGCAGGATGGGGGAGTTCACCTAACCGGCAATCCTACCTCGTGGATAGCGTTATACCAGTGGTTGGAAATACGATCACGGTATTCAACAGGGAGCGTGTAAGTATACGCGGGACAGCTTTGTTGCACGTCCCACACCGAATAAAGAAATCGTATCACCAGCAACTGATATCCGGCAGTAATAGCAGAGTCTGCGAAGTAGCCGCTGTCATGCGGCTCTCCGCAGACGACCTTGACCGCACGCGCCGATTCGACCTGGACTGTCCCGCATGGTTTTGTAGCGTCCACTCTAGAGTTCCGTGTATGGCTCCGTTTAGCGTCTCGTGGCATACGCTTCTGGACGAACTCGATGATCTCCCCAACGGTGCTACGCTGATCACGCCGCTGTCACACGACCGATTCCGTATCACTGACGTACAGGAGCAACGAGTCGTCATCGAGTTTCTCGACCGCGACATAGACGAAACTCGACCACTCCAACGAGATCAGTTCGAGACGCTGTATCGGCGGATCACCGAGGAACCCGGTGGCTTCGAACTGGATCGACTCCCACCCGACGCCGATCCGTATCCGGCTGTGCTGAGTGTGCATCCACGCTTCGAGATCGACAAAGATGCGGGCGTGATCGCTGAAAAGGACGGCCCGACGACGAGCCAGCTACTCGATGCCGAGGGAGAGTCCAAAGACGAGGAACGTACCGAGCCGGATCTGGACGTGTATACGGATGCTCTCTTGCTCGTTGACGCGCTTGAACGCCACGAGGTAGAAGTCCTCGAAGAGATGGACACGGACGCGCTGGTGAACCTCTACACCCTGCTCTCGGACGTACAGCGCAACGCCAACGATATCCGCCAGGACGTTGCCGATGTGCTATTAAACCGACTTCACCACGACCGACCGGTGTCCGGGCCGTTCGGCTCAGTCCAGCGAACCAGGCGCCGGAATCGTTCGCTCAAGGACGACGAGGAGGTACTGGAGACGCTCGAAGAAGCCGGGATCGACCGTGAGCGTGTGCTGGGTGTAGACCGAGACAAAGTGGATGACGCGCTGGAAGTCACGGAGCTGTCCGAGCGCGACGTGTACGAGATCGAGGAATCCGAGTACGTCCGTAAGGCCGAGGTTGACGAGGAACGCAAAGAGACGCGGCTCCAGGGACTCAAAGACCAATTGACGGCCGCTGAGGGTGACGAGGCCCAGGAACTCCGCGAGGAGATCGAAGAACTGGAAGACCGCATCAAGGAGTTGACCGAGTTCAAATCTGGTTCGCAATTCCACACCCGCGCAGGGAGTGGATCATAGATTATTTGACATGCCCGACACGGTCACTGTTCAGTTGGAAGAGCGAGATAGTCACCTTGCTCAGAGGGAAGCCAAAAAGCGGCTCAAATCGTTCGAGGATGCTCTGTTGAACGCAAGACAGCGGCGATGTTCGATTTATGATATTCAATTTTCAGCCGATAACAACGCTCTAGCGGCAGATTTTGAGATCGGACGATTCGATTTTAGCCGACTTGTGCAGTGATCAAAACATCAGTTTCACAAGATACTGCACGAAGTAAGAGATGGACGATGGCGATGCCTCTCCCGAATACGTCCGGAGAAGGGGAGCAGGCGGCGAGCCCTACCTCGCCGCCTGCGCGAGGTTATGCACGATGCACTTGCGTGTGAGTTCCCGGAACTGGCGATAGTACCTCGGGAAAGGTTTTGAGCAATGGGTCTCTACTAATGGCGGCAGCAACCGCTCTATGACCTGCTTCTGATTTGGGCCCCGCAATTAGTTTCCTGGAGTACTACGCGGAGGAGGAGGTCAATGTACGTTCCGAAGCGAATGGTGGAACCACACCCACCTATGAGACTGTGAAAACAAGACACTCCAATAAACGGGTTTTTCAGTTAGCCTATCGTAACCCAGGATGGTGGCTGTGACGAACTGTTACCCCCACTGAGCCCTTTCTGATGACGGGTCCAACCGAGCCACCACCGCTTGTGGACGAAAACTGACTTTGCCGATGCACACCAATCCCACCCATGACCAGTCAGTCTGCTCCGTCGCCGACAATCTCGATCGTTGATTACGGGCTCGGCAATCTCCGGAGTGTAACACGTGGTATCGAACGTGCGGGTGCCGCCGTGACCATCACCGACGACCCCGACCAGTTTCGCGGTGCCGACGGTGTCGTTCTCCCCGGTGTCGGTGCGTTCCGGGAGGGCATGGAAAATGCCGCCCCCTACCGGACGGCGCTGCGTGACGTCGCGGCCGCCGACACCCCCTTGTTCGGCATTTGTCTTGGGATGCAGATGTTACTCACCGACAGTGAGGAGGCCGACCGGACGGGGCAAGGCGAGGTGGCTGGTCTCGACGTGATTTCCGGAACGAACCGCCGCTTCGCCGCTGGCCAGACAGTCCCACACATGGGCTGGAACGAGCTCAGTGTCGCCACCGATCACCCGCTGCTTGCGGGCGTCGACGGCGAGTACGCTTACTTCGTTCACTCGTACTATCCGGACCCGGCCGACGATGCTGCCATCGGCGCGACAACCGAGTATGGCGATTCTTTCCCGAGTGTGATCGTCGACGAGTCGGGGACGGTTTTTGGCACACAGTTTCACCCCGAGAAGAGCGGACAGACCGGACTACGGTTACTCGAGAACTTTGTCTCGATTGCGGCCGCAGACTGACATCTGCGGGGCCGTCACTCGGGCTTGAGGCCGCCGTCTTGGACGCGCATCACGGCCTCGCCGTCGGCGAGGTTGGGTGCGTCGACGAGCCGAACGATTCGCTTGTCGCCCTTTGACTTCCGGAGATAGATCCGGAACGTCGAGGTGTGGCCAAGGATGTTCCCGCCGATTGGCTGTGTCGGGTCTCCGAAAAACGAGTCCGGGTTCGAGGCGACCTGGTTCGTGACGACAACGGCGGTGTTGTTCAGATCACCGACACGCATCAGATCGTGGAGGTGTTTGTTGAGCTTCTGTTGGCGTTCTGCGAGTTCGCCCCGGCCGACGTACTCGGCACGGAAGTGGGCGGTCAGCGAGTCCACGGCGAGCAGCCGCACCGGATACTCGTCGTCTTGACTCTCGCCTGCAAGCTCCTGGGCCTTCTCGGCGAGCAGAATCTGGTGGTTCGAGTTGAATGCCTTCGCGACGTGGATCTGGTCGAGCACCGACTCAAGCAGCGCGTCGAGTGCCGCCTCGTCGTTCGGACCGCCGTCGATCCCACGGTCGTCGAGAAACGCCTCGAGGGCCTCGTCGGGGAGCCCACGCACCATGTCGTCGATTCGCTCCGGCCGGAAGGTATCTTCACTGTCGATGAAAATCGCCGAGCCCCCGAGGCCGCCCGCTTCGGGTGGTAGCTGGACGTTCACACACAGCTGGTGGGTTACCTGCGACTTGCCCGAGCCGAACTCACCGTAAACTTCCGTGATCGACTGTGTCTCGACACCGCCGCCGAGGAGGTCGTCGACGTCGTCGATGAGCCAGCTGAGCTTGCCGATCTGGTCCCGGCGTTCGAGCACCGCAGCACCCGTCTCGAATCCGCCGATGTCGGCCTGGTCTCGAGCCGCCTGGATGATGTCCGCGGCTGTCGAGTCACCGATATCGGCGGTGTTCGACAGTTCTCCTGGGCTCGCGACCGCGATCCCCTCATACGAGTCGAAGCCAGCGTCGAGGAGTTTGTCTGCTGTTGCTGGTCCAACACCCGGCAGTTCCTGAAGATCGTCTGTTGCTGCCATGTTCTGTATGTGGTGACTACTCCTTGATAAACCCCCGTTAACACCTTGGTGAAAGTAAAACGACGCCATCATCGGGTACTCAACAGCCGGGACAGTCTAGAAGCACGATGCGAGCGGGCGCATAGATCCACGCGTGGGACATCGCCACCTGAACGTTCCTGAAGTGGCGTTCAAGAGTGGGTAGCTGACGTCTCCCAGGGGTGAAGGCCCGGTCGATCGGGCCAGAGGGGATACCACTCCGACTCGTCCGACTCGATCGGAAGCTGCCCAGCGAGAAGACTCCGGAGTTTGATCTCCGTAACGTGGTCTCGAGTGTCGGTTCCTGTGGGGACAAACGGGTAAAAGCGCTTCCGGCCGAACGAGTAAATCAGGTACACCGTCGAACCGTCGGCAAACCCAGCGACGGCCGCGAGCAGCCGGTCTCCGTACCCGGCCGCGTCGATTTCGTCGACGGCGAAGGAGATCCCCGTCGCGAGGTCTTCGATCCCAGTCCCGGAAACGACGAGCCACCGGTACCCGTGTTGGTCGCCGGCCGTTGCCACCGGCCGATCGGTCACCGCCTCGATTACCGAGACGATCTCGGTGACTGTCTCCGCCGGCGTGTCCGTCTCGAAACACAACGCCGCGTCCGTGAGCGGAGTGTAGCCGATTTCCTCCATCCGGACGGCCGCTGTCGACAGCTCTCGCAGCGCATCGGCATGGGGCTGTGACTCGGCTTCTGTTTCGGTACGTCTCAGCAGGTTCCGAAGGCGACGACCGAGTCCCATTTCAGTTGATCTCGCGCTGTAACTCCTCTAGTCGCTCGACACGGGTCTCAGTCGTCGGGTGGGTCCGGAACAGCCGGCCAATGAACCCCTTCGAAATCGGGATGATAAAGAAGGCGTTCATCTCGGACTGTTCACGCATATCCTGCTGGGGCACCCGGTCCATCTGCCCCGAAATCGTCAACAACGCCGACGCGAGTGCGGCCGGTTTCCCGGTGATCCGTGCTGCCCCGCGGTCGGCCGCAAACTCACGGTACCGCGAGAGTGCACGGATGAGCAGGAAGCTGATGATCCAGACCACGATAGACACCCCCATCGCGACGAGGATGCCCCCATTCCGGTTCCGGCCGCCGAAAAACGCCCCGTAGCGGACCACCAGGAACGCGACCGTCGAGAGAAAGGACGCGATGGTCATGACCATCACATCCCGGTTTTTGATGTGGGCGAGTTCGTGGGCGATCACACCCTCGAGTTCCTCGTCGTCTAGCGTTTGCAGGAGACCGGTCGTGACACAGACAACCGCATTCTCCTGGTTTCGTCCCGTGGCAAACGCATTCGGCACTTGCGTGTCTGCGACGGCAACGTCTGGGTCTGGCAGGTCAGCCTGTTGGGCCAGTCGCGAGACTTGTTCGTGAAGCTTCGGGTACTCTGACGCGTCGACCCGCCTGGCGCCCATACCGCGCAACGCCAGCGTGTCGCTGTAGAAGTACTGCACCAGCGACAACCCGCCGACGAGCAAAAGCGCGATCGGGATCCCGGCGCCAAGAACGTCGATGAGCACGACCGCAAACGCAATATACAGCACTGTAAGCAGCCCTGCGACAAGCAGCATCCGTCCCCGCAATCCCCAGTCTGTCTGCCAGTTCATTGTATTTACTTTGTAGGCTACGAGCCCTAATAAACTCGCTGTCTGCTATCTCTGTGTGCAAATGCCCGAGTCTCCAGTGACATGTTCCGCCCGCGGATCATACAGGTTATCCGATCATAGTCCCTACAGGTAGCTGATGTCAGATGGTGCCGTGCTTTGTCCCCGGTGTGGTGATCCGATCGTGGTGGACGACGAGACACGGCTCCAGCGTGGCCACCCCGAGCTCTGTGATGCCTGCTATTTCGATACGTTTGAGCTGATCGATCTCCCCGCCGAGCTTGCGGTGACCTACTGCACCCAGTGTGGGGCCGTCCAACACGGCGAGGAGTGGGAGGGTGTCGATGCCGAAGACCGGGTCGACATCGCCGCCGATGCCGTCACCCGTGAGCTAGGGGTCCACGTCGACGCCGGTCAGCTTCGCTGGCAGATCACCCCGGAAAAACTTACCCCCGGCACCGTCCGTGTGGCCGTGACAGTCTCCGGAGTGGTCCGTGACACACCAATCGAGGAGACCCGGACAACGACCGTCGAACTCTCCGGTGGAACGTGTTCACGCTGTGGTCGCATTGCTGGAGGTGCCTACGACGGGCTCGTTCAGATCCGCGCCACCGAACGGAGTCCAACGGACGAGGAGCTTGCGACTGCACAGACGATCGCCACCGATACCGTCGCCGACCGGGCCGACGACGGGGACCGAGACGCCTATATCACGGAAATTACGCCCGTCGACGGCGGCCTCAATCTGAAGGTTTCCACCGCCGGACTCGGGCGTGCCATCGCGAAGACCGTGGTCGACCGCCTCGGTGGCGCGTACACCGAATCCGAGACACTCGTGACCGAAGACGAAGAGGGGACCAAGCTGTACCGGGTGACCTTCGCCGTCCGCCTCCCACCCTACCGCGCGGGCGAGGTAATCGCCCCCGACGACGACGGTCCGGTGGTCGTATCGAGCGTCCACACGCAACTGACCGGCCGCCGGCTCACGACCGGCGACCACTTTGAGGCCGCCGCGGCCGTCGAGGCACGCCGGGTCGGCCACGTCGAGGAAGCAACCGAGACAACACTGGTCGCCGTCGAAGACGAACACGCCATACAGGTACTCGATCCGGATACGTACCAGACGAAGACGATCCCACGTCCCTCGTATCTAGATCAAACCGCGGAGTCAGTACCCGTTCTCAAGACCAGAACCGGCCTTTACGTAGTTCCCGATGACCACTGACTCCGCCCCCGCACAGAAGCGCCGGACTCCCGAGTCAAGCGAATCATCAATACGCCGCCACTCCCTGTGTTGTGCAGCGGTGGGCGTTTCAAAGACTGCCTGGGGCGTGGCTCCGAGGCGATTCACGCACTTTCGATGCGCTTATGTGTCGTTGTACGGTAACTGTTCACATGGCTGCCGCACCAGGCTCACGGGGGGAGGACAAGTCTACGATCATCGGGTCCGTCGACGACGACGGCTCCGAAGCGGCGTACGTGATCGCAGACATCACAGAGGACGAGGCCTGGGTATCGATGCGTGCTGCTGACGCACTTGAACTTCCCTCGTGGCGATAGCCACCGGATGCACTCGGAAGACGGCTGGTCTTCGTCTACAGAGATACAGTGAGAGTGCTTCGTGGCGTGGCCCCGAGGTAGTTCACTAGAGCGAACAGCTTTTAGCTCCCGGCTGCAGTAGCACACCACCATGCACTACACCGAGGTCGAGCCGGCCGGGGAGTATCTTGCCCGTCTCGAGACTGGTCGTGATTGGCGCCAGCAGCTAGAAGCACTTGCTGCGGCCGTCGACGCCACCGCAGGGTGGTTTACCGGGCTCGGCGCCGTCCGGGATGCGGAGCTGTGGTATTACGACCAGGCCGCCGGCGAGTACCAGTCTTTCGCCGTCGAGACGCCTGTCGAGGTCGCAGCCTGTGTCGGGAACGTCTCGCTGCTCGACGGGGACCGGTTCGCACACACCCACGCGGTGCTCTCAGACGAGACCGGCGCCACGGTCGCCGGCCACCTCGACAGCGCCGAGATCTTCGCCGGCGAAGTGTATTTCCGTGCCTTTGATACTGACCTCATTCGCGAACCCCACGAACAAACAGATCTCGACCTCTGGCTGTGATGACTCCCGACGATCAGCGTTACTTCGACCGAATCGACAACGAACTCAAGCGGGCCCGGGAGGTTGCACGCCGGGCCAAGCAGCGGGGCGACGATCCCCGCCCCGAGGTCGAGATTCCGGTCGCGAAGGACATGGCCGACCGCGTCGAGAATATCCTCGAGATCGATGGGATTGCTGCTCGGATCAGGACCCTCGAGACCGAGACTGACCTCAGCCGCGGGGAGATTGCACTGGAACTGGTGGCCGACTTTGTTGATGATACGGTCGGAGACTACGAGACAGACGCCGGTAAAATCGAGGGGGCCGTTCGTACTGCCGTGGCGTTGCTCACCGAAGGCGTCGTTGCAGCCCCGATTGAGGGCATCGACCGCGTCACTATCGACACCAACGATAACGGGACATCTTTCGTGACGGTCTACTACGCCGGTCCGATCCGCTCTGCCGGCGGGACCGCACAGGCACTCTCAGTGCTGGTCGCGGACTACGCCCGGAGTCTTCTCGGTGTGGACCGGTTTCTCCCCCGCGATGCCGAGATCGAGCGGTACGTCGAGGAGGTCAGACTGTACGACGACGAGACCGGTCTTCAGTACTCTCCGAAAGACAAGGAGGTCGCCTACATCGTCGAGCACTGCCCGATCAGGCTCGACGGCGAGGCCACTGGCGACGAGGAAGTGTCGGGGTACCGTGATCTAGACCGTATCGATACCAACGCCTCCCGTGGCGGTATGTGCCTGGTTCTCGCCGAGGGAATCGCACTGAAGGCGCCAAAGATCAAACGGTACACCGACGCTCTCGAGGCGGTTGCGTGGCCGTGGCTCGACGAGCTGATCGACGGAACCGTCGACGAGACGGCAACGGACACCGACGCTGCGGCCGGCGGGACGGAGCCTACAGCCCCGGGGGGTGAGCCACCACGGACGGCCTCGAACAGCAAGTACTTGCGCGATCTCATCGCCGGCAGGCCGGTGTTTAGTCACCCAAGTGCCACCGGAGGCTTTCGGCTCCGTTACGGCCGAACCCGCAACCTCGGTCACGCGACTGCAGGCGTACACCCGGCGACGATGCACATCGTCGATGACTTTCTGGCCCCAGGCACCCAACTCAAGACCGAGCTGCCTGGCAAGGCCGCCGGTGTCGTCCCGGTCGACTCGATTGAGGGACCGACGGTCAAGCTCGCCAACGGCGAGGTGCGCCGGATCGACGACGCCGAGACGGCGAAAGAACTACGCAACGGGGTCGAGCAGATCGTCGACCTCGGCGAGTACCTCGTCAACTACGGTGAGTTCGTCGAGAACAATCAGCCCCTCGCACCAGCCGCGTACGCGGTGGAGTGGTGGGAACAGGACCTCGCCGCGGCCGGCGCCGACATCCAGGCCCTCGCCGACGATCCGACTGTCGACCTGCGGCGGCCGGCCGTTCAGACTGCACTACACTGGGCGAGTGAGTTCGACGCTCCGCTGCACCCGGCGTATACGTACCTGTGGCACGACCTTACCGTCGACGAGTTCCAAACTCTCGCCGCAGTGATCGGCGACGGGCAGGTGATCGCGGCCGCGGCCGCCGAACCGACCGCCGACGTCGATCTCACGACGGCCTTCGACGTTCCACAGGGGGACGTGCTGCTCCTCGATGCCGCAGCCGGCTCGCTGCTTACGACCCTGCTCGTCGAGCACGTCGAGACGGAGACGTCGGTACTCGTGCCGACCTGGCGGCCGCTGGTGCGGTCGATGGGGTTCTCACTCGATCTTGGCAAGCAGTGGGAGACACTACCCCAGACGGCCCGTGAGTGGCCCAACGCGATGCAGGCAGTCGAGGCAGTCGCGCCGTTTTCGGTCCGTGAGCGTGCCCCCACACGCGTTGGCAACCGGATGGGACGTCCGGAGAAGTCAGAGGTGCGTGAGCTCAATCCGGCCGTCCACACGCTGTTCCCAATCGGCGACGCCGGGGGCGACCAACGTGATGTCGGTGCTGCAGCGACCCATACCAGTTCCATGCAGGCAGCCCGCGGTGCGATCGACGTCGAAGTCGGGATCCGACACTGTCCGGACTGTGACGTCGAGACCCACTGGCCGCGGTGTCCGGAGTGTAATGCGCATATCGAACCACGGTACACCTGCCCCGACTGCGACCGTGAGCTACACCCCGACGACGCCGGCAGGGTGACCTGTACACACTGTGAGACGACAGGGTCGCCAGTGCAAACGAAGACGATCGACCTCCACGACACCTACCGGTCTGCTCTCACTGCGGTCTCCGAGCGGGAGACTGCCTTCGAGATCCTCAAAGGCGTCAAAGGACTGTCCTCGTCAGTGAAGACACCTGAACCCCTCGAGAAGGGGATTCTCAGGGCCAAACACGACGTCTCGGTGTTCAAAGACGGGACGGTTCGCTACGACATGACCGACCTGCCGGTTACCGCGGTCACCCCGGCCGAGCTCAACGTCGCGCCGACCCGGTTGCGTGAGCTTGGTTACACCGAGGACATCCACGGCGATCCACTGCGCCACGACGACCAGTTGATCGAACTGAACGTCCAAGACATCGTACTCTCGAATGGTGCGGCCGAGCATATGTACAAGACGGCGAACTTCGTCGACGATCTGCTCCGCTCCTACTACGGGCTTGATCCGTACTACAAGCTCGAGGAGCCGGCAGATGTCGTCGGTGAGCTGGTCTTTGGGATGGCACCGCACACCTCCGCGGCTGTCGTCGGCCGTGTCGTGGGCATCGCCGACGTCAGCGCCGGCTACGCCCACCCGTACTTCCACGCGGCGAAACGGCGCAACTGTTTCCATCCCGAAACAAAGCTGTGGTACAACGATCAACACGGCTGGCACTACGACACCATCGAACAGTTCGTCGAGTCGAAACTGGAGGCTCCCGAGACGGACGATTTCGGAACCCTAATTCAGAAACTGGACCACGAGATCCAGGTCCCCTCGATCGACGGTGACGGAACCGACGTTTGCCGACCGATCGACGCCGTGTCGAAACACGTTGCACCCGACCACCTGGTGGAAATCGAGACGCGGAGTGGTCGACAGCTCCGGGTCACACCCGACCACGCGATGCTCCGCTGGACGGACGCACCCGAGCGTGTGGACGCGAAGTCGATCGCCGAGGGTGACTACGTGCCGACGCCAAAATCGATCCCGGCCGGCGAGGCGGGAACGCGCCTCGACATCCTCGCGGAGCTTCTCGCAGCAGACGCTGTTGCTCCCGACGAGATCATCGTCCATGACCTGGAGGCGACGCGTCTCGAAACGCTTCTCGAAGATGTCCCTGCAGACACAACAGCAGTTACACGCAGGGCACCGTCCTCCAAGCGACAGCCCGTCGATGCCACCGGCGGCTCCCACACCGGGATTCCGGCTGGGGCGCTCTGTGCCCTCGCCGGTGGTGTCGAGGCGCTACTCAGTGCGCTTCCGGCGGATGTCCGAATCAGCCTCCAGGGCGACACGGCAACCCTCAACCGATACGTCACGGTCGATGAGCAACTCGGCGGGCTTCTCGGCTACTATACGGCTTCAGGCGGCACGCGAAAACAGGAAGACACCGGTGCCCGGACGACAATCTCCGTTTCGGCCGAGCAGCCGCGGGGACAGGTTGCCCGTCTCTTCAAGCAGCGACTGGGAGCCGATACGGTCGAGACAGCCACCGAGCAGGTGACCGTCTCCAGTCGCCTCGTAGCCGTACTCCTTGTCGAGGTATTCGAGCTCGGAGCGAGCGCCCGCGAGAGGCAAATTCCAGATGCGATCGTTTCGGGGCCGAACACGGTTCTCCGGGCGTTTCTCGGGGCGTACTTCGACAGCGAGCGACCCACGTCGGGAGCTGGCCGCCTGCTGCGTACCCACGTCGTCAGCCACGATCTCAAAACCGACCTCGAAGCATGCCTGAAACGGTTCGGCATCGCCGCCCAGACCCAGGCGACGACCGACATCCCCACGGGCGCCCGCGGGACGGACCCCGACGGTGACCCGCCAGCCGCCGATACGTGGGTGCTGACGCTCACCGCAGAGCATGCGGCCACCTTCCAGGAACGGATCGGATTTGGCCTCGACAGAGCCCCCGAGAAGACCCCCGCCGCCGTGCCCGAACGCCAGGCGCCTCGACAGTTCGGCGACGGCGGAACCGTCTGGCTCGACGAGGTGACTTCGGTGACCGTCGTCGAAAGCGACGTCTCGTATACGTACTCGCTGACAGTCGACGATACCCACACGCTCGTCGCAAACGATATCTACTCTGCTCAGTGTGACGGCGACGAAGACTGTGTCATGCTGCTTATGGATGGCCTGCTCAATTTCAGCAAGTCCTTCTTGCCGGATCAACGCGGCGGGCGCATGGACGCGCCACTGGTCATGTCTTCCCGGATCGACCCCGCCGAAATCGACGACGAGGCCCACAACGTCGACACGATGACTGAATACCCCAAAGCCTTCTACGAGGCCACCCGTGAACTCGCTCATCCGGACGCCGTCACCGAGATGATGACACTCGCAGGCGCATCGGTCGGGACCGACACGGAGTATCATGGGTTTGCCCACACACACGAAACCAGCGATATTGCCGCCGGCCCCGACCTCTCTGCGTACAAGACTCTTGAAGGAATGCCCGAGAAGACTGACGCACAACTGCAACTGGCCCGTCGACTCCGCGCCGTCGACGCCACCGACGTCGCAGAACGGATCATCGAGTACCACTTCTTGCCGGATCTGCTGGGCAACCTCCGTGCGTTTTCACGCCAGGAGTTCCGGTGTCTCGACTGTGGAACCGACTACCGCCGGCCACCGCTGACCGGCTCGTGTCGTGGCTGTGGCGGGAACGTCACGCTGACCGTCCACGAGGGATCGGTGACCAAATACCTCGATACCGCCATCACCATCGCCGAGGAGTACGAGGTCCGAGAGTATACACAACAGCGCCTTGAGGTCCTCAAACGATCGATCGACCGGATCTTCGAGGACGACACCAACCGCCAGACCGGCATTGCGGACTTCATGTGACGTGTCCGCACACTCGCGTCGTCCGGAACGCGGCTACTGAAACGGCACACTGATACTGCCTGCTGTATAACAAAGTGTGTGTCCTACGAGGCGGTTATCTTCGACAACGACGGCGTGCTCACACACCGCGTCGATGGGGAGGTGCTCTACCAGGCCATCGAGCGGACGTTCAACGAGCACGGCGTTGCCGACCCGCCACAGCAACACGTCCGACGGCTGTTCGGTGTCACGCTTGAGGATATCATGGTTGTCTGCTCCGCCCACGGCCTCGATCCGGCGGCCTTTTGGACGCGCCGTGATCACAACGTCGCCGACGCTCAAATCGAGTTGCTCCAGAACGGCAACAAGGAGTTGTACGACGATGTCGACGCGCTGTACACGCTGACCGGGCCGGTCGGAATCGTCAGCAACAATCAACACCGGACGATCGAGTCCATCATCGATCACCACGAGCTCGCTCCGTACGTCGATGTCGCCTACGGTCGCAAGCCAACGCTGACCGACGTTCGCCGCAAGAAACCCGCGCCACACTACCTCAATCAGGCGATCACCGACCTCGGCGCTGACCGGTCGTCAGTACTGTACGTCGGCGATAGCGTGACCGACATTCTCGCTGCCCGTCGTGCGGGCGTCGACTCTGCGTTCCTGCGCCGTCAGCACCGACGTGGTGTGGAACTGCCGGTTGCCCCGACCTACGAGGTCACCTCGTTACTCGACCTCCCACTTCCCACGTGAGGGAGGCAGGCGAAAGATAACGTTTTATCAACCCAGCGGCGAATAAGCAGTAGTATGAGCAGCAACAAAACGCGGAGCAAGAAACGCCGGCTTGCGAAACTCGACCAGCAGAACAGCCGCGTTCCTGCGTGGGTCATCGCAAAGACCGACCGGGACGTCACGCAGAACCCGAAACGACGGAACTGGCGGCGGCACAATACTGACGAATGAGCGCGAGTGATTTCGAGGAGCGGGTCGTGACTGTCCCACTCCGCGACGTGACGAAGGTCCCGCGAACGGACCGTGCTAACAGAGCGATGGCAATCGTTCGTGAACACCTCGCGAAACACTTCGCGGTAACCGAAGAACAGATCCGGCTCGACCCCTCGATCAACGAGGCCGTCTGGGCCAACGGCCGGTCGAATCCACCGCGGAAGCTCCGTGTTCGGGCCGCTCGCTTCCAAGATGGCGACCAGCAGGTCGTCGAAGCTGAAACCGCGGAGTGACTACGAACTTTGCTCCAGGCGTCCTTCTCTGGGTCGGTGCACGTCGGCGTCTATGCCCGTGCGAGTGACGAGTGGCTGCTTCACCAACCCGGGATAGACGAAGAACTCGTCGACACGATGGCGAGTGAACTCACGGTCACTAGTGTGGAAACGACGGTCGGGGGCACCGGCACCGTCGGTTCGCTGGCCGTGCTCAACGACGCCGGTGTCGTCGTGAGCGATCAGGTGACAACCTCTGAACGGGAGCACATCGCCGAGACTACCGGCCTCCCGGTCGCTCCGCTACCGGACTCGATTAACGCCGCCGGAAACGTGATCCTGGCCAACGACACCGGCGCGTACGTCCATCCGGACCTCTCGGCGCCCGCCATCGAGACCGTCGAATCGACTCTTGAGGTCCCCGTCGAATCCGGCACCATTGCCGGGGTGCAAACGGTCGGCACGGCAGCCGTAGCGACCAGCAACGGCGTCTTGTGTCATCCCAAAGCGACTGACGAAGAGCTAGCCCGACTGGCCGATCATCTCGGGGTTTACACCGACATCGGGACGATCAATTACGGCGGGCCGTTGATCGGTGCCGGCCTGATCGCGAACAGCTCCGGGTACGTCGCCGGCGACGAGACGACCGGGCCGGAGCTCGGGCGTATCGAAGACACACTCGGATATCTCGACTGAATCACCTACCTCGGCGTGTAGTAATCCAGGAACGCTCATCCCGATAAGTCGTAACACCAATTTTGCCGGCGTATCAATGACCAGTCAACGATGGATGAGGAATCTGGTTAAGTCTTCCTCCCATCACGTGAACGGTGTTTTGAACGTCTCCGTCTCGCCCGCTTCGGCGAGACGG
>OBKM01000591.1_pt1 | contig 17808 bp, 14 predicted proteins | sample 1519691 | NCBI WGS metagenome assembly OBKM01 (sample SAMEA37050418, study PRJEB22526) | metagenome | biome: saline pan; feature: lake; material: water | place: Egypt | collected 2015 | depth 0.5 m | reverse complement strand
CCTACGGTGGTGACGCAAATCAGCGATTTGCGAAAGCCGAAAACCTGCGGTTTTCCGAAGGGCGGGGAACTCACGCTGCTTTCGTTTAGAGACCCATTGCTCAAACCTTTTCTGAGGTACTACGCGGATTGCGGTGCTCGTTGCGGAAGGGGGCGTAGCGCCTGCAATCAGCTAATTTCGCGGAGCTTGATCCGTCTCACCGCGGTTCGTCCAGCTAGCGCCTGTCTGGTACTACCGGCACGACTACAACCGGTGTGGCGATAGTCCTGCCTGGATTCGAACCAGGGTCGCGAGCCCCAGAAGCTCGCAGGATTGGCCACTACCCTACAGGACTGCATCCGACAGTAGCGGACGGTTTCACTTATGTATAACGTGTTCGACCGGAGTCCTTTTGTGCTGGACGGCTACCATTAAGTATGTATCTCGGTCGGTTCTTGATCATCGGCCCGGACGTCGCAGCCTACCGTGTTTCTTCGCGATCGTTCCCAGACCGGAAAATCGTCATGCGGGACCCAGCAACCCACACCGTTGTCCCCACGGCGGCGGCACCGGAGACGGACAACCCGTACGTGAGTTACAACTGTCTCCGGATCGACCCTGCGGAACCACGTGCCGTGATCGGAAACGGCTCGCACGTCGACTCGATTTACGAGAAGGTACGACGGGGGTATCCACCCCGGGACGCGCTCGTCGATATCCTCCACGCCTACGACTACGAACGCGACGAGTACGACACGCCGCGGATCGCCGGGGTTATAGCCCCAGAGACGGCCGTAATCGGCATCGTTAGGGCGGACGCTTTGCTCGTACAAACGGTCGCCGAGCCACACCTGATCGCCACCTACGAACGGATCGCACCGTCTCCGTTTGCCTTCGAGATGGCCGACGGACAGACTGCAGCCCGGGCGGCCTACGATCTCGACTTCGAGCATCCGGTAGCCGCCGTCGGCCTCGTCCCAACCGTCGACGGTTTCGATACCGGAATCGCCAACGACACGAGTGACTGACGGGATGGCCGTAGAGAGAATGTGGGGAGACCGCACGGGGAAGAGCGTGTGACGTCCCGGAGCGATCCGGAGAGGCCGGGGAAGACCTCTCTATACTCATATTGTCCTCCTGGTCTCTTATACTCCCTCCTACCACAGTGAAAGTGAAACTGGAGAGTGGCCGTCGGTGTTCAGGTCGACAGACACCGTTGAGGGAGTCGCCCGGATCAGGCCAGCACCGGACACCCCGAACGGTCGGTGAGCAACGCCGTCCGGAGTGTTGAGTGCAACGATGCCGACAGGATCGGGTTCACAACGACTACGATGGAAGACTGCGATACCAGGTCCCCGTGCCGTCCGTTAGATCCGAAGCGCCGGCCACACAGACGGTTCTCCCGCTAGAGAACGACGTTAGTTTCGACCGCCGGTAGTCAATGACAACACCGGCCGGCACCAGGTTTTAGCCTTTTCAGGGCGAGTACCGCTTGTATGCCTCGTCTCGAGATCGACAGCCTGCAGCGGGTAGTCGATGGCGACGCGATCGTCGACGGGATTTCACTGCGGGTCGACAGCGGTGAGATCGTCGCGATCGTGGGGCCATCAGGCGCCGGGAAGTCGTCCTTTCTCAGGCTCCTCAACCGCCTTGACGAACCAACCGCCGGGACAGTCTACGTCGACGGGACCGATTACCGGGACCGGGATCCACAGTCTCTGCGTCGGGAGATCGGGTTCGTCGCTCAGCAGCCGGCGTTGCGTGCGGGGTCCGTCGCCGAGAATATCGCACTTGGTGCGTTGGTCCGCGACGAACCGATCGACCACGACCGTGTTGCGTCCTTGCTCACCCGAATGGGGCTTGAGGGATACGCTGACCGGACTGTCGATGACCTCTCCGGCGGCGAGGCACAGCGCGTCGCACTCGCCCGGGCGCTGTACCTCGACCCGGCGGTCTTGCTTCTTGACGAGCCCACGGCCCACCTGGACGATGCCGCAGAGGCCCAAGTCGAGTCACTAATCGCGGACCTGCTGTGTGACCGTGGCCTCACCTGTCTGATCGTGACCCACGATACGAGTCAGGCACAGCGCCTCGGAGACCGGATCGTCGAAATCGAGGCCGGAACCACTGTTACCGACCGCGAACCAGTCCACAACCAGCCATGAGCACGATCGAAACCTTTCTGGAGCACGCACAGGATCCGATACTAATCCAAGGCTTCGGCCAGATTGCGGCGGCAGCGGTGTTTGGCGTGGCCGTTCTGGGTGTCGTCTACTTCCGGCAGTTCGGCTTCAGCCGCGAGGTTGTATCGACGATGGTCCGAGGCTTCGTGCAGGTGCTCGCCGCCGGGGCCGTGATCGGCATACTGCTGACCGCCCACATCGCTTGGGCTGGTGTCATTCTCCTTGGAATGATGGTTGCTGCCGCCTGGATCTCCTACAAACGTGGGGTCGCGCTTCCAGGGGTGTTTCGGACCTCGCTCGTTTCGATTGGGTTCGGGGCGGGTGTCGTGATCGTTGTCATGACGCTGACCGGTGCCATCGAGCAGACGATGCGGGATCTAGTCGTCATCGGCAGCCTGGTGATCGCGAATGCGATGCAGACGAACTCACTCGCGTTAGACCGGTTTACCGGTGAGCTCGCCGCGAACAAGGCCGAAATCGAAGCCCTGCTCTCCGTCGGTGCCTCGCCAGAGCAGGCGATCACGGAGTACGTTTCTACCAGCGTCCACGCCGCCTTGATCCCGGTTCTCGATGCCACGAAGAGCCTCGGAATTGTCAAAATCCCTGGTATTATGGCCGGGATGATCATCACCGGCGCGAACCCGATCTACGCCGCCCAGTACCAGTTCGTGATCATGCTCATGCTGTTCGCAGCCGGCGGGTTGACAGTGATCGCGAACACCGCCTTGCTCAGCCGACGGGTTTTCACCGAGGCAAAGCAACTCGACGAGCTTGTGTTTGAAGAAATCGACGCCAGCTGAAGCCGCCAGGACCGGCGGCGAGTGTAGCTCCTGTTTGTGCACCGGGGTGTCCGCCGGTAGCGCGATCGCTGTCCCCGAACACGGTCGACACAAACGTTCAAGAGCACCGAGGGTCAACATACTGGTATGACTGAGAAACCAAACTCGGGTGAGCTCTTTGGTATCCCCTACAACTTCGAACGGCCAGAACTGCGGCGGCTCGTATCGACGTACTGGCAGCCGGGTGAAGGGATGCTCGTCGAGAAACCTTTCGGGATCGGCTACACGCTGAACCTGGCCAGCTGGCGGTCGTGGATCGTGCTCGCCGTCGCTGGACTGTTGGTCTACCAGGAGCGATCGGGGGGGCCCGAAGACGGAGAAGAACCGGTGGAGGTCCTCGTTGACGAAGAGCCTGCGACGGAGTAACCGACACCTCTTTTGTGCGGTCTACCGTCCCTGGTGGTATGCTTGCCTTTGTGACGAGCAACGACGCGAAGGTCGCCGAGGCTGAGACCGTTCTCGACCGTGATATCGAGCACGTTGCCTACGATTATCCCGAACGACAAGCAAACTCCGTGCGTGCCGTTGCGACCGCCGGCGCCGAGGCCGCCTTCGACGCACTCGACCGACCGGTGCTGGTCGACGACACCGGACTCGCGGTTGAGCCTCTCGATGGCTTTCCCGGCCCCTACGCCGCATACGTAGAAGAGACACTCGGGGTCGAGACCGTTGCAGACCTGGCGACGGGATCGGCAGCGACATTCCACACGGCGCTTGCGTGTGTCGTTCCTGGGTCGGTGCCGGCAGTCGACGTGCCAACACTCGAGACGACGAGTCGAGACACATACACCGTAGTGAGCCTTCTTGGGGCCGTCTCTGGCACCATCGTCCCGCCACGAGGCCAGCAGGGCTTTGGTTACGACCCTATCTTCGAGGTCGACGGTCGGACCCTCGCCGAGCGGTCACGCGACGAGAAAACGGCCCTGTCCCACCGCGGTCAGGCCTTCGAACGGTTCGCCGAGTGGCTCGACGGCCTCCCCGCTGAAACCTTTTCGACGTAGCCACAGCGGGCAGCGCCGGGCTTGCGGCACGCGTCACCGGTTTCAGTACCACTAATGCTGCGCCACAGGTGGCGTCGGGTATGCCCGAGACAGACGCTGACCTCGCGACGATGTCCTGGCAGCGCGCACAGACTGCTCTCGAAGCGGCCGATGCTGTTGTTCTTCCCTTGGGAAGCACCGAACAGCACTCGGTCCACCTTCCGGTCTCGGTCGATACACTCCGAGCAGAGCACCTAACCGCCGACCTCGTTACCGCCGCTCCAGACTACGATCTGCGTCTGGTCCGATTGCCGACACTCCCGTTTGGCTACTCAGAGCATCACATGTCGTACCCGGGAACGATCACGCTCCGGGCACAGACGTACAGCGACGTGCTCGTCGATATTGGTACCGCCATCGAGGCTCACGGCGGTGACCGGCTGATCATGGTTAACTGCCACGGCGGCAACCGCGAACCGATGACGCTGGCGACCGACCGCCTCCAGCGTGACCGTGGTCTGACAGTCCACCCGATCCACTGGACTGAGTTCGCCCGCGAGTATCTCGAGGAGGCCTTCGGCGATGGGTGGGGACACGCAGGGGATCACGAGACGAGCGTCATCGAACACTACCGTCCGGATCTGGTCCTCGACGAGGAGAAGAGGCCCCAGACGGTTACAGAGCCTCCGGCGACGACCACCTACACGTACTTCGACGAGCTCACCGACGAAGGCGGACTCGGCGATCCCACAAACGCGGACCCGGCAGTGATGGAAGAGATCATCGCGAAAACCACAGCCGACATTCTCTCCGCGATCCGGGCGGATATCGCGGCCGGATGGTGAGACTACATCCGGGTCGTGCGCCCGGTGTTTGTCTTCACTCCGGCGTGCATGTTGCACTGGTCAGGAAAACTGCTGGAGGGGGTGGCTGGTGTTTCCCACACGAACCAGCCACGCGGTGTGCCGCCACGTAGCGCCATTTGAACCACGGTTCCGGCGTGCCATAGGGGCTAAAGAGACCCCTGTGCCGCAACAATGCGGCTACAGATATCTTCATTCCACTACGTATTAATTGTTACGACTGTCGTACTCTATAACGACAATCACCGAAGGTAAGGGTCATCCGGCGCCGAGGTCCGTTCAAAACCGCCGGAGGCGTCCGCGGACGAAAGGCCGAACCGGCGGAACTCCGGTTCGGAGCCGGTCGATCTCAGTCACCTCGAGGCCGGATGCGCTCGTGAACGTCGCCACCGACTCGCGGGTGAGGTGACAGCCGCCAGCGATCCGCCGCCAAACCGGTGCAACCGCGGACTGCAACCGGCGCTGCCACCCCGTGGCTGCTACGTGTTCGAGAAACCGGACTTCCCCGGTCGGCTTGAGTACTCGCCTGACCTCCGCTAACGCGGCCCCGGGGTCGGGAATCGTGCAGAACACCATCGCGGCAACGACAGCGTCGAAGCTTTCATCCGGGTACGGGAGTGCCTCGGCCCGGGCAGCCGTGGTTGCGATATCGAGGGTGAGTCCTGTCGCTCGTTGTTTTGCCTGTGCCAACATGTGTCGGTCTGGCTCAACCGCGTGGACGTCGAGTTTTGGAGGCTGTCCCGTAACGAAGTACGGAAACATCGCGCCTGTCCCGGCCCCGAGGTCGAGCACACGGCCCTCGAGATCATCGACCAAGTACTCACGGTGTGGACGAAGTAGTGTCCGTTCCGCAAGCCACGTGACCGGATCGTAAACAGCAGCAAACACCGGGTGTGAGATCCGACTATCCATGTGTCCGCTGTGGCCACGTTGTCGTTGGTCGTGGTGACACGCGGTCAGACCGTGGGGGGCCTGCCTCGGGCCCTGAGGCAGTCGCCGTGCCAACCTGTACACGCCACATACGCGCTGCATGCCAACTGCGATGACAGTGTGGGCTGTTCACAGTTCGATGCGGCTCAGCCGTGCAGAGTTTGTGATCACTGAGATGCTCGAGGTGAACATCGCAACCACGGCGATCACCGGGTGCAACAGGCCGAAAAACGCCACCGGAATCGCCACCGCGTTGTACACGAACGCCCAAAACAGGTTCTGCTTGATCTTCGAGAAGATCTTCTCGGAAAGGGTAAAGGCGTCGACCAGTGCACCGAGTGAGCCCCGCACGAGGCTGACGTCGCTTGACTGAATCGCGATGTCGGTCCCCGTTCCGATCGCCACGCCGACGTTTGCCTGCTTGAGCGCTGGCGCGTCGTTGATTCCGTCGCCGACCATCCCGACGCGGTAGCCCTCCGCCTGCAGCCGGCTGACCTTCTCGATTTTGTCTTGAGGCAGTACTCCGGCCAGCACCCGTTCGGGGGCGATGTCGACCTGCTCGGCGATCGCGTTGGCCGTCCGTTCGTTGTCGCCTGTGATCATCCAGGTCTCGATGCCTCGATCGTGGAGCGCTGCGACTGCCTCTACAGAGCCTTCCTTGATCGTATCGGCCGTGCTGATGAGACCGATAGGGTCGCCGTCGACTTCTACGATGACGGTTGTCTTTCCCGCCTCCTCGAGTGTCCGCAACCGGTCGACAAGGGCCGCCGGGACCGCACCCTCACGCTTGTTTTCGAAGAAACGCAGGTTCCCCACGGCTACCTGCACGCCGTCGACAACTGCGGTGATCCCGTTTCCGGGGACGCTTTCGAACTCCGTGGGATCCGCGAGGTCGATGCCGGCCTCCACGGCGTAGTCGATGATCGCCTCGCCGATCGGGTGTTCACTTCCCTGTTCCGCAGAGGCAGCGAGCCTGACGAGTTCACGCTCGTCGATCGCCGTGGTCTCGGCTTGAGAACCGGCAGTCGTACCACCATCTGCGCTGAGGCCGGTGTCGGCTGTTGGCTCCCCCGACCGGACGACGACGTCGGTCACGGAGTGGTTGCCCGCTGTGATCGTGCCGGTCTTGTCGAGAACGACGATGTCGAGGTCTTTCATCGTCTGGATGGCCTCCCCGTCCCGGAACAGAATGCCGTTCTCGGCGGCCTTCCCCGTGCCAGCCATCAGTGCCGTTGGGGTCGCTAACCCGAGTGCACACGGACAAGAGATGACGAGCACGGCAACGGCCGCGAAGATGCCAAGCGTCAGCGGCGCGAGTGCGAGGTCAACCCACGGGAGCCCCGCGCCTAGGCTGGCGACAGCTTCCATTGTCCCGGGCAGCTGCCACCACAACACGAAAGCGAGCCCAGCAATGGCGAAAATCGCCGGGACAAAGTAGTTTGTGATACGGTCGGTCAGTGCTTGAATCGGCACCTTCGTTCCCTGTGCGGCCTCGACGAGGTCGACGACCTCCGAGAGGAAGGTGTCGTCGCCGACCTCGGTGACCTCGATTTTCAACAACCCGGCCTGGTTGACCGTCGCGCCGATCACCTTGTCGCCTTCCTCCTTCGTGACCGGGTCAGACTCGCCGGTGACCATCGACTCGTCAACGTTGCTGCGTCCTTCGGTAACGACGCCGTCGATCGGAATCTTTTCTCCGGGGCGCACGACGACCACGTCCCCGACCTCGACGTCGTCGACGGCCACCTCGACTTCGTCGCCGTTGCGCAGAACCTGGGCTGTCTCTGCCTGCATCGAGAGCAACCCTTCGATCGCGGAACTTGCCTGGCCTTTCGCGCGGTGCTCGAGGTACGTACCGACGTTGTGCGAGGCCATGATCATCGCTCCGACGCCGGCGTAGTTCTCGATTGGCGTGACGAAGACCATCACCCCGGTCGCCCACGCGACGAGGGTGCCAACCGAGATGAGCGCGTGCATGTTGAACACGCCGTTGCGAAGACCACGGTAGGCTGCGGCGTGGGTCCGGAGGCCGTAGTAGAACACCACGACTGTCGCGAAGACGAACAACGCAACGTCGATCTGGAATGCCGTCAAGAAATCCAGCGGCGTCCACATCACCGCCATCAACAAGACAATCGGCGAGGTTGCAATCCAGGCGCGGATCCCCAGCTGGCGCAGCGCTTGGAGCTCCTCGTCGTCTTCTTCGCCCTCGAGTGCCTCATCGTCGACGCCGTAGCCGGCGTCTTCGACGGCGGCAACGAGCTCGTCGAGACTCACGTCGTCGGAGTGGCGGACACTCGCCCGCTCGGTGGCGAAATTGACCGAGACCTCCTCGACCCCCGAGACTGCAGCGAGGCTATCCTCGACGGTCGCGGCACAGGTCGCACACGACAGGCCGGTCAACGACAGATCGGTGTGTTCGCCCGTCACGGGTTTCCTCCCACCGTCGCACCGGCGTGGCGGCGATTGTTCCCGGCTGTTCCTGCCGTGTGGCGTCTGGTTTGCTGGTCGGTCATACAGGACATGCCAACTAGTAGGAGCGCCTCGTTGAAGGGGTTTGTTGTAGAAATTCTTCGGCGCAGCCCTGCCCGAAGCTTAGATTCGAAAGCCACCAGTGGTCACTCTTCTTGGAGTGAGTCATACCGTTGTTCGTACTGTGACTTACAGGACGGACAGCAGAAGACCTTGATCTCGCCGCCGATTCGTGCAGTCTCGCCGGCCTCTGTGACGGTGTTGCCACAGACAGCACACGCGATGGTGAACTCTACCGGCGTGACCCCTGGAGACCACTCCGATCGGGCGATCGGTGTGATCTCGTAGGCGGTGACGGCGTCTACGTCGACGGTCTCACGGAACCACTCGTGGACATTCTGCTCGGGAGCCGTCACGTGGGCTACGATTCTCCCGTCGAACTGCTGGAAAACGTGTTCGGTTGCACTGAGGTCTGTAAGCCGATCGAACACAGCTTCAACGGCTGCCGGCTCTACTGTCAGCTCGATCAACGCCGGCGTCCGACTCTGGAGTTTCATCCGATCGACATCAACAGTGAATCCCCGAATTACTCCGAGTTCTTCAAGCCGATCGATCCGATCCGAGACCGCCGGTGGGGACAAGTCAACACGTTCGGCAATTTCGCTGTACGGCCGCCGGGCATCCTCAACGAGAAGTCTGAGTATCTCGAGGTCTGTGTCGTCAGGGTTACGCACGACCAGGTCTAGACAGTTGTGAAAAATAACTCTATAGGCGGAGCAGGCAGAGTGCCTCGGGGTCGTCAGAAAACCTCCGGTTTTCGTGATCACGAGAATCTTTGATTCTCGAACGACTTGACCCCGAGGCGGTTCACGGCGTTAACCGTATTTGATTCAAAAAAGAATCAAGGGGGATTCCCCGCCCCACCGTGGGCGGGGTCGTTGACAACTACAACCGACCGACGACTAACAACCACTGCTACTAGAGCCGTCCACCGAGGACCGCAACGAGATAAAATGCAATCGCGACGAGCACGATCATCGGTCCGGCTGCGACGTTCCACAAGTACGACAGTACCAGCCCACCGACCACGGCAATTTCGGCGATAACAACCGCGAGAACGAGCCCACGGTTGAAACTGGTCGTCACCTGCATCGCAGCAGCGACGGGGACGACGAGCATCGCGGCAACAAGGATTGCACCGAGAATCTGCATCGCGGCAACAACGACCATCGCTGTGAGGACGATGAGCAGGGTATCGTAAAACCGGACGTGGATCCGTGCTAACCGGGCTGCCTCACGGTCGAAGGTGATGAACAACAGTTGTTTGTGTGTCAACGCGACCAGTCCGAGACTCAGCAACGCAAGCCCGACCATCAACTGGACGTTCTCGAAAGGGACAAACAGAATGTTTCCGAACAAAAATCCCTCGACGTCTTGCCCAAAGCCAATATTCCCCCAGGAAATCACTGCAATCCCGACCGCGAACCCGCCGGTCAAAACGACCGCAAGCGGAATATCGGCGTACTCGTCGGTCGTGATGGCGAGATACTGTAAGCCAAGTGCAGCGATCACCGCGATCACCAGTGCCCATCCGAGCGGAAAGTCAAGCGGGACGGAAACGCCCGCGACTTCGACGACCGGCATCGTTGCGCCGATTAGTAAGCCGATTGCGACGCCACCGAAGGCGGTGTGGGCGAGTGCTTCCCCGATCAGGGCCATCTGGCGGTTTACCAGGTAGATCCCGATCAGCGGAGCAGCAATGCCGATAAGCACGCCTGCGGTGAACCCGTTTTGGAGTAGGCTACTACAGACCAGAAAAGAGTCCCCGGCAGCACAGGCACTGTCCCAAAACGTCTCATACAGCGCCGGAAACGGCCCGTAGACGAAAGCGCCGGCAGCGACGAGTAACAGTCCCATCGCTGTGAGGACAAGCGTGGGCTCTCGGTATTCCCGTACCCAGTCAGCGACAGCCTCACGAGGCGACCGGTCGCCGTCAGTCGAGGCTGACAGACGGATCACCCCGGCTGAGCGGACGTGCACCAAAGGCCTGCTTGAGAGCATCGCTCTCGAAGAACTCGCGTGTCGGACAGTGTTCGTACAGCTGCCGGTCGATACACGCGATGCTGTCGGCGTGTTCGGCGACGGCATCGATATCGTGTTCGATGAGTACGATTGTGATACCCTCGGCGTTGAGCTTGTCGAGCAGCTCGTAGAACTGCGCTTCGGAGTCTGCATCGACGCCCACCATTGGCTCGTCGAGTGCTAACAGCTCGGCCTCCGCAGCGAGTGCTCGTGCGATGTACGCTCGTTGCTTTTGTCCCCCGGAGAGGCGGTTTACCCGCCGATCGGCCAGATCGGTGATGCCGACACGCTCGAGTGCGCGTGTGACCGCCTGCCGGTCGGCCTCCGAGAGCCGCGATAAGCCGGCGTGGGCGTACCGTCCCATGGTTACAAGCTCACGAACCGTCACCGGCATCGTCGTGTCGGCCTCACTAGACTGTTGGGAGACGTACGCGAGTCTCGTTCCTTCACGAAACCGGTGTGGTGGTTTCCCGAACAGTCTGACCGTCCCGCTGTCGGGGGACTGTAACCCGAGCATGATCCGCAGCAACGTCGTCTTTCCCGAGCCGTTTGGCCCGATCAACCCGAGAAACTCGCCTTCTGGCACCGACAGTGAAATGTTCTGGAGGACCGGCCGGTCATCGTAGGCAAACGTCACGTCGTCAACAGTGATTGCGTCTGTCATTGGTATCGTCGATTCGCTGTCGTGTTCGGGCCGAGGCTACTCCGCTTGGAGTGCAATTTCCATCGAAGGGAAGTTAATCTCCCGGAAATGGTCGAAGTACGTCCAGTCGGGACTCATTTCGATCCCGTTGACCGGTGGTGACCCGTCGATCTGGGTCTCGATCGGAGAGATCGGTAACACCTCCGCACCGGTGTCGTCGGCGATTGACTGTGCGAGATCGACCGGCTCGCCAATGTCGTAGAGCACGTGGTTGAGCCCAAACTCATCAATCGTTTCTTGTATCTCTTCAATCTCGCCTGCAGCGGGTTGTGTGTCCGGATCAAGGCCAATTGGCGCTGTGACCGTGATGTCGTACCGCCGGGCCCACCAGCCAAATGAGTTGTGGGTACCGAGAACGATCTGATCCAACGTTGCACGCTCTGCGAGGGCCTCGAACTCTTCGTGGAGCTCATCGAGTTCGTCGTTGTACTCCTCTGCATTGGCCTCGTACTCGTCTGCATGGTCTGGATCGAGTTCTGCTAGCCCGTCGGCGATGTTGGTGACGCCGGTTTGACATTCAACCGGGTCCATCCACCAGTGTTCGTCGCCGTCTTCAGCAGGGCTATCGAAAAACTCGATTCCTGCTGATGCCTCGATCACCTCGACGGTATCACCGGCTTCGTGTTCTGCGGCAAAATCGTCCATCCAGCCAACCCAGCTGCGCATGTACACAAAGGCGTCGGCTTCCTCAGCAGCCTGCAAGTCGCCGGTCGTTGGCTCGTACTCTTCGCTGTGTTCACCGGTTGGGATGATATCGAAGACCTCCATGTGATCGCCGACGATGTGCCGGGTAAAGTCCCACAACGCGGGTCCGGTTGCGGCGACGGTGAACTCCTGATCGTGATCATGATCGTGGTCGTGGTCATCGTCGGTGTCGGCTGGTTCTTCACCGGTGTCGTCGGCACAGCCAGCAAGTGCCGTTGCTGCTGCCCCACCGCTCAGGGCGGCGAAGCGACGACGCGATAACAACGACGAGTCATCGTGTGGTGTGCTCGGAGTCATCGTTTGTCTTTTTCTGTACCACGCATAAGTATTTTACCAACCTAATTTTTAATTTAGATGTATCTAAATTATGCTGGCCCGATCTGTGGTGACGGTCGCACCGTGATCTGTCGGGCGACGCGGTCGGGGACCGAGACCTGCTCGTCGGTGTCACGGTTCGTGACCGTAACGAGCCCGACATCGGCCACCGCAGTGACCTCGATCGTCGTCCCCGGATCGGTGTTGTTTGCAAAGAGGTACTCACGGATGTCGGTATGGTGATGCGGGACCTGATCGATCACACAAACCTCACCAACCGCACAGTCGACCAAATCAGTCCCGGACGCTTCGGCGGCCAGGGTGAGCTCTTCGTCGGGGATCGGATCTCCGTGGGGGTCTTTATCTGGGTTGCCAAGTCGGGCGGCGAGGCGATCGGTGAAAATATCACTGATATAGTGTTCGAGCCGGTCGGCTTCTTCGTGCACTTCTGGCCACGGAAGCTCCAGCTGTTCTGTTAGGAACGTCTCTAGCAGTCGGTGTTTGCGCATCAGACTGAGTGCTAGGTCCGTCCCGTCGTCGGTGACCGTAGCACCGTGGTACTCCTGGTAATCGACGAGGCCTGCCTCGTCAAGTTGTTGGAGCATGTGTGTGACTGAGGCCTGTGACCGGTCGACAGCCTCTGCGAGTTCCGCCGTCTGGACCCGTCGACCGTGGTCTTGTTCCAGCTGGTAGATCTCTTTCGTGTACTCTTCTACTGTCCGGGGCTGGTCCATGTGCTTAGCATCAGTTGTTCCCACAATAATAAGTTTGCTTCAATAAAGTGCATTTTTAGTCTTGACTAATTTTTGCCGTGGCGTCCACTCCGCGGACACGCACAGTCTTACCGCCTCACCAGACACTCCGGGTGTTGAGCCGTTCCTCGTGAGTGGCAAGGAGTACAGGTTCGGCAGGCGGTACTACCGTTCCCTTCCTGCGTCGCTTCGATACGTGGGTTCACTACGTGGGTTCACTACGTGAGTTCAACACGTGTGGTACGTGTGGTGTATCTCGCGCACGCAGCCACGTCGGTAACAAGGAATTATGTGGCCCCATCGGGAATCTCACGGCTTCAGCCGTCGGGAACGGGCAACATACCTCATCTGGTTCAGTCGGCACCGGTCTGAGCGGCCGTCTGACCGTCACCCCTTAGCAGCGTGGCAGATTCCGGCAACTCGGTCCGGACGTCGTCACGTTCGCGGTCGGCGATGACCTCCGCGTACGCATCGGGCATCACGCGGGTGAAGTTCTCGAGTTCCGTCTTCCAGTTGGCTAGCAGCTGCTGTGCTCGCTCGGACTCGGTGTAGGCTGCGTGGTTCTCGACGAGTCTGGTCAGCAACGATTTGTCGCGTTCTTCAAGCGACCGCGACAGTGTTACCATGCCGGTGTTCGCCCGTTCCTCGAAGCGCCCATCCGGATCGTAGACGTAGGCAACGCCACCGGACATCCCGGCCGCGAAGTTTTTCCCGGTGTCGCCGAGCACCGCAATTGCGCCGCCGGTCATATACTCACACCCATGGTCTCCGACGGACTCAACGACGCCTTTTACGCCCGAGTTGCGGACCGCAAACCGCTCACCGACGGCGCCGTTGACGTAACATTCACCCTGTGTTGCGCCGTACAATGCGACGTTGCCGGCGATGGTGTTGTCACTTGCTTCGTAGCCGGCGTCTTCGGGCGTGCAGACGATCAGTTTCCCGCCGGACAGTCCTTTCCCAAGGTAGTCGTTGGCCGAGCCGACCAGCTCCATCGTGACCCCGTTTTGGACGAACGCGCCGAAACTCTGGCCGGCGGTCCCCTCGAATTGCATCGTAATCGTATCTTCCGGCAGGCCTTCGACACCATGGTGTGTGGATATTTCACCCGAGAGTGTCGCACCGACCGTCCGGTCGGTGTTGTCGATGTCACCGGTGATCGTGACCGGTTCTCCCGAGTCGATTGCCTCCCTGGCCGACTCGATCAGGTCCCAGTCCAGTCGGTCGGTAACGTCGTGGGTCTGCTCGCGGGTCTTGTACCGGTCGACGCCGTCAGGTCGGTCAGGTTCGACCAGCACCGATGTGAGGTCCAACTGCTTCGCCTTCTCCTGTGTGACGTCCGTCCGTTGTCGTAACATCGACACCTGACCGATCATCTCATCGACCGTCCGGACCCCGAGTTCCGCCATGATCTCCCGAAGCTCTTGTGCGATGAACGTCATGTAGTTGATGACGTGCTGTGGCTGGCCAGGGAACCGCTCGCGCAGTTCTTCGTCCTGCGTCGCGACGCCGACCGGGCAGGTGTTCTCGTGACACTGCCTGGCCATCACACAGCCGGACGTGACAAGCGAGGCCGTCCCGAAGACGTACTCCTCCGCACCGAGTAAGGCGGCGATGGCGACATCACGCCCGGTTTTCATCCCACCGTCTGTTGTCACGGTGATCCGATCGCGAAGCCCCGTCTCACAGAGTAGCTGGTTCGCCTCCGCAACGCCCAGTTCCCACGGGACGCCGGCGTTTTTGATACTGGTCTTCGGGGACGCACCGGTTCCGCCGGAGTCTCCGGAGATGTGGACTACGTCCGCGTTGGCCTTCGCCACACCGGCGGCAATGATGCCCACGCCGGCCTCTGCGACCAGCTTGACGTTGATATCGGCCGCGGGGTTTGCGGCTTTCAGATCGCTGATCAGTTGTTTTAGATCTTCGATGGAGTAAATGTCGTGCAGCGGCGGCGGTGAGATGAGTCCCACACCGGGGGTCGCGTATCTGACTTGGGCGATCATCTCGTTTACTTTGCGTCCCGGAAGGTGGCCGCCCTCACCGGGCTTTGACCCCTGTGCCATCTTGATCTGGAGTTCCTCGGCCGATGTGAGGTACGTCGAGGTTACACCGAACCTGCCGGAGGCGACTTGTTTGGTCTGACACTCACGTTCGGTGTCGAACCGTTCGGGTGGTTCGCCGCCTTCGCCGGTGTTTGCCGTTCCACCGATCCGGTTCATCGCGATCGCGTTGTTCTCGTGCATCTCGGGGGAGAGTGACCCGAGTGACATCGCGGCCGTCTGGAACCGTGTCACGATCTCTTCGACCGGCTCGACCTCTTCGATGGGGACCGCGTCGCGGTCATCAGCATCGAACGTCAGCAGCCCCCGCAACGTCGCAAGCTGTTCGTTCTGTTCGTTGATCATCTCGGCAAACTCCCGGTACCGCTCGTAGTCGTTGTTCCGGACTGCCCGTTGGAGTGTCGTCACTGTCTGGCGGTTCCACTGGTGATAGATTCCACCCTGGCGGTCCATGTACTCACCGACACGCTCCATCTCGGCGTCTCCGGACCAGGCAACCTCGTGTCGGTCTAACAGGTCAGTCTCGATTGCCTCGATTCCGATTCCTTGCGTGCGGTTTTCCGTCCCTTCGAAGTACTCCTCGACAACCGCCCCGGAAAGCCCCACTGCCTCGAAGATCTGTGCCCCCTGGTAGCTCTCGACCGTCGAGATACCCATCTTCGCCATCGTCTTCAGCAAGCCGTCTTCGACGGCACTGATGTAGGACTCGATCGCCCGGCTGGGATCGACACCGTCGGAGCCTGCAACGAGATCACTGATCGTCTGGTACGCCAGATACGGGTTGACTGCGCCCGCCCCATAGCCGACGAGTGTCGCGAAGTGGTGTACCGCCCGTGGATCACCCGATTCTAGAACGATCCCGACCTGGTCGCGCTGTCCGTTGCGGACCAAGTGGTGGTGTACACCCCCGACTGCCAGCAACGAGGGAATCGGTACCGCTTCCGGCCCCGCCGACCGGTCTGACAGTACCACGATGTCGTGCTCCTCGGCGGCCCCTGCGGCGTCTTCGCGGACACCGTCGACTGCAGCTTCCAGGTCGGCTTCGTCGGGGTCGTAGGTGATATCGACGACTGCAGAAGACAGCCCGTTTTCGGACAACGTCTTGATACTGGCCATCTCCTGGTCGGTCAGCAGAGGCGAATCGAGCACCAACTGGCGAGCGTGTGCGGGCGACTCGCCAAGCAGGTTCTGCTGGCTGCCCAGACGGGTCTCTAGACTCGTGACCAGTTCTTCACGGATGTAATCCAGCGGCGGATTCGACACCTGTGCGAACAGTTGTTTGAAGTACGTAAACAACGGTCGGTTAAACTGCGAGAGCACCGACAGCGGCGTATCGTCGCCCATCGACCCGATCGGATCCTTCCCATCATCGGCCATCGGCTCGAGCAGGTGGTCGACCTCGTCGTGTGTGTATCCGTAGGTCGCTTGCTGGGGGCGAAGATCATCGATCTCACCGTGTGGGGTCGGGTCACTCCCCGGGTTCAGATCCTCGATCCGGACCTGTTCTTGTGTAACCCACTCACCGTACCGGTCGTCGACTAAGTCTTCGAAAACCTCCTCATCGGGAATGATGCGGCCCGCCTCGGGATCCGCGAGGAAACACTGCCCGGGCTGAAGCCGTCCCCGTTCTTTGATTTCACTCTCGTCGTACTCCAGTGCGCCCACCTCCGAGGCCATCACGAGCGTGTTGTCCTCAAGTACGTCGTACCGGCAGGGACGCAAACCGTTTCGATCGAGGACTGCGCCTACGCGGTCACCGTCAGTCGCCGCAACAAGTGCCGGCCCGTCCCACGGTTCGACCAACGAAGCGTGGTAATCGTAGAAGTCTCGCCGCCGCCCGTCGACGTTGTTCTCAGCCCCACGCCAGGCCTCGGGGATCAGCATCCGGAGGGCGTGGGGCAGCGACCGGCCGGCCTGCATCAACAGCTCTAAAGCGTTGTCGACACTCGCGGTGTCGGACTGATCGGGGTCGTCGATGATCGGCTTGATCTTCTCGATGTCATCCCCGAAGAGTTCGCTTTCAAGGCTCGTCTCCCGGGCGCGCATCCAGTTGATGTTTCCCTGGATCGTGTTGAACTCGCCGTTGTGGATGATATTCCGGTACGGATGTGCCAGGTGCCAGGCACCCAGTGTGTTCGTCGAGAAGCGTGCGTGAACGAGTACGAACGTCGATCGCATCCGTTCATCGAGCAGGTCCGGGTAGTACTCCGGGACTTGTTCAGCCTTCAGCAGTCCCTTGTAGACGATCGTCTTGTGGTCAAGCGAGACAATGTGGAACCGCTCGTGTCCCTCCGGCTGGGCGCTTTCGATATCGGTTTCGACAGCACGACGCGCAACGTAGAGCCGGCGGCTGAGTGCCGTCCCCGAGACCGCATCGGTTGGCGCAACGACTACCTGATAGACGTCCGGTTCAGCGTCGCGTGCGGTCTCTCCGAGACAGTCGTTGTCTGTCGGCACCGACCGCCAGGCGATCACGTCGAGGCCCTCTGCAGTCAGCTGGGCTTCTACGCGCGCCTTGAGCGATTCACGGGCAGTGTCGTCCTGGGGAAAAAAGATCGTACCGACCGCGTATCCGCCGGGGTCCGGGAGGCCGACGTCGAGTTTCGCGGCGAAGAATTCGTGTGGAATCTGCACCATGATCCCAGCACCGTCCCCTGTATCCGGTTCAGCCCCGGTCGTCCCACGGTGTTCCATGCACCCGACTAACTCGAGGCCGTCACGGACGACCTCGTGACCCTTGCCACCATCGAGGTCCATCACCACGCCGACCCCACAGTTCGACCGTGCGTCAGTTGGATCTGCGAGACCTGCCCCTTCGTCTGGGCTCAGTTGCTTCATGTTAGCACACTACAGATCCTCCATCCACATGAAGTTACCCCTAGAACAGTCTCGGTCTGTAGCACCCACAAGTACGAGGAGGAGGGGTGGCTGTGCGACGAGTGCCA
>OBKM01000590.1_pt1 | contig 17811 bp, 13 predicted proteins | sample 1519691 | NCBI WGS metagenome assembly OBKM01 (sample SAMEA37050418, study PRJEB22526) | metagenome | biome: saline pan; feature: lake; material: water | place: Egypt | collected 2015 | depth 0.5 m | reverse complement strand
ATGGGTCGGCCACCCTGACCGAGTTGCACGAAGCGATTTTCGACGCTTTCGACCGATATGATACACACGCCTACGAGTTTCTCACACGGGACGAGCATGGCATCGCTATCCGAAGTTACGCTCACCCCCAAATGTACAGCGGCGATGAGAGTTGGCCCGAGATGAGCGACGACGAGATCGACCGCTTTCTCGAACAGGTGATCCCAGACGACGAACCCGACGAGGCTAAGGCAAAATTCCGGAACCTCAGAAAGAATCCTCCTAAAGAGGGTAACGCTGCTGAGACGACCATCGATGATCTCAATCTCGATCCAGCGCAGTCACTGTTCTATGAGTTCGACTTCGGTGATGGCTGGGAGCACCACATCGAGATCGAAGCGATTAGCGAGGGATCACGTGACCACTCAAAGGTGGTCAACACACAGGGTGATTCCCCGCCACAGTATCCCCAACGCGATGCCTGAATACTGAGCCGCTGCCAGCACTTCGGCTGCTGCGTTTTTGTGGGCCATGTAGCTACAGGTAGATACCTGACACGGGACGAAATAGTACCTCAACCGTGACGCTGATAGTAGCCACCGACCCAGAAGATAACAGATGGGCGATTACGGAACGCTGGTAGCCGAGGAAATCACTGCCACGCTTGATAGAGCGGGCTTCGACCACCTATCCAGTGACCGATTTCAGATCGACGTAACAGAGACGTTTCAGCGGAAACTCGGCGAGTGTCAGGTAGTTCCGGACGGTGACAGCGAACAAGAGGGCGAACAGTATCGTATCCGTATCGCTTGCCGCCTTTTCGAGGACGATGTCGAGACGGACTGGGAGGATACAGTCCGACATGAGGTGGCCCACGCATACGTCCACTCAGAATACGAACGGGAGGTCCAGCCGCACGGCACCGAGTGGAAAGATGCAGCCAAGCGAGCCGGGGCAGACCCAACCGCCCGCTACGAAGGCGATGACTTGGTAGACGCAAACTACATCCTCGCCTGTCCGAATGACTGTTTTGAGCGTGGGTATCTCAAACGATCCAAGCGCATCAAATCCCCCTGGAAGTATCGCTGTAAGGACTGCGATACCCAGCTTGTGAGCTACGACGCCGGTGAGCGGCCAGCGACGATTGATCCTGGTACCTGCCATGTCGCCAGTATCCCGTGGGAGCAACCAAGCGACCGAAACGAATCTGGCACATCTCGGTCGTCGGAGACAGCGGCCTATCTGCTCGGGTGCCCGAATGGGTGTACCGAGTGGCCCTATCAGCAGCGAGCCAAACGGATCAAGAATCCGTGGCTGTACACCTGCCCGGAGTGTGAAGCGAGCCTTGTCAGCTACGACGGCGGAGATAAACCAACCACATTTGACCCCGGCACCTGCAATGTTGAAAGCATTCCATGGACTGAACCACAGCTCATCCATGCCTGTCCGAACGGCTGTTTCAGCGTCGGCTACGCCCAGCACTGTGAGCAAACCCGACAGCCAGCCAGATACGGGTGTGAGGAGTGTGGTGCCCAAACCATCTCGTATCCATCTGGCCACCGACCGAATAACCCGACTCCCGGCACTAACTACACGAACTCATAGAACCGGCGGATTGATATCGGACGACCCGCCATCAGCACAACAATACGCCAGAGAATGCTTGTGGTTCATGCGACGCCAACGGACGAGGGAAAATTGGCAATCTGGGCTGAAGACTCAGCGCGGCCACCACAGCAACCGCCCAAACCAGGACGGCCGCCAAACGTTCCTGATCCCAGAGACCATCCATTTGCTGCCCCCAGTGAGACGCTACAGGCCACCTGTGAAGAGTTGAGCCATGGCTCCTTGCAGTCAGGTTCAGAGACCGAGATCACGTTGTTACTGCCATCAGGCCGTTTTGGACCACAACCATCTCCATCACTGGTTCGGGATGCAGAACTGGACGGTGAGATTGACCGCGTCTCACCGTGGGTGGTTCCGGCGATCACCTGTACTCCTGCACTACTGAGAGATATTGCGAATGCAGCCACAAATGAAAACACCGCCATTCAACCCGGTGAGACACTTGCTTACTGGACGACAGTCATCTCGTTTGCTGAAGAATTAGTCCGAAACGGGCGGGTCATTCCACAACTTGAACGCAGAGATGAGCAGGGCTGTGCTGTGTGGCGTGCATTGCCCTCAACAACAGCTGACTTCGAGCGATTGCGCTCGCTTCGAGAGGCAGTGCCTCCACTACTCCGTGCCCGTGTGACCGATACGACCCGGAATACTGCTGCAGAAGCCAAAGATTGGGGAGATGCACAGGTGCAGTCTGCTCATGACGTGTTGACGCGGACGCTTGACGAGTATGTTGATACGATAGTTCGACAGCGACTCACGTCTATCGATACAGCCCAAACTACTGGGACTACAATCCAAGAGCAGTGGCTGGAGGCACTCACTAGTCACGATGCGAGTATCGAGGCTCCAAGTGATGAACTTGAGACACTCCAACAGCACATAGACGAGTGGACACAAGGGTTGGAAACAGCCAGTAAAGACGGCGTTAGACTGTGTTTCCGGCTGTGGGCTCCTGAGCCCGAGACTGTTGAGGAGAACGGTGAAGCGATGGCTGATACCATCGACGCCGTCAGTGCCGACGGCTGGGAATTAGAGCTATTACTGCAGGCAGCTGACGATCCGAGCCTACTCGTTGAAGCAGAGACTGTCTGGGACTCAGCTGCAGCCACACAGGACATTCTCGAACGGCATCTTGAGCGACCCCAAGAAACATTGCTTGAGGAGTTGGGCCGAGCAACAGGATTGTACCCGAAGCTTGAAACAGTACTTGAGGAATCGACGCCCACAGAGCTGAACCTGACAACCGAGGAGGCGGCAACCTTCTTGCGGGAGCATGCAGAGGTACTCCAGCAGGCTGGATTTGGCGTGATACTCCCAGCATGGTGGAACGACTCACAGCGGCGGTTGGGCGCACGCCTCTCCGCAGATAGTGATTCGACAACAACACCCGACTCTACGGTCGGCGGGATTGGGGTTGAACAACTCTGTGATGTGCAATGGGAGGTTGTCTTGGGTGATGAAACCCTCTCGAAAGAGGAACTTGCCGAGCTAGCCGCTCTCAAAATGCCACTCGTTCGGGTTCGCGGTCAGTGGGTCTCACTGCAGGAGGGTGACGTTGATGCCGCACTGGAACTGTATGAGCAAGCTGATGACGAGATGTCGGTCGTGGATGCGTTACAGGTTGATACTGAGTTAGGCGATACGAGTCCCGAACTACCAGTCGTTGACAATCAGTTCACCGGCACGCTTTCGGATCTATTTGACGAGGAGCTTGAGACGTGGGTTGAGGACGCTGAAACACCTGCCGGATTCGATGGCCAACTGCGACCATATCAGAACCGTGGCTTGGGCTGGATCTCGTATCTTGAACAACTGGGGTTCGGTGGGTGTTTAGCTGACGATATGGGGCTTGGCAAGACGATCCAGGCCCTCGCCCGACTGGTCGAAGAACGAGACGCACAGTCGGTCGGATCGACCCTCGTCGTCTGTCCGCTATCGGTGGTTGGAAATTGGAAACACGAAGCAGACGAGTTTGCACCACAGCTTGATGTAGCTATTCACCACGGAACTGACCGCCCAACCGGCGACACACTTGCCGACACGATCACAAACCACGATCTTATTGTGACGACATACGGCGTCGTGCGAAACGATATTGAGCAACTACAGAAGATTGACTTCCATCGCGTCGTACTGGATGAAGCCCAAAAAATCAAGAATACCGAGGCCAAGCGAACCCAAGCGATCCGAGCGTTGTCCACCCAGCACCGCTTGGCATTAACCGGCACACCGGTGGAGAACCGACTCAGCGAACTATGGTCTATCATGGAGTTCTGTAATCCGGGATTACTTGGCTCAGAGACGGCCTTTCGAGAGACATTTGCACGCCCAATCGAACAACACGGTAATGAAGAGAAGCTCTCGGAGTTACGCCGGTTGATCCGGCCGTTCATTCTGCGTCGAAGCAAAACCGACGAGACAGTTATCGATGACCTGCCCTCGAAAATCGAGACAAAAGAATACTGCACGCTCACCGAGGAACAGGCCTCGCTATACAAAGCTGCCACTGATGAACTGCTCGGAGCAGTCGCCGAAGCAGACGATATGGAGCGGCGTGGGAAAGTACTCCAGTTGATCAACGCTCTCAAAGCGATCTGCAATCACCCACGACAGTATCATGAGGATGACAGCCAGCTGGCGGAACGCTCTGGCAAGCTGACCCGTCTCGAAGAACTCACCACAGAGATTCTGGCGAATGGCGAGCGAGCACTCATTTTCACGCAGTATACCTCGATGGCCGACCTGATCAAACAGTATCTGCAGCAACGACTGGGCCGGGAGGTGCTGTATCTCCATGGCGGCACGCCGCAGGAACAGCGTGATGAGATGGTTGAACGATTCCAATCATCTGATGGGCCACCGCTGTTCCTGTTATCGCTTCGCGCTGGCGGCACTGGGCTCACACTGACAGCAGCAAACCATGTGATCCACTATGATCGTTGGTGGAACCCAGCGGTTGAAGATCAAGCTACCGACCGAACCTATCGGATTGGCCAAAATGATGATGTCCACGTCCACAAATTGATTTGTGAGGGGACGGTCGAAGAAGCAATTGACCAGACGATTGAACAAAAGCGTGCGTTAGCCGAGCAAGTCCTCGCTGAGGGTGATGACTGGCTGACTGAACTCTCAGATGATGAACTTCGAGATATCGTGACCCTATCGGAGCGTGCATACCAATGAGTTGGCGCTACTACGAGAACCGCTCACCCAAAGAAGTGGATGACGGTATCGAAGCAGAAAGCAAGCGTGGTGATATCGGTGAAGAATGGTGGTCACGTCGGTTTGTCGATGTCGTTGAATCCTACAGCAAGAGCAATCGGATCACTCGTGGCAAGCGCTATGCCAGAAAAGGTCAGGTAATCAACCTCAGTGTTGAAACAGGCGTTGTCACCGCAGAAGTCCAAGGTTCACGAGCAGATCCCTACGAGATTACGATCAAAGGAGATGCACTATCTGAGGAGATGTGGCGGCAGATCGAGGAAACGATGGTTGATCGGGCCGCCTTCGCAGTTCAATTGCTCACCGAAGAGATGCCACCAGATATCGAAGAGGTGTTTGAAGCGAACGATGTGACGCTGTTTCCTGACTCATATACTGATATGGGAACAAACTGCACCTGCCCGGATAGTGCAAATCCATGCAAGCATATCGCCGCTGTGTTCTATATTCTGGCAGAGCAGTTTGACGACGATCCCTTCCTGATATTCAAATGGCGTGGGCGAACCCGCGAGACAGTGTTGAACCGGCTACGCGAACTTCGTGGGGGTAAAGAAGAAAACGAATCAGCCGAAGCGACCTTTGAGGGTGGCGACGACCGGCCGATTGGCAGTTGTATTGATGACTTTTGGGCAGTTGGAGAGTCTGCATCATCGGTTATCATTCAGTCCGAAGAAATGACCATCGCTGATGCGACCCTCCAACGGCTTGGTGAGCCACCAGCAGCACTCACCGATAGCCACGACGTATTAGCTGAGTATTACGCTGAAATGACTGAATCTGATGGGCGTACTGGCTGAGATTCAAGATGGAGCCCCTTGAATAGCCGACCCAGACAAGAGCATGCCCAACGTCGATAAAAATGAAGCCCGCGAGGAGCGGATACGAAATCGGGTAATTGTCGATGCCTACACTCCTGAGGAACAAGTAATCGGTTGGCACACTTATCTTGGCGACAAGATACGGTTTCCATTCCAAGCAACCTGTATCGACGAAATGACGACCTCACCGCTCTTAGAGGGCGAAGAAGTACGAGTTGGTGGGATGGTGCCAGAAAATGAAGTTTCAGGTGTTTCAGGTGGGATGTTTGTGACTGTAGAGTGGGAGGGCCGAGAGATGGGTGTGCCACTCGAACAGATCGAACCGATAGATGCTGATAAGGCCTCTGAAGAAGCAATTCGGGATTGGCATTTCTGGAAAGGACGTGGCCATCAATTACCCTGATGAACAGGAGTAGTAGAGTATGGAGCTCCGGTACTACGCTGATGCTGATGTCCGAGAGTGGCACAACCATGCGATTCGCTGTCTGAGAAGCCTGCAGGAAGAGTATGATATCGCAGTCGAGATCGACCGTATTGATCAACAACACGGCCAACTCCCGGATTTCCCGATCCCATTCGCCAATCAGATCCAAAATCGGTGTATGAGCGCGATTTCAAACGGAACCGGACGCTCAATGAGCGAATTGAACAGTACTGACTGACCGGTGACAGCCACACACCACCGTTTCGCTACTCTGTTAACATGTTCTGATGATGGTATATTGTTTAAAGAAGTCCCGTTCGTTATCACTTTGTGATTGATTACTGCTGTGGTCTGTGTTCACGATACATGTCTTGCAGCTTGCACGTCAACTTGTGACAATATATGTAATTTTATTGTCTTTTCACTCAGCTAGAAACGATCCTACGTGCTTTCATCATCCGGAATGACAGATTCAACAGCTTTGACAATGTCACTCTTCGTCGGTTGAGTCACCTGCCCAGTTTGATTCCCAGCACAGAATGCTCTTATCCGGTGATAATACACATCAGTATGAATCTCGATATCGATATCAGTCTCTGCAGACTCATATGATTCTTCAGTCACTGTTGCGAGTTCATCTCGCATTTGCGACGCGTGTTCAGCAGCATCCTCTTCTGCCGCTACGAGTGAGTAGATATGATCCACTACAACCTCTTCAACTCCAGTAGTGATTGAATCATATCCTCGCACGAGAAAGTAAACATCATCTTTGTAATCATATGACCAAATATCGATATGGACACCGATAGCTATCCCACCCTCTGGTATCTGCAGATCGTATTCCTCCTGAAAGGACTCGATTCTGTTCTGTGCCGTCTCAATATCATTATCTGCCAGGTCATCAGTCAGAGTATCAAGGAACTCTGCTAATTCATCTCTGGGTGGTTCCATACGCACCTCGATTTTTCAGTTCCACTCTGATTGGCTTTGCTCCCCCGGCAACGGACATCGGGTGATTTGCCGTCTATCACAAACTTGATCGGTAGTAATGTAAACTTCTGTATACATTGATTTTTATTCTCTGTCGGCAGTGCTGTATTCGTCGCCAGCTCCTTGCAGATCGAAGACGAATTGGTCGTCAAAATTTTAGCTTTCGCCACCGCGACACTGGTGAAGAGTCGGAAATCCGAAGTCATAATACTCCATCTCTTCGCTTTCTACCGGCATAACGAGGTCGTTGCTGCTGCGTCTTGTGAAACTACAGAGCCAACAATTTTGAAATAATTTCATCAAATAATAGAAATGACGAGCCAGCTGGCTGGAATATTCATCACGCGGTTTTATTTTGGGGACTAACATCTGGTGGGGTATGAGTCAGCAGGCCGGAACTTCCGAACAGCTTACTGAAAAAGAACTCTTTCAACGATGGGGGGGAAGATGGCAGAGGTTCATCGACGATTTTGACAGCAGTGTAGCACCGGACGCCGTCCCCGAGATACTACGAAAAGATATTAAGAACGGAAATGCTGAGCGAGCAATTGCCGGTGGACACGAGGGACGTGAAGTGCTTGAGTTGCTGCAAAACGCTCGTGATGCGATTCCGTCGGGAAGTGATGGCGGTCGGGTCTATATTGGGGTATATGAAGAAGGTGTCTTAGTCGCTAATACCGGTGATCCGTTCGACTTGTTTGATAAGAATGTCGAAGACGCAGTCACTATGATTGGTGAGTCGTCAAAAGAAGAGTCTGACGATGAGATTGGTCATAAAGGGGTCGGGCTAAAATCTATTCTATCGACTGGGGAAGCGTTTGAAATCTGGTCCCGACATAATGCAGCAACAGACGGTATACTGCGCGTTCGAATGAGTCGAGCGCCAATAACTGCTGCACTATTGCGGTCGCTCGGATACGATGCGGATCCAGCGACGTATCATGATGCGATCACAAGTAATGAAATCCAGTCGCTCTGTACTACGACGCCTAATCCACTGCGAGAAAGTCCATTAGATGCGGACGCCCGTGAAGCAATTGGTAAACTTCCGCTGTTTGATTTTCCGACACCACTCTCACCGACCAGTACGGAGCAAGACTCTGTGGAGGATCGGGCGTCCAGTCTGATCACGGCCACTGACGAATGGTATGGCGAGCCGTTCCGTACAGCCGTGTTCATAGATTACGAAGATGATATCTGGCGTGACTTGCTGGATGATTTCGATATTCCACACCCGGACGAACCGGAAAGAACAGTGTCGGAACGGGCTGAGGCACTTTGGTCATACTTGTCAAGTGAGTCAACAGAGCCGGGCCTGACTGCTGAGACACTTGTCCAATTCGGCGGGGTCGAGACCCTGCTACTTGAGCGGGTTAAGGCCGATGGAACGCAGTCTCGTGAACGGTGGAAAGTGAATCGATCAGCCGAATCTCTTGATTCGGTTCCGATCTCGCAAGAAAACGTGGAAGTCTCGATTGCTCCTGAAAACAACGATACAACGACGAAGTCGTTTGATGCCTTTCAATTCGAGAATAAACCGGCGAATGTCCAGTTGTTAGTTCCACGATTCTTCGAAGGAGAAACAGGGCCGCCAAAATATCCGTTGTATCTCTACTATCCGATTGAAAACACTCGGGATATTGCGTTACCATACAGCTTACACGGGCACTTTATTGTCGAGACCAACAGGAAGGATCTTAGTCTGAATAGTCTTGAAGCGAACCAGAAGACACTTGATACCGGAATCAATCTGATTGGTGCTGTTGCCGAGGCTGCTGCTGAGGAACAACTCGGTGATCAGTATCCGTGGATTCTGCTTCCACCGGTTCCCGAGCAGTACCCAGAAGAGCCGAATACGCAGACAAATATTCTACGCTGGTTCCAAGGAAAAGTGTTTGAGGAGCTACAGCAGCGAGCCTGTATTCCAACTACGCCTACGGACAGTGAACTCCAGTCGGACGCGAGGCTCCCAACTGACACGCTATTGCACTGGAACAGTACGATCCGGAGCGGCTTCCGAGCACTCTACGATACTATCGATGAGGTCAGTGACGACCTCAACTCTCAGACGCCTGTTGGTATCGACGGGTTTCGTTTTCCGACGGAAGCAACATTGACTGGCTGTGATCAGTTCCCTGCAGAGTGGGATGAACGAATCGAGCAACTGCTAGCTGTTGATGACTCTGAGACGTTTTCAAACGAGATTGTTGAGGCTTGGACTAGTGTCCTAGCAGAAAACCTCTCGAAGGATGTGATTGAGACTGACATGCCACACGTGGCCTGTAAGGCGACGGTCGGTAGGCAATTATTCAACGGAACGGTTGAGGCGATACTCGAAACTGGCCATGAAAATGAAGCTATTCAAACGACGCTGTCAGATCTTGCTCCTCAACTAGAGTCCGTGTTCTTGCTACCGTGTCGGCACACGGATGGGGAGGCGTCTGGGGATGGGGTTCATGGGTCGATTGCATCCGGTAACTCCGACGTAAAAACGGATACATTACTTCTCACAATGATTGAATCGCGGGAGGGAACCCAATCAAGCAAGCGAGGCCCGCGACGATCCAGGTCAGTGATCTGGGATGTTGATGCCCCTGATCGGGATGAAGAGCCGCCGGCAGTTCCGCGTGAGACATCGAGTTACCGTGTGTATTTCTTGGATCAGGTAACTGAGCAAGATGAACGGGCCCGTCGGCTACTAGAACTCGCTGGGCGGCCGTGGGGTATCCGCCGGTACGATGGAACCCCGAGTTATTTCCGTGAACTCCTCGATACGTTCGCAACGCCTGAATCGGCCCGAATAAAGGCCTTAGACTTTCATTTCTTGGCGAGCCAGATTGATAGACTGGGTGGTCAATCTGAGGATTTGCAGTCCGATGAAGGAGCGTTTCTTCCGATTGAATACCTTGAGAGCGCAGTAAAAACGACGGAGGGCGATCAAAGGCAGAACCTTCGTCGTCGCGTTGATATCCGGAATACTGAATTATCGTTACCGCGTGATGGCGGAACGTATGCGTTTGATTCGGCTGTTTTGAGTGACGAGTGGCAGTGCCTCCGTGCGACTGCTAACGGCGATGATGACGCAGTTGACGAGTGGAGTTCGTTCGACGAAGGTACCTATCCAACCTGGCCTGCGCCAGATACTGATCCGTGGGTTCCAATTGCACAGACGATCAAAAGCGAAACTCCGTACAAACGGATCGCGCAAACTCTTTCGTTACTAGGTGCGTCCGCATTCCCTGGTCTGCGATGTGTCTGGATGTACGGCACTATGCACCCACGGCCACGTCGCAGCACTGCATGGAATCCAACTGAGTGGGATGCTACTGATTACCAAGACGTTGAGACAATACCCAGCCCTGCCCAAGCACTCCAAGCGACGCTAGCGGACACAACAGCGTACACTGAGTGGATCACAGCCCCAGGACGCCATCCGCAGGATACGGCTGAGCATTCGAGTAAATGTAGTGTGAAGACAGATGGAGTGATGCAGAACGTGCACCTTGCGGCGTGGGTGTGGCTTTCCGATATGGAACCGCTGTGTGAGCTCGGAGGTGAACGGCTCTGTGAGTTGCTACGACGGTACGATGCTGATCTCCGGGGGTCGCTTCTCGAAACGGGGTGGACGTGCTCACATGGCCACCAGCGCGACGGGTACGGATGGCATACACGTGTGCCAACAGTTCTGAACTGGCAATTGCGGCAGCTACCGGTGTGGGACGAGCTTCTGAAAATTGATTCGAAAATAGAATCACAATGGGGCGATGAGGTGTCTCGGCTCAGTTACGCAGTTCGCAAGACAGGTTCGCAGGGTGCGCGTCCGGCCCGGTTGTTCCCGCATATCGAGTCAGATCAAAACCCAATTTCAACAGAATTACTTGAGACACTTGGAGTCAAACCGATTGATGCGTTTGATGAAACGGAGGCTGCATGGCATCTGCAACGACTACTTGAAGTTTTGACACCTGCACAGCTTCCTGAAGACGACATAGAGAAGGCAACTGCTGGAACATCGCTACAGGAGCCAGTGAAATTCAGCGTTGCCGACGACCGTCTCAACGATTGGAACGCTGCTTACACTGATTTGCTGGAGCCAGTACTCCGATCATTGCCTGAGTCAGACGCAACGATTGAGCATCTTGAGAATCCGTTTTTAACTCACCTCCCGATTAAGTACGAAGGAGAGTGGGCGGTGGCTTCGCTCAGTTGGTTGGAAGCGAATGCTCCAGCAGGCCGGTACTTTGAGGATCAATCGCCGAAGCCATGGGAACAACGGAAAATCGAGCAAGATGATATCTGGTTGCTCCCGCAGACCAGATCCGGACCGTTCAGTCGGCTCACCGATGCACTTGGCATTGACCGTGTTGAGGCTTCGAAACCAGTCTTCAAATCAGATGAACTCACGTTCAGAGACGATTCTGTGGACTCCCTCCGCTCTCAACTACAGGATCGTCAGGCGTTGGTAATTGCCTCCCTCGAACAATCAAGTGAAGAACGAATCCGTGAGTTCACACAGGAATTAGAACAAGCAACCGCAGAACTCCGGATTGCAGAGGAGTTCCCTGAGGGAGCAAAAAGAGATGCGTTAATCGATCCCGCCTCGGCACTTTATGCCCCGCGTGAAGACGAGGAGGCATTCGTGGTGAATGCAGCAGCGTTTGACGGAGCTCCAACTTTAGATCGCTTAGCGATGGGCGTTGGGTTGCTCGCTGAACAACCAACCAAGGTTCCGGTCTTTCGGGAAGTCTTGTCGCCGGAATTCACGACGAGTGAACTCGAACAGCGATGGCGGCAAAGTTTCCCCTTGACTACAGTTGAACGGATTCTTGGAACTCAACGGAGGCAACAACTACGGCGGCAACTCACCGCACTCACAGCACTTCTTGACCGGGTTAATTCGGCAGTCGAGTTCGATGTTAATGTAGATTCCCTGTTAGAAGAGATCGAAAGTAACGCCGACAATACGTTTGAAGCGTTCACTGATTCGCTTCTAACCGGCGATGTACAGTCATTAGGGAAGGATCACTCCTCACGGCAAACACAGTATATTGAACACGTCCACAGTACATTGCCCTCCGAGCTGCTATTTGTGCTGGATCGGCTCTTCGGCACTGGCCAGACTCCATGGCCTGCGTTACTTGAGGAGGCATCTGTTGACGCTTCCGCAGAAGACACCGTAATTTCGTGGCTTGCTGCTAACGCCTCAGCCCTTGATGCAGCTTCGTGTTTCCCACAGTCGGTGTTGGCGATACACAGTCGCACACTTGACGTATTGGACGTGTTGAACCGAACTGATACCGAAGAACTACGCGAACTTGAGATTTGGCAGTCACGACTCAACGAGCTCTCGATTAACCGGACAATCGATTGGACAACAACGCTTCCAGATCGCCTCCTTCCGACCGATGCAACCAACCAACGTTTGTTCTACATAACGCCTGCTCAACAGTACCAATCAACCGTGGTTACGCCGTTTCTAAATGATGTGACATCTGACCTTCCAGATAACTCGCCGGACCTGGCCGCAATCCTTCGCCAGTATATCACGACAGGGGACTTCCCGGCGAACCCAGGATCGTCCTCGGCAGCCGATCACCAAGACAATGCCTTGACCGCGCTCCATCATAACTCAGAGGCGACATTCACAAGCAGCCAGCTCATAAGCCCCGAGTTCGAAACGAGTGCAGCCTCAGTCCGAACAACGGGAACTGGAGGCGGTGGTGGCAGTTCGCAGTATCGAGGGCGGGGCCAGCAGGCTGAAGCTGCAACGCTTGTGGCAATTCTTAATGATACCGCCACATGGCTTTCGGACGAGCCAATCGGACAGATCCGATCACTCCGGTCATTGTTCCGGAAGCTACGCCAGAACCAACATGAAACTAGCCATGAGTATATGTGGCATCTCGAAAGCGTCTGGGAGGATCAACTCATTCCATTATTAGAGAGGGTGTCATAGAACTCTTCAAAAAGACTTGATTTCCGTTGAAGAGAGTGTGAAAGAGCGGTTCCGTTGAGCTAGCTTGTCCCCCGCCGAGCACTGCTGTGAGGCCTTTGCGCCGTTCACAGGTGTGATGATCGCCGGCTTAGCGACCAGCTACCCACCAGTTGAACGAGTATGGTATGATGTTCCGGAGTCAAAGCTAGTGAGCTCGGTAATGCGCTGCTCCAACTCCTCGATTTCAGCTTGAAGTTCGGTTGTGTCTTTGTCGGCTCCAGCTAACTGGTCTTTCAGCCCTTGGAGGCGGCTTTCTTTCATCTCGTCGTCGACGTCTGCCTTCCGTACGTACTCGCTCTCCTCGATATCCTACACATCGGATTCAGAGAGTGATGTCACTTCCAACGCGTCGTCGAGTTTGCTCGTGTCGACGGTCATCACGCGCTCAGGGTCCATCCCTTCCGCTTCCAGTAGCTCTAGGGTGTCATAGAACAGTCCACAAGGTGGTTGGTTTCAGAATTCCTTGGGTGAACCCCCCGATCAGTTAGTCTGCGAACTGACCGGTCGAGATACTGCCAGATGAGAATGATATTCACTCTGGTATGCAAGATACACAGCGCGAATGCAGCGGGCGTGGTTGTTATTTTCCTCCAACATCGATCAGTAGTTCTTAAATAGTATTGCACGGACATCATCTTTTGTGCGGGCAGACTCAACACTTCCATCTGGCAATTCAACACTATACCGAGCTTCCCCGTCGCCCAACCACCATTTATCATCATGAGCCTCCATCAGATTCAACATCGCATCAAGCTGACCAGAGTCATCATCTGGTGAGTTATCTTCGCTATGGTCATCGTCTTCATCCGTCTTGGTTATCTTATCTTCTACATTTTCATCAGAGATATTCTCAGCATCAGACACATCTGATTGCGCGTCTAATTCAACAATGTTGTCAAAGTCTATATCAACTGAGGCGAACGGATTTGTGTACTGTCTCTCGGCAGTATCAAGAATTGCATTGATTAGTTCAGCTTTCTTCATTGAACTCCGCCCCTCAATATCGAACTCAGTGGCGATTGTATAGAGATCCATTTCTTCGGCCTCATTTGGATCACTCTGTGAGATACGCCGTTCTTCCAACTGCCCACGAAGCTTGGTTCGCGGAAATGGTTTCGATGTTCTCCCCATAGCAGTCTCTATTGAGGATGGTTTCTCCAATGGTGATGGGTCATCGATTTCAGTTGCGATATCAAGCAGATAGTTTATTGTATCCTCTGCTGTTACAGTTGAGTAAGGGCTTGTCTTCGAATCAAGTTTCTCTCTAAACGATTCAATTCGTTCCAATTGTGCTTCAGTTGGCTCAAAATCCTCCATAGTATTGTCTCTCAGTGATCAGCTTTGAATCGTTGTATTGCTTCGTCCCATGACTCGGATCCAGACGATTCACCCGAGTGATCAGCGTTGACATCTGCATAGCCACAAGTCGAACACGAAACAGTTTCATTATCACCTAACGCCAGCCGATCAAGTGGAGCCTCACATCGTGGACACTCGCCTTTGATAACCCCCGATTCGCTAGAGTGGTCAGCGTTGATGCTTGTGTACCCACACGATGAACAACTAACTGTCTCGCTTTCTCCGAACTGGAACCGCTCAAGTGGTGCATCACACCGTGGGCAGTCATTTGACACGTGTTCACAGCAAACTTCGGGAAGAGCCAACAAAAGTACACGGGTCAGAATAACTGTCTCAGTGAGTATATCGGGGTAACAGTGAATACGACTGAGTCAAATATTCGAATATGAGTGAAGAAGCCGGGCAAAATCAGCTCGTGAACTACTATCACCAGTACATTGGTGATCCAGACCGAACAATTGACATTTACGCCGGGTTTGGATTGTTTTTTATTGGGCTGGGACTGGGAATTGCAGGTGTCGTTATTTTTCTCTACAGTGCAAGTTTGAGTGAAACTGCATACGCCCTTCGCCAAGTTGCAATCGTCACTGGTGCCATCGGAGCACCAGCACTGCTCGTCGGTATCGTTGTTCTCCTACCGGTTGACAAGCGGATGCTTGTTGTTGCCGGAGTTGGGAGCGCAATATGTGTCTTCGGTATCGTCAGGTTTGTCAGCGTTTACCCAAACAATTTCAATGTTTCTGGCCCCGACGCAACCGCAGAGGTTGTCGGTATTTACACTGTCGGACTGGTATTTGTTATTTCTGCAACAGCTGCCGCACTGGTTGCCCACAGAGTGGAACAGGCAACTGACAATATTTCAGTAGATGAGGACGAGGCGGAAGACACTGAAAAGGTGAGTGACGCTGATGTGGAGGCAGATATCAAGCGTGAACTGGATGATGCTGAACTTTCATGGGGCGGAGTTGAAAAGCGTGAGACTCGTCGGTTGGAGCTTGATACGACCGCCCTCGATGATGTCGATCAAGAAAATCTACCAGAGTCTAGTATCGAAACGCGGACTACCGACGGCAGCGTTGACGACGCCGTCTCACAACTCAAAGGCCTACAGGGTGGAGAAATGAAGACAGCTAGCGGAGAGAGTACCGATGATAAAGCCGCAGCCCTCAGCGAACTTAAACGCCAACAACAAAAAACGGCAGACGCTGACCCGACACTATTAGAAAAAATTAGAAATTTAATACTACCAAAATAACCAATCGACAATTCACATCTGTATAAAATCATATATTTCTGTCACGAAGCTTTATATTGTGTGATCAAAGATAGTAAAATATGGCAAAAGGGATTGATGTCGGGACGATGAATGTCCTCTCAGCCCGACAAGACGGCAATGAGACAGTCTTTGTACAACAACGAAACTCTTTCGTTGAAATCGAATACAGCGACATGGCAGATCAGATGCTGTCTCGGAGTGAAGTGCTGCACATCCGTAAGGATGATAAGGTGTATGTTGTCGGTGATGATGCGCTGAATTTTGCAAATATTTTCAATAAAGAAACACGCCGACCGATGCAGGCTGGGATTCTTTCTGCCGATGAATCGTCGGCAATACCGATGATTAAACTCATCACCGAACAGGTGGTCGGAGAACCGGATCAGCCTAATGAGCGGCTCTATTACTCAAGCCCTGCTGACCCGATTGACTCAGAGTTATCGACGCTATACCATGAAAAAACGCTTGAATCGATGCTCGGCGAAATGGGATATGATCCTGAACCAATTAATGAGGGAATGGCTGTGATTTACTCTGAACTCGCTGATAACAACTTCACTGGACTAGGAATCAGCTTCGGGGCAGGAATGACAAATGTCTGTCTAGCTTACTATGCAGTGCCGGTAATGAAGTTCTCTATTGCTCGTGGTGGTGACTGGGTTGACGAACAGACGGCGCAGGCAACCGGCACCCCTGTCGATAAAGTCACCTCGATTAAAGAGGATGAGTTCGAACTCGATTTCCAAACTGATGTTGGTGGTGTTGAGGGCGCATTGGCTATTCATTACGAAAACCTACTAGAGTACGTTATTGAGAATATCACCGAAGAGGTAGATGAAGAAGATATCGAGGAAGGACTTGACGTACCAGTTGTCGTCACCGGCGGCACATCCAGTCCAAACGGGTTTGAGGAGCTCTTTGCGGATCACCTCAATGACGCACAGATTCCATTTACCATTAGTGGCGTCATCTCGCCAGATGAGCCGATGTTCAGCGTTGCTAGTGGAGCATTGGTTGCGGCCCGGTCGGATGAAGGAGACGACCAAGCAGAAGACGAAACTCAACAAGTCGAGTCAGAAGAAGAATAAAACTAATCGGCTCTTTAATTCTCAACTGCTAACAGCTTACATGAACCCTGCTGAGTAAGCAGGCGTATACAGCATCCAATTCAGCAGACCTCTTGGGTTGGCTAAAAATTAATTTACGCTTCAATGGCTCCTAGCTCTATGAGCCGAGATTCGCGTGCATTCGGGAATGCTGTCGATTTAATGAGCAGGCGGATTATGTTTCCGGGTGGTACGTCGAATATCAAGGCTCCCTCTTTTGAAACCTCAGGATCAATATGGTCAAATGCTATTGCTTCCATTCCAATCCTGTCATCCTGTTCTAAGAAAATATCTGCCCATGAATCAGGCTCATATGTTCTCCCTTCGGCATCTCTAATCATGTATGCGTTTCTGGTGATTCTAAAAGATTCAGTAGACTGATTCTGGATCTCCATTGCCACAATTACGAACAGATGATTCGGTATTTCTTGCGCAAACTTCCCACCTACTGTATGCGCCACCCGAACGCCAGTTATTGTATGCTCAATAACATCAAAGCCTTCGCCGAGCGTGACTGTCTCTCCGATTTGGTGAATCTCATCTCTCTGTTGTTGATCTCCACCACTATTCTCTGTGTCTACCATAGTTTGAGTTATTACGACCGTCTAGGTTGCGCAGTTATACACCGCTGACATTACTCCGGTATTTGTTTCATGAATATTTATTCTAAACCATTATAAACTCATCCAATATCATAGAAATCTAAGATTTCAAACAGCAATATTACAATTAACATCTGGCAACAATTCAAAATAAAAATATATGTCCGCTGATAAATTGCGACACCTGTAGAGAGGGCGCGAGTTTTTCACTACTCTGCTCGCTGGGTGCAAGATGGTCAATATAAGCTCAGATAATTATAGATTCACCTTTCTGGGGGTTCTTCAGCATCTTGAAGCCGTTCGTATGCACGTTTAATTACATCCTCTGAGAGTTCGATAGTGAGATAATAGTCCTCCTCCAGGGTGTCATAGAACGAGTAGCACACCAAGGAGCAGGGTGAACGCTGAGGGGGA
>OBKM01000589.1_pt1 | contig 17817 bp, 19 predicted proteins | sample 1519691 | NCBI WGS metagenome assembly OBKM01 (sample SAMEA37050418, study PRJEB22526) | metagenome | biome: saline pan; feature: lake; material: water | place: Egypt | collected 2015 | depth 0.5 m | reverse complement strand
CGCCGGCCGCGGACGCCACGACGAACTCGAGCGTGCCGATGCCCTTCTCGCCGGACTGCGCGGCGTTATCAGCAATAACGCCGGACTGGCTTACGACGTCCAGCCGCTCGCTCACTTGCGCCGTACTCTCTTCGCCCGTTGCCTCCGCCTGTGTCTGGAGGAACCCGGCGGTGTTGATCAGCACGCCGGCGGCGATCGCCGCCACCAGCACCATCGCGATGAACACGATGAGCGTGCCGATTCCCACCTGACCGCGCTCTTCCTCGTCAAGTATGCGTTCGAACATTGGTTTCGTTCTGCTTCGGCCCCCGGCCTGCCCGGCGGGCGTTACCAGATGAGATGGCCATTTCCTACTTAACGGCTCGGGACCAAATATCCGAACTGATAACAAGCTGTCGTCTGGCGATTTTGGCGTTTATTTCACGAGAAAAGATTTCGATAGAAGTCGTGTTCTTTCGATCTCGTTATCAGTTCTGAAACTCGGTGAGATCCGTATCCGAGATCACGAACTCCCGCGTTCCGGGTTCGTAGACGGCAAGGCTCCCGGCAACGAGCACGGTCGATGCCGCATACAGCCCGGTGTTTACCAGCAGCAGCGCCTCCGGGTTCGCGAACCCCGTCCGAAACGCCGCGATCGGTGTCGTCACCGCAGCGACGACGAGCAGCCCGAACCCGACCGCGAGCCACGCCATCGACGTCCGCCCGGAGTCGTGATACGCCGACAGCGCGAACGCGAGCAGCGTCAGCCCCGCAGCGGCGAGAACCGTCGTCGTCAACAGATACAACCCCTCGATCAGCTCCATACACCACCTCACGATAGATGGCTCATAAACCTCCGCCCTCGAGTATCAGCAACGATAAGGACGACCGATCCACGACGACGGATGACCGAAAACGGATCGCGCAGGCGGCGTCTGATGCGGACTCACCGAGCGTCTGCTCCGGCACCCGCGCTCCGATATACTTTTAGGTCTAACAATCAAATACGATAACGAGAATGGCGGGGGACGACCTGATCACGGTGCTCGGCAACAAGTACAACACGGACATTTTGAGCGCGACGGGCGAGGCGAAATCCGCCCAGGACCTGAGCGACGAGCTCGACGTCCCGATCGCGACCTGCTACCGCCGGATCAACGAGCTCGAGGAGGCCGACCTGCTGGAGCTTTACGACCGCCCGCTGTCGGACGAGCACCGCCGCGTGAAGGTGTACCGCCGAAAGGTCGACGGCGTCGAAGTCGACTTCCGCGAGGGGGTCACGATCGAAGTCGAGGAGCGCTCCGCCGTGAAGAACCGCCTCGACGACGTCTGGCGAAATCTCTCGTCGAGCCAGTAACACCCCGCCCGACGCAGCGACCGGGCGCTCCCCCGTCTCCTACAAAAAACAGCGAGAGAGCCCACCGTACCGCAAAGCACCGCGACGGTCCGCCAGCACTGCCACAGCACCGCGACGGTCCGCCGGAGACACCGAAGATCGGAACCGCCGAGCAGCCGGGCGGAGCCGGCGACGGGTCTTCTCGCGTGCGCGCACGACGTGAAGCCGGATGGGACACGGCATCCGCATTCCGGATAAGATACGGCACCCGCGTTCGTCAGCGGGATCGGGTGCCTTTTTAGGGCATACCGCCGTATCCCGTCGTATATGTTCAAGGCCATCGTGGGCGCGTCGACGCTGCAGGACGCGCTCGATTCGGTGAGCGTGCTGGTCGACGAGTGTAAGATCCGCTTAAACGAGGAGGAGCTCTCCATCCGGGCCGTCGACCCCGCCAACGTCGGCATGGTCGACCTCGCGCTCGAGGCGGCCGCGTTCGAATCGTACGAGGCCGACGGCGGCGTCATCGGCGTCAACCTCGCCCGCCTCGAGGATATCGCCGGCATGGCCAACTCCGGCGACCTGATCCACCTCGAACTCGACGAGGAGACGCGCAAGCTCCACATCGAGATCGACGGGCTCTCGTACACGCTCGCGCTCATCGACCCCGACTCGATCAGACAGGAACCCGACATCCCCGACCTCGACCTCCCGGCGGAGATGGTCGTCGAGGGCGCACAGCTCAACCGCGGCGTGAAAGCCGCCGACATGGTTTCGGACCACATCCGCCTCCGCGTCGACGAAAGCGACGAGGCGTTCTACATCGAAGCCGAGGGTGACACCGACGACGTCGACCTGAAGCTCACCCGCGAGGACCTGATCGCGCTCACCGCCGGGCCCGCCAACTCGCTGTTCTCGCTCGATTATCTCAAAGATATGAACAAGGCGATCCCCGGCGATGCCGAGGTCACGGTCGAGCTCGGCGAGGAGTTCCCCGTCAAACTCCACTACGGCTTCGGCGAGGGGTTAGGGAGCGTAACGTACATGCTCGCGCCGCGTATCCAGAGCGACTAGCGGGGTCTCTCCACTCGGGGGTGATCCCTCCACTCGGGGGTGATCCCTCCACTCGGGGGTGATCCCTTTTGGCGCGCCGTCACCCACACGAGTCGATCATCCATCCCGGCTCGCGGTCAACTGCTCGCGTCGTCGGATCCGCCTCAGCGATGCCGTTCGATGACTCGCTTGGCCGCCTGTCCCTTCTCCTTCCAGCCGTATCCCTGATCGTACACGTGGCGTTTCTTGTCGACGAGCTCCGCCGGCGAGGACTCCTCGAACCCACCTCGGTCCCACGCGCCGGACGTACGGAGCCATTCGATGACGTTCTCTCGCGTTTCCGGCCAGGAGAGCCCGACCATCTCGTACCACGCGATCATCGCGAAAACGGCGTTGTCGTGACAGCCGGGGACGGAGCCGTGCTCGTACACGGTTCGCATCGGCTCGCGGGTCGGCTCCGAGACGAGCTCTTTGAACTCCGCAGCCGTCAGCAGCCGAAGCGTCCCGTCCTCGCGGACGACCCGCTGTTCGCGCTCGAGCGTGTCGAGCGCCGCCTTGTGGAGACCGCTCCACTCCCCGTCGACCGCGTCGCGAAGCGTCGACTCCGAGACGCCGTCCCGGTCCGCGGTGAGCACCGCGAGGAGATCCACGTACGCCTTCTCGATCGTCGGCCAGTTCACGCCCTCGAACTCGCAGTCGACGTCGTGGAGACTGTTTGTCGTCCGACAGCCGGGACACGGGTAGCGAAACCTCGGCACGAGATAAACGTCCGCGGTCCCGGGAGTTAGGGTTTTCGCGACGATCGGACGCCACCAGCCCCGCTGTATTCGACGCTTGACGAATCGAATATCGACGCACGAGGCAGTGTGTCGCCCGTTCCGAAACGTTTACTCGGCGGCCGGTCGCGCTTCCACGTGGCATGACGAAAGTTAGCGTGGTCGGAGCCGCGGGCACCGTCGGTGCCGCGGCCGGCTACAACCTCGCACTGCGTGACGTGGCGGACGAGCTCGTGTTCGTCGACATCCCGGACCAGCGGGAGACGACGATCGGTCAGGCGGCGGACACGAACCACGGTGTCGCGTACGACTCGAACACCACCGTCCGGCAGGGCGAGTACGAGGACACCGCGGGCTCGGACGTCGTGGTGATCACGGCCGGCATCCCCCGGAAGGAGGGACAGACCCGTATCGATCTGGCCGGCGACAACGCCCCGATCATGGAGGATATCGGCTCCCAGCTGGCCGAGTACAACGACGACTTCATCACGGTCACCACCTCGAACCCGGTCGATCTGCTCAACCGACACCTGTACGAGGCGGGCGACCGCGACCGACACACGGTGATCGGCTTCGGCGGTCGGCTCGACTCCGCACGGTTCCGCTACGTGCTGGCCGAGCGGTTCGACGCGCCCGTGAAAAACGTCGAGGCGACGATCCTCGGCGAGCACGGCGACGCACAGGCACCGGTGTTCTCGAAGGTCCGCGTCAACGGCCGCGATCCCGAGTTCGACGCCGACGAGAAAGAGGAGATCCTCTCGGATCTACAGGAGTCCGCGATGGACGTCATCAGTCGCAAGGGCGCAACGCAGTGGGGGCCCGCGACTGGCGTCGCGCACACGGTCGAGGCCGTCCTCAACGACACCGGCGAGGTGCTCCCCTGCTCGCTCGTGCTCGACGGTGAGTACGGCTACGACGATACCGCGATCGGCGTCCCCGCGAAGCTCGGCTCCAACGGCGTCGAGGCAATCGTCGAGTGGGAGCTCGACGAGTACGAGTCCGAGCTGCTCGATGCGGCCGCCGAGAAGCTCTCCGAGCAGTACGAGAAGATAGCGTAACTCCGCTCACGACCGCTTCGACGACCGCACGCCGGAGCCGTCCCGGTCAATCTCCACCCGCTTTTTACAGCCGGTCGCGAATCCGCTCGGCCGTCGTCGTCCCGATCCCGTCGACGTCAGTGAGATCGTCGACGGACGCCTCGCGAACGTTTCCGACCGAACCGAAGCGCCGCAGCAGTCGCCGACGCGTCTCCGGTCCGACTCCCGGCACGTCGTCCAGAACCGTCCGCACCTCGTCGCGAACCGTCTGGTGGTACTGCACGGCGAATCGATGTGCCTCGTCGCGCACGCGCTGGAGGAGATGTAGCTCCGGCGCGTCGTCCGGGATCCGAAGCGGTCCGGTCGGCGTCACGACCAACTCCTCCGCCTTCGCGAGCGCGACGACCGGAACGTCCCATCCGGTCTCAGCGAGCGCGTCCCGCGCCGCGGAGAGCTGTCCTTCACCACCGTCGATCAGGAGGAGATCCGGATCCGGACGATCGTCTCTCCCCTCGACGGCCCGCGTGGCACGCCATCGGACGAGCTCACGCATGTTCGCATAGTCGTCGTTTTGCTCCGTGAGCTTCTTGCGTCGATACGCCGCCGTCTCGGCGGTTCCATCGACGAAACAAACGTCGGAGCCGACGACATCCCGACCTCCGGCGTGACTCACGTCGAACCCTTCGATCCGATCCGGTCTGTCGACCCCAAGCCGGTTGCCGAGCGCCGCCACCGGATCATCCCGGCCGTCGCGCTGGCGGGCGTTCTTCAGGGCAAGCTCGACGAGCTTTGCCTCCCGGCCCGCACCAGGGACGCGAACGGAGACGCCTTCGCGCTCGAGCCAGTCGACCACGTCCGGATCCGACGGTCGCTCGGCGAGCAGCACCGCATCCGGGAACTCCCGCTCGGCGTAGTACTGAGTACAAAACGCCGACAGCACCGCAGCCGGGGTGTTGGGTTCCGCCGTAGTCGTATCCTGACCGGCTTCGTCCGATCGATCCGGAGCGGAGCTCGTGGCGTCGACCGCGGCCGCGTCCAGCCGGTGCCGGCTCCGGTCGACGAGCTGTCCGCGTTCGCTGTGAAGCCGAGCGACGCGGGCGACGTCCCCCTCGATCGCGGCCGCAAGCACGTCCACGGTGCGATCGTCCGCGCGGTCGGAGACGGCAGAGCCCCCCTCGTCGTGGAACGTCTCGACCGCCTCCAGCCGGTCGCGAAGGTTCGCTGCACGCTCGAACTCGGCGTTCTCGGCCGCCGTTTCCATCCGACGCCGAAGCGGGTCCGCGAGCGTCCCGGTTTCTCCCTCGAAAAATCGTCGAGCCGATCGCACGTCCTCGGCGTATGACTCGACGCCGATTTCGCCGGTACACGGAGCCGAGCAGATCCCCATCTCGTAGTCGAGACAGGGTCTGTCGCGGTTCTCGTATTTGTGGTCCGAACACCCCCGGAGTCGGTACTCGTCGCGAATCGCCTTCACGACCGTTTCGACCCGACCCTTGTTCGTGAACGGACCGTAGGCGACCGCTCCTTCCTCGGGATCGCGGGTTATCTCTATCCGGGGAAGTTCGTGGTCGGTAAACGCGACCAGCGGATACGATTTGTCGTCCTTCAGCCGGACGTTGTACCGCGGCTGACGGCGCTTGATCAGGTTCGCCTCGAGCAACAGCGCCTGAGTCTCCGTGTCGGTAACCGCGAACTCGATGTCGTCCGCGCGGTCGACCATCCCTCGAATTCGAGCCGATCGGGGGTCAGCGTACGACCGAACTCGGGCGCGGAGGTCGACGGCCTTGCCAACGTACAGCGTCGTCTCGCCGTCTCGGAACTGGTAGACGCCCGGTTCTGTCGGGAGGTCTGCCGCACGGTCCCGAACTGCCATGGCGTCCATCGCGCTCGGATAGTCGCCCGACGCGTTTGAACGCTGTGGCCCGACAGCGTTCGCCGCCGCCGAACGTTTAACCTCGCTGAACCCTCAGCGCTCACATGTCCGTCACGCCCCCGGGACCGATCGGGGACCCGCTGTTCGGTAACGCTCGCCAGTACGCAGACGACCCGTTCTCGTTCATGCGGAGCTGCGCGGAGAGCTACGGTGATGTCGTCAGATTCGATCTCGGGCCACGAGAGACGTACATGCTCACGAACCCGGGCGACATCCAACGCGTGCTCGTCAAGGATGCGGAGCGATACCGTAAACCGTCGTTCGGAGACGACGCCATCCGAACGCTGCTCGGAGATGGCCTCCTGATGAGCGAGGGCGAGGTGTGGGAGCGGCAGCGGTCCCTTGCAAATCCCGCGTTTCATCCGCAGCGGATCGGCGCGCTCGCCGGCCCGATGGTCGAGCATACGGCGGGACAGATCGATGGATGGGAAGACGGTGACGTCGTCGACGTCCAGCTGGAGATCGCTCGGTTGACAGTCCGGATCATCGTCTCAGCGATGTTCGGTGCGGACGCTACCGAGAAGGAGATCCGAACGGTACAGGAGAATCTGGAACCGCTCGGCGCACGCTTCGAGCCGGATCCGCGACGATTCCTGATTCCGAACTGGGTGCCGACCCGGGAGAACCGGGCGTTCGACGACGCGATCGAGACGCTCGAGGACGTGATCGACGGGATCGTTTCCAGACGGCGCGGAAGCGAACGGGACCCCGCGGCGGATCCGGCGGGGTCGGACGGCGTCACCGTCCGTGGGCCGCCGGGCGATCCCGACGCCGACGTACCCATGGATCTGTTGTCCGTCCTACTTCGAGCGCGCGACCGGGGCGAGCAGACGGAGAAGAACCTCCGCGACGAGCTGGTGACGATGTTGCTTGCCGGACACGACACGACAGCACTCACGCTCACGTACACGTTCTATCTCCTCGCGAACCACCCGGATGCTCGCGACCGCGTCGAGCAGGAAGCCGACGCGGCGACGGCGGACGGGCAGCCGACCACGGAGGACGTCCGCGAGATGACGGCGACTGAGCGAGTCCTCGACGAGGCGATGCGGCTGTATCCGCCGGTGTACACGATGTTCCGCGAGCCGAAGCTCGACGTCAAACTCGGCGGATATCGGATCCCGGAGGGAGCGGCCCTGATGCTTCCCCAGTGGGTGATCCACCGTTCACCCCGCTGGTACGACGATCCGGAGACGTTCGACCCGAAACGCTGGAGTTCCGAGCGGCGACGCTCGCGCCCCCGGTTCGCCTTCTTCCCGTTCGGTGGAGGCCCCCGTCACTGCATTGGAAAGTCGTTCTCGTTGTTGGAGGCGAAGATCATCCTCGCGTGCGTCTGTTCGGCGTATCGACTGGAGTACGAGGGCCCCGAGATCAGTTTGCGCGGATCGCTGACGATGCATCCGGACCATCCCGTCCCGATGCGTATTCACGAACGGTGAGCAGCCCGGATCGAGCTGTCGGACGGGAGACGGTCGGACGAGCGGAGACGGTGCAGCGCTCGCTCAGAGATCGATTCGTCCGGCGACCTCACGGAACTCCGAGTCGTACAGCTCGAGCTCGTGGACCCGCCACTCGATAGGATCGATGTCGCTCGCGAGGAGCGCGTCGACCGTCGACGGATCCCCACCTCGCGCGAGCGTGACGTGGGGTTCGTACTCGTCTCCTTCGATCCCCTGTACGGGATCGAACGCCGCGCACAGCCGGTGGTGGAGCCGAACGAGTACGTCGCTTTCGACGGCGAGGTACACGACCGGACCGGGACCCCGGGCGGGCGTCTCGAACGTGGCTATCTCCGATATCGTGACGTCGAACGAACCGGTTTCCGCGAGAAGCGGTCGTAGATCGTCACGGAGCGCCGCGAGCGCGACGTCTTTCGTCGCTGGTCCGCGGCCTCGATCACCGATGTCCTCAGCGCCGAAGCGCTTCGCGACGAGCGTGTGTCGCTCTCGAATACGATCGAACCCCGCAAGTTTCGGGTGGAGATCCGCCGCGAGACGATCGACCGCCGGTGGAAGCGGAACGTTGAGACTGAACATCGGTCAGATCCGATCGGTGAGCCACAACACGATCAGGACGACGATCACAAGCGCAAGGACGATCTTCAACAGATCGTCGACATCGAGGGTGGCTCGTAGCACGTGTACGCGTCCACGGGGCAGTCGCAAAAACGCTCCGCTCGGGACCACCCCCGATCGGCCGGCACGCGGAACGACTGATTAAAAGGGATCGTCGGCCGAACGTCACCTATGCGACTGATCGCGTTCGATTTCGACGGAACGCTCTCGGACTCGGAGATGACGGTGCTACTCGCGGAGCGAGCCGGCGTCGCCGACGAAGTAGCGAGGATCACCGAACGGGCGATGAACGACGAGTTGAGCTACGCGGAGAGCCTCTACCGCCGTGCGGAGCTTCTGGGTGGACTCTCCGAGGAGGACGCGATGGCGGCGTACGACGACGTGACGGTCAGACCCGGAGCGGCTCGGCTGATCGAGCGGCTACAGGCGGACGGCCACTACGTCGCCATCCTTACCGGTGGATTCGAACGGGGAGTCGAGCGCGCACTCGCGAAGGAGGGCGTCGAAGCCGACACGGTCATCGCCAACCGGCTACCGATCGAGGATGGAACGCTCACGGGCAACGTCGACGGACCGCTTATCGAAGGCACGAAGGACGACGCGCTCGAGGAGCTCGCGGCGGAGCTGGACGTGCCGATGGACCTGACGGTCGCGGTCGGCGACGGCGCGAACGATCTCCCGATGCTCGAGGTCGCCGGGCTCTCCGTCGGATTCATGCCGAAACCAGCGGTTCGGTCGGCGTGTGACGCCGTCGTCGCCTCCATGTTCCGACTCGGGAAGGTGCTGGAAGGGTACCGTGTGCTCTCCCGAGCGTAGCAACACGGCCGTGACGGGTCGGCCGGATGTGGCCGAGCAACGTCCGGATGCGGCCGAGCAACGCCCGATATCGGTGCCAGCCGGCAAGGTCGGTCGACGTTGGAGCGACCGGCAGCACCTGACAGCGTCGGGTCAATCCTTAATCGATGGGCGAGCGAAGGATGGAGTATGGCGACGGGAGATGGGGTGATACAATGCTACCGACGTTGACGTATCTGCAGTTTCATCTCGTTTTTAGCCTGCCGCCGCTCGCGTTGCTCTGGTACATCGCTCCCCGATACGACCGGACGCGACGGCGGAGAGCGACCGCAGGGATCGCGATACTCGTCGCGATCGCATACACGTACACCACGCCGTGGATCAGCTACATGATCCAGCGGGGCACGTGGTGGTATGCCGACGGGGCGGTGTTGGTCCGAGCGCTATCGATCCCGCTCGGCGAGTATCTGTACTTCGCCATCCAGACGCTCATCGTCGCGTTCGCGCTGCACCGAATCGGCTTCGATCCGACGTATCGCGAGGGGGACTTCGCCCGCGGACCGAGGATCGGCGGTGTTGTCGTCGGGCTCGCGCTCGTCGCGGTCGGGCTGTGGTTGGTCTCGCTCGACGCCTCCTATCTGTATCTCGGCGGGCTCATCGCGTGGGTTGGGCCCGTGCTGGCGCTGCAGTGGGCGGTCGGCGGCGGATACCTGATCCGAACGCCACGGGTATGGGTGACGGCGACGCTCGTGCCGTCAGCGTACTTCTGGGTCGTCGATCGGATCGCGATCGAGATGGGAACGTGGGTGATATCCCCGGAGTTCACTACGGGAGTCACGCCGTTCGGCCTCCCGATCGAGGAGGCTCTGTTTTTCGCGTCGGCGAGCCTGATGACGATCAACGGACTCGTTCTGTTCGAGTGGGTGCTCGACTGGAACGATCGGCGACGCGCGGAGGGGACGTCCCTCGTCGACTCGCTCGACCCGACGACTGCCGAGCCGACGGAAAGTGGGGTCGAGGCCAGTGACGGATGAGCAGTCGCCCGTCTCCGCGGCGGCAGGACGGGTCGACCGACTGTTCGCGCTGTATCCGGCGGTCGCGCTCGCCCTGTTGCTCCCGATCGGTGCGGTAACCCCTCTGTTTCCGGTGGAGCTCGGCGTCGTGGTGTTCGCGCTCGGAACGCTGGTGATCGGGATGGCACACGGTGCGGTCGACCATCTCGTCCCCCTGCGTGCGAGCGAGGTCTCGCTGCGACGCTCGGTCGTCGTCGTCTCCGTCATCTATGCCGTGCTCGGCGGGGCAGTCGTCGCCGCGTTCTTTCTCGACCCAGTCGCGGCGTTCGTCGGATTCATCGCTCTCACCTGGATCCACTGGGGGCAGGGTGACGTCGCCGCGCTTCGCGTCGCCGGCGTCGACCACCTGCGGACCGTCGGCGACCGACTGCTTGCGCTGTTCGTCCGCGGCGGCTTACCGATGGGTGTCCCGTTGCTGTCACATCCCGGCGAGTATCGGCTCGTCGCGGAGTGGATCGTGGGGCTGTTCGTCGCCGACGCCACGGCCGCAGCCGCGGCCGTCGATCCGGTGTTCACACCGACGACGCGTGCGGGCGTCGGGATCGGGATGGGCGTTGCGACTCTCGCTGCGGTCGGTGTCGGCGGACTTCGAGTTCGCCGACAGGGTGCCGATCGACGTGGATGGCTTCGGGATACGGGCGAGATCGGGGTCCTGTGGGCGTGGTTTCTGCTCGCGGCCCCCGTGTTCGCGATCGGCGTGTATTTCGCGGGCTGGCACGCGCTTCGACACGTCGGGCGACTTCTGCTCGTCGACGACCGCGCCACGATCGCCCTTGCGAACCGAGAGACCGGAGTCGCGCTCCGACGATTCGCTCGCGACGCCGCACCGCTGACGCTTGGGGGGTTCGCCGTGGTGGCCGCAGTGGCAGCGATAGCACCGTCCGGCGTCGCCGAGGCGGGCGACCTGCTCGCGGCCTCGCTCGTCGCCATCGCGGCGATGACGCTCCCGCACGTCGCCGTCGTCGCCTGGCTCGACCTGCGACAGGGGGTGTGGCGGTCGGAAGGCTCCGCGGAGAGTCGCGACGCCCGCTCCGTCCGGTTTTAAGTCAGCGGCGGACCGCCTCTGTGACGATGACGATCGAAGACCGCGACGACGCGTATCTGATCACGCACGCGCTGGCGAAGGACACGCTCTCGCGACTCCGGGACGTCGAGACCGAGCAGGTCGCGTTCAGAAAGGGGCTTGTCAAGCTCGGCCGGATCTGCGGCTACGAGATCATCGACGGCGCGATGGAGACGGAGTACGTCCCCGTCGAAACGCCGCTCGAGGAGACGACCGGCGAGCGCGTGAAGGGGCTCGACGACGTCGTCATCGTCAACGTGCTTCGCGCGGCGACGCCGTTCGTCGAGGGGCTTTTAAAAGCGTTCCCGCGAGCGAAACAGGGTGTCATCTCCGCCGGTCGGGACGAGGAGGCAGGGATGAACGCGGACGGCGAGTTTCCGATCACCATCGACTACGTGAAGCTGCCGGAGATCCGCGAGGAGGACACCGTCATCGTCGCCGACCCGATGCTTGCGACCGGCTCGACGATCTGTGCCGTCCTGGACCACATCGTCGACGAAGCGACCGCCTACGAGAACCTGTTCGTGCTTTCGGCCGTATCAGCTCCCGACGGTCTCGTCCGAGTCGGCGAGGCGTTCCCGGATGCCGACCTGCTCACCGTCGCCATTGACGACCATCTCAACGAGGAGGGGTTCATCGTTCCCGGACTCGGCGACGCGGGCGACCGTGCGTTTCGGACGACGTGACGTCGACGTCCGCGTACTTTTAAGAGCCGCCGCCGCGACGAGTCGGTATGAGCGAGGCGGCGACGAACGAGCCCTGTGACGCCTGCGGGGAGCCGACGACGGACGCGCTCGCGAGAACCGTCAGGCTGAGCGTCGACCGAGCGAACATCGACACACAGCGGCTCTGCCCCGAGTGTTTCGCCGACTGGATCCAGCGGTATCAGACGGAGATGGGTAGCGGAACCGACGACGAGACGAGCGGCGGGTCGGACTCCGAGATCATCGTCGACTGATCGGTGACGACGGCCACGTCGTCGAAACTGCCGTCGACGATACCGACCCGTCGCCGGTGGAGGAACGTCGAGGGGCGTCGACGCCTCGCGGGTGTCTCTTTTTACCGTTCGTGCCCATGGATCACACGATGGAGCTTCGGTGTGAGGGCTGTGCGGGATGTTGTGTCGACTGGCGGCCGGTCGACCCGGAAGCCGCCGGATCGGGAGACCGAACGGGCCGACGGCCGGCGCTGGACGACACGTACGACCTCGTTCCCCTGACTCGCGACGAGATCGCCGACTTGCTGGACCGCGGCCTCGGCGACGTGCTCGTCCCTCGCCTGTTCGAGGCGGCACCCGACGACGACGCGGTGACGATCGATGGAGTCGAGCTCGCAGCGCTCCGCGGGCGGCCGGTGTTCGTCGTCGGATTGTGCAAGCCGCCGAAGCCGGTCGCACCGGTCGGTACCGAAACCGCCCGCTGGCTCGACACCTGCGTCTTTCTCGATCCGACGACGCTGCAGTGTCGAATCTACGGCGACGAGGAGTATCCACGGAGCTGTGCGGTGTATCCCGGACGAAACCTGGAGCTCGGCGTCGAAACGGAGTGCGAGCGGGTCGAGGCGGCCGGTGGCGGCGACCGACTGCTTGACGCCGCAGTCCCGGACGATCTACCGCCACCGGCGTTCGGCCAGCAGGCGATCGGGGCGACAGTGTTCGCGTATCCCGACCCGGACGAACTCGACGGCGTCGTCGACCGACTCCGCGCCGCCCGCGCGAGCGATGACGACCGGGCACGGTTCGTGGGGGCGGCCGTCGGTTCACGCCCGGGCTCGTCGGCGGTCGACCGCGGGCGAATGTCGACCGCCCGCGAGCGCGCACGAAACGCGGACTCGTGGGGAGGCCGGGCGACCGCCGCGTGGCGCGAGCGCGCGGGGTCGAAGGGTGAGTCTGTTGATCTCGACCCCCCTGACCGCGAACGACTCGTCCACCGACTCGAGGACGACGCGGGTGCCCCCGGAACGCCGGGATGGTGAACTACCTCGGGACAAGCCCCGAGGCACTCGCCTTGCGTATCTGTAGACTGGTCGGGGCGTGTCGACCGGGTCAGGGCGTGTCGACCGGGTCGGGGCGTGTCGACCGGGTCAGGGCGTGCCGACCGGCTCAGGACGTGTCGACCGGGTCCGGAAGCCGCGCACGCACCGGGCGAAGCGCCTCCCGTGTCAGTCCCGCCGTCCCGAGCGTCCGGTCGTGGGCATCGCTCCCGCCCGTGCGGAGAAGGTCGGCTGCGTCGGCGGCTCGGTCGACGCGCTCGGCGTCGACGTCTCGGCCGTACGGGTACCAGCGTTCGACCGCATCCAGACGCGTGGCGACCTCGAGGGCGGCGTCGACGTCGGCGTAGCGGAACGGATGCGCGAGACCGACGATCGCAGACGCCTCACGGAGGAGTTCGACGCCCTGATCCAGCGGCGTCACCTGGCGGGCGACGTAACAGGGGCCGTCGTCGCCGATCAGCTCGTCGAAGGCGTCCTCGTAGTCGTACGGAGCCGAGGAGTCGTCGATCGCGCGAGCGATGTGCGGTCGGCCGAGCCCGGGACGCGGCTCGACGTCGAGGTCGATGCCGAGTCGCGCCTCGACGCGGGAGAGTATTCGCGCACCACGCTCCCGACGGTCCGCCTGGAGGCGAGCGAGCTCCGCGTCCAGCGGGTCGGTGTGTCGAACGGCGTACCCGAGAAGGTCGATCCGCTCGAATCCCGCGTCGACGCGGAGCTCGATACCCCGTACGATCCGGACACCGTCACGGGTAACGACCGGCGCATCGAGGCCCGGATGGATCCGGTCGTGGTCGGTGACGGCGATCCAGTCGATCCCGGCCTCGCGAGCGGCCGAGGGGAGTTCGTCGATCGTGGCGGTTCCGTCGGAGACGGTCGTGTGTGTGTGGAGATCCGCCACGATCGATCCGTTCCCGTCAACCCCGTCGGACGGCGAGCGGGTGTCCATACGCGTTGGCGGAGCGGCTCGCACAAATCGCCGACGGTTCGGGCGGCGGTGCCGCGACCCGCAGGGGCAACCGGAGTGTGATGTGGAAACGATCGTCAATTAAGGACCTATAAGGCATATGCTCCGGCTAAGGTCATACATGGACAATCATTAAGAACCTGCGGCGGTTCCACACCGATGATGCGCTTGAACGGCATTGACGACCGGCTCGAACGGCACCAGTACCCGGCAACTTCGGACGAGATAATCGCGGCTCACGGGAACGCGACCGTAGAGCTCGCGGACGGATCCGAGCGCCTCGGCGACGTGCTGGCGCGGTTCGGCGAGCAGACCTTCGACCGTCCGGACGAGGTGTTCGACACCGTCCGAGCCGGCGTCTGCCACCGCGCGATCGGCCGCCGGTTCTACTCGGACCGAGATCCGACGACCGACGCCCAGCCCGTCTCGTTCTGACGGCGGACTCGGATCTGCTTTCGGCTACCACAACCGACGAGCAGCTCGTCGGTTCGAGATCGTCGACGGATCAGAAGGACGGCTCGTCCGATCGTCCCATCATCGAGAAGCCGCCGGCCCGCTCGTGGACGGTGATCCCCCCGTCTCCGATCTCCATGGGGAAGATATCCGTGTCGATCTCCTGTTTGCGCATCTTCGCGACCCAGACGTACCGGTTGACGCCGGAGTCCGTCGGCGTCTGGATGAAGTAGATGTTCCCGTCCGTGAGGAAGTTCTCGAGGCCCACTTCCGTATCCGGAAACACCGCACCCTGTTCGTTTATCAGCAGCGAGGTGAGCCCGTTCGCCTTGAGGATGTCGGAGAACTTCAGCAGATACGTCCGCTCCTCCTGTTCGTCCTCGAAGAACAGCTGAAACATCGACAGCGAGTCGAGAACGAGCCGGTCGAAATCGCCGTCCTCGATCGTGTCGAGTAGCCGATCGACAGCCGTCGAGAAATCAGCCTCCCGAAGCATCTGTCGCTTGTCGAGGATCGCGATCCGTCCGTCGTCAACGAGCTGGCCGAACTCCTCGAATCCGACCGACTCGGCAGCCGCACGGATATCAGCCTCATCCTCCTCGAAGGAGACGTACACCCCTTGTTCGTCGTGCTCTGTGACGCCGGTGTACAGATACTGGATTCCGAAGATGCTTTTTCCGGTTCCCGGATTGCCCGAAACGAGCACCGTCGACTGCTTCGTGATTCCGCCGGAGAGGATCGAATCGAGGCCCTCGACCCCCGTAGAGACGAGCGTTGACATTCGTCCGACGTTTAGCAGCGATGGTATATAAAAGACCAGCCGTTCCGGTGACGACGGACGGCGACACGTCGACGTAGCTGTGACGCGACGGCGTCGTACCACCGTCACTGTCGTGCGTCGATACCTTTATTCATCAACACACCGGAAGTCGTTCGTATGCGCGGTGAAGCGTCGTCCGTCGAACAGACGGTGATCGGCGGTGAGTGAGACTACCGTACTCATCGTCGAGGATGAGCCGGACATCGCTGCGCTGTACGCCGGCTTCCTCGAAGATCGGTACGACGTCCTCGTCGCCGAGACGACGACTGAGGCAGTCGAACTCGCCGACGAAACGCTCGATGCGGTGCTGCTCGACCGTCGTCTCCCCGACGGGAGCGGCGATGACGTGCTTGAATACATCCGCGAGGAGGGGTTCGACTGCCGCGTCGCGATGGTGACGGCGGTCGAGCCGGACTACGACATCATCGATATGGGATTCGATCTGTATCTGACCAAACCCGTGAGCAGGGACAGCCTGCTCACCGCCATGGAAACGCTGTTGACGCGCATCGAGTACGACGATCTTCTCCAGCGAGCCGCGTCGCTCGCCAGCAAGCGCGCGGTGCTCGAATCGGAGAAGCCGACCGCCCATCTCGAGAACAACGAGTCGTACGAGGAGCTACTCGAACGGCTCGACGAGCTCGACGCCGACATCGACGACCTCGGCGAGGCGTTCTCGGCGGACGACTATCGCGCGATGTTCCGCGATATCGGCGAGGTGTAGCGCTCGACGACGGCCCGTAGCGCCGAGACGACGGCCCGGACCGTGACGAGAGCGCCTCACGATAGCTGCTTTCCGACGAGTTCGTCGGCCGCCGCGAGAAACGCGTCCCGTTCGGCACGGGGGATCGTCGCGCCCGCCGCGACGTCGTGACCGCCGCCGTCGCCGCCGACGGCGCGGCTCGCTTCGCCCATCACGACGGACAGATCGAGCCCCTGACGAACGAGTCGATGGGAGCCGCGTGCGGACACCTTCAGCTCCGTCGCGCTCTCCTCGGCGAACGCGATCACGGGTTTCGACCGGTCGACTGCTGGCGAGCCGATCGCCATGCCGGCGACGATCCCGACGATCGTCTCGCGGATCCGCGATCCGGCGTCGAACCACTGGAGGTGTGTCTCGTGGGTGACGCCCTCGTTTTTGACCCACTGTAGCCCCTCCGAGAGGTTTCGACGATGGTTTCGGAGGAGGCTACGAGCCTCCGCGAGCGCGACGTCCCGCTCGCCGAGACACACCGCGAGTCCGACGTCCGCCCGCTCGTATCTTGCGGTGGCGTTCAACAGCGTCGAGAACTCGCTGACGTCGCGAAGCTCGGTTCCCGGCTCCTCGTCGACGAGCGTGTACGACGTGCCGACGAGCGCCTCGATCCGGTCGGCGGGAACGCCGGACGCGACTGCGCGTTGCATCAGCGCGGAGACGAGGGTCCGACGCTCCTCGGCGTCCAGATCGACCCACCGTCGCCAGTCGCCGTCGGTTTTCAACTCGAGATCGAGATCCGACAGGAAGCGGACCGCGCCGGCTTCGTCGTTGGATATTCCAGGTATCTGTACGTCGGAGGCGTACTCTAGGAGCTTCGGAAGCGGCCGCGTCTGTCGGCCGTAGAGATCCAGATCCGTCCGGCTTTCGAGCACGTCGACCGCGACGCCGTCGGCGACGATCGCCTCGTTCGCGCCGACGAGCCCGCCGCCGGAGTCCTGCATGTCGCCGACCGCGCCGACGACCGCGAGCCCCGCCAGATCGCGATTGTCATCGCCAGACCCCTCGAGCGCTCGCGCGAGCACGTAGCTCGCGCCCGCGCCGGAGAGCTCGCTCGCGCCGTTGATCCCCTCGAGCAGGGGGTTGAGGTGGAACTCGGTGTCGGCGTCCGCGGGCTGGTGATGGTCGGCGATGACGGGGACGAAGTCGCCGGCGGCCTCGCGGGCGGCGATCGCGTCGAGCTGCCCGGAGCCGAAGTCGGTGAAAAGCACCGTCTCGTACTCGCGGGCGGCGATCCCGGCGATCGCCTCGTCGTCGAGCTGTTTTTCGAAGACGACCTCGTGGTCGATCCCGGCCCGCGCGAGTGCGCTCGACGCGATCGCGGCGCTCGTGAGCCCGTCGGCGTCGATGTGGGACGCGAGCAGTACCCGGTCGGCGTCACGAAGGCGGTTCGCACACGCACGAGCACGATCGGCGAGGTCGGGAACCGGTGGGTCGGCGACGGCCATCACGGGAACGTGGCGCGTCATCGCGGTTAAACCCACGCTTCGGGTCGGCGTCAGCATCCGTCGCCGAGTTGTTCGTCGAAAACGCCCGGAGCGGGATTTGAACCGGAATCAGACGTGCTCGCTCCCGGCGGTCGCTGCGCGCGACTGATAGGGTTCAAATCTATGAGCGTTTTCGACGAACGGTTCGCTACGCTCGCCGAGTTGTTCGTCGAAAACGCCCGGAGCGGGATTTGAACCCGCGTCACGACCGTGACAGGGTCGTATGATGG
>OBKM01000588.1_pt1 | contig 17827 bp, 22 predicted proteins | sample 1519691 | NCBI WGS metagenome assembly OBKM01 (sample SAMEA37050418, study PRJEB22526) | metagenome | biome: saline pan; feature: lake; material: water | place: Egypt | collected 2015 | depth 0.5 m | reverse complement strand
GCGACTTCGGCACGATGAACGGGATGATGAAGGCCCTCGCGGAGACGGGCAACGATCCCGACAACACCTTCGTCGTCGCCGGCATCGGCTGTTCCGGAAAGATTGGCACCTATATGCACAGCTACGCGCTCCACGGTGTCCACGGCCGCGCGTTGCCGCTGGCTGCTGGCGTCAAGATGGCCAACCCCGAGTTGGAAGTCATGGCCGCCGGTGGCGACGGTGACGGCTACTCAATCGGCGTGGGTCACTTCATCCACGCAGTGCGCCGGAATGTCGATATGAGCTATATCGTGATGGACAACCGGATTTACGGTCTCACCAAGGGTCAAGCCTCACCAACCAGCCGCGAGGACTTCGAGACCTCAACCACGCCGGATGGCCCAAAACAGCCACCAGTGAACCCACTCGCACTCGCACTCTCTGCTGGCGCGACATTCATCGCCCAATCGTTTGCCTCGGATTCGATGCGACACACCGAAATCGTTCAGGAGGCAATCGAACACGACGGGTTTGGCTTCGTCAACGTCTTCAGCCCGTGTGTGACGTTTAACGACGTTGATACCTACGACTACTTCCGCGATGAGCTGGTCGATGTCGCCGACACCGACCACGACCCAACAGAGTACAACGACGCCAAAGACGTGATTCTCGATCCCGAAACCGAGTATCAGGGCGTCCTCTACCAAAACGAACAGGCAGATGCCTACGGTGAAGAACACGGGCTGAGCGAGAACATGGCAGAGATTCCAGACGGCGCGCCCGAAGACGCGATGGATCTGGTCCGAGAGTTCTACTGACACCAGCGCAGCCCCGCATTCGTTTTTTCGCCATCACCCAGTAGCTCATCCGTCGAGCGACAGTTTCCGGTCGAATTTGGGAGAGAGTCCGGCCCCACCTCGGCGTGACCCCGGAGAAACCTCGGAAATGATTCATGTTGAAGCGAGTCGTTGATTCATCCGACGATGTCAACACATGATCGACGAACGGTACTGAAGTCCGCTGGTGGTCTCGCACTGATCGGCACCCTCGCTGGCTGCGCTGGAGGCGGCGGTGGCGACGGTGGCGACGGCAGCGAGGAATCCGGCGACGGAAGCGACGAGGAGATGAGCGAGGAGGAATCCAACGGTGACGAGGAGAGCGAGCCCGACGCGAGCATCCGGGTCGCCCACCTCTCACCGGACGCGCCGAACGTCGACGTCTACGTCGACGGCGACGCGATCCTCGAAGACGTACCCTACCGGACGGTGAGCGACTACCTCGACATCCAGTCGGGTACCTACCAGGTGATGATCACCGCCGCCGGCGACATGGACACCGTCGTCTACGATCAGGAACTCGAAGTCCCGGCCGGGGAGTTCACCATCGCCGCGCTCGGCGAACTCGCCGAGGAAAACGAGGCCTTCGGCGTCGAGGTCTACGAGGACGATGTCTCCGATCCCGGCGAGGAGGCCCGAGTTCGGCTCGTCCACGCCGCGCCGGACGCGCCGAACGTTGACGTGACCGTCGGTGGCGACCCACTGTTCGAGGATGTGCCGTTCGGTGCGGCGGGGTCGACGACCGTCGACGCCGGCGAGTACACCCTGGCGGTTCGCCCCGCGACCGAGAACAACGACGGCGATGTGGTCGCCGAATTCGATATCGCACCGGAGGCCGGCGTCGTCTACACCGGGTTCGCGGTCGGCTACCTCGCGACCGACGACGCCCCCGCTGACGCACCCTTCGACCTCGAATTGGTGGTTGACGCCGAGTAGGAGCTCTCGGTCACCGCCGGACAGCCCGCCCTCAACGCCGAAAGCCAACCGGACACAGTGCCACTGCTGCCGTAACAACAACTGTTTAGTCCGGTTGCAGCCGACAGTGAAGATATGGAGGCCGTTCTGTGGTACGTATTGACCGGTACCCGTGGCGGACCGAACCGTGTCCGCATCCTCTGGGCTATCGATGACCGACCACGGAACGCCAACCAGTTAGCCGAGATGTTGGACCTCGACTACTCGACAGTCCGACATCACTTGGACGTGCTGTTGGAACATGACATAATCACGAAAACCGGCGACGACTACGGTGCGGTATACTTGCCGACAGAAACGGCCCAACACAACTGGGAACTAATCGAGGAAATCGCCGAGGAGATATCAGTATGACAACGACACACCACAGGGGAGCGAGTAGATGATCGGACTCGTGGATATCGCCCGCGTTAGCGTGGCGGTAAACGTAGCTATGTTGATCGTCCTTACAGGCATCTGGCTGCGAAACTACCGAGAATTCGCGTCGAAACACGGGCTCGGCCTGGCTATCTTCGGGATTGTCCTACTCGCACAGAACGTGCTCTCGCTGTACTTCTACCTGTTCCACCCGGTGTTGGCGTCGTGGTTCGCCACCGAAATGCCACCGCTGGCGTGGCGGGCCAACATCGTCATCCACGTCTTCCAGTCGGTCGCTTTAGCGTTCCTACTGTGGATAACGTGGGACTAACACGCGGTAGCGACATAGAATCGGGGGACACCGCCGCGCCAGAAGACGCGATGGATCTGATCCGAGAGTTCTACTGAGCACCCACCAACGTTTATTTAATTCGTTTCCCGGTCGAGTCATCGATGGGGAGGTTTTTCACTGTCTATCCGGAAGAGACTGCTATGTCAGCCGACGCGTACGATATTGTCGTCGTTGGCGGTGGCACCGGTGGCTGTTTCGCCGCCGCAACCGCCGCGAGCGAGGGTCTCGATGTTGTGATTCTTGAGCGGAAATCCGAGACCAACGCTGGCCACATCGCCTGCGGCGACGCAATCAAAGGCAAATCTACGTTTCCTGACGTGATTGATCTGGAGTATCTCAAAGACGAATCATTCACCAACCAACAGGTCACCCGCGCAATTTTCGAAAACCCCGCCAGCGGCGACGATATCGAAATCGAGTTCAGCGAGCCCGGAGCGGTGCTCGACCGGAAGCGATACGGCGAGGTGCTGCTTGAGGAGGCCGACCGCGTTGGTAGTGAGATTCAGTACAATACTGTCGTCCAAGATGTCAAACAGGCCGACGACGGCACGGTAACTGGTGTCACTGGCAAACAGGAGGGCGACCCAGTCGAGTACGATGCGGAGGTCGTCATCGACGCCGCAGGTTCACTCTCAATTCTTCAGGAACAGACCGACTTCTCGGAGAGCTATTTCGATACCAACGTCCGGTACTCCCAATTCTGTTCGGCCTACCGCGAAGTGATCGATGTCGAAGAGCCCGTTGAGTGGTCGGATGCAATTGTGTTCAAACCGACCAAAGAGCTTGGGTATCTCTGGTATTTCCCTCGCACGGCGACCGAAATCAACGCTGGGCTTGGGTTCCAGATGGATCAACCAGAGATGCAGATGATTCCCGAGCTCAAAACAGCAATCGAAAACCGCGAGGAGCTGGTCGAACCGACGGTCAAAAACAAGCTGGGTGCGGCAGTGCCAACCCGGCGACCGTATGATTCGGCTGTTGCTGATGGGTTCATGGCTGTTGGCGACGCGGCCGGCCACGTCAACCCGACCACCGGCGGCGGGATTCCGGGCGCGGCAAAATCGGCCTACTGGGCAACCAAACACGCCATCGAAGCGATCAGCGACGGCGACGTCAGCGAAGACGCGCTGTGGGAGTACAACCACGACGTGATGACCGGCTTCGGGAAACATTTCGCCGCGATTGATCTCTACAACATTTGGGGAACAGCCAACACGGTCGAGGAGTTGACCGAGATTGTCTCCTCAGTGCCAGGCCAACATCTCGCCGACGCACTCGGTGGCAGCGGCACCCCCTCGATGTCGCTGTCGCTGAAGCTCAAAACGTTGGTCGATACCTTCGGTCACTGGGACGATCTCTATGATCTGATCAAGGTGCGAAAGAAGGCAGGCGAGCTATCGGCCCACTACGACCGGTATCCGACTGATCCAAGCGGCTTCCCGACGTGGCAGGCTATCCGCGATGAGATCATGGATGACGTGTACTCGATCACCGGCGCGGAGCCGAAATACTGACTGCAGCATCGAATCTTGTAGCCCCAACTCCTATCCGCAGTCCACGCTTGGGTTGTCGTATGGCACGGTCAGCTGAGCGGTGTCCAGCGGCTGCTGGGATTCCAATGCTTGGTCTCGGAACGTGGAAAAACAACGAACCAGAAACCTGTGCAGAGTCGGTCGCAACCGCCCTCGACTGCGGCTACCGGCATATCGATACCGCCCAGGTTTACGATAATGAGCAGGCTGTCGGCGAGGGCATCAAACGCGCCAGCGTCGACCGCGAGGAACTCTTTCTGGCGACAAAAGTCTGGATCGACAGCCTCAGCGAGGATGCGGTTATCGAGACCACCGAAGAGAGTCTTGACCGACTTGGTGTCGACGCAGTTGATCTGTTGTATGTCCACTGGCCATCGCGGACATACGATCCGACAGCAACGCTGTCGGCGTTCAACGAACTCTACGATGCGGGAAAAATCGACAACATCGGCGTCAGCAACTTCCAGCCCGCACAGCTCGCCGAGGCGGTTGCACAGTCCGCAGCCCCGATTGTTGCTAACCAGTTCGAATGTCACCCACTGCTGCAGCAGCAGGAGCTACGGAAAGCGTGTGCTGAACACGATGTCGAAGTCGTCGCGTACTCACCGTTAGCTCGCGGTGAGGTGTTCGATGTACCGGTGTTGCAGGAAATTGCAGCCGACTATGACGCATCGCCTGCACAGATCAGCCTGGCCTGGCTCCGCGAAGAGGGGATGATCGCCATTCCGAAAGCGACAGGTGAAGACCACATCCGCGAGAATTGGGCGTCGCTGTCGATTTCGCTCTCTGAGGCGGATCTGCAACGGATTCGTGAGATTGAAGAGCAAAGACGGCTGGTTGATCCCGAGTTTGGCCCCTGGAACTGAGACAGTATTGGAACCGAACACAACCTTCACATACTCCCGAGTAACAGTACGCATCAATGGCACAGTCGTCGCCCGGACTAATTGGTGCGATCCGCATTGACGTGACGCGGCTCCATGAGACATGGATGGAGGTGCTGTTCCCGCGCCAACTTGATCCCGGACACGTTCTTGGGAAATGGAAACCCGAGACCGGCGTCCAGAAGGCAGGCTACTACTTCTGGGCCGCAATCGGGCTTCCGTTGGTGTTGATTGGGTACCCACTGCTGTTGATCGGCTACGGAACCCGGTTTTACGCCGGCAAGTTGGATAGCGCGGCAACACGGCTGGGGATTATCGGCGCGGTGTTGGTCTCAGTTGTCGTCTGGGGCGCACTCAGCGTGGTTGCCCAGTTCCAACTCGAAACGGAAGGGTTTCTTGCGGTTGTCGCGGCAAGCGTTGTGGCTACCTTTGCCGCCGGACTGGCAGTGTTTTTCTCAAAGATCGGTGGGCGAGCAACGAGCGTACTGCTCGCCTACCCATCCGCGATGACCGCGCTGTTTCTCCCACCGGTCGTGGCCGCACTCTTCGAGCCGACACTCGGGGATGTGATCTTCCCACAGAGTGAGGAGCTGGCAATCTGGCTACTCGACAGTGTCTTCGATGTTGGCGGGGCAAACGAGTGGCTTCGAGAGAACTTCACGCTTGAGGGTGCCGCCTACGTGCTCATGTGGCTCGGGATCTCCGTCCCAATCGGCTGGTTCCTCGGCGGGCTGGTCGCGTTTGCCAACATCATTCGGCCGAAAGACGGAGAGTAGGTGTGTTTCAGCAACGCTATTCAGAAGTCATATGAGACCGCTGGACGGAGATAGCGTATGGACGCCTACGAGTTGATCACCCGAAACGCAGCCGAGGTGGTCACAGAGGAGGAGCTTCGCACCTTAGCCGATGATCCGGATGGGAAGCGAGCGTATGTCGGCTATGAGCCATCCGGCGTCCTCCACATCGGGCATATGCTAACGGCCACGAAACTGATTGAGCTACAGGAGGCTGGGTTTGAGGTGACGGTGTTGTTGGCAGATGTCCATGCCTATCTCAACGACAAGGGGAGTTTCGAGGAGATTCGTGAGACTGCAGAGCGAATGCAAGAGCAGTTTATTGCCTACGGACTCGACGAGAGCCAAACTGAGTTTGTGCTGGGATCAACGTATCAGCTTGACGAGGGGTACACGCTCGATCTACATGCCTTAGAGCTCGAAACAACGCTTTCGCGTGCCAAGCGAGCGATGGCAGAGATCCAACGCGGCGAACACGCCAAAGTCTCTCAGATGGTCTACCCACTGATGCAGGCACTGGATATTGAGTATCTGGATGTTGATCTCGCTGTTGGCGGGCTTGATCAGCGGAAGGTGCATATGCTGGCTCGGGAGATTCTGCCAGCACTCTCATACGAGGTTCGACCAGCACTCCACACGCCGATTATTGCGGATCTCGATACAGGCGTCGGAAAGATGGCCTCAAGTTCTGGGGTGACGATTTCGATGGAAGACAGCCAAGCAGAAATCGAAGCCAAAATCAACGACGCCTTCTGTCCGCCGACGGCTGATCCAGATCCAGATGGCGACGGAAATGACCGCGAAAACCCGGTGTTGCAGCTGTTCCAGTATCATATCTTCCCGCGCGTTGAGTGTGTCCGGATCGAACGCCCCGAGAAGTATGGCGGCGATATCGAGTACGAACGCTACGACGCACTGGAGGCTGATCTCGAAAGCGGTGAGTTGCATCCGATGGATGCAAAGACCGCACTCGCCGCCGAGCTCAACGCACTAATCGAACCGGGTCGCAAACAGCTCGATTGATGCCGCACCGATCCGGAGTCGAACAGCAGCCAGCCTGAACTTTTTATTCGAGAATCGGGCCATCCTGTCGCAATGTGGCCACGCAAACCGAGCGAAACAACTGCGGAGAATGGTGGCGACACCAACTTACAAGCCAGTCGTGGTCAATCACTCCAGCTTGGAGCTGTCTTGCTGTTTGGCTTTCTCGTGTTGGGGTTGGCGACTGCACAGGCACAAGTGGTGCCAGCCGAGATCAGCCAAGCCGAAGCTGATCACAGCCAAACGGTTGCTGACGAGCAGCGCGATCTGACAACAGCGATCCTCCAAACAAGTGTTGATGGCCAACCACAGCCAACGACAGTGTCGCTTGGTGCCGAATACCCCAACCGACTCTGGGCTGTCTACCCGCCACCCGGCAGTGGGACGCTCTCGACAACAGCCTCCCAAGCACTAACGATTGAAAACGCCGAAGCGACGGCTGAGAGCCAGTCATTCGACAACTACTGGCAGGGCGACGTGCGGCAGTACACCACACGCGCAGTCAGCTTCGAGCCGACGTATCGAGAGTTGGATGCTGCACCAGCGCATCGAATCGAACACGGGATCGCTGCCACCAAGTACGAGACAGGAACTGAACTGCAGGTGGCGGCTGGTCGGCAGCCAGTCGTTGATGGCGAGGAAATCTCACTCATCGTCGTTGCTGGTGAACTCGAACAAAGCGGTGTCGGCAGCGAAGCAGTGGTTGCCGAGCGAGTGAGTTCGGCAACAACCGTCACTGTCGAAGCAAGCGGGGAGCCAATTACGCTCACACTGCCGACAACACTGCCAGCTTCCGCGTGGCAAGAACTGCTTGAGGATGAACCAAACGTCGAGAGCCTGGCTGTCGACGACGAGCACGCCACAATCACCCTCGATAGTTCGACACAGTATGCGTTGACACTCCACAGAGTCGAGATCGGTGAAACCAGCTCTCAGCCGACAGCAACATATCTCCGAAACACCAGCGACGGGGTTGTCCCCAAAACCCCATTCAACAGCCCAACAGCCGCGACCGTCTGGGCGTACAACAAGGGCAGCTACGACTCACCAGCGGCGGAGTTTACCGCGCCAACTGAAAGCCAACCGGCTGTCGGCAGTGAGGTCTGTTACACACTCGTTGCAGGCGAAACCGATGGCGACAAACCAGCCACCGTCGGCTCACCGGCAGGGAGTTGTGAGTAACCCAACCCGCAGCCTTATTTCACGCGGGGCGATACCGACGCTATGGCAACGGAAGACGGGACGTGGCGGTACCGAAACAACTTCGGCGACAGCTTTGGCCGTACCTACTTCCGGCGGTTCCCACCCGGCGTCTGCTCCTCAATCGGGATCGGCACCTACCTTGGCGAGCCAACTGACGCGGTCGATGCCGACTACGAGGCAGCGATCACCGCCGCCGTTGACAGCGGGATCAACATGGTCGATACCGCAATCAACTACCGGTGTCAGCGCGGCGAACGCGTTGTTGGCCGAGCACTCGATGCAAGCGACACCAGCCGCGAGGAAGTCGCTATCGCCACGAAAGGCGGCTTTCTTCCCTTCGATCAAACACGACCAGATGATCCCGGACGCTACATCAAATCACAGTATGTCGACACCGGGATTGTCGATCCGGAGAAATTGGTTGGCGGCAGCCATACGATTGAAGCAGCCGCAATCGACGCGCTGTTGGATCAGTCGCTCTCGAATCTCGGGGCTGAAACGATTGACTGTTACTACGTTCACAACCCCGAAACACAACTGCAGAACCGCGAGCGTGAGTCGGTCTACGACAGTCTCGGAGAAACCTTTGAGCAGCTTGAACGGCGGCGAGTGGCTGGTGATATCGGCTGCTATGGGGTCGCCACGTGGAACGCATTCCGCGTGCCACAGACACACGAGCAGTATCTCTCATTGCCGCGGTTGCTCGGGCTGGCTGAGACCGCAGCCGAATCAGTTGGTGCCGACCGTCATGGGTTGCGAGCAATCCAACTCCCGTTCAACATCGAGATGGCCGACGCCTTTACCCGCAAGACACAGCCGGCACCGCCGGACAGTGATGGCGACCCGGTGAGTCTGCTCTCATATGCGCATGCCGCCGATCTGCATGTCGTGACCAGTGCGAGTCTCGGCCAGGGTGAGCTAGCCACCTCGATTCCACCAGCGGTCGCCACAGCAGTCGCTGGCGACACCACGGCCCAGCAGGCAGTCAACTTTGCCAGAAGCGCGCCAGGGGTGACGACCTCACTCGTTGGGATGTCCGCAACAGACCACGTTGCAGAAATCGTCGCCGCTGGCACCTTCGATCCACTCGGCGCCAACGCATTTGATGAGATTTTCGCGTAGGAACTTTCAAGCCACCAGCGGAGAAATCGGCGGACGAATGCGACTGGCACTGATTGCACACGACAAAAAGAAAGATGATCTGATTGAGTTTGCCAGCGAGCATGAGGACGCACTCGCTACGGCAGAGCTAATGGCAACCGGAACCACCGGCAAGCGGCTGATGGAGGCAACAAACCTGACAGTCGAACGCAAGGCCTCAGGCCCACAGGGAGGCGATATGCAGATCGGGGGCGAAATCGCTGAAGCAAGCTGTGATGGACTGATCTTCTTCCGTGATCCACTGACCGCCCAGCCACACGAGCCAGATGTGACCGCGCTGTTGCGAATTTGCGATGTCCATGACGTGCCACTGGCGACAAACGTTGCCTCGGCGACGCTGTTGATTGATGGCCTGCTCAATGAGTCCTGAACTGCTGGGTGGCTGATCGGAAGGCCAGTGCCGACTGCGTTAGACAAGAAAGCCTCCGGCAACACAGCTTGGGGCAAGGATTTGTAGACAGAGCGTGTAAATAGTGTATGCAGTTCCACACAGGCGTTGTGGCGGTGGTCTGTTGTCTCCTCCTGTTCGCGTTGCCAGTTGGTGCTGTGGTTGGCCAGCCAGCCGGTGACAGCGAGGCAGCTACCGGCGTCGACACACCCACCGATGCTGTAGGGCCGACTGCGGCAACGGCACCCATTGCCTGTTTCCCACCGAGCGGGTATGGCTTTACAATCGGGACGCTCGGGCCACAGATCGATATGATCGTCCATCTATCGTTGCTGACAAACCTCGGCGGACCAGGAACACTCGGTATTGAGTTGGCAGGAGCAGTCGATGACACCGAGCCGATAATCGAACTCCGCACAGGCGCTGTGTTCCATGGCGTCACCGATGTCAATAGCTTCCTCGCAAACCCGTTTGGACTCTTTTCGATCGCCTACGAGTACCGCTTCCAGCTGCCAATGTTTGAAAATGGAATCGATTATGAGACAACAGAGCCGCCGATTTCCGGCCCGGTTGGTGAATCGCGGTGTTAGGCTATCGGTGGCTACAGGCCGGCGAGTTCCCGAATCTCTTCACGAGGATAGGCCGCCACTGGTCGGAACGGTGATTCGTAGATGCCAACCCGCGCTGAAACGAGGAGATATGTGAACCGCTCGGCTGTTTCGGAACGCAGAATAATGCCGTTGTTGCCGATCTGCTCCGTTGTTTGACGGTTGGGTGCAACAACGGTTGTAAACGACCCACTGTTGAGACGCTCCTCGTCTTCAAAGAGTTCGATCATAACCCAAACCGTGTGTTCTTCAGAACCAGTGTTGGCGATGGAGACGATGATATCAATCGCATCGATCGTTCCCTGAAACTCAAACTGGTAGTCAGTAATCTCAATCGCTGGATGTGAAAAATCTTCTTGTGAATCCCCCTCGCCAAGACTCACATCGACATCAGGGAGCGACAAACAGCCGGCAAGACCTCCGGCTGCGCCAAGCGCGGCAAGTGCCCCACGTCGGGTTGGCATACTCGCAGATACGAAAGCCACGAACTAAAAAGCTAAGCAGTCACCGCAGCGATACGTTTGGAGGCCAGCAGTGGAGCGAAATTGGCAGATGAGCCACCCCTCAGCAACGAAGACAGCGAGAAATCACTCGGTAGTAACAGTCAGCTCAACGGTGAGAGCAACACCAGCGGCGAGGGCCGCAACCAACTCCCGGTCGATCTGACTGGCCGCAGCGTCAGCCTCGACCATGATTGTCCGGTCATCCACGTACGAACTGGTTCGAGCGACCGCGCTCCGGTCGTTGTCGAAGGTGAGATCAGGGTGTCCACGACCAGTGATTGTCTGGCCGTGGTTCGGCGTCGACAGCGTTGCCGTGATCGTCGCATCGTGGGATTGGGCCGCCGCAACAAACGCTTCTGAAAACGCTGCCGGCGTGTGGTCGGCGGCAATGCCGACAATACAGTCGCCGGCGGGGGTAAGCCAGTCGTCGCTTGTCACCTCAAACGTACTTTCATGCGTCGCCTGGACGTGTTCGTGGCCGCGAGCGTGGATCGTCTCAGTGGCGATTGGCTCCTCAGTTGATGGCATCGTGGCCGCGAGCTTGGATCGTCTCAGTAGCTATTGGCTCCTCAGTTGATGGCATGCCAGAGTGCAACCGCTACAGCCGAAAAACAGACTGGATTTCACTTCCCCACGTGTCACTCCTCGCGGGCGACAGTAATCGTCACCGCACCACACTCACACTCGTAGGCTCGCTGTACCCCAGCCGGTGTTGAAAATGAAATAGCTGGTGACTCCGCCTCAAGCTGTCTCTCACAGTTCGCCGCCTCGCAGGTGAGCGTCAGTTCTTCAAGCACAACGCAGTCTACGAGTCCAAAGTGTAAGAATGTCACTCAACCGCGTGGTGAAAGTGAAACTGAAGCCAGTTGTGATGGTGTTCGCCACAACATTTTTGATGATGTGGTGAATAACATCAGTTGTAGTAATACCCGGCGATGTAGACGTGTTGGAAGACACGGAGCGATATTTCAGGGATGGCACTGTGCTCCGTGTCCGCGTGTTGAGCGTGCCGGAATCGGAGAAGTTTCCCGACGGGGTTAAATATCGGTTGCACTACGGCACTGAAGCCGGCAAAACGTTGATACGCTACGATAACTCCCACGGAGACCACGAACGACACACAACCGACGGGCTTGACGAAACCTACGAGTTTCCTGGATACGATGCCGTTCAACGGCGATTCTGGAACGAGGTCGAACAAACACGCGGGCAACAGGAGGACACAACATCATGACACAGAACAGATTGATTGTCACCGTTGAATCGATTGGAGAGATCCAACACCGGACAGCAAACGCATTTGAGCAAGCACGCGCCGATGAAACACCAGCTACTGATGAGCCGCGCCGGTTGAGCTTCGAGACGACAGATCAACTGGCAACGGTGTTCACACCGCGGGCAATGGATCTGCTCCAAGTGATCGCACAGAAGGAACCAGCAAGCATCCGCGAGGCCGCCCGACTCGTTGACCGAGATATTAAGCAGGTCTCAGAGAATGTGGAACGCCTCGAATCGGTTGGTGTTATTGAGTTTGTGGAGGAAGGAAAAGCGAAACGCCCGGTTGTTTGCTACGACAAAATCGATATCCAACTCCCGTTACGACAGGATGCCGAGACGGATACAGCCCCTGTCTGAAACTATTTGCAGTGCGGTTGTGTCCGCTGATCGTTGGCCGTTGAATGGGTCTCTTTTTATATACTCTCACCTTCCATGTGAATAGATTGCATACGCCGATATCGGGCAGTATGGTAGCTCTTCCCACAATCTTTACCACCGAAGTCTTTATGTTAGAGGCAGTGAAAGCATAAGTTACCAGAACGCATCCGGCGCTGGTGGCATCGCACGACGAATGATCGGGAATTCTTATCCACGGTCGGACGCACAGTGGGTGGCCACTGCCATGTCCGGAGCAACAATGGTATCGAGGTTTCAATCATGAGTGTAGTAAACGAATACGACATCGACCCGCTCAACGACGCGGACAACGTTGAGCTCACAGACGAACGACTTGAGAATGGCTCGAAAGGCAAACTAATCAAACTCGCGGGACAGCTGCGAGATCGACGCAACGAACTGAATCAGATGGCGTCGGAACGCGCCTCGTTGCGTGACGAACTCAACGAGAAAACGCGAGAGAAAGTTGACGAAGCCCAAGAGCACCGCGAGAAACGCGACGAGCTCAACGAGCAAGTCCAAGAACACAAAGAGAGTCGCAACGAGCTCAACGCTGAAGCAAACGAGCTCTTCGACAAAGTCGAGGAGATGAAATCTGATCTCGAACTCGACGACGGCAAATCAATCGAAGAGCTTGAATCCGAGATCGAAGATCTTGAGTTCCAACAGCAGACGGAAGTCCTCGACAGCGACGACGAAGAGGAACTCATCGAAAAGATCGAAGAAAAGCGTGAGGAACTCGCCGAAAAGAAAGAGAAAATCGAAGACAGCGGCAACCTCGACGAACTCGTCGAGGAGGCCGAAGAGGTTCGCTCCGAAGCCTCCCAGCACCACCAGAAGGTGACTGAACTCGCCGACAAGGCCCAGGAACACCACAACCAGATGATCGAGGCCTACCGAGAGGCCGACGAGGTGCGCGATGAGGCCGACGAGATGCACGAACTCTTCGTCGAAGCCCAGGAAGCGGCCGACCGCCACCACGAAGACTTCGTCCGCGTCCAGAAGCGACTCCGCGAACTCGACAAAGAGGAAGAAGAAGAGCGGAAAGACGAACGCCAAGAGAAGATGGAAGAAGAAAAGCAGGAAGCCGAAGATATCTACCAGAAGTTCAAAGAGGGCGAAACCCTCGAAACCGAGGATCTGATGAAGCTCCAGAAAACGGGGCTGCTCTAAGGCCGCTTCGGACACGCACGCAGTCGATTTTCACTGATATTCGCATCAGGAACCGGTAGGCTGAGTTTTGGCTGATATTCGCATCGAGAGCCAGTAGACCGGCTGGGTTTTTACGGAATCGGCTCATTTGAGCGGCTGTGACGACGCTGGTCTGTTGTCTCGACCGAAGCGGTGTGATCAGCACCGCCGCCGGCGTCACCGCGCCAGTCGCGGGCTGGGAGGCGGTTCGCTCGCTTGTCACCGACGTGGGGTTGGATGATCCGGAAGATACAACAGTCAACTGCCTGTTGGAGTCGCTGCGGCTGACTCGCGAGCTACGTGACGATGGCCAAGACGCGGTGGTAGCAGTGCTTTCGAGCCACACCCAATCGACGGCTGCACCCGACCGCGCGATTGCTGAGCAGCTCGAAACGCTCATCGACGAGTATGAGCCGACTGGCTGTCTCGTCGTTATCGGTGCCGCAGAGGACGAGCGGCTGATTCCGGTGATCGAAAGTCGCCTACAGGTCGATGGGGTCGACCGCGTTGTCGTCCGCCAGGCGCGAGATATCGAGTCGACATACTATCTGCTGAAACAGTTTCTTGCTGACGAAGAGCTGCGGACAACGGTGTTGGTACCGCTTGGCATCAGCCTGCTGATCGTGCCAACGTTGTTGCTGTGGTTTTCGGTGACAATCGCGTTGGCAGCTATCGCCGCGCTGTTGGGGGTAGCGATTCTGTATAAGGGACTTGGCATCGACGCCCACGTGGATCAGCTTGCTGAGCGAAGTCGGGAGCTGCTGTACTCAGGACAGGTCTCAGTCGTTACCACAGTCACGGCTGTCGGGTTGGCTGCGATTGGGCTTTTTATCGGTGGGTTGGCCGTCATCGAGTTAGAACACGGTGAGTTGACGCCGCTTTCAGTGGCTGTCTTCGTTCACAGTAGTGTGCCGTGGCTCACGCTTGCAGCGGTCTCTGCTGGGACAGGCCGGCTCTTCGATAAGCTCATCGAGGGCCAGCAACTCCGGCGGTCAGCCGTCAGTCTGCCGTTTGGGCTGTTGGCACTTGGGATCGTGATTCGTGGATTTACAGGATATGTTTTCGAAGAACAACTCGTCGTTGGAGCCGCGTTGCTATCGCCGACCCAACGGCTGGCGCTGTTTATTGTGAGTGGCGTCATTGTGAGTCTCCTTGGTGTGCGAGCCGCAACCGCCGTAGCGACTCGGACAGCCACAGAGTGAGTGGCAGCAGCGCGGCTCAGAGAAAAGCGATGACAACAATTCCGAGGGCAATGCTGGCAATCCCAAGTCCGAACCGGGCAACATCGCCAGCCGTCTGTGGTTCGGGATCGAGAAATGAGTGGGAAGGGTTGTCCGGATCATAGTACACCGTTGTCTGGCTGTCGACATCGTAGGGTTCGATCGCCGTTTGTGCGGCGGATTTGGTGCCGAACTGTTTCGTGAATCGGTTGCCGCCGGGGTAGACGGCATCGCCAGTGAGCCGTTCAAACGGGGTCTGATACTCGTATTCGACCACCGGCACGTAACCTTTTGATTGACCGCTGCGGACTGGTTGGATTACGGCGCGTTCGACCGTTCCCGTTGTCTGTTCAGCGCGGCGGATCGCCAGCCGCTGGCTGCGGAAGCGTCGTGCGGCCTGTGCCGCAATCACGGTTCCAACCAGGATGAAAACCCCTGCAACGGCATACTGGAGCATGACCGCGGGACTACTGAACATACGCCAACTTGGTATTCCAGCGACAAAATAGTAGTGCGGGCTGATCGCCACAAACGGACACAGCAAAGACTGCGCCGTAGCAAAGAGTGGTATGAGCTTCCAGATTATGCCCGCCTACGACAGTTACAGCGCGGCACGAGCGGAGTTTGCATGGAATCTGCCGGAACAGTATAATCCGGCAGTCGACTTTATTCGGAAACACGATCCAACACGAACGGCACTCAGATATGTCGACTCAGATGGAAGCATCACGACATACAGCTACGGCAAACTCGACGCGCTATCGGATCGCCTTGCGGCCGCGCTGCGCACAAAAGGAATCGAGCAGGGAGACCGGATTGCAGTTGTCGCACCCCAAAAGCCGGAAACGCTGGTCACCCATCTGGCGGCCTGGAAGCTCGGTGGGATCTCCGTCCCGCTGACCGTCCTGTTTGGGCCAGAAGCACTCCAGTACCGGATTGCTGACAGCGGCGCAACCGCAGTGGTTGTCGATCCACAGCGACGCAACACAGTCGATGAAATCACACCAGAGTGCCCAGAGGTAGAGTCGGTAATCGAACTCGGCGAGTCGGCCGCGGGTGAGGCAGACGCGTTTGAAGCATTGCTCGCAGCCCACGAGCCAAGATTTGAGCCAGTAGCATCGACGCCAGCAACGCCGTCAGCAATCATGTACACCAGCGGGAGCACGGGTCGCCCGAAGGGTGTCAAACACAGCCACGGGTTGTGGCTGGGCCGCGCTGCTGCCGCCGAAATCTATTTCGAGGGAGTTGCTGAGGAGATGCTGTGGACACCAGCCGACTGGGCCTGGGGAGCCGCCCTTGGCGGGACGGTTGCGGCTGGACTCCACTACGGGGCAACAGTAGTTGCATGGCCACGAGAAGCGTTTGAGCCGACAGCCATTTTTGAGTTCCTGAGCCGCCACGAGGTGACAAAAACGTTCATGCCGCCGACAGCGTTGCGCATGCTCCAAACAGTCGATACCCCGCCGACTGATCTCAGCCTGAAGACGATTGCAGCCGCGGGCGAACCGCTGACGCCGGAGTTGCTGCAGTGGGCCGAAGAGACGCTGTCGGTGCCGATCAACGAGTTCTACGGCCAGACAGAGCTCAACCTCTGTGTTGGCAACTGTGCGGCCTGGTTCGATCCAAAACCAGGGAGTATGGGGCGAGTGTTGCCCGGCTATGCGGTTGCTGTCTGTGATCCAGAAGCCCCAGATCCAACCAATCCGCTTCCACCGGAGACGGCTGGGGAACTCCTCGTGCGGGCAGCTGACCGCCGCGTTGTTTTCGATGGCTACTGGAACAGTCCGGAGCAGACCGCAGCGAAGGAGGTCGGCGACGGCTGGTTCCGCACCGGCGATATCGTTCGCCGTGATGAAGCGGGTCGGCTCTGGTTTGTCTCACGAGCCGACGATATTATTCTGACCAGCGGCTACCGCGTGGGGCCGACTGAAATCGAACAGGTGCTGACCAGCCACCCGTCGGTCGAACAGGTCGGCGTCATCGGCGTCGATGACGAGAAACGGGGCGAGGCAATCAAAGCCTTCGTGCAGGTGGTCGACGGCGACGCCGGAAACGACGAGCTGCGAGACGCACTCCGCGACCGTGTCCGACAGCGGCTTGCGGAGTATCAGTATCCGCGAGCAATCGAGTTTGTCGAGTCGCTGCCAACAACGACGACCGGCAAGATTCAGCGAGAAACGCTTCGAGCGTGGGAAAACAGCTGAAGCGCGTGCGCAAAATCGGCTACTCGATTGAGACTGAGCCGCTGTCGGTGTTGTTGCCGTTTTCATCCCACTCAAGTTCGAGCTCCAGCGACCGCTCGGCGTTGCCGCCGCTGCTGTCGGTTTCGCGTTCGGCTTTGATCTCAAACGTCGGCTGTGGTGGCACATCGAGTGTTGTCGACTGCTCGCCAGCCTGGAGTGTGACAGTGCCATCGGCCTCCAGTTTGTCGGCAACAGACCGCAACGAGGCAGCAATCGATTCGCGTGATTCGGTGGATTCGGATTTGAACAGGATTTCCTCTGGCATACCCATACAGAGGAGCCAACCCAATATAAACAGTCTGCACGAAATACAAGAAAGATGACAGAGCCACCACCAACTGAGAGACAGTAGACGAATACTTCTGTGCAAAAAGACAGATATCAGAGTCGCCGCAGCGTGGTCTTACGGGGTAAAACGTGAGAGTTAGCGAACAAAGGTCGACATATTTATTTCTAAGAGAGAATAACACGTAATCGGACATTACAGATGTACGACCTGACAGGCTTCCAGCGAGACCTCCTCTATGTCATTGCTGGACTTGAGGAACCACACGGCCTCGCAATCAAAGACGAACTCGAATCGTACTACGAAAAAGAGATTCACCACGGCCGGCTGTATCCAAATCTCGATACGCTCGTTGACAAGGGCCTCGTCGAGAAAGGACAGCGAGACCGACGTACCAACTTCTATACACTCACGCGACGCGGCGACCGCGAGATCGATGCCCGCGCAGAGTGGGAAGCAGAGTATCTAGAGTAAACTGCCTCGGGGTCAAGTGGTTCGAGAGACTTCGTCTCTCGTCATCACGGAAATCGAAGATTTCCGTACGACCCCGAGGCTTTCGCGTGGACTCCCGTTCTATGCCTACGAAGTGGCAGGGGGGTT